>Ga0102953_1001985_pt1 | contig 12558 bp, 6 predicted proteins | sample SalPon2A_C_D2_MG_FD_78509 | JGI IMG/M metagenome (GOLD analysis project Ga0102953, IMG submission 78509) | Soil microbial communities from South San Francisco under conditions of wetland restoration - Salt Pond MetaG R2A_C_D2_MG | ecosystem: Environmental > Terrestrial > Soil > Wetlands | place... | reverse complement strand
GTCAGCACGACGGCGCCCGCGAAGAGGGGACGGTTCTTGAGCCCGCGGAAGGTGTAGCGGAGATCCTGCATGCGACGCTCGAGCCAGGGCATTCCGCGCATGTCGGGCTGCTCCTCGGATGGTATCCGCCGGAGGCGGGGGGAGTCAGGAGTTGGGGCGGCTTCTTCCTTGACGCACGCGGCGTCCAAAAGGTTGCAATCGAACCGGGGGAGGTTACTCGGCGCGGAGCGCCCGCACCGGATCCACGCGGGCTGCGCGGCGGGCGGGGATCCAGCTCGCGAGCAGCGCGGTGACGAGCATGACGATCGCAACGCCGGCGAGCGTCGGGGGATCCACCGGCTTCACGCCGTAGAGGAGCCCGGCGAGGACCCGCGTGGCCACGAGCGAGAGGCCGATACCGACGACGAGTCCTGCGGCGGCGGGCAGCAGCGCGCGTGCCACGACGCCGCGCTCCACGTCTCGGGTGTCCGCGCCGAGTGCGACGCGAATGCCGATTTCGCGGGTCCGTTGCTGCACGCCGTACGCGAGCACGCCGAAGAGGCCGACCGCCGCGAGGGCGAGCGCGAGCAGGGCGAAGCCTGCGAGCAGCAGTGCGTAGAATCGCGAGGCCGCGAGAGCCTCGTGGATGAGTCCGTCGCCGGTGGTGCTGCGCGTGATCGCGATGGAGGGATCGATGGTTCGCACCAGCGACGCGATGCTCGCGGTCGCCGTTGCGGTGCTGCCCGTGGCGCGCCCCACCAGCCAGAGCGGCATCTGGGCCGGCACCATTCCCGCGCGGAACGGCAGGTAGACCTGATAGCGGTTGGTATTTTCGTCGCGCATCGAGGTCGCCGCGACGTCCGACGCGACTCCGACAATCGTGAGCCAGGTTCCGCCTCCGCTCCGCACCCGGCGTCCCACGGCACTGCCGCCCGGCGCGATGGCATGCGCGAAGTCGCGGCTCACGACGGCGGCGTGCTCTTGAGCGCTCGCGAAGGTCCGTCCCTCGATCAGCGAAATGCCGAGTGTCGAGAAGTAGCTGGGAGGTACGAGCGCCATGCCGACCTCCGCGCGCTCCATCTCGGCGGGGAGCGTTCCTCCCTCCACCTGCCAGGTCGGGCCCGTGACCCCGTAGTCCAGCGGCACGGCGGCGCTCACCGCCACCGGCCCGACCCCAGCGAGCCGCGCGCCGCGTGCGGCGACGGCCCCGATGAAGCCCGCGACGCTCACGGAGTCGGGGTAGCCCTCCTTCGGGAGCGCGACCTTCAGGGCGACGAGACCGGCAGGACGGAACCCGGGGTCCACCCGCTCGAGCTGCCCGAGCGTCCGGAGCAACAACCCCGCACCCACGAGCAAGAGCACGGAGAGCGCGGCTTCGGCCGCCACGAGGAGCGTACGGCCGCGGAGCCCGTGGCGTTTGGTGCCCTCGCGGCTCGCCTTGAGCTCCTCCGCCGGGCGCGTGTTCGATGCGCGAAGCGCCGGCAGGAGTCCGAAGAGCAGCGTCGCCACGATCACCGCGCCCGCCGTGAACCAGAGCGCGCGCTGATCGACGCTGATGCCGGTCAGATCGGAGAGCGATGCGGGACGCAGGCGGGTGACCGTGCGGAGTCCCCATATCCCGAGCCCGACGCCCGCCGCACCGCCGACCCCGGCGAGCAGGGCGCTCTCCGTCAGCAGCTGGCGCACCAATCGCGCACGACCCGCACCGAGCGCCGTGCGCACGGCCATCTCCCGAGTCCGCGCCGCCGCCCGGCCCAGGAGCAATGATGCGACGTTGGCGCAGGCGATCAGCAGCACCAGCGCGACCGCGCCGAGGAGGACGAGGAGCGTGGTCCGCAGCGATCCCAGGACGAAGTCCTGCGGGCGGAGGAGCTTGGCCCGCCAACCGTCCATGAACGGTGGCAGGTCGGGCGTGTGGCGCATCACCGAGGTCATCGCCGCCACGACCTGCCCGTCCGACGTTCCCGGCGGCACGCGCGCCACGACCCGCGCTCCGAAGACGTCGAGATGGAGATCGTGGCGGAGCGGGAGCCAGAAGGCGGTGTTGCCCGGCGAATCGAGGTGGTCGGCGAGCGCGGGCGCGACCCCGACGATCGTATACGTCAGGGAGTCCAACGTGAAGGTTCGTCCGATGACGTCGCGCGATGATCCGTACTGCGTCTTCCACGTGCCGTAGCCGAGGAGCGCCACGTTGGCTGCGCCGGCGGTCATGTCCGCCGGCCTGAAGTCGCGGCCCAGCTCGGCGTGCAGACCGAGAAAGCTCAGGTAGGTGGCGCCGATGTAGGTGACCTGCACGTCACGAGGCCCGTCGGGCGTCGAGAGCTTGAGCTGGTCGCCGCTGTACTCCTCGATCTGTTTGATCGGTCCCGGATGTGCCACCCACGCGTCGGCGAGCACGCGTGGTGGGGTCACGCTCATCGGGTTCTTGGGGGACGTCGTCCACAGATAGATGATGTTCGTCGAGTTCTTGAAGGGCAGGGGATGCAGCAGCAGCGCATCCACCGCGCTGAAGACCGCGGTGTTGGCCCCGATCCCGAGCGCCAGCGTGACGACCGCGGCGATCGTGAACCCAGGACGTTTCCTGATCCCGCGGAGCGCATAGCGGAGATCACTCCACGCGTCGGCGAGCAACCCCACGGCTCGTGCGTCCCGGTGCTCCTCCCGGTATCGCTCGATCCCGCCGAACGCGACGAGCGCTCGGCGGCGCGCTTCTTCACGTGTGAGCCCCTCGCGCGCCATCAACGCTTCGGTCTCGAGCTCGACATGCAGCCGGATCTCGTCGTCCAGGTCACGGTCCACATCGCGGCCGCGGAAGAGCGCGCGGAGGCGGCGGGTGAGGCGGGGAAACGGGTTGTGCACGGTCGCCTCCTATTCGGCTCGAAGGGCCTCGGCGGCGTCGATTGCCGCCGCCCGGCGCGCGGGAATCCAGCAGGCGGCGAGCGCAGCGACGAGGAGCACGGCACTCGTGCCCGCGAGCGTCGCGGGATCGGTGGGGTGCACACCGAAGAGTCGCCCCGCCAGGCTCCGTGTGGCGAGCAGGGCGATGCCGAGGCCGAGACCCGCGCCGATCGCGGCGTGCCGCATGCCTTCCCACACGATCGCCTTCACCACGCTCGCCGGCCGCGCGCCGAGCGCCATCCGCACGCCGATCTCTCGCCGGCGCTCGCTCACGGAGTACGAGAGCAACCCGAAGACGCCCACCGCGGCGAGGGTGAGGGCCGCCAAGGCGAACGACCCGAGCAGCGAGGCGGCGCCCCGCGGCGCCGAGACCGAACCGTCGACGCGCTCGCTCAACGGCGCGGCGTCATCGAGCGGCACGCCGGGATCGACGGACCGGAGCGCCTCCACCACGCCGGTGAGGACCTGAGCGGCCGGGCGGGTGGTTCGTACGAAGAGATTGGCGCGCGAGGCACGCGCCAGCGCGGCGGGCTCGTAGATCGCCTCGTCGGTGCCGTTGAGCCCCGCGTACTTCACGTTCCCCACCACGCCCACCACGATACTCGGCGCGCAGGTCACGCATCCGCCCGCCACGAGACGGCGGCCGAGCGCCGATCCATCGGGGAAGTAATGCCGCGCCCAGGCGCGGCTCACCACGAGCGGTGTGGCAGGGGGAGCATCGGCCGCGGTGTCGCCGGGTTGGAAGACGCGACCCTCGAGCAGCGGTACGCCGAGCGCGTGGAAGTACCCGGGCGTCACGGCCACCCACGGCGCGGTCGGTTGCGCGGTGCCGGGCGGGACGGGCCGGTCCGCGAGGTCGAAGTTGTTCTCGTCGAGATTGGGGCGGGCATCGGGAAGCATGGCGTCGTTGAGTGTGGCGTCGGCCACGCCCGTGACGGCGCGGACGCGGGCCATGGCGGTCTGCCAATACGCCTGCGTCGCGGAATCCGTGCCGTAGCGGGCGGTCGGGAGCGCGACCGGCACCGCGAGGAGATGCGCCGGGTCGACGCCCGGCGCCACGCGCTCGAGCCGCATGAAGCTGTTGATCAAGAGCCCCGCGCCGGCGAGGACCGGGAGCGCCAATGCGAACTGGGCGACCACGAACCCGCCGCGCACGGCGTGACTCCGCGGCGCTCCACCCAGCGCGCGCGCGCCGGCGCGCAGTCGGGGTGCCAGGTCGTGACGGAGCACCACCACGGCGGGATACGTGCCGATCGCCGCACCGGCGATCAGCGCGAGAAGCGCCCCCACGACCGCGGCGCGCCAGTCGAGATGCACGGCCCCGGCGCTGGCGAGCGCGGGCCCCAGGGCGCGATAGCCCCGGACGGCGAGGGCCCCGAGGCCGAACCCCAGCACCGCCGCTGTCGTCGCGAGCACGGCGCTCTCGGTGACGAGGAGCCGTATCAACCGGCCGCGGCCCGCGCCGAGCGCCGCGCGCAACGAAACCTCATGCCAGCGGGCGCTGACCCGCACGAGCATGAGGCTCGCGACGTTCGTGACGGCGACCAGCAGCACCAACGCCACGGCACCCACGAGGAGTCCCGCGGCTCGTGGCGCGTCACCGAGGAGCGCGCGTCGGAGCGACACCGGCGTGAGCGTCGCCGACCGGTCCTGAAACGACGTGGCCCATTCGGGGAAGAGCTGCGCGCTCACCTGATGAAGATCCTGCTGCGCCATCTGCAATGTCGCGCCATCCGCCAGGCGTCCGACGACGAACAGCCCAAACGGTCCGCGGCGGGTCGGGGCTCGGAGCTCGAGGTTGGGCCACACGTCGGCCCGAAGCGTGCCTATCGTGGGCACGACTCCAACCACGACGTGCGCGGCGCCGTCGATCGTCACCGTCCGGCCGATCGCCGCGCGGTCACCGCCCAACTCGCGCGCGGCAAAGGCGTGCGTGACCACGGCAACCGACGGCGCACCGACGGCGTCATCAGCGGTGGAGAGCAGGCGGCCCGCCTCGGCGCGCACCCCGAGCGTCTGAAAGAACCCGGAGGTGACGTATCCGACCGGCATCTCCACGGCCGGACGGCCCGCCGTCGCGAGCGGCACTTGGCGCCCTCTCAGGACGCCGACGGCCGCAAAGGCGTGCTGCCAGCGCTCGATCCCCCGAACGTCCGCCACCGAGAGCCCGAAGCGATTGGTCGGCGAGTTCTGCTCGTAGATCTGGACGAGCCGTTGTTCGTGAGGGAAGGGAAGCGGCGCGAAGAGCACCGCGTTCGCCAGGGCGAAGACGGCGGTCGCGGCGCCGATCCCGAGCGCCAGGATGAGCAACGCCGAGAGCGTGAATCCCGGCGTCCGGCGCAACGTGCGCACGGCAAAGCGGATGTCCTGTCCCAGCTCCCGCAGCCAGCGCAATCCGCGGGCATCCCGATGCTCCTCGCGATACCGCTCCACGCCGCCAAACGCGACGAGCGCTCGGCGGCGCGCTTCTTCACGTGTGAGCCCCTCGCGCGCCATCAACGCTTCGGTCTCGAGCTCGACATGCAGCCGGATCTCTTCGTCCAGGTCACGGTCCACATCGCGGCCGCGGAAGAGCGCGCGGAGGCGGCGGGTGAGGCGGGGAAACATCTTCGGCATCGTCTCGCCCTAGTCCGTCCGGAGCGCCTGCACGGGATCCGACCTGCCGGCCCGCCGCACCGGGACGCCGATCGCGACGACCGCGACGGCGATCAGCACGAGGGCGGCCGCGACCACCACCCGCGGATCCATGGGCCCCACGCCGTACAGCAATCCCGCGAGGAGTCGTGTCGTGGCGAAGGCGGCGAGCACGCCCACCGCCAGTCCCGCGGCGAGTGGCGCGAGTCCGGTGGCGAGCGCCGCGCGCATCACGCCGCTCGCCGTGGCGCCGAGTGCCATGCGCAGACTGAACTCGCCGCGGCGCGCGCCCACGGCATAGGCCATCACGCCGTACACGCCGACCGCGCCGAGGGTGAGGGCGAGGATGCCGAAGAAGCTCAGGATGCTGGTGAAGAAGCGCTCGCGCGCGAGCGACTGATCGAGCACCGCGGACAGCGGCCGCATGTCGGCGATGGGCACGTCGTTCCCGACCGACTGAATCGTGCGACGCACATCCGGCAGGACGGTGGACGGCTCACCGCGCGCGCGGACCATCACGACCATTCCGGTCACCGGAAACTGCGCGAGCGGGACGTACATCTCCGGATCCGGTGCGTCGCGCAGGGCATGCTGATGCACGTCGCCCACCACGCCGATCACCGTGAACGGCCGGTTGCCGAAGAGGCGGATCACCTTGCCCACCGCGCGCTCGCCCGGCCAAAGTTGCTCGGCCATCGCGTGGTTGATGAGACCGACGGCCGGCGCGTCGGCGCGGTCGCCGGCCTCGACGTCGCGTCCCCTGAGCACCGGTACGCCGACCGCCCGGAAGTAGCCGGGCGTCACGACCCGGAAGCTCGCGGCGGGCAGGCGCCCCGCCTTGCCGGGCGCATGATCCTCCGCCAGGTAGGGAAAGGCCCAGTTGTTGTGCGTGAAGGGCAGGAGCTGCACGGCGCCCGCCTGCGCGACACCGGGAAGCGCGCGGAGCCGTCCGAGAAGCTCCTCGTAGAACCGGACGCCGCGCTGGCCACCGTAGGATTCCGACGGCGGCTCGAGACGGGTGGCGAGGACATGGTCCACCCGCATGCCGGGGTCCACCGACGCCAGCGCGCGCAGGCTCGAGAGGAGCAGTGCCGCGCCCGTGACGAGCACCATCGCGATCGCCGTTTCGGCGGCGATGAGCGCGAACCCGACGCGGCGCCCATAGCGCGTCGGCCCCGCCGAGCGCGTGCCCGCGCCGAGATGGGTCTTGAGCTCGCCCGACGATGCCCTGAGGGCGGGGAGCAGTCCGAAGGCGAGCACGCACAGGGCGCAGATGCCTGCGGCGAAGACGAGCACGCGCCAATCCAACGAGAGCGCCGCGACACGCGGCAAGCCGGAGAGCTCACCCACTCCCACCGCGCTCAACACCACGCGTGCCACGACCACGCCGGCCACCCCGCCGACGAGCGCCAGGACGAAACTCTCCACGAGCTGGTCGCGCACGAGACGCCGCCGTCCCGCGCCCAAGGCCGCGCGCACGGCGAACTCCTGCCGGCGCCGCTCGCCGCGCGCGAGCAGGAGGTTCGCGAGATTGGCGCACGCGAGCAGGAGGACGAGCCCCACGGCCGCAAGCATGATGAGCAGAGGGGTGCGCACGTCGCCCACCATCGAGTCGAGGAGACTCATCGCGCCGGCGGTGCGGGCGACCTCCGCATCGACATACGCGGGGTACGTGCCCGACAACCGTTCCATGGTGGTTCGGATCTGCGAGGCCGCGGTCGCCACGGTGGCGCCGGCCCGCAGGCGTCCGACGATGTGATTGACGTACCAGCTGCTGTCGGTGGCGATGGTTTCACCCGGCGGCCGGCTGAGCGGCGCCCATGCCTCGATGTCGCTGCCCGGTGGGGCGAGCGGCGCCGTGAAACCGCGCGGCATCACACCGATCACGGTCCGCATGCGGTGCCCGTTGCCGTCCAGTGCGATCCGGCGGCCGATCACCGATGGGTCACCGCCGAAGCGCCGCTGCCAGAGCCCGTAGCTGAGTACCACCACGTCCGACCGGCTCAGATCGCGCTCGTCGGCGCGGAAGGGCCGGCCGAGAAACGGCTTCACGCCGAACACGTCGAAGAACGCGGCATCCGCGCACTGCGTCTCGATCACCGCCGCCTCGCCCTGGCCGGTGAGCGTGAGATCCCAGATCGAGAGTCCCGTGCTCGCGGCGAGCGCGGGCGTGCCCTGACCGAGCGCGTCCGCGAGTGCGATGTTGGCGTTCTGTCCCGGAAGCACCTCAACGAGGCGCTCGGCATGTGAGTAGGGGAGGGGACGGAGCATCACCGCATCGATCACCGTGAAGATTGCGACGGCCGCACCGATCCCGAGCGCCAGGACGATCGTCGCCGCGGCCGTGAACGCGGGGGCGCGCCGGAGTGAGCGCACCGCGAAGCGCAGGTTTCGCGTGAGCTCCTCCATCCAGTTCACGCCGCGCGCGTCGCGATGAGATTCCCGATACCGCTCGACCCCACCGAAGGCGACCAGCGCGCGGCGGCGCGCCTCCTCGCGCGTGAGACCGTCGCGCTGCATCAGCTCTTCGGTTTCGAGCTCGACGTGCAACCGAATCTCAGCGTCCAGTTCACGGTCCACCTCGCGCGCGCGGAAGAGCGCGCGCAGGCGGCGGGCGAGGCGGGAATGCCAGGAGGTCATTCGGACTTCCTCACGTGGCGTGCAGTACCTGGTTCACGGCGGTCGAGAAGTTGCGCCACGCCGATCGCTCGGCGGCGAGCTGCTTCTTTCCTTTGGCGGTGAGCGTGTAGATCTTCGCGCGGCGGCCCTCGTCGCTCGTGCCCCACGCCGCGGAGATCCATCCCTTGTCTTCCAGCCGGTAGAGGGCGGGGTAGAGACTCCCCTGGCCGACGTTCAGCACCTCGCTCGAGAGCTGGCGCAAGCGTTTCGAGATGGCCCAGCCGTGCAGGGGCCCCAGCAAGAGGGTCTTCAGGATCAAGAGATCGAGCGTGCCTTGCAGCAGATCGGCGCGTTGAGCCATGAGTGGGTTGCTCCCGTTGTTACTATGACGTTCGACAACAGAATAGGGTTTCGTGTTGTCGGATGTCAAGGTATCGGGAAAAGTGTTCGATTATGGGACCGCCCCGTCCCACATCCGCGCAGATCGCGTGCGCTTCATGCTGAAACGACCGCTGTAACCTTTTCCACTCCAATGCGTTGTACTTGCTGACGGAGACGGCACGCTCCCTGCCAACCATTTCACTGACTCCGTGTGTCTAACCCGGAAGTGAGAGGCAAGCACTGACGTGGACATTCCGCGCGCAAAGCAAACGAACAAGAAGCCATACATCTACGGCGGGGCGGGGATCGTCGCGGTCGCGATCGTGACCGTGGCGCTGAGCCGCCTCGGTCCCGCCGCGCCGTCGGTCGACAAGAGCACCGTCTATCAGGACACGGTGCGCCAGGGGACGATGCTCCTCGAAGTGCACGGCCCCGGCACGCTCGTCCCCGAGCAGATCCGCTGGGTGGCCGCCGTTACGGCGGGGCGCGTCGAGCGGAAGCTGGTGCAACCCGGCACGCGGGTGGATTCCAGTACCGTGCTGCTCGAGCTCTCCAATCCCGACGAGCAGCTCCAGGCGCTCGACGCCGAGAACCAGCTCACGCAGGCGCGGGCGAACCGCGTGAGCCTCGGTGCCACCCTCGAAAATCAGCGCCTCACCCAGCAAGGCGTCGTCGCGCAGGCCGAGGCCGATTCGGGTGACGCGGTCCGCAAGGCCACCGCCGCGGTGGCGCTCGCCAAGGACAATCTCATTTCCTCGTCCGACCTGGAGAGCGCGCGGGCGACCGCCGCTGCGGCCGCGGTCAAGGTGCGCGTCGAGCGCCAGCGGCTCACCGTGATGACCGAGTCCATGCAGGCGCAGCTCGCGACCGCCGACAGCCAGGTCGTCGCGATGCGCAAGATCGTCGAGTTCCGGCACCGCCGGCTTGCGTCCATGCGTGTTCGGGCGGGCGCCGACGGCGTGCTCCAGGATCTGCCGGTCGAGGAAGGGCAGTGGGTGCTGGAAGGCGCGACGCTCGCCAAGGTCGTCCAGCCCAAGCGCCTCAAGGCCGTCCTCCAGATTCCCGAGGCCCAGGTGCGGGACGTCACCCTCGGCCAAGAAGCGTTCATCGACATGCGCACCGACACCATCACGGGGAAGGTCTCTCGCATCGCGCCCGCGGCGGTGAACGGCACGGTGGCCGTGGACGTCTCGCTCCCGCAGCCGCTCCCGCGCTCGGCCCGGCCCGATCTGACCGTGGACGGCACGATCGAGATCGCGAAGCTCCAGAACGTGCTGTACGTCGGCCGGCCCGCGTACGGGCAGGAGAACAGTACGATCGGGATGTTCAAGGTGGTGGACGGGGGCGGGGCCGCGGTCCGTGTGTCGGTTCGCCTCGGCCGCGCATCCGTCAATACGGTGGAGATCAAGAACGGCCTCAAGGTCGGCGACGTCGTCATCCTGTCCGACATGTCCCAGTGGGACGCGGTGGATCGCGTCCGTCTCAAGTGAAACCCTCAGGAGATGCCATGACCGCGGCGGAAACGCTGATTCGGCTCGACGGAGTGAAGAAGGTCTTCTATACGGACGAAGTGGAGACACACGCGCTCTCCGATATCCACCTCGAGATCGCCAAGGGTGACTACATCGCGATCGCGGGACCGTCGGGATGCGGGAAGACGACGCTGCTCTCCATTCTCGGACTGCTCGACTCGCCCACCGGCGGCGAGTACACGCTGGCGGGGGAGCCGGTGGCGAACCTCACCGCGTCGCAGCGCGCGTACGTGAGGAACCGGCAGATCGGGTTCATCTTCCAGGCCTTCAATCTGATCGGCGATCTCACCGTCTACGAGAACGTCGAGCTCCCGCTCACGTACCGGAAGATGCCGAGCGCCGAGCGCAAGGAACGCGTGCAGAAGGCACTCGAGCGCGTGGGGATGGCGCACCGCACGCGCCACTATCCGGCCCAGCTCTCGGGCGGCCAGCAGCAGCGCGTGGCCGTTGCCCGCGCGGTGTGCGGCGAGCCCGCGATTCTCCTCGCCGACGAGCCCACGGGAAATCTCGATTCCAAGAACGGCGAAGCGGTAATGGATCTTCTGAAGGAGCTGCACGGCGGCGGCGCCACGATCTGCATGGTCACGCACGACCCGCGCTACGCCGAGCACGCCGATCGCGCGATTCACCTCTTCGACGGCCGCGTGGTACAGGACGAGTCGGGGCGTGCGGCGCACGAGCTGGAGGAGAGCGGGTTCGAGCTGTAGGAAACCGTCGTACGGGGAGACGGCACGATGAACGGTGTGGTGCAAGACATCCGCTATGCCCTGCGCGCGCTGCGGAACCGGCCGGGACTGACGATTGCCGCGGTACTCTGTCTCGGCCTCGGCATCGGGGTCAATGCGAGCCTGTTCAACGTCGTCGATACGCTCCTCTTCCGCGCCCCGCCGTACCTCACCGATCCCGGCCGCGTCGTCCGCGTCTACTTCAATGAGTCGATGGGGCCGCTCGGCCGCATCACCCAAGCCAGCACCTCCGTCCCGAACTTCGAGACGCTTGCGACGCACGCGTCGGCCTTCGAGGATCTGGCCGCCTTCTACTACGGCGATGTCAGCCTCGGGAACGGGCGGGCCGCGGCCCCGGCGCACGGCCTGTTCGTGAGCGCGGGGTACTTCCGCCTGCTCGATGCCCGTCCCGTGCTGGGCCGCTTCTTCGGGCGAGACGAGGACCGGGTCGGGCAGGGGGCGACGGTCGTGCTCGGGTACGGGCTCTGGCGGCGCCGGTTCGGAGGCGACACCGGTGTCGTCGGCCGGACGCTCAGGATTTACCACACGCCGTTCACGATCGTCGGCGTGGCGCCCGAGGGGCTCACCGGCCCGAATCTCCGACCCATCGATCTGTGGATGCCGCTGCGCCCGGCGGGGGCCGCCCTGCGCGGTCCCGCATGGGTGCAGGGGAAGGACTACTACTGGATTCGGCTCGTCGGCCGGTTGCGCCCGGGCATGACGCGGGCGCAGGCGACGGAGGCGGCGACGATCGCGTTTGCGGGGGGCATGTCGGATGCCGAGCGTTCAGCGCGCCATCCGACCGTCACCTTGGCACCGATGCAGCAGGCGCGCGGACCGAAGCCGGCGAACGATGCGTCCGTGGCGCTCTGGCTCTCGGTGGTTGCGGCCATCGTGTTCCTCATCGCGTGCGCCAACGTGGCCAACCTGCTGCTCGCGCGCGCGATCGATCGCCGCCGCGAAGTGGCCGTGCGACGTGCGCTCGGGGCGGGCGGCGCGCGCATCGTTCGGCAGTTTGTGCTCGAGGCGGCCCTGCTCGCGGCCGCCGGTGCGGGCGCGGCGCTGCTCGCGAGCCTCTGGGCGGAACCGGTCTTCCGGCACCTGCTCTTGCCGCACGACATGATGGCGTGGACGGGGGTGGGCTGGCGGGTGGCCGGTGCGACGGCGGCGACGGCGCTGGTCGCCGGCGGGATCGCCGCCATCCTGCCCGCGCTGTCGGTGGGCACGTCGGACGTGACACCGGTGACGCGCTCGGGCGCTCGCGGGACGACGGCGGGCCGATCGCGGCTGCGCACCGGACTGCTGGTCGGTCAGGTGGCGCTCACGCTCATGCTGCTCGCCGGGGTGGGGCTCTTGGTGCGGAGCCTCGACAAGGTGACGGGCCGGCCGATCGGCTTCGAGCCCGACCATGTTCTGCTGGCGACGATGGATCTCGACGCGGCGGGCTTCGATGGCGACGACGCCAACCGTATCTACCTGGCACTCCGCGATCGCTTGCGCTCCGTCCCCGGCATCGCCGGCGTGAGTGCGAGCGTCGGCGCACCGTTCTGGTGGTCGTTCGGCGTCGATGTCTCGGTGCCCGGTCGCGACTCACTCCCGCGGCCGGCGACCGGCGGGCCGTACTATCAGGCCGTCACGCCCGACTACTTCGTGACGATGGGCACGCCGATCGTGACCGGCCGCGGCTTCACGGCGCGGGATGTCCGCGGCGCGGAACCCGTGGCAATCGTCAACGCGACGCTCGCGCGGCAGGCATGGCCCGGGGGGGCGATCGGCCGTTGCCTCACGGT
>Ga0102953_1001984_pt1 | contig 12560 bp, 8 predicted proteins | sample SalPon2A_C_D2_MG_FD_78509 | JGI IMG/M metagenome (GOLD analysis project Ga0102953, IMG submission 78509) | Soil microbial communities from South San Francisco under conditions of wetland restoration - Salt Pond MetaG R2A_C_D2_MG | ecosystem: Environmental > Terrestrial > Soil > Wetlands | place... | reverse complement strand
TTTGCGCGCCGACGCCGTAGTGCCGTAGGTCGGGCTGGAATCCCAGTTTCAAATTGGCTTCCACCGTGTCGGCCCCTTCGTCCTGAAGGGCGTATGCGCGCAGCTTGTTCAGGAGCCCGATGCCGCGGCCCTCCTGACGCATGTAGAGCACCACTCCGGTGCCCTCTTGACCGACTTGTCGCATGGCCGCGTCGAGCTGCGCCCCGCAATCACACCGCATGCTGTGAAAGACGTCGCCCGTGAGACATTCACTGTGCACGCGGACCAGAACCGGTTCATCCTTGTCGACCTCACCCATGACCAGAGCCAAATGGTGCTCGGTATCCACCTTGCTGCTGTAGGAAATCAGGCGAAATTCGCCGAAGGGAGTGGGCAGGACGACCTCGGTCTCGCGCCGAATGAGCTTCTCGGTGTGCTGCCGGTATTCGATGAGATCCCGAACCGTGATCAGAGGCAGGGAATGCTGACGCGCGAACTCGATGAGAGCGGGCATGCGCATCATGCTTCCGTCTTCATCCATGATCTCGCAGAGCACGCCGGCCGGGGGGAACCCCGCTAACCTCGCCAGGTCCACCGAGGCCTCGGTATGACCGGCCCGAGTGAGAACTCCGCCTGCCTGCGCCTGCAGCGGAAATATGTGTCCGGGGCGAGCGAGATCGTGAGGCTTGGTCCTCGGATCGAGAAACTGGCGAATCGTCTCCGCGCGATCGGCCGCAGAGATCCCGGTGCTCGTGTTCTCGACCGCATCGATGGAAACCGTGAAGCGCGTACCGAGCCTGGATGTATTGCGGTTCACCATGGGATGAATCTCGAGTTCCTCCAGGCGCTCGGGCGTGGCAGCGAGACAGACCAGACCCCGTGCGTGGGTCACCATGAAATTGATGTCGGCCGCTGTGGCCATTTTCGCGGCGAGAATGAGATCGCCCTCGTTCTCGCGATCCGCATCGTCCACCACGACCACCATGCCCCCACTCCGGATTTGCTCGACGGCTTTCTCGATCGCGTCGATGCGAGAACGATCGGATCTCTCCCTGTCCTTGGCTCCCTGTCTCAGTGCGTCGTCCATCGGCTCTTCTCTCTCACTCGGCCAGTCCGGCGCGCCGGATCGATTCCCAACTCAATTCGCCGGAACCCGTATCGGCGGCATGTAGATATCGTTGAAGATACTTGCCCAGAATGTCGGTTTCCAGGTTAACCGCATCTCCCACTTTCTTTGCGGCCAAGGTCGTCTCGGCCAGAGTGTGGGGGATGAGAAAAACTTCGAAGCTGTCGTGACTCAAGTTCGGGCCCACGGTGAGGCTGATTCCGTCGAGAGCCACGCTCCCCTTGGGAACCATCTGCGCGACCAGGGCGGCTTCGCTGGAGAAGCCCCAGTGCTCGGCCTCCCCCATTTCGCGCCGAAAGACCACACGGGCCACGCCGTCCACGTGACCCTGCACGAAGTGTCCTCCCATGGCTTCTCCCGCGGCCACGGGAAGCTCGAGATTCACCTTTGAACCCGTCTTCAAGGAGCCGAGAGTCGTCACGCGGAGCGTTTCCGCCATCGCCTCTACCGTGAAATCCGAGCCACCGAGTTCGACGACGGTCTGACAGACCCCGTCCAGAGCCACACTCGCACCCAGAGTCAAGCGGGGGGCCAGCTTGGCGTTGCGAATGGTGAGGACGCGGTCTTTCGAAGTGCTTCGCAGCGACACGACCTCGCCAATTCCCTGGATGATTCCCGTGAACATGACTCCACTTCCACGAGGACTTTCGATCGAGGCCGAGCATTCGAGGAACGAGCCCGGGTCTCAGATGCGCGGCAGTCCTCTTTTCCGCAAAATCCACTCGCTGTCCTCGCCGCGACGGCGGAGAAGATAGCTCTCCCACCTGCTTTCCGCCCCCGCCCAGAGGGCGGGGCCACCCCCGTCTCCGCCGAGTAGAACCGGAGCGCAAAAGAGATGGAGGCGATCCACTAAGCCTTTGGAAATAAAGTGCGTTGCGGTCGTCCATCCACCCTCGAGCATCACCTGTCCCAGGCCCATCTGGTGCAGATGCTGAAGGATCTCCTTCCCTTCAAGTTCACCATTGGGCCCGGCATTGCAAGCCACGAGTTCGTTTCCCGCTGCCCGCAAAGGCTCCCCGCGCTCTTCGATCGCGTCCTTGGTGCAGAAGATCAACCAGGGGGCATGGCCGGAGCCGAGCTGATCCGGCAACAGGGACAGATGAGGATCAATGACGGCCCGTCTCGGCTGCCGCAGGGTCGGCACCCCGCGCACGTCGAGGGCCGGACGATCCCACAGCGCGGTCCGGCGTCCGACCAAAATCACGCTGGCTCTTGCGCGCATGCGATGGACCATGCGATGAGCGCTCTCACCGGTGATGCGCCGCTGCCCGGGATCCTTCAAGGGACGGTTGGCTCGCGCCATCCTGCCATCCAAACTCATCGCAATCTTCACGGTGAGATGAGCGCGCGCGCCGCCTTCGGTCTCAAAGAAGGCGTGGTTCAGCTCCCAGGCGCCCTTCGCCATGAGCCCCTCTTCTACCGCGATGCCCTGCGAGCGGAGCCAGTCTCCTCCACCTCCTCGAACGCGCGGATTGCGATCGGCAAGCGCGTAGACCACGCGCGAAACGCCGGCCTCGAGCAGCGCTTTTGAACAGGGAGGGGTACGGCCGGTGTGGTGACACGGCTCGAGGCTCACATAGAGCGTGCTTCCGCGCGCCTTCTCCGCGGCCCGTCTGAGCGCTTCGACCTCGGCATGCGCGCTGCCGGCCTTCTCGTGGGCGCCTTCGCCCACCACTTCGCCCTCACGGACGAGCACCGCTCCCACCGCCGGGTTTGGCCAGGTCCCGCCGGCGCGACGAGCCGCCAGAGTCAGTGCCCGGCGCATCCAGTGCTCATCGCAATGCAAGGTCAACTCTCTCCCGGTGGAAAGGGGGCGATCCCCTATTCGAGCTCTTCACTCTGTAGATGGAAGAGACCCTCCGCGAACTCTCCGGCGTCGAAGAGCGCGAAGTCCTCGACGCCTTCCCCCGTGCCGACGTAACGCACGGGGATCTCGAGCGCCTGCGCGATCGCAACCACGATTCCCCCTTTGGCGGAGCCATCCAGTTTGCTCAAGAAGATGGAGTCGATGGGGACCACGCCGGAAAACTCGCGAGCTTGGGCAATGCCGTTCTGGCCGGTGTTGGCGTCGATGCAGAGGATGGTTTCGTGGGGCGCGCCCTCGACCTGACGGCCACACACTCGCGCGATCTTCTCGAGTTCGCGCATCAGTCCTTCCTTGTTGTGCAATCGTCCTGCCGTATCCACGATGACCACGTCGCGACCTTTGGCTTTTGCCGAAGCAAGAGCGTCGAAAGCAACGGATGCGGGATCGGATCCCATGGCCTGCTTCACGATATCCACGCCGACTCTCTCCGCCCAGGTCGTGAGCTGATCGACGGCGGCCGCGCGGAAGGTGTCGGCCGCGGCCAACAGGACCTTTCTTCCCCGTTCCTGGTGGAAGTGCGCGAGTTTGGCGATGGAAGTGGTCTTCCCCACCCCGTTGACGCCCACCATCAGGATCACGTGCGGAGGGCCCGCCAGTTCCACTTCCGATCCGGAGCTCCCTCCGACCAGCTGCGCGACGTCCTCGCGCAGAACCCGGGTGACGTCCGCGAGCTGAGCCTTGGCTCCCTCCTCCTTCAGCCGCTTGCGCAAGCTCTCGGCCAGGGTGGTGGAGGCCTCCACTCCCACGTCGGCTGCGATGAGGATCTCCTCGACCTCCTCGAGAAACTCCTCGGTGAGATACACCTCGCGCCGCAATGCGGCACCGATGCGGCTCACCACTTGTTCCGAGGTCTTTCCTAGACTCTTGCGCAGATTGCGCAGTGCGCCAAATACCACCTGTCTACCCTTCCCCCTCCATCTGCCGCAACTCACGGTCGTTCGCCTGAGAGTCCACGCTCGCGGTCGCGAGACGCTCGCTCGGGCTGAGTTCCTGCTCCCGCTTCTTGGCCGCGCTCTCGAGAGCCTCGAGAGGATCATCCGCGTCCAGCTCTTCGAAGCTCACGGAAACCAGACGGCTGACGCCGCTCTCCTCCATGGTTACGCCGTAGAGATGATCGGCCGCTTCCATGGAGAGCTTGTTGTGGGTGATCACGATGAACTGGGTGTGCTCCTGAAAACGCTCGATGAGTCGCACGAAACGGCTGATGTTCAAGTCGTCCAGGGGCGCATCGACCTCGTCCAGGATACAGAACGGGCTCGGCTTGATCAGATACACCGAAAAGAGCAGAGCAATCGCGGTCAGCGCGCGTTCGCCACCGGAGAGCAGCGCTACCGAATCGATCTTCTTGCCCTTGGGCCGCGCAATGATCTGGATGTCGGCCTCCAGGGGATCGTCCGCCGCAAGCAACTCGAGATCGGCCTCTCCCCCCTCGAACAAGGTCGTGAAGATCTCACGGAAGTTCTCTCGCACCGATTCGAAAGTCTCACGGAAGAGGGTACGCGCGGTGCGGTTGATCTTGTCGATGGCTTTGAGCAGGTGCTCTTTGCTCTCCAGGAGATCGTCCCGCTGTTTCTCCAAGAACTCCAGCCTCACCTTTTTCTGATCGTATTCCTCCATCGCGGCGAAGTTCACCGGACCCAGTTTGTCGATCTTCGTCCTGCGATCCTCCAGGAGCTCCAGGATTTGCTCCATGGGGTAGCTGTCGTCCTCCTTGATGAGCTCCTTGGGTAGTTCCTCCGGGTTCAAGGCGGAGAAGCCGGACTCGATGTCCACACGGTACTTCTCTTGAATGCGCTCCTCGAAGTTGTCGATGGTGAGGCGGTTCTTGGTGATCGTGTTTTCCACCTCGCCCAAGGCCTTCTCTTTCGCGCGCTGCCGTTCGGAAATCTCGCGCATCTTTTCCTGCGCCTTTTCCAGTTCCGCGCGACGGCCATCCACGGTCTCACGCAATCCGCGCATTTCTTCCTCGCGCCGTTCCCTCTCCTGGAACAAGGCACCCAGCGTTCCTTCGTGCTCGGTCCGCTGAGAACGCCAGGCTCCCATCTGCTCCGTCAAGCTGGCATCCTCTTCGCGCAGGCGGCTGGAGCGAGCGTCGAGGTCCTGTTGCATGGCCCGTAGCCGGTGCAAGCGGCTTTCGAGCTCTCGCGCCTCCCCTTCACGTTGAGTCAGCACCAACCTTGCCTGCGCGTGAGCCTCCGCGGCGTTGCCGCGTTCTTCCTCTTGAAACCGCACTTTTTCTGCCAGCTCACTCACCTTTTCGCGTGAAGCAGCCTGGTCCACGTCGTGCAAACCCAGACCGCGCTGCATGCTCTCCAGATGAGCGAAAAGATCCGCGAGCCGGCTTCTCACGTCTTCGTGCTCGGCCGTGAGATTCTCGCGATTGTGTTCCTCGTGCTGGAGGGCACTACGCTTGGAGGCCGCCAACTGAGCTGCCTCTTTCACTTCGTCCTGCACCGAACGCAACTGCTGCAAGGCCTTGGCGCGAGCTTCTCGTACTTCGGAACGTCGCTTCTCCGAACTTCCCAGGGCCTCGACCTTCTCGTGGAGGCGGGAACGCAGCTTCTCCACCTCCTCCGCCAGACTCTCCACCTGCTCCTTGCGTCCGAAGAGGGAGAGCTCCCGCTTCTTGCCCACTCCGCCGCGGACCAGGCCGTCCGATCGTATGAAGAGACCCTCTTTCGCGAGGAAGGAGACGCCGTCGCCCGCGTGCTTCAGGGCCGCGTCGACCGCATCCTGCGCGGTGTCCACCACGCGAACCTGCCCGAGCCAGGAACGAAGGTGTTGGCTCTCCATCCCGCGAACGCGGACCAGCTGCAGAGCCGGCTGTCCGGGCAGGCTCGGTTTTTCGGCCGTACCCGTCGCGCCGTTGCCCAGATCGACGAGGAAGGAGCCCTGTCCCAGATTCTCGTTCGTGAGTCGCGAGGCGAGCTCTTGGGCATGCTCGAGCTCGTCCACCAGCAGTGCATCCGCATCCTCGCCGAAGAGCAATTCGAATGCGGTCTCATATCCCTTCGCCACGGTCAGGGTCTCGGCGAGAGCCCCTCGCAGTGCACGCCGCGAAGTATCATCCTTCAGGAGTGCAGCGGCTCCGCTGCGCTACCCTTCGTATTCGGCCGCGATGCGCGCTGCAATTTCGTGCCGGCTCTCCGCCCGAGCCAGATCGTACGCCGCAGATGCGCGATCATCCAGAGCCCGGTCGACCATCCGGTCGGCAAGTTCTTCGGCGTCGCGGTGCCGCGCGATCTCGGCTTCGATCTCGGAGTATTGCGTTTCGAGAGCGGTGAGATTTTGCTCCACCTCCACGAGTTCTTCCCGCAGGACATTGCGTTGTCCTTCGTTCTCGCGCAGTTTGGCCTCGAGACTCTTTTCTCTTTCGTTCAGGGACTGGATCCTGGTCTCCTGCGTCGCGACGTCTTTTTTCCGCTCAGCCTCCTCCTGCAGGAAACTGAGACTCAATTGCTGGGCTTCGGCGAGAGAGTTCCGGGATTGCTCGTAGAGCTGAGTCGCTGAGCGCAGCGCGGACTCCTTGACCGCGGTATCTTCTCGCGTCGCCTCGAGCTGCTTTTGCAGTTGCTCCTGTTCGGCCACCGCTTCTGTGAGTTCGCTCTCGATTTCGGCGGCACGCTCCTGGGTGCGAGCGCGCTCTTGCGCCAGCTCTTCCAGGCGGCGTCCGCCGCTCTCCAGGCGTTCCTTCAGCACTAGCAGCTCGCCTTCGAGCTGCTTCAACTTCGCTTCCACTCGCGAGAAGTCGTGCTCCTTCTGGCGGCGTTCACCCTCGAGGGTATCGATCGCCGGGCGCATTTCCTCGATCGCCGCGCGTGTCTTGGAGAGCTCCGCGTCCTCGCCCGATCCTTCCACCTTGAGAACTTCGATTCTCTCCTGCAGTTCGCTCAGTTCCCTGCGAAGCGTCTTGGTCTCGTGATGAGCGCGGATGATTTCCAGAGACTTGAGTTCGCCAAAGATACGCTTGTGACGGCGGGCCTTGCCGACCTGGCGCGCGAGGCTTCTCACCTGGTGTCCGATTTCGTCGATGATGTCTTCGACTCGCAGGAGGTCTCGCTCGGTGAGATCCAGTTTGCGCAGAGCTTCCTTCCGCTTCGCTTTGTAACGAACGACGCCCGAACCCTCTTCGAGGATGCTACGAACTTTGTTTTCGCTGGGGTTGAGAACCTGACCCACCATCTCCTGCTCGATGATGGAGTAGGCGTTGTTCCCTGCACCAGTGTCGTAGAGAAGGTCCTTGAGATCCTTCAAGCGGCACGGTGTCTTGTTGAGAAAGTAGTCGCTGCCGCCGTCGCGCGAGACGCGCCTCGTGATCGCCACTTCGTCGTATTCGATGTTCAACCTGCCGGTCGTGTTGTCGAAGACGAGGGTGACTTCGGCGGTAGAGAGCGGCTTGCGCTTCGTGCTGCCCTTGAAGATGACGTCTTCCATCTTCTCGCCGCGTAGCTGCTTGGGACTCTGTTCACCCAGCACCCAGCGCACCGCATCCACGACGTTGCTCTTGCCGCAGCCGTTGGGGCCCAGGATGGAAGTCACTCCGTCGCGAAAATCGAGAACTGTACGATCCATGAAGGACTTGAAGCCCACCATCTCCACCCGTTTCAGTCTCACGCTGTCCTTCTCCTCATGTTGAAGCAATCCAATTTGCTGACGAGAGAGTTCATTGAGCCACTCTCACCACACCTACATAGTCCACGTCCGGTCGCGACAAAAGAAGCTCGCGAGCCTCGAGAGCTTCCTTGCGGGTCGGATAGTCACCCACGATCACCCGGTACCAGGTTCCCTTCCCCGGAATCTCCGCCGACACCACGACGGGCGAAAGCCCGGCCTTGCGCAACTTGGCCAAAGAAGGAAGAGTCTGAAGTGAATCGGGGAAACTCCACGGATGGAGGGCATACCCCTTCTCCGGCCGAAGCCTCAGCCTCGCCAATGCCACCGAGTCCGCCGGCGCGACGCTCTCCTCTTCGCTCGCGGCGGGCCCTGTCTCGGGCGCGGGCCGCGACGCGCTCATCTCCGCGGGCACAGCTTGGGCTGGCTTCTCCTCCGGGGTCAAGATAGCCGATTTGAGGCTGTCAGGGGGTACCGAATCGATTGCGGCCGAAGACATCTCGGCCGCCGCGGCGGCGTTCGAATCGGGCCCGGTGGGCGGCGGAAGCTCCGAGTTCGTCCCCTGGGCCGCCAATTCCTGGCTTCGATGGGGCATCTCGCCGCTCGTTTGAACCGAGGGGCTCTGAGTCCACTGGATCGTGGCCCACGCACCCACGAAACCGACCAGGATCAAGCCGATCCCCAGAGCAATGCGGCGGAAGAGAACGCTGCTCTGATGGGGAGGGTGGCTTCTTCCGTAGGGAGAGGAGCCGACGTGACGAACCCTGGGCTCGATCACCGGCTCGGGCTTCTCCGGCGCGGCGGCCACGGCTTCCCTCATGGACCCTTGGGGCGCGGCCTCGGGAAACGCCATGACCCCGAAGATGGGGACACTGCTCTCCATGAGATCTTCCGCGAGACTCTCGAAGCGATCCCTGGCCTCTCCTTTGAGGGTGAGCCCCAACAGGACACCGTCGCCGTACGAGAAGAGCGGGTTGCATTCGCCCTGCGCGTTGCGGGCGGGGGCCGTGATCAACACGAAATCCCATAGCGCCTTGAGTTGCCGCAGCGCTCCCTTCAATTCTTCATTGCTCAGCGGTTCGCTCTCGCGCGGCCGGTAACTGCCGACACCCATGAGGTCGACGTTGTTCACCCCGACCGCTTGCAGGGTCGAGCGCGGCGAGGTGCCGTAACGCGCGAGGTCCAAGAATCCCTCGTGCCCGAGTTCACCCAACCACTCCCCCGGTCCGTCTTCTTCGAACTCTCCGTCCACCAGCAGGACGCGCGCCCCTCCTTCGGCCAGGAGCCGCGCCAGCTGGAAGGCGAGATAAGTTCGCGCTCGCGCGTTTGTCTGGTCATCACCAACGATGGTGACCAGGCCTTCGCCGGCGCTCGCGTGCGCGCGCAAACCCTCGGCGACGAGACGAAATTCTTCCAGATGAGCGCCGTCGAGCAGCTCATCGATACTCTGCCAGCTTCCCGGATTGGCCGACGAATATCCGAGGTGATAAAAACCCGATTGCGCCCGGCCCAGCGTGTCGCGGATCCACACACCGGCCTCTTCGACGCCCTCCCCGCGAGAGGAGTTCAACGGGCCCTGCTTGTCTTCCTTCACGACGATGTTCCCCCCTCGCGACTCGAAAAGATGATGCGGTCGGCGAGTGGCGTGAGATCGCTTTCACGCAGAGTGCGAAAATCGATACGAATGACTCCCTGAGCGATCGAAGTCAAGACCGCGGGGCGGCCGCGTCTGAGGCGAGCATGCAGCCTCTCCGCACTGGTCTCCTCCGGCCCCTCGAGGTGGAGTTGAATGCTGTCCACGGGACGCTGCGCGAACGAGCCACCCCCCACTGCCGCCTCACCTTTCACGACCTTGCACTTCCAGCCCTCCGGGAGCGCCGCTTTCAATTCGAGTTCGAGCCGCGCGGCGCGTCTCTTGAGCTCGGTCTTGCTCAAGCGGAGCGCGTCCAGCAGCGGAATCTCGGGAGCCCCACTGCCGCGCCCGTACTCTTTCAGAGTGGCCTCGAGCGCGGCCAAAATCAGTTTGTCCAGACGCAAGGCCCGCATCATGGGATGCTTAGCCAGCTTGGAAACCAGCGCAGCCTCGCCCACGATGAGACCCGCCTGCGGACCTCCCAGGAGCTTGTCTCCACTGAAGCTGACGAGCTGTGCTCCCGAGCTCAGGGCCTGGTCGATCGTCGACTCTCCCTTCAGGCCGAACTTCGCAAAGTTATAGAGGCAACCACTACCTGCGTCAAAGACCAGACGAGCTTCCCGCTCGCGCGCCAGTGCAGCGAGTTCTTCGAGTGAAGCTTCCTCGGTGAATCCCTTCACCTCATAGTTGCTGGGATGAACCTTCAGGATCATGTCCCCGGCCCTCAGGACCTTTGCGTAGTCGGCAAGACCCGTCTTGTTGGTCGTTCCCACTTCGACGATCGTGGCCCCGGTGGTGCGAAGAAGCTCGGGCATGCGGAAGGACCCGCCGATCGCGACCTGCTCTCCCCGCGAGATGATCGCGCGACGCCCCCGCGCCAGCGCGTGAACGATCAGCCACAGAGCTCCGGCTCCGTTGTTCACCGCGAGTCCGGCCTCCGCACCGGTCAGAAGTTGGAGCCAACGCGAGACCGCGCTGTTGCGGCTACCCCGCTTCCCCGACTCCAGCTCGATTTCCAATGCCACCGGATCCTCCGCCACGCGCGCGAGTTCCGTTCGGGCCGCGATTCCCAGCCGGGCGCGCCCGAGGTTCGTATGCAGCAACACCCCACTCGCGTTGATCACGCTTTGAAGTTGAGGTTGCAGCAGATCGTCGACCTCCTGAACGAGACGCTCTTCGAGGTATCGGGTGAGTTTGGCCCGATTCAGCGGACCCGGACCGTAACGCCGGGTAGTGCTCTTCCCTCGCGAAAGGAAGGCGCGTTCCTCGGCGAGAACCTCGCGCCCCAAGCGCGTGAGCAGATCGCTACGCAGACGGCGGCGAAGAGCGCGCACCGCGCGTCGTTTCAGGAGTTCATGAAGCGGCGGCAATTCCCGCCCGGGATGGCTCATACCGGCGGAGCGATCCTTGATTGGAGAGCGTGGGCGGCGACACCCTAGCACAGGCGAAAAGGCAGCGTCAAACGAGCGCGCGTTGACACCGTACATTCCTGCCGGTAGCTTGAAGCAGGACGCTCAATTGCTTGTCTGGACTCAGCTTATGGAAACAGAACCCGCCTTTCGCCATGGCTCCTACGGCCGCAGAATTCTGTTGGCAGCCGGCGCAGCCCTAGTGGGTTTCGTCCTCGTCGCGATCCTCGGACCCGACGAGGATCGTCTGCAGCACCTGCTCTTCCATACCGGGGTCCAAGGCGAGCTGAGAATCCTTCCGGACATCGAGATCATCCGCGACCAAGATCCCGTGAGCCAGGACCCCAAACACAGGCGCGCCAGCGCCGCCAAAGGGCTCCAGGTCGAGGTGGTCGATCGTCCTCCCACTACCGTGGAGGTCGAGGAAGCGACGCCCGTTCCTCCGCCGACGGGAGCCCCCGACTACACCATCGAGACGAAGGAGAAGCCCGAGGACGGGATTTCGCAGAGCAACGACGTCCGCGAGCAAGTGCGAATGGTCAGACCGTCGCAACGCAGTCTCGACTTCGTTCTGATCAAGCTGGTACGGCCGCGTTATCCACCGGGCGTGGTCCTTCCCCGCCCCGTCTCGGTCGACGTGGCCATCTATGTCGAAAGCGACGGGACGGTCAGTGACGCCTACGTGACCCGCGGCGAGGGTGGGAAGGCCTTCGAAGAGGCCGCCCTGCGAGCAGTGCGCCAGTGGAAGTACCGCTACCTGGGTGAAGAGGGCAAGGCCGAGCCGTTTTGGGACCAGGTTCGTTGGATCTTCAAACCTCCAGCGGCAGATGGCGCCGAGAAGGAACTGAAGCCCTAGCCCCTTCCGTCGGGCCTTCCTCTCGGCGCGGGTTCTCTGTCTCGAGGCGATGGTGTATTGGGAAGCACCGGGCCGATTGGATCGGCAAATACTTCACTCGGAAACGGCACGACTTTCCCGTTCTCCAACATGCGCAGGGCCGACTCCGTGGACGCCAGGTTCCTCGCGCGGTCACTGGGAACGAGATTCTGGCTCAGCTCATTGCTCACGGCGCGCCGGCTTCTGGCGCCCCCGTGAATCGCGTCCAGGAGTCTGCGGGTGGCGAAGTAGGTCTTGAGCGCGAAGGGATTCACTTCGTCGTCGTGGAAGCGACGCTTCCATAGAGACTGAAATCGCTCGCTCTCTCCTGGCGCCATGAGCGCGGTCTCGCTGGGGAAGATGGCGCCTTCCAAAACGTCGCCCGCACCTTCGGCCAGCCGGGGGCGATTCCAGGTGCTCAGACCCAAGAGTTGAACCTCGAGCTGGTAGAAAGTGAGCTGCGGTGCGATGAGACGCATCTCGCTGGGACCGGCGGGAACGAAGAGCGCCTCGGGTCCCTTCTCCCGGATACGCTCGATCGGCGCCTTGAAATCGGTGAGCCCGCTCTGGTAGGGCTCGCTGGCCACGATCCGGGCCCCGAGCCTCTCCGCCTCGGCCGAGAAGATGTTGGCGGCATTTCTGCCCTCATCGGTATCCGGATAGAGAATGGCGAGGCGCCGCCGTAGCAATCTGCGAACTGTGACTCGCGCCAACACACGCGTCTCGAACGCTCGCGTGACGTTGGTTTGGAAGATCTCGTCGCCGATCGAGGAGATGTTCTCCTGGGTCGCGGTCGGTGAGATCAAGGGAACCCGCCGCTCCTGACAAACCACCGCGGCCGCGATCGTGGTGGGAGACAGCAGCGCGCCCACGATGGCCAGTACACCATCGTCGTTGATCAGCGAACGGGCACTGAGAACGGCCTGGACACCGTCTCCCCGGGTATCCAGCGCGACGAGTTTCAGGTCGTCCTCGAAACTACGATTGTGTTCCTCGAGGGCGAGCAATGCGCCGTTGTACATGGCCTGTCCCAACGCGGCGTATTCGCCGGTCAAGGGGCA
>Ga0102953_1001980_pt1 | contig 12565 bp, 11 predicted proteins | sample SalPon2A_C_D2_MG_FD_78509 | JGI IMG/M metagenome (GOLD analysis project Ga0102953, IMG submission 78509) | Soil microbial communities from South San Francisco under conditions of wetland restoration - Salt Pond MetaG R2A_C_D2_MG | ecosystem: Environmental > Terrestrial > Soil > Wetlands | place... | reverse complement strand
GGGCTCAGTCTACGTGCCGGGTTGTCGATGTGACGGGTTACCACAGATCCGCGCACCACCCCACACCGGCCTGTTGGTCCAGTGCCAAGCGGCGGGTTCCGACCATTACTCGGCGCCCGGAGGACCCACCACGCCAGCGGGGCGTGAAAGGCCCCGCGGCCCGAGGGGGCGGCCGCGTCGCTTGGCTCACGGGGCCGTGGCTACAGGTGCCTCAGGAACCGCAGGTGGAAGGCGGCGAACACCAGGACGATGCCGACGTTGACGAGCGGCCGTTCCAGGATGTGCTGGCGGTGCTGGAAGAACAGCAGATCCACCCCAACGATGACGACCACCATGGCCACTGCGTAAGGCACCCAAACGGTCGGTTTCGTCATGCTCGGTCACCCGCTTCGAGCGTACGCCCGCCGGGCGATCTCCTTTGGGCCCCGACCACGATGCTCGCGCTCGCCCTCGACAGTGCCGACTGGTAGCTTGATGGCGTGAGCGATGATCCCTGGGCCGGCCTGGCGGAGCGGTTCGCCGATGAGGCCTACGCCTCGGTGAAGGGGTACGTGCGCACCTACGTGATGCATGAGCAGTTGCTGGAGCATCTTCCGGCGGCGCCGGCGTCTGTGCTCGACGTCGGCGGTGGTGCGGGCCATCAGTCGTTCCCGTTGGCCCAAGCGGGCTACGACGTGACACTGCTCGACTCGTCGCCGGCGATGCTGAACAAGGCGCGTGAACGACTCCAGCGCTTGCCATCGGATACTCAACGGCGGGTGACGCTCCTGCATGCGGACGGCCGCGATGCGGACCAGGCGGTGAACGGCCAGCGTTTCACCGCCGTGTTGTGCCACGGCGTGCTCGGGTACCACGAGGATCCGGAGCCCCTGGTCGAGCAGTTGTGCCGGTGCGCTGATGCTGGCGGCGTCGTCTCGATCATGACGGCCAACGCCAGGACGATGGCGGTGCGCCCGGCCCTGGAACGGCGGTGGGACGACGCCTTGGCGTCGTTCGACACCCGGACCGAGATCGGCGTGCTGGGAGTGGCAGGCCGAGCCGATACGGTGGAGGAGCTCGGCGAACTCATGCGAGCTCGGGGCGTGGAGCCATTGCGCTGGTACGGGGTATGGCTGTTCGTCGACTGGCTGGAGTTCGCCCGGGTCGGGCTAGACCTCGCCGATCCGAAGCAGCTGGCGAGCATTGCCGCCGTGGAGCTCGAAGCGAGCCGGCGGGACCCCTATCGCCAGGTGAGCCGCGCGTTTCATCTCGTTGGACGCAAGGGTCCGGCCTGACGGGACATTCGCAGCACGGGTTGGCATGGTGCGCCCGCCACGAGGCGGACACGACGAGCGGTCCTCTATCTTGGGGGGTCTCCGATCGCTGTCTCGGACTGAACCCCTGCTGGAAGCCCTGTAGCGTCCGCTGCGGTTGCCCGGTGTGGTCGGCGCTCCCGTGGCCTGTGTCCAGTGGGCATAGGGAGAATCCCCTCAGCCCCACCATTTGTCCCCGTCCATGACGGGGAGCCTTGCACGCCTTGCCCACGCGGCGGCGTCCGGTGAGCAGCGCGAGTTTCGGCTCGCCATCCTCGAGCGGGCGCCCGAGCACTTTCAGTTCGTGTTGGCGGTCGATCAGCGGGGTGGCACGGCCATCGCTCGAACCTGTATGTGTAGGTACCTGGCATCGTAGTTACAAGGGTGTGAGATTACAGGCTCATAGGCGCACCGGGCGCGGCCTCCGCGCCCGGTTGTGAGTGTGGGCGTGCCAGCATCCCTCGCAGGTCGTCGCGCGCGCGGGCCTCGAGGCAGGTCGCTATGGCATCGCGGCCCAGGATCCCGCGTCGTCGAGCGCGTTAGGAGTCAGCCACGTGCACCCGGGCGGCCGATGCTGGGGCTGGCAGTTGCGGGCGGCGTTGAGGAGGGGTCGATGGCGCCGTCGAGTGCGGCTAGGCCAGTACGTATGTCGTTGAGGGAGTAGCGCTCCCGAACAGGGAATCGCAGCAGTCGAACGCCGGCGGCCGTGCAGGCCTTCTCGAGGAAGGCATCGCGCGCCTTGCGATCGGCTCGCTTGTGTGAGGCGTCATCCAGCTCGATGAGTGCTGTGATCGCCAGGTCGTGGGGGCCGCACAGCACGAAGTCGACGTGCTTCTGGATGAGCCGGTTCAGGGCCCGTTGCCGCTCTCCTGGTGGTGTGCCACCTTTGACTCCCAGGGCGTCGGCCAGGCGAACCTTGCCGAAGACCCTGTAGCGGCCCTCCACCGCTTGCTCGAGGACACCCAGGAAGGAGCGTTCCGCCGCCGAGAACAGCGCCTTCTTCCCGTAGTACGGGTAGGTAGGGACCGCTGAGGAGCGCGACGCAGGCGGCCGGATCAGCCTGCTGGCCACCGCCAAGGCAACGAAGAGCACGACGATTACGATCATGATCGGTGGAAGGCTCATATGCCCCCATTTCCAGGGGCCAGCATAGTGGGATGCTCTGCGCGTTCGGATGGAAATCTTGATATCGCCCCGATGGCAGGCCTACTCGGGGCGGGCTAGACTCTGTCGCTAGGGAGGTCCCTGAGCCGCGTCGGAGAGCGCTCCGACCGGTCGGAGCGAAGCATGCCATACGAGGCGGTGAGGATCCCGGACGGTCTCAGGAGGACGTGCAGTGTGAGCCCCCGTCGGATGGCCTGGCTGGAAGCGCTGCCCGGCGTCGTGCGAGGTCTCGCGCAACGCTGGGACCTTCGCGTCGAAGCGCCGTTCGAGGTGAGGGCGGGGGGCATGGAGGGCAGTTGCTCGTGGGTTGCGCCGGTCACCACGGCGGAGGGCGAGCGCGCCGTGCTGAAGCTGGGCATGCCACACATGGAGGGACGCGACGAGATCGCCGGTCTTCGATTCTGGGGAGGGGGAGGCATGGTACGGCTGCTGCGCGCCGACGAGGCGCTTGGCGCCATGCTGCTCGAACGATGCGTTCCGGGCACCGCTCTCCGGGGCCGGCCGCCTGGCGAGCAGGACCGGTCATCGCCGGGTTGCTGACCGAGCTGTGGCGCGTGCCGCCGCAGGGCGCTTTCCGGCCGCTCCGCGCGATGATCGACTTCTGGGTCGCGCGGGAGCGGCAGCGTGCAGGCGCAACCGGAACGGTCGATGCGGGGCTCCGCCGGGAAGGGTTGGAGGCGCTCGCGCTCGCCGCGCGGGAGCGCGCCAGTGCGGTACTGCTGGCCACCGACCTGCATGCCGGCAACGTGCTCGCCGCGCAGCGTCGGCCGTGGATCGCGATCGACCCCAAGCCGTTCGTCGGCGACCCGGCCTACGACGCCACGCAGCACCTCTTGAACGGGCTTCCGCGCCTTCGGGTCGACGCTGTGGGAAGCGTGGTGCGCTTCGCGGGCATGCTCGGTGTCGAGGCGGCGCGTGTGCGCCTCTGGACGTTCGGACGGTTGGCGCTCGGCGGCATCGCCCCGGAGCAGGCGGAGGAAGCCGTCGCGGTCGCGCGGCTGCTGGCCCCCTGAGGCGTCGAAGGCGCGTGACCGGACGCGGGCGAACTCAGAGCAGGCTCTCGAGCGTTGTGGTCGAGACGAACTCGCTCGCTGCCGAGGCGAGATCGGCATCGGGCGTGACGAGGGCGTCGGCCTGCAGCTGCGTCAGCGCGATGTACTCGGCGTAGTGGGTCGAGCCCCACCCCAGCTCCTTGGCGATGGTCCACGCCGTGCGGCGTAGCACCTTGTCGCCGAGGAACCGGATCTTCATCTCCGAGAACTTCGCCAGCCGGCCCAGGCCGGCCTTCTCAGGCAGCTCTCCGACGTGCACGGCATGGTACAGAGCGTCCAGCACCTGCGAGCGGATGAGCGTTGGCGCCAGCAGCTGGTGCCCGCTCGGCACCTCGATGCCTTCCTGCAACATCTGCAGCATGACGGACGTATCTACGACGTACTTGCCCATGGGCTGCCTCCTCGGACCGGTCGGGCTTGACCTCAAGCGTAGCGTCGATCGGCCCGAGCTTCGGATCGGTGCGATTCTAGATCTCCTCGCTCAACGTCTCCAGGTAGTCCCCGTAGACCCAGACCCTGTTGCGCTCCTTGCCCGTGATCTCGCGGACGATGCCGAGTTGCTCCAGGGCGTCCACCGACTTCTGGATGGTGGGCGCTGAGAGGGGCAGGGACTTGGCTGCATCGGGAACACGCACGAACACATGCCTTTGCAGGTACGCGTGTACTTGCAGAGCGCTGCCTGAAGCCCGCGCCAGTCCTTCGATCCCTCCGCGATCGCGCTGGAAGATCGCCGTAAGCTCCTGCGCATTCGCGAAGGCCTGTTGCGCGGTCTCGAACACGCCTCGCAGGAAGAACTCGATCCACGGCTCCCAGGCGCTTTCTTCGCGTACGGCTTGGAGGCGGGCATAGTACTCGTCCCGGTTGGCTTTGAAGTACAGGCTGAGGTAGAGGGTCGGTTCCAGAAGGACGTCTTCGGCGCAGAGGAGAAGCGTGACGAGGAGTCGCCCCAGGCGCCCGTTGCCGTCGAGGAAGGGGCGGATCGTCTCGAACTGGGCATGGGCGAGTCCCGCCTTCAGCAGCGTGGGCGTTCGCGTGGGCTCGTCGTGCAAGAAGTGCTCCAGGTTGGACATGAGTTCGGGCAGGTGCATGTGGGATGGCGGGACGTACCTGGCATTGCCTGGCCGCGTCCCTCCGAGCCAGTTCTGCGACGTCCGGAACCGGCCGGGTTGCTTGTCGCTTCCTCGCCCCTTGCGCATGAGCACGCCGTGGATCTCTCGAAGCAGCCTGCTGGACAACGGGAATTCGTCGGTGCGCAGGCGATGGAGGCCGTAGTTGAGGGCGGCCACGTAGTTGCTGACCTCGACGACATCGTCGATGGGCACTCCGGGCATCTCGTCGAGCTCGAAGAGAAGGAGGTCTGACAGGCTGGACTGTGTGCCCTCGATCTGGCTGGAGAGGACCGCCTCCTTGCGGACGTACATGTAGATGAAGAGCTGCGTGTCCGGGAGCAGTGACGGGATGCCATCCAACCGCCCGAGGGCGCGGTTCGCTTTCTCGCATAGGTCTTGGACGCTCCCTGCCACCCGAACCGCGGGATCTGGAGGGAGGTGGTTCGGCACGAAGGCGCGTACGGTCTCGCCGGCCGTCGACGTGGGAAGATAGATGCCCGAAGGCTCCGACGCTGGCACTGGTCACCTCCATGCAAGAAGAGGTTCTTTGCCCTACTGGTGCGTAACGAAAGAATATCGCTACCTCCTTTGCTCAGAGTGTTGTTAGCCGAGGCCGGCCGAACGCGCAACCCGGCGCCTTCGATCCCTTCGAGGAGGTGATCTTGGTGGCGCGTGAGGCCGGCGTTTGGCTGGGTGTCGACGGCGCCTTCGCGCTGTGGCCGCGCGGGCTCACCACAAGAGGCATCGTTCGGGGATGGGTGGACGCGTTCACGATAGGATGTCTGTTCATGAATCATGAACACGTGCTACGATATGAACATGAACGCGGACGCTGCCACAGCTTTGGACCTCCTACGAAGCTTGCCGGGCGTAACGGTGCACACCGAGAGCGTGCCGCGCGGCGGCGGGCTTCACCCGGACGCACTCGTCTCCCTCAGGAGCGGGACCGGTGAGTCGCGGTACGTGGCGGTGGTGCGTTCTGCGGTCACGACGACCATGTTGCCGCAGGTCCTGCCGCAGCTAGAGCGCCTACGTGAGGCCCTCGACCGCGCGCCGCTACTTCTCGCGCCGTACCTGACGCCGGGCGTCACGCGGCGCCTCGTGGACGAGCACGTGGAGTTCGCGGACGGGGCCGGCAACGTGTTCCTCGACGGCGCGGCGGCGTACGTGCTGGTGCTGGACCAGAAGCGCCGGCGCGAGCCAAGCCGGACAGGCTTCTCGGCGGTGGCGCTGCAGCTGATCTACGCCTTTCTCGTGCGCCAAGACCTGCTCAGAGCCACCTACCGCGAGCTGAGCGACAAGACCGGCGTGTCGCTCGGGAAGATCAGTACGACGGTGCGTCAGCTCGAGGATGCGAGGCTCGTAGCGCGGGGGCGGAGCGGCGCACTGCTGATGCGGGATGCGCGTGAGCTCTTGGGGCGTTGGGAAGTCGGCTATCTGGACAGGTTACGCCCGCGGCTCGCACCAACGCGGTGGCGGTTGGGGAAGGGCCACGAGTTGGCGGAGGTTGCGGCGGCTGCGTCGGAGCTCGATGGTGTGCTGGTCGGCGGCGAGCACGCCGCGGACGCGTTCTTGGGTCAGCTGCGCCCCGGCACCTTGACCTTGCACGTCCCGGAAGGCCGAGCGAAACATGTCGCTGTGGATCTCAGGGTCCGTCCCGCCGACGGGACCACCGACGTTGTCATTATCGAACGCTTCGCTACACTGCTGGATTCGGCAGACCCGAGTACCGTCCGGAACCTAGGACGGGCATCGAGCATCCGCTATGCTCACCCGCTCCTGGTGCGCGCCGAGCTCCTGGCGCTGGACGACAACCGCTTGCGACAGGTCGCCGCCAGGCTCCTGGAAGAGCTCATTCTCCCGAGCCTCACTCATGCGCAGGCCTGACATCGAGGCACTGGCCGAGCTCGGAAGGACCGTGCAGGATCTTGGGGTGAGCATCGTTCTGGTCGGCGCACTGGCACGGGAGATCGTGTTCGACCTGCCCAGCGCCGGGCACGCGCTGCGCGCCACGCGGGATGTCGACGCCGGCGTAAACGTCCGAGATTGGGACGCGTATGAGCGGCTGATGGCCGCGCTGGTCCGCAACGGTCGTTTCGTGCGCATGGCTGAGCATAGACTGCGCTACCACGACGGGACTGAGGTCGATCTCCTGCCGTTTGGCGGGGTAGCCGATGGCGACGGCAACATCACGTGGCTGCAGTCGGGCCGGGTGATGTCGGTCAGTGGCTTCCTGGCCGCTGAGGAGCACAGCCGGACCGAGGACCTGGACGGCGTCCGGGTTCGCGTGGTGAACTTGCCTGGGCTCGTAGCGCTCAAGCTCTTCGCGTTCGGAGATCGCCGGGACGCCAAGGATCTACAGGACTTGGTCTTGATCCTCGGCGGGGCCTCGGACGAGCTCCGCAACCGCACCTACGAGGAGCTCGAATCAGACGTCTTGGTCGAGCTTCCCTACGAGAAGTTGGGCCCGCTATTGCTGGGACGGGATATCGCTGCAATGCTTCCTGACCGGGAGAGAGAGGCGCTTCTGGAGATTCTCGACACGACCATCCTGACGCCGCCCGACTACTCGCGGTTGGCCGTCGCGGACCGCTCAGGCTATCTGGAGAGATGGATTGGCTGGTTCGAGGCCCTCCGCGCCGGTTTGACCTGACTCACGCCGGCTACCATGGCTGCAGGTGGCACAGGAGGCGGTCGGAACGAGGGGGAGTGCACCGGGAGGGCGGGCCCATGGCGCGTGAGAAAGACGCGGCCGCGCCGGCCGGGCGGGGCAGGGACGAGGCGCGGCAGGCCCGCGCAGCCGACCTCGAGCTGGGTTCGTACTTCCGGCAGCTGCAACGTCACCTCGGTGCGCTGGAGCGGGCCGAGCTGGTGGAGCGCCTGGTTGCCTACGCGGGTCGGCTGGCCGCGGGCGAGCGGGAGCGTCTGCTGGCGGTGTTGGCTGCGGAGCCCGAGAGTGGGTCCCGCGCGGCGCGCAGCCGGGCGAGGGGCACGAAGCGCGCGCCCGCCGCGGCCGACCCCACGCTCCCCGACGACGTCGCGTCGTTCGTCGTAGCGCTCGAGCGCGGCGAGTACGTGCACGGCTGGGGGTGGGACGATGACCTCGGCGAGGAGCGCATGTGGGGCGACGAGAGCTGGGCGCTCGACATGGACGTGCTCTTCTCCCGCGCAGACGAAGCTTTCTTCGTGGGCGACCTGGAGGTGGCGCGGGAAGCCTTAGGGGGTCTGCTCCGCGCCTTCGTGAGCGAGCCCGCGATCGAGGGCTTCTGCGGCCCCGAGCCGCCCGAGGACATGCTCGATGCGGACGTGAGCGAAGCCAAGGCGCGCTACTTCCGCGCCATCTACCTGACCGAGTCGGCGGAGGCCAGAGCGGAGACGCTGCTGGAGGCGGCGCAGGAACTCGTCCTCGTGGGGAGCGAGGAGGTCGGCATCCGCGCCATGGCCGACGCGGACGCCCCTCCGCTGCCGGACCAGGACGCCTTCCTCGATGCGTGGACGGCCGCGCTGGAGGTGTCCGCGTCCGTCCCGATGTCGGGCTGGTCGCGTCTGCGCAAGTGGTTGCTTCGGGAGGCGGCCGAGCGCCGGGGTGGCATGGCGGGCATCGAGGCCCTGGCGCAGCGCGATGGCGCGCGGCACCCGGAGGCGTACGGGGATTGGATGCAGGCGCTTAGCCGGCAGGGGCGCGTCGCGGAGGCGCTGGCGGCCGGCAGGGAGGGCCTGGGCGCGATCGCGGAAACCGCCGGCCGGGCCTGGTTCGCCGATGCGGTGGCGGACCTGGCCGCGCGCCACCCGGAGGTCGATCCGCGGCTTGTCTTCGACGCCGCGCACTCGGCCTGGAGGGCGCAGCCGACGACGGATCGGCTGCTGCGTCTGTACGGCTGCCGGACCGACGGGGCGGATGCGCGCGAGCGCCTGATCGAGGCCGAGCTGGGTTGGCTGGAGGGTCTCGATCCGCCGCCGGCGGCGTCGTTGCTCGCCCGGCTCGAGCTGCTGGCGGGCCGGTTCCGGGCCGCCGCTTCGCGGTTGCGGGAGGCGCCGCAGCTCGGCTGGAGCGGCGCGGGCCACCCCGGGAGGGTGGCCGTGCCGGGGCTGCTCGGCGCGGCGCTGGGGCCAGAGGCGCTGCCGCCGCCGGGGCCGTCGCGCCTGGCCGAGCTGTGGGAGGCGATGGACCGAACGGCGGGGCCGGCCGGCTCGCCGAGCGACATCGCAGCTCCGGCGTTCAGCCAGGCGCTGACGGACACGCTGCGACGCCGCCCCCTTCCGCCGTCGCAGGTCGACGAGATGTTGACGCTCCTGGCCGCCGTCGCTCGCGACCGGGTGGAGGCCATCGTTCGTGCGCAGTACCGCGGCGCGTACGCTCGCGCGGCCGGGCTCCTCACGGCTTGCGCGGAGGGCCAGGTGCTGGCCGGTAGATCGGCGGAGGCACGGCGACTCATTGAAGGGATGCGCCTGGAGCTCGGGCGCTACTACGCGTTCCGTGGCGAGCTCGACGCCGCGGTCGCGAGCTCGGCGCTCCTGGGTCCGGACTACGTCCCGCTGGGAAGGCGTGCTGGCCGGCGCCGAAAGAGCCCGTAGGTGCCATCGGAGGAGCGGGCCTCCAGAACGCCGCGTGCACCATCGCCCGGTCGAGACGGCCCGCTCGAGGCCGTTGGCGAGGGCCGTGGCGGCGATCAGCGCGTCGCAGGCGCCCGCGGCGGGTTCGCGTCCCGCGCGCCGTAGCGATTCCGCGACCCGGCCGAAGCCTCGTGCCGCAGCGGCCCTCCGGGTACACTGCGCCAGGGGCGGGCACAGGCGGAGCGCGGAGTCGCCCCGAGGAGCCCACGACCCCCGCGCGGCCTGCGGCGACCCTCGCGCGGCCTGCCGCGACCCGCGTGCGGAGCGGAGAGACCGATGGCGCGTAGACGAGGAAGCGCCGCCCGCAAGGGCGGCAGCAACGCCGGAAACAACGGCGGCAGGCTGAGGATCGGTGACGACTGGAGCGCCATCCGCATCATCGCGCTGTCCCAGAACAACCCGCTCAAAGCGGTGGCGGAGCTCGTCGAGAACAGCATCGACGCGGGGGCGCGGACGGTGACCATCACGCGCGGGCGCGAGCGGGGGCAGCCGTTCCTGGCTGTCAGCGACGACGGCGCGGGCGTTCCCAGGACCGGCGACGGCGCTCCCGACTTCGATTACGTCGCCACCCACATCTGCGACTCCATCAAGCGTCAGATGAAGGCCGACGGCGCGAGCGGCATCCAGGGCGAGTACGGCATCGGGCTCTTGAGCTTCTGGACGGTGGGCGAGCGGCTGGCGATGACCTCCTCGGGTGAGGACGGCCGTGCCTACACCATGCACATGCAGAAGGGCGATCCGAGCTTCTCGGTGGAGCGGCGCCGCTTGCTGTTCCCGCCCGAGGGCACGGAGGTTCGCATCGCCCCCTTGCTGCCGGGCCTCAAGCAGCTCAGCGGTGAGAAGATCCAGTGGTACCTGGCTTCCGAGCTGCGCGAGCGCATCCGGAGGCAGGCGGTCGAGGTGCGGGTGGTGGACCGGAGCGCGCGCAAGGAGTTCCGCGTCGAGCCCCGGCGTTTCGCCGGCCGGCTGCTGCCTCATCTCCCCGTGCCCGTCACGGCGTACGGGGAGGTCCACGCCGAGCTGTACCTCGCCGAGCCCGATGCGGAGAACCGCGTCGGCCTCTACCGGGGCGGCACCCGCGTCGTCGGGGACATCGCCGAGCTGGCCCCCTTGGCCCGGTCGCCCTGGACCGAGGGCCGCCTCGCCGGCATCGTCGACGCGCCGTTCCTCAGCCTCACCCCGGCGACGCGCACCGGCCTCGTCCACGACGAGCGCCTCGCGGCGCTTGCCGACGCCCTGGCGCCGCTCGAGGAAGAGCTGACCGGCCTCATCGAGGAGCAGCGCAGGGCGGAGAGCGAGCGCGCCAGCCGCAACCTGCTGCGCGCGCTCCACAAGGCCTTCCGAGAGGCGCTGATGGCGCTGCCCGCCGAGGAGTACGACTGGTTCGACGTGCACCAGAACGCGGCAGGCGGCGGCCGGGCGGCGTCCGGCACGCCCGGGCTGAGCGTGCGCGCTGCGGAGGAAGGCGGCGAGCCGGATGCGGGCGACGAGCCCCGGCAGCGCGCGTTCTTCGAGTTCGCAGGGCCGCTCCACAGCGTGCGCATCGCGCCCGCCTCCTGCGTGCTCCCGGTGGGGACGTCGCGCACGTTCCGGGCAGTGGCGCGGGACCGCAGCAACCGGGCCATCGATAGCGGCGTGCGCTTCCGCTGGCAGCTCGTGGAGGGCGACGGGGCGCTCACGAACGACGACGGCGAGATCGCCACCTTCACGGCGGCCGGGGAGCCGGCGCTGGTGAGGCTGGGGTTGACCGCCACGCAGGGCGACACCGTGTGCGAGGCCGAGGCCCTCGTCACGGTCACCGACTCGCTGCTGCCCGACGCGCGCGAGCCGTCCGCGTCGCGCCAGGGCCTGCCCGGCTACACCTTCGAACGCGCGCCGGGCAAGCTCTGGCGCTCGCGCTACGACGCGGAGCAGAACGTGATCGTCGTCAACAACGGCCACCGCGATTTCGTGTACGCCTCCCGGTCCAAGGCGCTGAAGCTCCGCTACGTGGCCCGCCTGTACGCCAAGGAGCTTGTCTTGCACAACTTCCCCGGCGAAACCCCTGAGCGGCTGCTGGAACGGCTCATCGAGCTCTCGCTCTACACCGAGGAGAACCTGCGCTGATCGGGGCCGGTGGACGGGGAGGCGCCGATCTGCCAGTGGGGCTGGTGCCCGGTTACCGACCGGGCGTCTGGGAGCCGGCGCGTGGTGTCCGGCATGGGGAGGCGTCCCTTGGCCACGGAAGTGACGCGCTCCGGATCATCTTGGCGGCAGCGTCCGATTCAACGTTGTCGCGAGCTTGGCAGCGCGCTTGTTCGAACGGGACGCGGGGAGAATTCCCGTGACCGCAGATGCGGATGTCATGACCGTCGACACACGGTCCGTCAAGTCCCGGGTTGCCGATCGCGTCAGAGAGGGACGACCATAGAAAAGCAGGTACAGGACGGCATTTCCGAACTGGGATGGCATCTCAGAAGGTCAGGGGTTCGAATCCCCTTGGCTCCACCAGAGAAAGGCCGTCAGGGACGGCGAAGCGAGGAAGCGGCTTCGGACGACCGAAGCCGCTTCCTCGTGTGGTGTTCTATCGGCGCCGTTTCGATCGGGCGAGGCGATGAGCGGTTGCGCGTTCACCGCCCGAGGCATGCTCATGAGTCATGAACAACGGCAACCCGGTGAACATACCCGATGGCGACCGCGGCCTCGGGCGCAAGCTGCAGGCCGGTGCTGTCGTCAGGCTCGACCGCGGACTTGGAAGGTCGCGGCCCGTAGCGGAGAAGGCCACGTCCCGAGAGGCATGGCAGGGAACGCTGGCCTTCGTCAGGGGCAACTCGGGGGCAAAGGCAGCAGACGCTTCGAGGGGTCTCCGCGGATGAGAGGGCCCGAACCGGAGCGCCTGCCGTCAGCAAGACCCCTCACCCGACCTCACGCCAGATCGAAGCGGTCCGCGCGCATCACCTTGTCCCACGCCGCCACGAAGTCCCGCACGAACTTCTCCTCCGCGTCGTCCTGCCCGTAGACCTCCGCGATGGCGCGGAGCTGCGAGTCGGAGCCGAAGACGAGGTCGACGCGCGTGGCGGTCCACTTCAGCTCGCCCGTGGCGCGGTCGCGGCCTTCGAACGCGTCCGCGTCCTCCGAGGTCGGCTTCCACTCCGTGCCCATGTCGAGCAGGTTGACGAAGAAGTCGTTGCTGAGCGTCTCGGGGCGCTTGGTGAAGACGCCGTGCTTGGACCTGCCCGTGTTCGCGTTCAGGGCGCGCAGGCCGCCGGCCAGGACCGTCATGTCCGGCGCGGTCAGGGTGAGCGTGTGCGCCCGGTCGATCAGCAGCTCCGCCGCGTAGACCTTGAGGCCGTCG
>Ga0102953_1001979_pt1 | contig 12571 bp, 6 predicted proteins | sample SalPon2A_C_D2_MG_FD_78509 | JGI IMG/M metagenome (GOLD analysis project Ga0102953, IMG submission 78509) | Soil microbial communities from South San Francisco under conditions of wetland restoration - Salt Pond MetaG R2A_C_D2_MG | ecosystem: Environmental > Terrestrial > Soil > Wetlands | place... | reverse complement strand
GGACCGACTTGTCCCGTTGCTCGAAAAATGGCTCGGGAGGCGCCACCCATGCTGAATTTTATCTGGCCATTGGCCTTCTGGCTGCTGCCCCTGCCGGTCTTGGCTTTTCTTCTTTTACCGAAAAGCGGCAGGCGGGAAGCGGCGCTTTTTGTGCCGTTTTATCGGGATGTGCTTTTCTTTGAAAGGGAAATCGACCAATCCGGAGGGAAAAGAAAGGTCGCCAGATGGTTTTTACTCTTCACGATCTGGAGTCTCCTGGTTACGGCGGTCGCCAGGCCCCAGTGGCTGGGAGACCCTGTGCCGCTGCCGACAGTGGGCCGGGACCTGATGCTGGCGGTCGATATCTCCGGCAGTATGGCCGAGGAGGATATGGTCCTGAACGGTAGGCAGGTGACCCGACTTGCCCTGGTCAAGAAGGTGGTCAACGATTTCATTAAACGGCGGGTGGGCGACCGGGTCGGTCTGCTGCTTTTCGGCACCGAGGCTTATATCCAGGCGCCGCTGACCTTCGACCGGCAGACGGTTGAGACTCTACTCGACGAGGCCCTGATCGGTTTTGCCGGTAAAAAAACCTCGATCGGCGACGCCATTGGCCTGGCGGTAAAACGGCTCAGGAAAAGACCGGTCGGCAACCGGGTGTTGATTCTGCTGACCGACGGCAGCAATACCGCGGGCTCCGTCGATCCCTTGAAGGCGGCGGAACTGGCGGCCGAAACCGGGGTGCGCATCCATACCATCGGGGTAGGAGCGGATGAGATGGTGGTCCGCGGATTTTTCGGCAGCCAGAGGGTCAATCCTTCCGCCGATCTCGATGAAGAAACCTTGACGAAAATCGCCGATCTGACCGGCGGCAAGTATTTTCGGGCTCGAAACCCGGAGGAGCTCGAAGATATCTACCGGTTGATCGACAAACTTGAGCCGATCGAACAGGAGAGCGAGATATTCCGGCCGGTCAGGTCCCTTTTCCATCTGCCTCTGGCCGGGGCCCTGATTTTAAGTTTTCTCTGGGGGGCCTTCGTACTCTCGGTTTCTATCATGAAAAGAGAGGGGAGGGGGTAAATGGCTTTTATTCCGCCCGATTTTCATTTCCTGCGCCCGCTATGGTTGTTGGCTGTCTTGCCGGCCGGCTTATTCTACTGGGCCTTGCGGATCAGGCAGACCAACGGCAGCGGCTGGAGTAGGGCTATTGACCGCTCTTTGCTGCCTTATCTGCTGGACGGCAAAAGCTCCAGACCTCAGGGCTGGATCTGGACCGTACTCCTGACCTGCTGGCTGTTGGCGGTATTGGGGTTGGCAGGACCTGTCTGGGAGAAATTGCCCCAACCGGTCAGGGAAAAAACAGATGCCCTGGTCCTCATCCAGGACCTGTCCCTTTCAATGTACGCCACCGACCTGAGCCCGGACCGTCTGACCAGGGCCAAACGTAAACTACTTGATCTTCTTGCAAAGCGCCGCGAGGGGACCACGGCGCTGATCGTCTACTCCGGCGATGCCCATGTCGTGGCGCCGCTGACTGACGACACCAGGACCATTTCCGCCATGGTTCCGGACTTGTCGCCCTCGATCATGCCTGTTTACGGCAGCAACCTCTCTAGTGCGGTGTCCTTGGCCTTGCAACTTCTTAAAGATGGTGCGGCGGGCGAGGGGAGGCTGCTTCTCATCACCGACGAGGTAGAAAATGGCGAGTTGGACAGGGTAAAAGGTCTCTTAGCAGGCAAAGATGTCGTATTGTCCGTTATCGGAGTCGGTACCGAAGATGGCGGTCCGATCCCGAAGGGTGACGGCGGTTTTCTTACCGACAACAAAGGTGAAATAGTCGTGCCCAGGCTGAACCGCGAAAATCTCATGGATCTGGCTGCTATGAACGGCGGTCGTTATAGCGATATCCGTCTGGACGACGGCGATATCGACTACCTGTTGGCAACTGAACCGCTTAAAGTTCAAGACGACCAGTACCGGCAGATCGACCGGCAATTCGATCAATGGCGAGAACAGGGATATTGGCTGGTTGTGGCTATTCTGCCTTTGGCCTTGCTAGCCTTCCGGCGGGGGTGGTTGCTGGTTCTGGTTCTGGTTATTCTTTTACCTGCGAACAAGGCTCAGGCCATGAGTTGGCAGGACCTCTGGCTCCGTAAAGACCAGCAGGGCATGCGCGCCCTTGAAAAAAAAGATCCACAAAAAGCGGCGGAACTCTTTGAAAAGCCTCAATGGCAGGGAGTAGCCAAGTACCGGGCCGGTAATTACGAGGAGGCCGCTGAAAAATTCGATAAGCTTGACGGCGCGGAGAATAATTACAATCAGGGTAACGCCCTGGCCAGACAGGGTCGCCTAAAGGAAGCCGTTGATGCTTACAACAAGGCATTGCAGCAAAACCCTGAGCTTGAAGACGCCCGCTACAATAAGGAATTGCTCGAAAAACTTATGCAGCAACAAAAACAGCAGGGTGACCAGGGTAAGAATCAGGATTCCGACAAGAATCAGCAGGGAGACAAAGAAGGCCAGGACCAACAGGGTAATGGCAAGGACAAGCAGAAACAGTCCCAAGAGCAGCAGGAGCAAAACCAAACCCAAGACAAGCAGAAACAGTCCCAAGACCAGCAGGGGCAAAATCAGACCCAATCCCAAGATCAAAACGGCGATAACCAGGAAGGCCAGGATTCTCTGAGCAAAGAACGGCAAGGGGAGCAGAAAGAAGTCAAAGAAACGGGTAAACCGCAAGAAGACGCTTCTCCCAACGACAAGCAAGCAGAAAAGCAGCAAGATTCTGAGAAACAGGCGGAAAAAGCTGAGGAGAAGTCAGGCGCAATGAAAGCCGACGAGGAGCAGTCGCCCCAGAAGGACAAGCCGGAGGCTCTTTCGGCCGAGGATCAGCTTAAAGGTGAAGAAAAGCAGGCCCTTGAGCAGTGGCTGCGGCGAATTCCTGATAATCCCGGTGGTCTCCTGAAGCGCAAGTTCGAATATCAGTATCAGCAAAATCGGGACCATAATCCCACAAATAATCGGAAAATATGGTAGGCGGACTTATGAAAAATATTTATCTGAGTTTATTGGTGTTCCTTACCGCCATGGTTTGCACGGATGCGGCCCTGGCCGGAATTTCGGCGACCATCGACCGGAACCAGATCGCTCTGGATGAAACCTTGACCCTGACCATCACCAGGGAAGACGGCGCCTCTTTTTCGTCTCCCGATCTAACTCCGTTGGAAAGGGATTTCCGGATCGTCGGCCACAGCCAGAGCAGCAATACCCAGATAATCAATGGTTCGGTATCGTCGTCAACCACCCTGGATCTGAGCCTCTTCCCTAAACGGGCGGGCGTCCTTGAAATACCGCCATTATCAATCGGTAATGAAGTGACCGAGAGTTTGCAGGTCAAGGTGGTTACCCAGGCCCAGCCGAAGACCAGGGCTGACAATGCGCCGCTTTTTATCGAAACGGAACTCGATAAAGAAACGGTCCCGGTACAGGCCCAGGTCCTTTTCTCGCTACGGATCTATTGGGCGGTCGAAGCGAGCATAGCCGAGCCCGCCGATCCAAAAATCAACGACGCAATACTGGAACGGCTCGATGATGCCAACTACAGCAAAACAATCGACGGCCGTAAATATAAGGTTTTCGAGCGGAAATACGCGATCTTTCCCCAGAAGAGCGGGAAGTTGGAGATCCCCCAGGTGGTCGTGCAGGCAACGGTTCCCGATAGGCAGCGGCGTAGCAATCTGTACGACTTTTTCGGGGTCCGGGGCCGGGAGGTGAAGTTGCGTAGCGAGACCAAACAGGTCACCGTCCTCGAAAAACCGCCGGAGTATCCGGCCGGTGCAGTATGGCTGCCGACCGATAAACTAACGATTGCCGAGGAATGGAGCGACGAACCGGATCAATTGCAGGTCGGCGAATCAGCTACCGTAACCATTGCCCTGGCCGGCAGCGGTCTGCTGGCGGCCCAGTTACCGCCGATCGAACTGCCCGAAACCGCCGGTCTCAAACTCTATCAGGGCAAGGCTGAGGTACAGAATCTCACCCAGTCCGACGGTGTTACCGGGATCAGGAAAGAGAGCATCGCTTTAATTCCGGTTGAAGCCGGTCGCAAGGAACTGCCGGAGATCAGGATCCCCTGGTGGAACCTGAAAGAGGGAAGGGTGAATTACGTAGTGATCCCGGCCCGACAATTGAAGATCAAGCCCGCCGCAGCCGGCAGTGGACAAGCAGGCCGACCCGCCCCGCAGTCGGTTAACGCAACTAAACCCGGCGACTTTCACCCGGCAGCCGATATTACCATGCAGAAATCGCGCTTTAATCGGCCGCTGCTCTTCCTTTCCGCCTTTCTGGCCCTGGCCTGGCTGGCAACCTTATCCCTGTTGCTAAAGACTAGGCGGCAGACGGCAAGACTGATCGCCGGGGGTGGGGCGGAAAGCGGTATGCAAGAGGATCTCAAGGAAAAAGATGCTTTCCGCAAATTGCGTCTGGCTTGCCGGGCCAACGATCCGATCAGGACAAGAAAGGCCTTGGTCGACTGGGCCAGAACCATGCCGACCGGGCATGGGGTACGGTCTGTTTCGGACCTGAGCAATTTTTATCCCGGTTCCGACCTGATTGCAATTCTCGAAGAATTGGACCGAATTCTCTATGGTCGAGAAGATCAACCGAAAGAATGGCGGGGAAAGAAACTGCTTGAAAAACTGGAGGCAATCAGAAAAGCCGGCGAAAAAAAGCCCCGGCGCAAATCGTCATTACCGCAACTTTATAAATAAGATCACCCCGGATGGTTAATTGCTGTAGCGCATCGATATGATTTCCCTTAATCAATCAGCGCGGCACAATAAACATTCCTAGGCAACGTGATTTCTTACAATTGCCAAACAATATTAGATATAGGTAAACCGTTAAGATAATCTTAGATATAGCTTGAAATTCGGTTTTGTTTTCAGTAAATTACATATTTTCGATCAACAATGAATTGTGATTCAGTTATATAAATGTTTCCTATGTTCTTATATAAAGGCATAAAATCGTCCCTTGGACAAGGTTGTCACTTAGATGTCGACTGCACGTTTGACATCAGCCGGACAGCCACACCCAATCGAGAATTACCTGCGCCGGGACATATGCCTCTTAAACGGTTAACCCATTTACTTTTTTATAGAATTTTTATGTTTTTTAAGGAGCTAAAAGATGAGTGCCAAAATTATCAGTGGCGTCGAAATCGCCAAGGCCATCCGTAAGGAGTTAAAAGAAGAGGTAGAAGAACTCAAGTCAAAACACGATATTGTCCCCGGCCTGGTAACCATTCTGGTTGGTGAAGATCCTGCTTCAGTATCGTACGTTACCGCCAAAAGCAAGACCGCTCACGCTCTTGGAATTTACTCTGAGCAAGTTGATATGCCCGGCGACACCAGCGAGAAAGAGTTGCTGGAGTTGATCCAGAAGTTCAATAAAGATAAAAAGATTCACGGCATCCTGGTACAATTGCCCTTGCCCAAGCACATCGATGAAGGCAAGGTGCTTTACGCAATTGACCCGGAAAAAGATGTCGATGGATTCCATCCTGTAAATGTCGGCAAAATGGTCCTGGGCGAACGTTGCTTCCTGCCCTGCACCCCGCATGGCATCCTCGAAATGTTGCAGAGAAGCGGTGTTGAGACCAGCGGCGCCGAAGTCGTGATTCTCGGTCGCAGCAACATCGTCGGCAAACCAATGGCCAACTTGATGTTGCAGAAAAGGGCCGCCGGTAACGCCACTATCACCCTCTGCCATACCCGTACCAAAGACACCGACTTTCACACCAAGCGGGCCGATATCCTGATCGCCGCCGTCGGCGTCCCCAATCTAGTCAAGGCTGATCAGGTCAAAGACGGCGTTGTTGTTATCGATGTCGGCGTCAACCGCGTAGGCATGTCCGAAAGCGGCAAGGCCATTTTGGCCGGCGATGTGGAGTTTGATTCCGTCAAGGAAAAGGCTTCCTTCATAACCCCGGTGCCCGGCGGCGTTGGTCCGATGACCATCACCATGCTGATGAAGAACACCGTCCAGGCTGCAAAACAGGCTGCAGGTCTATTATAGACGAAACCTGGCGGTTTTCCGTTTGCCGAGCCCAGCTTGTCCCGGTCTGTGGCATTATCTTCGGAAACTCCTTATATTTATAATTTAACCGGATGTTGTTGTGCGTCCGGTGGATATGCTTTTTTTTTTAGTCATACCATTGAGAAACGACGAAACTATTGAGGTACAAGATGGCTGTCAAAAGAAATGGATGTGAAGGCTGTACGGATATTACCTGCCTGTCCACCAAAGAAGTTCTCTCTCAGGATATTGCCAAGAATGTTGTCACTGCTTATGACCGGATCGCGGCGCGGGGCATGTCTGCATGCCTGTTCGGTTCCGGTGGCACCTGCTGTAGAAACTGCAACATGGGGCCCTGTCAGATAATCGACGGAGTGGAGGAGATGATCGGGGTCTGCGGCGCTACCGCCGATACGGTCGCTGCCCGTAACATCGCTCGAATCATAGCTTCCGGGACGGCTTCTCATACAGACCATGCCAGGGAAATGATCAAAGGTTTTATCGCCACCGCCAAGGGCGAGACGGAACACGAAATCAAAGACGTTGAGAAACTGCATAAGATTGCCGCTGTTTTCGATATCGAGTTGGAAGGGCGCGATAAGAACGAAATCGCCCTGGAGTTGGGCGAAAAAGCCCTGGCCGAATTCGGTAGCCAGACCGACGATCCGATCACCATGCTGAAAAGGGCTCCGGCAAAGCGCCAGAAACTCTGGAAAAAATTGGGCGTTGAGCCGCGCGGTTTCGATCGCGAGGTCACCGAGATGATGCACCGGACCCATATGGGCGTCGATCAGGAATACCATAATATAATGTTGCAGGCCTCTCGCTGCGCCTTGGCCGACGGCTGGGGCTCATCGATGCTCTCCACCGAATTGACCGATATCATGTTCGGCACGCCGGTACCGCGTCGAGCCATGGTCGATCTCGGCTGTCTCAAGCCGGACCAGGTCAACATCACCGTGCATGGCCATGAGCCGCTGTTGGCGGAGGCCCTATGCATTGCTGCCCAGGAAGAAGATATGCTGGACCTTGCCAAGAAGGCCGGCGCCAAGGGAATTAATCTGGCCGGGGTCTGCTGTACCGGTAACGAGATTCTGATGCGACGCGGCATTCCGGTTGCGGCCGGTTTCATCCAGCAGGAAATGGTCCTTGCCACCGGCGCCGTCGAAGCGATGGTCGTCGACGTGCAGTGCGTCATGCAGTCGGTTGCCCAGGTCGCGAAAAATTTCCACACCGACATTATTACTACCAACTACCGGGCCAAGATGCCGGATGCAGTCCATATCCAGTTTGAAGAAGAAGACGCCATGGGCAGCGCCAAGGAGATTCTGAAGAAGGCCATCTCCAATTACAAGAAGCGCAGTCCTAAAGCGTACATCCCGCTTGAGAACAAGCTCGATGTTGTTGTCGGTTTCAGTCATGAAACCATTAATTATATGCTCGGTGGCCGTTTTAGGGCCAGTTATCGCCCCTTGAACGATAATATCATCAACGGCCGGATTCGCGGAGTTGGAGCGATTGTCGGCTGCGATAACTATAAATATCCGGATGACGCCCATGAGATTATCGCCCGGGAGTTGATCAAGAACAATATCCTGGTATTGGCCACCGGTTGCGCGGCAACTTCACTCGGCAAGGCCGGTCTGTTGCGGCCCGAAGCCGCCGAGTTCTGCGGCGAATCTCTGGCCGAAGTCTGCGAGACCGTCGGCATGCCGCCGGTCCTTCATATGGGCTCCTGTGTCGACAACAGCCGGATCCTGATCGCGGCCACTGAGATGGTCCGGGAAGGCGGCTTGGGTGAAGACATTTCCGATCTGCCCGCCATCGGCACCGCCCCTTTGTACATGAGTGAAAAAGCGGTGGCCATTGGCCAGTACTTCGTAGCCAGCGGTGCTCAGGTCGTTTTCCAGAGCCTGCCGATCAGTGGCGCCAAGGCGTTTGATAAGTTCATGACCGAGGGCATGATGGAGACCTACGGCGCTCACTGGAATATCGCTGAAGATCCCAAGGAAATCGCCCGGATCATGATCGAGAAGATTGAGCAGAAACGCGAGGCGCTCGGGATCAACAAAAAATCCGAGAGGGTGCTTTTCGACATGGATATGCGCCGCGACCTCGGTAGCGCAACCGGCATCGGCGATGTCGGCTGCACCGGCCCTCAGCACAATTCATAAACATTAAATATTATTAATTGAATTTAAGGATAAAGATATCAGATGAAATCGGGTAGCCGTCTAGAACGGATTCTAAATTCAGGTGGTTTTGCCGTGACCGGCGAACTGGGACCGCCGAAGAGTGGTGATCCGGAAATTGTTCGTGAGAAGGCGCGACTCCTTAAGGGGAACGTCGACGCCGTCAACATAACCGATTGCCAGACCGCCATTGTTAGGATGTCCAGTATCGGGGCCGGATTGATCACTCTATCCGAAGGGGTCGAGCCGGTAATCCAGATGACCTGCCGCGACCGGAACCGGATCGGTATGCAGAGCGATATCCTCGGCGCCGCTGCTCTCGGCCTTAAAAATCTCCTCTGTCTGACCGGCGATCACCAGAAATTTGGCAATCATCCCGGATCCAAAGGCGTCTTCGATATGGATTCCATCCAGCTTCTGGGGATGGTCAAGGATATGCGGGACGAACAAAGATTTCAGTGTGGCGAGGCGATTAAGGCCCATGAACCCCGGATGTTTCTTGGTGCTGCCGCCAACCCCTTCGCCGAACCTGCCGATTATCGGGCCGCCCGGCTGGGTAAAAAAGTCGCCAACGGCGCTGATTTTATCCAGACCCAAATCGTCTATAACGTCGATAAGTTCAAGCGTTTCATGGAGATGGTTCGTGATCTCGGATTAGACGAAAAAGTCTATATCCTTGCGGGCGTCACTCCGCCGCGCTCGATCGGTATGGCCCGATACATGAAGAATTTTGTGCCGGGTATGGATGTGCCGGACGAGATCATCGATCGGCTCAGAGGAGCGAGCGACAAGGAAGATGAGGGTATCAACATCTGTGTCGATATCATCAATCAGGTCAAGGAGATCAAAGGAATCTCCGGCGTTCATATCATGGCCATCGAGTGGGAAAGCGCGGTACCCGAGATTGTTAAACGGGCCGGTCTCGCCTCTCGTCCCCAGTTTGACGATGACGTCGAAACAGTCAGCGCCCCTCAGGATACGGAAATAGTAATCAGTGAAGCTAAACCCGCCGCAGCTGCCGGAGATAAGGATGAGATCATCGCCGCAGCCAAAGCGGAGGCGGAGAAGTTGATCGCCGAGGCCAGGGAAGAGGTCGCCAGAATGCGCGCCCAGGCCGCGTCGGCCGCCGCCCCGGCTACCACTGTTCGCGAAAGTATTGAATCAGATGATGCAGGAGAACACGAAATGAACGAAAGAGAACGTCAGATGGCTCTTGAAACAGTCCGGACCGGCCTTAATGCCCTCAAAAAGTCCTTCGGGTTGTCAGATGATCAGTTTGAGGCCTTGGTCAAATTCGCCACTACCGAAGCTATTCTGATGAAGGAGCCGCCGACCGGAACCTTAGCATCTTCAGCACCTGCGGCTCCGGCCAAACCCGCCGTCCCTGCCGAATCTGCGCCGGCCCCGGCTGCACCTGCGGCCGATACCGCCAAGGAAGATGAGGCGGCTAAAAAGGCCGAACTGGAGAAGAAGGCGGCTGAGGCGGCCAAGAAGGCCGAGATGGAGAAAAAAGCAGCAGCCGAGGCTGCTGCCAAGCAAGAGGCCGCCAAGAAGTCAGCTGCCGAAGCGGCCCAGCAGGAAGAGGCCAAGAAACAAGCCGAGGCACCCAAGACGGAAAAACCTGCCGCCAAGAAGGGCGGTGCCGAAGTTGCCGGCGCAACCAGTCTGGCTCTGGAGCAAACTCCTCTGGCCGAACGTTCCACCAAGGTTCCCGAAGATAATTACAAAGTTAAATACACCGGCAAAATCCGGGAGACCGTCCTCGGCAGCGGCGATAATATTATCAAGGTTGGCGGTTCCGAGACCATGCCCTTCCAACTCTATGAAGGCCAGATGCCGAATAAACCTCTGATCGCCATGGAAATCCTCGACTTTGCGCCCACGGAATGGCCGGAAACCCTGGCCAGGCATTTTGCCGGTGTAATGGACAATCCGGTAAATTGGGCGCGGAAATGCATCGACGATTACCAGGCCGATGCTATTTGTCTTTCCTTGCTGAGCACCGATCCGAACGGCATAAACCGTTCCGCCGCCGATGCGGCCAAGATCGCCGCCGAAGTTGTAAGCAATATCGATGTGCCTCTGATCCTCTGGGGTTGCGGAAACAGCGATAAGGACACTGAGACCCTCCGTGAAGTTACATCCATGATCGGCGACAAGAAAGTTTGTCTGGCGCCGCTTTCCGATGCAAACTATCGGTCGATCGGCGCCACCGCCATGGCCTTCCAACATCCTATGGTTGCCGCTTCGCCCATCGACGTAAACCTGGCCAAACAGTTGAATATCCTGCTTGAAAACCTCGGGGTTCCCTTGGACTCGGTCCTGGTCGATCCTTCGATCGGCGCCCTGGGCTACGGCATCGAATATACCTATTCTGTCATGGAAAGGATCAGGCTCGCGGCTATGACCCAGCAGGACGAAAAACTCCAGGTTCCGTTCATCTGCAACCTCGGTCGTGAGGTTTGGAAGGCCAAGGAAACCAAATTGCCGACCGACGAACTTCTCGGCGATCAAGAGCGGCGCGGAGTTCTGATGGAAGCGATGACCGCTTCCTGCATGCTGGTTGCCGGCGGCGAGGTCCTGATCATGAGGCATCCGCAGGCCATTGCGCTTACCAAGTCTCTCATCAACGGTCTTGTTGATTAACCATATATAATTATGTGTGCAACCCGGTTTAAAGACCGCAACTGCCCAAATCATAAAAATATCAGGAGTTAAAAATGTCCAAGATCATCTGTTCAGCCGCCATCAGAGGCGCTCACAAGATTATCGATATGGCGGAAGAGAAATACGAAGAAGCCATTAAGAAATACGGCCCGGAGCAGGAAGTCGGGTTCCCCAATACCGCATACTTTCTTCCCGTCATCTATTCGATGTTGGGAGCAAAGGTCGCCAATCTGGGCGACATGAAGGATATCTTCCAGGAAACACGCAAATTGCTGCCCCCCCTGGTAACGGATGGCCTCTGGCTGCCGTATCTGGCTCCCGCCCTGGACGCCGGGATGGCGACTTTTTTTGCCGAGGAGATGTATGAGGCGATTCGTTATCTTGATGCCTCTGAATTTTATACCAAGACCGAAGATCCCACTTCAAACAACCTCTGGCTCGGCGCCGCGGATGACGTTATCTTCCGGAAACGGGGGGTTGAGTTTGTCGATGGCACCGCGCCAGGTTTCGCAGCCATCATGGGCGCGCCGCCCAACAAGGAAATCGCCAGCAAGATCGCCCTTGAACTCCAGGAGAAGAATCTCTACATCTTCATGCACGATGAAACGAATGGGGTTAAGATGGCCGACCAGCTGGTCGATAATGATGTTCAGGTCGGCTGGAACACCAGACTGGTGCCGTTCGGCCCGACCTATACCTCTGCGGTTTTCGCAATCGGTTTCGCCTGCCGGGTAGCCATGGCTTTCGGCGGCATTAAACCAGGTGATTACAGGGGCAACCTTATCTATAACAAGGACCGGACCTTCGCCTTCGTCATGGCTTTCGGCCCGGTTTCCGACGAATGGTACGCCAACGCCGCCGGCGCCATTAACTGGGGCTTCCCGACCATCTCCGATTACGATATCCCAGAGGTCCTGCCCACCGGTATCTGTACCTACGAGCACGTAGTCAGCAACATCCCCCACGACGAGATCGTCCAGAAGGCCATTGAGGTCCGCGGCCTGAAGGTCAATATTACCAAGATCGACATCCCGATGTCCTTCGGGCCTGCTTTCGAAGGCGAAAGAATTCGTAAAGACGACCTATTCATGGAATGCGGCGGCGGTCGCACCAGTGGCGTTGAGGTATTGATCTCCAAGGAACTTGATGAGGTAGAGGACGGCCTGGTTACTGTGGAAGGGCCCGACATCAAGGATATTAAAGAAGGCCAGAATCTGCCGCTGGCCATTCTGGTCGAGGTTGCCGGTCGCGAGATGCAGTCCGATTTCGAGCCGATCCTCGAACGCCAGTTCCATCATCTGATCAACTATATCCAGGGCATCATGCATATGGGCCAGCGGAATATAATGTGGGTCAGGATCGGTAAGGCCGCCGTTGAGAAGGGCTTTTCATTCGAGCATTTCGGCCGGGTCCTGCACGGTAAGCTCCACCAGGAGTTCGGGGCTATTGTCGATAAGATCCAGGTCAAAATCTACACCACGGAAGACAAGGTCGAGGAAGTGCAGAACCTGGCCCGTAACGTCTATGCTGAACGTGACAAGCGCTTGGGCAGCATGACCGATGATACCGAGGATGTCTTCTACAGCTGCACCCTTTGCCAATCTTTCGCTCCCAGTCATGTCTGTATCATCACTCCGGAAAGAATCGGGATGTGC
>Ga0102953_1001978_pt1 | contig 12580 bp, 10 predicted proteins | sample SalPon2A_C_D2_MG_FD_78509 | JGI IMG/M metagenome (GOLD analysis project Ga0102953, IMG submission 78509) | Soil microbial communities from South San Francisco under conditions of wetland restoration - Salt Pond MetaG R2A_C_D2_MG | ecosystem: Environmental > Terrestrial > Soil > Wetlands | place... | reverse complement strand
TGCTTTGAGTGTTTTCATCTTACCATCCTTTTAATGTGTGTCGAAAAACATATTAATAAGTATCAAATTATATCTATAGACTATCTTTCTCCTCAAAAAGTTCCAAAATAATTAACAAATTAGTTGCACATTTAATTCCCGGGATTCAAAAAAAGGGAATTAATTAAAGCAATTTGACAAAAATTTACATTTTTTGAAAGAACGAAATAGGCTAAGTGGTTTATTACTTATTAAAAATACCAAATTTCCGGGTAAAGTCAACATAGATGTATTTAATAATTATTCATTCTGATAAATTCTTAATAATAAGAAATGGCTAATCTTTGTTATATTTACAGAAAATTATGAAAATTATTATGGCAGGAAATTCAGGCTAATTAAGTATGATAAAAATTATTTCAAACCGAGGAAGCAGCAGCCATGTTTCAATGGATACAGTAAATGAATTTATAAAAGTAATTATATCATCTGAAATGGATAATGTTATTGTATGTAATAATTCAGACTTAATTATTAAAATTGCAAATAGGTTGCACAATATGTCCCGGACATTAAAAATTGCAAATTTTATTGTTCCTCAAAAGAATCATCAAAGTAAAAAAGACAAAATATATATTGCAATTTTAATGGGGGCAGATTTAAGAGTTTGTCTGCCAAATTTCTATTCTAATGCTTCAAAAAATATTTATTTATTTGATGCCTGGCTGGAAACTCATAAGACAATAATAGATTTTGTGAATGATTTTAAAGTTGATAATGTTTTTGTGAGTTCTTCAGATGTAGTGGAACAATTAAAAAAATATGAAACTGATACTAAATTCCATTGGATACCCGAAGGCATAAGTCCGGATGATTATGAGTATTCAGATTATAAGGATAAAAATATTGATGTTTTGCAAATTGGTCGTAAGCATGATAAATACCACAATGAAATTGTTGATAACTTACTAAAATTAAACAAGACTTATTTATTCGAGAAGAAAAAAGGGGAACTTATTTTCCCGACAAGAGAGAGTTTTATAAAAGGACTGGCAGCTTCTAAAATCTCAATTTGTTTTCCATCCAGCATTACACATCCGGATAGAACAAAAGGTATAGAAACTATGACTATCAGATATTTACAATCAATGGCCTCAAAATGTTTGATAGTTGGAAAAGCTCCAAGAGAAATGATTGAATTATTTGGATACAATCCTGTAATTAAAGTTGATACATCAAACCCTTCAGGACAGATAGCAGACATTTTAGATAATTATGAAAACTTTATCCCATTAGTTGAGAAAAATTATTCCAATCTAATTAATCATAAGTGGTCTAACAGGTGGAAGGACATGAAAAAGGTGATTTTGTCCTAAATGCTAATATTTTATAAACTTGTTCCTTCTGATTTAATATGTGGAAAATAAAGGTTAATTTAGCGATTGAATTAGTTTTTTTCTTTAGTAATCATCATTAAATTAATGATGTGACGTATCTGAAACTTGTTAACTTTGAAAGTAATTACTGACTAATTTTTATCCAAATATTTAAAACTAAATATCCGGGAAACACTAAATATGGCTAAATATAGAGGTATTGACCTACTGGATTTTTTCGTTGTGTTTACAAAAAACAAGAGATTTTTTATAGTCTTTGGTTTTGTATGCTTAATAGTATCGTATTTATTAATATATTTTTTGATTCCACCACGATTCGACTCCTCAGCATTAATTGTAGGCACAGAAAGCAATCCGTTAAGCCCCGCCAGCCAGATTAGCAGAAGCATTACAAAACTCCCACTAGCAGCGTTAGGATTTCAGAGCTCGTCTAAACTTGAGAGCTATGATCTTTTTACTACTTTCATTTATAGCAGAACTAACATGGATGATATGATTAATAAGTTCGGTTTAATGAAAGCCTATAATGTTGACAGATTAGAATTAGCCAGGAAAATTTTGGGGAAAAGTATAAGCGTTAATATTACAGAACAGAGCGCGTATGCAATAACGGTAGGAGCAGGGACTCCCCAATTGGCTGCAGATATGTGTAATTATTTAGTGGATAAAATAAATAAAGCAGTCATTGATTTAAATGTGAAAAAATCAAAAGAAAACAATCAGTTTTTGAAAGAAAGATATCATGAAATTAAGAAAAATCTGACTAACTCTGAAGATTCTTTAAAATTATTTCAGCAAAAGAGCGGCATTCTTGAACCTGAAAACCAGGTGAAAGCTTCAATTGAAGAGTATTCCACTCTGGAAGCAGAACTTGCTAAAAAGCAAATTGAGTTATCTGTAATTGAAAAAATATACGGAAGTAATTCCACACAGGCAAAAAATGCAGCTATTGGAGTTGAAGAATTCCATAAAAAATTAAATAGTATTAAATCGAGTCAAAACGGTAATAATTTATTAGTCTCTATAAATCATCTTCCGTCTGAAGTACTAAAATATGCAAGGTTGTACAGAGATGTTAAGATAAATGAAACAATGCTTGAATACATTATTCCTCTCTATGAACAGTCAAAATTTGAAGAAGTAAAAAATATTCCAGTGCTGCAGGTAATAGATCACGCTGTCCCTCCGGATAAAAAAAGCTACCCACCAAGAACCATTTTCACCATCCTTCTTACGTTCTTTGTGCTTGTATTTGTTCTGATAATTATGACATTGAAACAATATCTGGACAATACTGAGAATGAGAAATTACAATACATTAAAAATGAAATTTTTAGATTTTCTAAAAGAAAATAAACGGAAGATAAGGGTTGAGAACTGAAATTTTATCATGGGAGAAGGAAAAACTCACCTCTAATGTATTATACTTTACTATTGGTGTTCTATTATTATTACCATTAACAATAATAATTAGTAAACTAAATACATTATTAGCCATAGCAATTTTTCTATCGGTTCCTGTTGTAATAATTTCTCTGTTTAATTTCAGGCTGGTCTATTCACTATTAATAATTTCTTTATTCTTTATAATATCATACTTCCGTTTTACAACTTCTGTACTTTTTACAGCGATATTTTATCTAGCTTTTTTGATAAATTTCAGGGAACTTAAATTTAGTGATTTTAAAAGCCCCCTAACTTTACCAATAATAATTTATTTATTAAGTGTGTTGCCCTCTCTAATGAATACAATAAAAGTAAGTACAAGTTTACTATTAATGTATAATTTTATCGCAATAGTATTTACTATGTACATAACACTGGCAGCAACTGACGATCACGGGGACATTAGACTATATATCAAAGTGTTTTTATCAATGGTATTTATAAATGGACTATTTGTGATATACGAAGCCGTTAAGCTGGATGTCAGGACCTTCGGGTTTACAGGTATTATGTATGTTGACTATGTTGGGCTGGCTATTGTGATTACTTTCTGTTTTAGCTTGTTTAATTATGGCGCAAAAAGACTGTTTTACCTTAGTTTATTGTTCATATTTGTAGTAATGTCTTTCTTAACCCAAACAAGAAATCCGTGGATATCTATAATATTCACTATCATTATTATGCTTTTTTATTCTATAAGAAAATCCGGAGAATTAAAAATCAATAAGAGATTGCTTATTGGCATACTAATGATTTTTATCATAGCGATTCCACTTACTTATATAACAATTCAAAATTTAAATCCGGATCTTGTCAGCAGAGTACAAGCCAAATCATTAGAAGGAACGTTTGATCAATATGGAATGGTGGAGAATTCTTTGGTTTCAAGAGCACTTATATGGGATACTGCCTTAAATGCTTTTTTCCATCACCCCGTAATAGGAATTGGTGTTTATTCGTTTCCATTATCTTCTGAAATGTATTCTGAAATTCCAAAATTTCTTTATGATTTATATGTAAAAGGAGTAACTCCACATATGGGTTATCTGGCGGTTATCACTGAAACTGGCGTGATCGGTTTTATCGGCTTTATGATTTTGATTTTGGCTATAATCAAATTGATTTTCCAGAACCTCAGTTTAGCAGGATCGGCTGATGATAATTTGCTTACTTCAATGTTATCCTGGTCTTTAATGTACATAACTATTTCATTAGGGATGACTGATGCCTGGTTGTGGGGACAGGGCCCAATACTGTGGGGTATTCTCCTGGGATTAACTCTCGCACAAAGGAAATTGTTATTAAATAAATCCGCGGCTGCGAATAAGAAACTAATACTACCTTAAATGAAATATCAGGGTATGGATAAAAACAAAAAAAACTCATTCTGGCTTTCAGCCCAGTATTTATCTACTCTGATATTCTCTCTTATAAATTTAAAGCTTAATCTGAGTAATTTTGGTGAGGCTGCTTTTGGAATATGGATTACATTATTTTCATTTTGGGGAATCGGCTCTGCGCTTGATTTTGGGTTTGGTACAGCCCTTGTAAAGTTTGTAGCAGAAGAAAAAAGCACTGGGTTTAAGAAGATTAATCAGTTGCTTACATCCAGCCTAATATTTACCGTCTTAACAGGTGCTATTATTTTTGTGGCTGGTAATTTGGCTGGGCATTACTTATACATTTTAAACCAGAATATTGTCCCGCAAAAAATGCTTCAAGAAGCCAGTACTTTGTTCCTTGTAATGGGAATATCATTCTACATTCGGTATCTGATAATGTTTTTTACAGCTACTTTTGAAGGGCTGGACGAATTTTATGTCTCAAGTAAAATAAATATTATAAATAATTTATTAACGCTGGTTTTCGTTATAAGCACATTTATCTTTAAGTTTTCATTAGTCATTTTAGCATTGTTATATTCGGTTTCTTCATTTATAACTTTATTTATATTTTTTGTGGTTCTTAAATTAAGATATCCTCTCATTTCACTTAACATCAATAATTTTGAAATTGCTTCAATAAAAAGGGTCTATAGCTTTAGTTTATCCATTCAGGGAATGACAATTTTAGGCGGGTTAATTGATCCTGTTATCAAATATGTTATTGGTAATTTTTATAATACAGGGTTTGTATCGTATTATGAAATTGCCCGCCGATTATCGACTTCAATATCGGGTTTATTCCACGCTACTTTTAGAAATTATCTGCCGAAAACAAGTATATTAAAAACAGTTGAGGAATATAAGAGTTATATATTATCAGATGGAATTAAACTCAGTAGGCTGGGTATTACTTATTCTGGATTAATGTTCGGGATATTAACAGTTTTTGTCTCTTTATTTATATATTTCTGGTTTGGTTACCAGGAAGCTATTATTATCTTTCTCATTCTGTCTTTGCCGGAGGTAGTTAATAATTTTGGTTATTCTGTTTATGTATTTTTTATAGGAATTGGACATACAAAATTTTTAATAATAATGCAGTTGATCAATCTGGTAGGAGTAACTATAACAACAGTTGTGGGTTTTTATTTTTTCAAAAATGTGTGGGGCTTACTTGGTTATTATTTAACTGTTATCTTAGTAAATCTTTTAATGTTTGCCAGGTTAAAAAAATGTGTTGTAATTAATATTAAAGAATTTTTAATAGAAGTAAAATTTGGTAAGCTGGTTACTATAAACCTGTTATTATTAGCCGCAACTGTATTAATCTATTTTAGCATTTCTGACTATTATATAATTCTGGGAATAGTAAGTTTTTTATCATGCATTATGTTTTACAAGGATGTATTACAATACGCAAGAATTTTGAGAAACCTGATACCAATTAAATTCTCATAGATTAAATTTACTTTATGAAAAATGACTCCCCCTTAATATCTGCGATTATCTCAACTTATAATTCTGAAAAATTTTTGGATGGAAAGATTAATGATCTGCTTTCACAAACTTGGGCAGACAAACTTGAAATTATAATTATAAACAGCGGTTCATTACAAAACGAAGACGAAATAGTAAAGCCGTATCTCGAAAGATATTCCAATATTAAATATATTAAAACTTCGGAAAGAGAAACAATTTACAAAGCCTGGAACAGAGGTATTGCTATAGCCAAGGGAAAATTTATTACAAATGCAAATACTGATGACCGTTTAAGGAAAAATGCATATGAAGTGCTTGCTTCAAAATTACAGGATAATGACAAAGTTGCTATGGTATATGGCAATCAGGTAATAAGTAATATTGTTAATGAAACCTTTGAAGAATTAAAATTCTGGGAGTATTTTGTTCACCCGAAATTTTCCACATTAAGGTTATATTCTAATTATTTTCTTGGCTCACAGACTATGTGGCGTTCAACAGTTCATTATGAAGATGGAATATTTTTTGATGAAAAATATGAAATAGCAGGCGATTATGACTTTGTTTGCAGGGTAGCTGAAAAACATGAAATAAAACATATTAATGATTGCCTGGGTATCTATTATAGATCACCTAATAAACAGAATAAGGAATATGAAAATTTTCAAAAAACATTTGAAGAAACCTACGAGATTAAGAAAAAATATTTAGCCAGATATTTATCTGGTCTTAAGGGTTCTCAGGTAAATAGAATTAAGATCTATGCAAAATTTTATTCCTTTTTGCCCAAAAGAATGTTTGAAATATATTCAGGAATAATCCGGAGGATTCTCCCTGGCAGTCCTCCGTTATCTCTTGAATATATATGTTGGCTGGGTTCAAATATAGCCGAGAAAGAAGGGGATTTAACTCTGGCAATAAAATACTGTAATAAGTTCAAAGATAAGAGCAAAACACCATTTATCAACAAACAAAATCTCAGCTTAATAGATAAACTAAAAGATGAAAAATAAAATAGGTGTAGGTGTAATTACATATAACAGAAGTGACTTGTTCCGTCAGTGTATAAAGTCTATACCAGATATTGATCAATTAGTAGTTGTAAATGATGGTAAACCATACGATGAATCCCTTTATCCAGGCAAGGTAGATAAAATAATTCAACATAGAAGGAACAGGGGAATTGCAAAATCCAAAAATGATGCTTTAAAATACCTGATGAGTAAAGATTGCGAGCATATCTTTTTATGTGAGGATGATATAAAATTGAGCAACCCGGAAGTAATTAATTCTTATATAAAGGCTTCAATAAATTCAAATATAAAGCACCTTAATTATGGCTATCATGGGCCCTGGAATAAGGATGAAAATGGTAAGCCTGTTATCAGGAAATCACAAAAATTTAATGGCTCAAATATCGTCTTTCATAGTAAGCTTACTGGTGCATTCTCATATTTCCACAGGGAAGTAATTGAAAAAGTCGGGTATCTGAATGAAGTTTATAAAAATGTAACAGAACATGTAGATCATACTTACAGGATATCGCTTGCAGGATTTCATCCGCCTTTTTTCTGGTTCCCAGATATCGAGGAAAGTTTTGAATTTATAGATGAACTGGATGAAAACCTCGAAAGCAGTACTATCAGGCAGAACGTAAAAATATTTGATCTTAAAGTGAGGGTCTTCAACAGGTATTTTAAATTAAAAAATAAGTATAGCCCTGGAGAAATACCCGATGCCTCGGCGGCTGAACTAAAAGAATATCTGAATAAAATATCAATGAAATAATCTCAATTATATGGATCTACCTATTAAAATAGCTGGTTTAGTAATTCTCTATAACCCGGAAATTAGTGTGTTAGAAAACATTAATTCTTATATCAACCAGGTAGATAAGTTGTTTGTCTTTGATAATAGTGAAAATGATTATAGTGAATTATTAGAAGACTTGCTAAAAAACACTGCGGTTATTTATGAATCAAAAAATGAAAATCTTGGTGTCGGTTACGCCTTAAATTATGCGGCGGATAGGGCATTTGCAGATGGATTTGATTTCCTTCTGACGATGGATCAGGACAGTTTTGCGGAGCCGGGAATGGTTTCAGGTTTAGTTAATGCAGCAATAAGGAAATATGAACCTGATCAGGTTGGAATAATATCACCTCTACACACAAGCGTATTTGGCGACAATACAACGAACAATGAGGTATATGAAGAAATGTCGTGTGTAAAAACTTCAGGGAATCTTCTTAACCTGAAACTTTTTCAAAAAATTGGGAAATTTAAAGAAGAATATTTTATCGATTATCTGGATATTGAATACGGTTTCAGGCTGAATATAAATGGATTAAAAGTTTTGAGAATAAATAATATAAAGCTGGTACACAACGAAGCTGATATCTCTGAGAATAAATTTATATACAGAAAGGTATTTCCTTATAATCATTCGCCGGAAAGGATGTATTATAAAACAAGAAATTATTTTTCCCTAAAAAAAGAATATAAAAAATCGGCCGGGAATTATCTTAAAGCCGAAAAAAAAGCTTTTGTAAGGAATATGATTAAGGTTTTATTATTTGAAAAAAACAAAAGGTTAAAATTAAAATATTGTTTAGAAGGTTTCTTTGACTATCGAAAAGGAGTTACCGGAAAATACTCTAACTAAATTAATTTAAATGGAAAATGTTAATAAAAATAGAATGGTGGATGTCTCAGTAATTATTGTAAATTATAACGGTATAGATTTACTGCGTGGATGTCTGAGCTCACTGGAGAAATTTACTTCAAACTTAAATTATGAAGTAATAGTAGTTGATAACAATTCTACTGATGGCGATATAGCTGAAATTGTTAATAATTATCAGAATGCGTGTCTGATTAAAAATTCTAAAAATTTAGGTTATGCTGTTGCTAATAATATTGGAGCAGAAAGAGCAGAAGGGAAATATTTACTTATACTAAATAATGATATCATATTTATTGAAAATTCTATAAAAAAAGTTTTTGATTTTGTTGAAAATAAATCTGGTGAAGTAGTTGTTGGCTGTCGCTTATTAAATAAAGACAAATCAAATCAGGTTTCAATTTCTGCATTCCCCACTGTCTTAAACACGTTAACAGAAAATATTTTTATTTATAAATTATTTCCTAAATCTAAATTACTGAATAAATATTATTTAAATTATCTGGACATAAAAGACACCAGCGAAGTGGATGTTGTAAAGGGGGCTTTTATGTTTTGTACAAAAAAAAATTACTTTGATTTAGATGGATTTGACGAAAGGTTTTATTTCTATTCAGAAGAAACAGACTTTTGTTATCGTTTTAAAAAAGGAAAGGGGGAAATCCTATTTTATCCCTTTACTTCAATAATACATCTTGGCGGGGCAACAACTTCTGCTGATTTATGGTTTAAATATAAAAATCAGTGTATAGCAAAAATTCAACTTTATCAAAAACATTTTAAAGGGATAAAATTTTTAATAGCTGTTTTATCCCATTACCTTGGATTACTCCTAAGATCATTTTTTTACCTGATCGGAGGAGTTATTTCTGTCAAAAAGAGCCTAATTGTCAAATCATATTATTTCTGCAGACAGTTTTTCGTATATCCGAAAAATGTCTTTCCAAGCTAATAGCAATAATTTATATGAGAATATTACAAATAGCCCCTCAGATTCCTGTACCTCCTACTGATGGCGGGAAAATAGGCATTTATGGAATTACAAAAGGGTTGCAAGCTAGGGGACACCAGATTGATTTTGTCTGTTATAGGAAACATGATAGCTTTGAATATTCATTTAAGGAATTAAGAAAAATATGCACTCCCCATATTCTTAACGTACAAACCGATAACAATATTTTAGGAGTATTAAAGAATTCTTTCTCTCCGGTTCCTTACAACATTTCCAAATATATCAAAAATGAAATGAGTGAGTTCCTGGCTGATTTTTTTAGATTGAATAAAGTTGATATAGTACACGTTGACCATCTTCATCTTGGTTGGGTAATTGACGAAATTAGAAATATTACTTCGGTTCCAGTATGTATCAGAGGACATAACCTTGAAATGCAGATTATGAAGCGGTTTTATGAAAAGCAAAAGAACATATTTGTACGTGAATTTGCTAGAAAACAATATAAAAAATTTATAAAATATGAACCGGAATTGATGTCAAAATTTGACAGATGTATTATGATCAGTAATAAGGATGAACAAACTTTAGTGAATATGAAACCCGGAATAAAAACCTCAGTTATTTCTGCCGGAGTAGATAAAAAATTACTTGAAATTAAAAGAGACAAAATAAAGCCACACTCAATTATTCATATAGGACATACGGACTGGTTTCCAAATTATGACGGATTGGAATGGTTCATAAGCAATTGTCTTCCTGAAATTGTTAAAAAATATCCAGATACTAATTTGTATATTTATGGAGGAGGTAAGACCAAGGATTTCCCCGTCCCGGATAGTCTGAAAAACAACATTACAGTTGTTGGGTTTGTTGAAGATCTCTGGACAGAAATTAAGGATAAGGCGTTAGCTATTGTACCTTTGCGCATCGGTGGAGGAATAAGGATTAAAATTATTGAAATGTTGGCTTCAGGACAGCCAATTGTCACAACTTCAATTGGTAAAGAAGGATTGAATTTGGAGGATAAAAAACATTTGTTAGTCGCTGATTCTAAAGAGGAATTTATTTCTAAAATAACTGATTATTTTGAAGGCAGATACGACATTGAAAAAATTAAGGCTGCAGGTAGAAATTATATTAGAAAAAATTTTACCTGGGAAATTATCTCTGAACAATTCGAAGAGATATATAAAAACTTATTGATTTCGGGTAGTTAAATGAAAATATTAGTCTGTTCACATTTCTATTATCCGGAGACTGGAGCTGCTTCATTAAGAATACAATATTTGGTGAAGTCCTTAAAAAGCCAAGAGAATGAAATTGAAATTTATACTCCAATGCCAAATTATCCCGGAAACAAATTTTATAAGGGATATGATAAGATTTATTTAAAAGATAAAGATAGGGGAGTTTTTTACTTACCAATATTTTTACCTAAAAAACATTCATTAATAAATCGCGCACTATCTTACTTATCATATAATTTTGTCCTGTTTTTATTTAGCAGTTTTCGTGGATTTAAGCCAGAGGTTATCATTACATCATCACCGCCAATATCTACTGCATTTATAGCTGCGGTTTTATCAAGGATTAAAGGAGCCAAGTTCGTGCTAGATCTCAGAGATATTTGGCCGGATATAGGGGTAGAATTAGGACTCCTAAATAATAAAATGATTGTGAAACTTTTGAAAAGAGTCGAAAAATTTATCCTCAAAACAGCTTCAGCAATTATTGTTACTGCCGAAGGTGATGAAGAAAATTTAATTAATAAAGAAACACCTGCAGAAAAAATAAATGTTATTTATAATGGGGCCGATATTGATGTTTTTAAGCCGCTTGAAAAAAAAGAAAAGGAGAGCATACGCGAGCAATATAATCTTCCAAAAGATAAAGTATTACTGATCTATTTTGGTTCGTTTAATTATGGAATGAATGACATTGATATTCTTGCAAAGTCCTTAAATGGTTTATCCAATTTGCGCGAAAAATATCATGTTTTTTTGGTTGGAAACGGAGACAACAGAAACTATTTACTGAATGAAATTAATAATAAAGTTAATTATACAGTGATAGACTCTCTTGAATCAGGCAACTTGGCAAAATTAGTCGCCGCTTCCGATGCAAGTTTAATTCCCAGGAAAAGAATTAAACACGACACGGGTGGTAATACCCCTGTGAAATGTTTCGAAAGCTGGGCGGCAGGTATTCCGGTGCTTCTTTCAGCAAATTCTGAATCAGAAATTGCCAGAATTTTTAATAAATGCAGGGCTGGTTATCTTGTTGAACCCGGAAGCGTTGATGAATATAAAATGGTTCTGAGTAATATCATAAATAATCCAGATTGCTTAAAGGGATTAGGCAAAATGGGAAGGGAATTTGTAAAGGAAAATTATGACAGACGGGAGCATGCAGAAAAGGTCTCTAAAATTATAGAAAATATTATGATTTAATAATAAATTTTTATTGCTAAAATTATATAAAATTGAAAAAAACAACAGAAAAAATATTACTCCTTTCCGCAGACTTTATTTTCATAAATCTTGCAGGAATATTTTACTTTTTGCTGCGGGTAGAATCCGGATTATTTAGCTTCAGAATTCAACCTGAGTTTTTTCTTCCTCTTTTGGTGATTTATTTTTACTGGCTTTTAATTTTTACTTTCGTTGGGATGTACCGCGTATGGTTTGCATCTTCCCGGTTTGATGAAATATCCACTTTGTTCAAAGCTACATTTGTTGGAATATTTGTATTGTTTTTTGCAATCTATATCGATGACTCACTTCATGGAATTTCTTCAGGTGCAAGAATTCTTCTTTTTGTTTACTGGGGAATGCTATTCATATTTGTAGGAACTGGCCGCATATTAATAAGAAGTTTTCAAAGACATCTTCTTGTTAAAGGTGTTGGTAGAAAAAACGCATTAATAGTCGGTTATAATGCTAAAGCATTTGAGGTTTTTAACCAGATTGCTGAATACAAAGCACTTGGTTTGGATATAATCGGGTTTGTTTCTGAAGAAAGTGACCAGGGAAGCAACTATAAAAATGTGATCGTTATCGGATTGCCAAATGAGATTCAGTCATTAATAGATGAATATAATATAAAAGAAATCATTATTGCACTCGATAAAAAAAACGATGATATTCTTCTTGATTTATTAGCTGAAGCATCCTTGAAAAATGTGGGCTTAAAAATTGTTCCTAATCTTTATGAAATTTTAACCGGGCAGGCCAGAACCTCACAAATTTACGGCATG
>Ga0102953_1001977_pt1 | contig 12584 bp, 10 predicted proteins | sample SalPon2A_C_D2_MG_FD_78509 | JGI IMG/M metagenome (GOLD analysis project Ga0102953, IMG submission 78509) | Soil microbial communities from South San Francisco under conditions of wetland restoration - Salt Pond MetaG R2A_C_D2_MG | ecosystem: Environmental > Terrestrial > Soil > Wetlands | place... | reverse complement strand
TTTTGCTGGAGAAGAACGCAATTTTGATGGAGGAAAAGCTCAAAGAAAGCTACAAACCGAAAACAGAATCGTTTGTTCGTTTGAATGAGCGCATTTCAACACCGGAAGAAATCAAAACGGTAATTGATGAAATCAAGCGGGCCAAAAAGCAGGTGGAGTTGCTGGAGTATTTTCTGGGCGAAACCCTTTACCAGCAAGAGCCGCGAATACGCGTAGCCAAAAAACAATTGCTGGAAGGCAGTGGCGTTTCAGACGGCATTTTGCGCAGTTTGGTAGACAAGGAAGTTTTGGCGATTGAAGAGGTTGAAATTGGTCGACTCGATCTCGAAAAGATGAATGACACGCACTTGTACGATTTGAATGAAGTTCAGGAAAAAGCGTATCAAGAGCTGAAAAAGGAATTTAAAACTAATCGTCCGGTTTTGTTGCATGGTGTGACAGCCAGCGGAAAAACTGAAATTTACATCAAGCTGATTGAAGAGGTGTTGGCGCAAGGAAAACAAGTATTGTACCTGGTACCTGAAATTGGCTTGACTTCCCAGTTGATCAACCGCCTGAAGCGGGCGTTTGGAAACAGAGCAGGGGTTTACCATTCCAAATTTAACGACGCCGAACGGGTCGAAATCTGGTTCAATATTTTGCAGGAAACAGAAGATTCCTACCAAGTTGTCCTCGGTGCTCGATCCGCAGTTTTTCTGCCTTTTAAAAAGCCAGGGCTGATTATTGTGGATGAGGAACATGAAAACAGCTATAAGCAATTTGATCCCGCCCCGCGATACAATGCCCGTGATTTGGCAGTGGTATTGGGGCAAATTCACAAAGCACCTGTTTTGATGGGGACAGCGACGCCATCTTTTGAAAGCTACTTCAATGTGAAACAGGGGAAATATGGGTTGGTAGAAATAAAGGAACGTTTCCAGGGGATTGAGCTGCCGGAGATGATCGTAGCTGATGTGAAAGACGCGACCCGAAAGAAACGGATGCAATCGTTGCTCACCCCGGAGTTGTTTGATGAAATTACATCGGCTTTGGAGAAGAAAGAGCAAGTTATTCTTTTTCAAAACCGACGGGGATTTGCGCCTTATTTACAATGCCACACCTGCGGTTGGATTCCCAAATGCAAGAACTGTGATGTCAGTTTGACTTACCACAAATACCGCTCGAGCTTGATTTGCCATTATTGTGGACACACGGTGAGTTTGCCCGGAAATTGCGGTGAATGTCATTCGGAAGATGTTCGCACCAAGGGGTTTGGAACCGAGCAAATTGAGGAAGAACTGAAAATTCTGTTTCCTGAAACCCGGATTGCTCGTATGGATTTAGACACGACACGTGCCAAACGTGCTTTTGAGCAGATTATCTACAAGTTTGAAAACCAGCAAATCGATATTCTGGTTGGAACACAGATGGTCACCAAAGGATTGGATTTTGACCATGTGCGCGTAGTTGGAATTTTAAGCGCGGATCAGCTTTTGAACTACCCGGATTTTCGCAGCTTTGAGCGCTCTTACCAATTGATGGCTCAAGTGAGTGGACGCGCAGGACGAAAAAACAAACGGGGCAAGGTCATTATTCAGACCTTACAAGCCAAGCATCCGGTGTTGAATGAAGTAATTAACAACAACTTTGAGCAACTTTTTAATAGCCAAATGATGGAGCGAAAACTGTTTCGGTATCCGCCTTATTTTCGGCTGATTAAAGTGGTCGTTAAACACAAAAACAGGCAGCGGCTGGATAGGGGGGCCAACCAGTTGGCAACACTCCTACAGAAAAAATTCAAAGGACAGGTGCTTGGCCCGGAATACCCGGTCATCAGCCGTGTGCAAACCTGGTATCAAAAAGAAATTTGGTTGAAACTTGAAAAAAACAAACAACTTAATCAAGCGAAAAAGGATTTGCAGGATTTTATGGATCAAATCAAAGGCTTGCCGAACAATGGTGGAATGATTATTTATGCTGATGTGGACCCCATGTAGCCGTCGCAAATTCCAAAGAACAAACTCCAAAAATAAATTCCACAAGTTCAACATCCAGCTTCCAGCCTTTCTCAAACCATTTCTATCAATGTTCGACAATATTATTTTTCCCACATTCAATTTTTACTACTTTTGTACGTCTCAAAATTCAAATTAGGACGTGGAGAAACTTAAGGTAGAAAAGGTTTTTGGTGAATTTTCAAACATCAAGGCGCTGGTTATTGGCGATACGATGGTTGATTCATACATGTGGGGTGCTGTTGATCGTATTTCTTCGGAAGCGCCCATCCCAATTGTTGTTGTCGGACACCAGGAAAATCGTCTGGGGGGGGCAGCCAACGTCTCCTTGAATCTGCAAGCTTTGGGAGCCACGCCTGTTTTGGTATCGTTAGTCGGTAACGATTTGAAAGGCGATATTTTTATTGAACTGCTGGAGAAACGGAAACTGAGCCAAGCCGGCATTTTACGTTCCGATGATCGTCCAACGACGGTCAAAACCCGTATACTGAGTGGAAAACAACAGGTTGTTCGGGTGGATGAAGAAACGACCGATATGATTAGTCCGGAGGATGAAGAGCGCGTTTATCAACGTGTTGAGGAACTGATGGAACAGGAGAAGTTCGACATCGTCATTTTCGTGGATTACGACAAGGGGATTTTCACCAGATCGTTGATCGAGCGATTGACCAGCCTGGCTCATGAAAAAGGTATTTTGATTGCCGTTGATCCGAAGAAGCGAAACTTCAATAACTACCAGCATGTTCATTTATTCAAACCCAATTTAAAAGAATTCAGGGATGGTCTGGAATTGAACTTGCACAAGAAGGATTTAGAGGCCATTGTTGCTGCGGCTGAACAGTTTAAGAAGGAAAAACAAGTGGATGTCATATTTATCACCTTGTCTGAAATGGGCGTGATCATTAGCAATGGTGAAATGCAGAATTATTTCCCCGCTGAGATTCGCGATATTTCCGATGTTTCCGGTGCCGGTGATACCGTGATTGCCGTTGCCAGTTTGTGTTTAGCTACGGGTACTTCAACCAAATTCCTGGCACAACTCTCAAACCTTGCCGGTGGACTAGTTTGTGAAAAATCAGGCGTGGTTCCTATTGATTGTCAGCGCCTTAAGCAGGAGGCGAGAAAGATAAAGTTTTCTTAATATTTTAAGATTTTCGGAATCAACCTATTAGACTGAAATTCGATTTAATTTCACAAAATATCAGTCATTTTCTCATTAAAATATTAACTTTGGAACTCAGCGAAAAATCAGGTAAAGAACTATGGGAAAAGTTATTGCTCTTGCAAATCAAAAAGGTGGTGTCGGAAAAACAACTTCAGCAATTAATCTGGCGGCCAGCCTTGCCGTGCTGGAGCAAAAGGTGTTGATTATTGATGCTGATCCACAGGCGAATGCCACTTCAGGAATTGGATTTGACGTGCGGAATGTGCAAGCCAGCATTTACGAGTGTATTATTGATGATGTTGATCCTGCCAAGATTGTACTCAATTCAGAGATTGAAGGACTGGATCTGATCCCATCTCACATTGATTTGGTTGGTGCAGAGATTGAAATGCTCAACCTACCCAATCGTGAGAAGGTAATGAAATCGGTGATTGAGAAAGTTCGTGATCATTACGATTTCATCCTGATTGATTGTTCTCCATCGCTGGGGCTGATAACTGTGAACTCATTGACAGCAGCTGACTCTGTGATCATTCCGGTGCAGTGCGAATATTTTGCTTTAGAGGGGCTTGGGAAATTGTTGAACACAATTAAAATCATCCAAAACCGTTTAAATCCAGAGTTGGAAATAGAAGGATTTTTACTCACCATGTATGATTCGCGACTCAACCTGTCGAACCAGGTGCTGGAAGAAGTGCGCACTCATTTCGGGGATATGGTTTTTGAAACTACCGTGTCACGGAACATAAAATTGAGTGAGGCACCCAGTTACGGAAAACCGGCTGTATTGTATGATGCAGCTTCACGCGGTGCTGTGAATTACATGGATTTGGCACGCGAGATATTACAGAAGAATGATTTGACGAAGATCAAGAATTCGGAAAAGGTAATTGATTAAATTTTTGACTATTAATGGCTAAAAGAAATGCATTGGGGAGAGGACTTGGAGCCTTGATTGATGACGCGGACAAAGGGCAGGAATCCAGCTCGGCGATTAGTGAGATTGCGATTGAGGATATTGAGGCCAATCCGTTTCAACCCCGTACAAAATTTGATGATGATGCGTTGCAGGAATTAGCAGCGTCCATCAAGGAAATTGGCATTATCCAACCGATTACTTTACGAAAAGTTGATGACCATAAATACCAGATAATTGCTGGGGAACGTCGTTTCCGGGCTTCAAAAATTGCCGGGTTAAAAACGGTAACGGCCTACGTTCGTACTGCCGAAGATGAAGGCATGTTGGAAATGGCCTTGGTGGAAAATATCCAGCGCGAGGATCTGGATGCCATCGAGATTGCTTTGTCATACCAACGTTTGATTGACGAATGCAAGTTGACCCAGGAAAACCTGAGCGATCGGGTAGGTAAAAAGCGATCTACCATTTCGAATTATCTACGTTTGTTGCGCTTGCCGGCTGCCATCCAAAAAGGCATTGTGGATAAAACGATTTCGATGGGGCATGCCCGCGCTCTGATCAACGTGAAGAACCCGGAAGATCAGTTATCCATTTATGAAGAGATTCTGAGACATGATTATTCGGTACGCAAAGTTGAAGATATGGTGCGCCAATTGAATGGTTCAGGGATAAAACCAAAAGCCGCCACACCTAAAAAGAAATACCCGGAAGAATATGGAGAACTCAAGGAACATTTGAGTCGTTTTTTCGAAACTAAAGTTGACTTTACGCTCAACGATAAGGGGAATGGGAAAATCGTTATTCCATTTGGTTCTTCCACAGACCTCGAACGAATTATTGGTATTCTGGATAAGCTGAATGGCTGATTCTATTCAAAAAATCAGAAACGTTGAACTACTTTAAAATAGCCATGATCATCATCCTGTTTAATCTGGCAGGATTTGTTGCATTTGGACAGGAAATCACAAAGGCAGATACGATTGAGGTTGTCAAAGACAAACCGGAGCATTCACCAAGGAAAGCCACGATTTATTCTGCTGTTTTACCAGGACTTGGTCAAATTTATAATAAGAAATATTGGAAAGTTCCGTTGATTTATATAGGTTTCGGCACGTTCGGATATTTTATTAATTGGAATAATACGCAGTATCAACAATATCGACAAGCTTATTCCGATATAGTAGATACGGATCCCAATACAAATTCGTTTGAGGATTTAAATCTTGAAGGTCGTTGGGATTTGACGAATGCGAGCCAGAAACAGCAGTTCACGAAAGCGTTGAAGGGAGCAAAAGATTTGGCCCGACGAAACAGGGATTTGGTCATTATTTCAACGGCGGCATTTTACGCACTGAATGTGATTGATGCCAGTGTTGATGCCAACTTTTTTGATTTTGATATTAGTGACGATTTATCGTTTAAATGGGTGCCAGGGCCCGTATATTGCCTGGATCAGAGATTGATAGGAATTCATTGTAGGATAAGATTTTAAGGGAGGATATGAGAAAACCGATTCGCTTATTAGCCATTTTATTGATTGTAATTTTTAGTCAGCAAACCTTTGCAGATCGACGTGAAAATGACGATCGAGTCGTTGTCAAAAAAGCCAAAACAATTGAAGTCACTGCACTAGATACGATACATGGGTATGAGAAAAAATATGTTACTCCGAATGAGAACTTGAACGATCTGTTTGCCGAAAAGATTGACAGCCTGTTTAATACCTGGTACATGCAGAATATCTTTCAAACAATTCCAAATGATTCTGTAAATGATAGTACGAAAATCGTTTCGCTTCCTGATTCTGTGTATATCAATCGACTTCAAGCTATTGATTCATACATCGATTTGTCATTTAATAAGACTGTTAAAAACTTTATTGAACTTTACACGCAACGTCGTCGGGGGCAAGTGGAAATGATGCTCGGCTTGGCTAATTATTATTTTCCCATCTTCGAAAAAATTCTGGATAAATATGACTTGCCGTTAGAGTTGGAATACATGCCCATTATTGAATCGGCTTTAAACCCGGCTGCCCGCTCAAGAGCCAATGCTGTTGGTTTGTGGCAGTTCATGTATGGAACAGGGAAAATGTATAAGTTGGAGATCAGCACATTTGTGGATGAGCGACGTGATCCCGTGAAAGCAACGGAGGCAGCAGTTCGCTATTTGAAAGACCTCTATGATATTTACCACGATTGGCACTTGGTGATCGCCGCTTATAACTGCGGGCCAGGAAACGTCAATAAGGCCATTCGTCGTTCTGGTGGAACTCGTAATTACTGGTCAATCTATTATCGATTGCCTAGAGAAACACGTGGATATGTACCTGCATTTATTGCTGCTGCCTATGTGATGAACTACTATCAACAGCACAACCTGCACCCACGATACCCCGATTTTCCGATTGTCACGGATACAATCATGGTAAACAGCTACCTGAACTTCAAACAAATTTCGAATGTGATCAACATTCCTGTTGACGAGTTGAGGGCGCTCAATCCACAATATCGACTGGATATTATTCCGGCGAAAAAGGATAAACCCTATGCGTTGAAAATTCCGATTGACTTGGTGGCTGACTATATTGACAACGAACAGGCCATATATGCATACAAACGGGACGAGTTTTTTCCACACAACGAAATTATCAATCCGCGTAGTCGAAGTTCCTACTATCCAACAGCGGTTAAAGGAAAGGAAAAGGTGATTTACCGGGTGAAACATGGTGACAATCTTGGTTATATTGCCGAGTGGTTTCATGTTCGGGCTTCCGATTTGAGGTATTGGAATAACATTCATCATAATTTGATTCGTGTTGGTCAGAAGTTAGCCGTTTATGTTCCCAGCGGACAGGGCGATTTTTATGCAGACGTGAATAGCATGAGCTTTGCTCAAAAGCAGGCTTTCAAAAATAAAAAGCCGGTAACAAAAGCTTACAGCGCACGCGATCCCCAAATTACGGTTCGTGGCGACTATGTTTATTATACGGTTCGACGTGGCGATAATCTTTGGTCGATCGCTCGTAAATTCCCGGGGGTTTCCAACCACGATATCATGCGTTGGAACGGTATGGGAAGTGGAAGCACGATTCATCCGGGACAAAAGCTGAAGATCAAACCGAAATCATAGTTTGGGTTTTCAACGATTTGCAGTTACCCGATTTTAGCTTTACATTTATTCGTGAAACTCAGGTTTCAAGAGTGAAATGACTTGATTCCGGTCGCTGTCGGGATCAATGAATTTATAAACTTTGGATACTTGCATCCTGAATTGTAATTGTTCTTCTCAAAGAACTCAACAATTTAGCTGCAGGAAAATTCATTCGGAAGCTAAAATCTGATGATGACACCGGTTCGGGAATTCCTATACTTTCTGGCTATCATAGTTGTTTTGGGGACTTTCCTTTATTTAACAGGAAATCAAAACCCGCAACCGGCCCTGCAAAGAGTTCAACCCGTGGCCGTTGATTCGGTGAAGCAAGAAAAACCCACTAAAATTCAGGTGCAGAAAGAAGCACCGATTCTGGCTGAATCGGCAGAAAAATCAACCAAATTACAACAACAACTTTTTAATCCGACCACCTTGGTGTTCGTGCCTGATGATTCAACTCATTTTCAATACCTATGGAATAAATTGCAACATCCCACTTCCGCTTTGCCTGTGCGGGTGATTTATTTCGGTGATTCCCAAGTCGAGAATGACCGGATCACGTCATCACTCCGGGAGGCACTGCAGCAGAAATTTGGAGGCAAAGGGCCGGGGTTGGTGCCGCTTGACCAATATTACAATACCCCGCATCATTTGATGATTGAGCTTTCAGATGGCTGGAAAATCAAATCCTTTCAGGACGAAGATTTTGTGAACCAAAGCCTGTTGTTTAAGAATACGATACTAACGCCAGAGGATGATAATGGTTGGTTTCGTATTCAACGATTTAAGCGTCGTTCAGCCAAGCCCGACTACCAAATCATGAAGTTGTATTATTGGGCAAAAGACACTAGCCAGGTTACGGTTCAGCAGGGAAGAACGCAAATCTATGCGGGGACACTCAAGCCGGAACAAAAAGTGTCGACACTGGATTTTCAGTTTAACCGTACTCCAGATGATATTCGTTTCGATTTTAAGGTGAAAGACACCTTGAATATTTGTGGCTTGTCATTGGAATCTGATTCGGGCATCTTTGTAGATAATGTGGCATTGCGTGGTCTCTCGTATCCAACCTTTGAATGGTCTGATCAGGAAAAGCTCAAACAGATATTGGACCAGCTGAACGTGGGCTTGTTTGTACTTCACTTCGGAGTGAATTTGGTGCCCTACGAATCCGATGATTATCCCAACTTTAAACGCCATTTTCAACGCCAGATTGATTTTTTAAAACGGGTACGCCCCGATGTTCCTATCCTGATTGTCGGTGTGTCGGACATGGCCGAAAAGCAAGACGGCCGATTTATTTCCTACCCAAATATTCCGACTATAAAGGCTATTCAACGGGAAATTTCCGGGCGCAACCATACTGCTTTCTGGGACTTGCAGAAGTTCATGGGAGGTGCTGGAGGAATGGTCAACTGGGTGAATGCGAAACCTGCTCTCGGAAGAACAGACTATACGCACTTTTCACGAAAGGGCGCAGATGCGATTGGAAAAGAATTAGGGAAATTAATTCTGAACGAGTTGAAAACTGAACAGCACAAACAATAGATGCCAGCGCAACTTAAACATATAATCAGTAGCATCTGGCAGTACAATCCTGCGGAGCCCCTGTTTTATACGGGAGTTGCATTCTGGGTGGCTTTTACGCTGATTCTGGGCATCTATTCGCTGGTTTATAAAAAGAGCCCGCTTCGAAATGGTTACCTGCTGGTTGTCAGTTGGTTCATATATTATCAGTTGGGCGGTGCTTTTTTGTTGTTGCTCATTGTTTCATGTTTAGCCAATTATGGTTTCGGCTTGTTGATTGCCAAACCGAATTTGAAGCGCCCATGGTTGACAATTGCTGTTTCTTTCAATTTGCTGATTTTGGGATATTTCAAATACACCTACTTTTTGGTCGATAACATCAATTGGTTGTTTGACACCCATTGGCAGGTATTCAACTGGATAGGCTGGGCATTGAATCAACTGGTGAAGAATGCTGCTGATGAGCATTCGATTTTGTTACCGATCGGTATTTCATTTTACACTTTTCAGGCGATTAGTTACCTGGTGGATGTCTATCGTGGTGATTCAGACGTGGTGCGAAACCCATTGGATTTCAGTTTTTATTTGAGTTTCTTTCCACAGTTGGTTGCCGGACCAATAGTTCGTGCTGCTTCATTTATTCCACAGATGTATCAGCGTTTCAGGTTAAAGAAGGCTGAATTTAGCCACGCCATTTTCTTGATCTCAAAAGGTTTGTTCAAGAAAATGGTAATCGCCGATTTCCTGGCCGTAAATTTCATCGATCGAATATTTGAAGCGCCGCTCGCATATTCGGGCCTGGAAAATCTGTTTTCCGTTTATGCTTATTCATTACAGATTTATTGTGACTTTTCAGGATATACCGATATTGCCATTGGTCTGGCGTTAATTCTGGGGTTCAAAATCCCAGTGAATTTTAATGCGCCCTACAAAGCGACCAGCCTCACCGATTTTTGGCATCGCTGGCACATCTCATTGTCGCTATGGTTGCGCGACTATTTGTACATCCCTTTGGGCGGAAATCGAAAAGGACAGGTTCGGATGTATGTTAACCTGCTAATTACGATGATTTTAGGCGGGCTGTGGCATGGAGCCAATCTCCGATTTTTAATATGGGGTGCTGTTCATGGCTTTGGATTAGCGCTGGAGAAATTGATGCGTCAGACATTGGGATTTGGGCATAAATTGTCGTTCTGGCAACGAGGTCTTTCGATCTTTGTGACTTTTCAGGTGATCAGTTTTGCATGGCTGTTTTTCAGGGCAAAAGATCAAGCAACGATTCGCCAGTTTTTTTACCAGGTTGGGCATCACTTTTTCCCACAGAACCTGGCTGCAGGGTGGGAGAGTTACCGCTATGTAATTGGTATTTTCATTCTGGGGCTATTTGTCATTTGGATACCAAATCGTTGGAAAGAATGGCTCCGTGGAGCTTTCATCGAACTTCATTTCACAGTTCAAATTTTACTTGTATTACTGTTGGTTGGATTGATTTATTTTGTGGCAGGTGCTGGTTTACAACCATTTATTTATTTTCGTTTTTAGTAAAGAAGAAGCTGCTATTTTAATGAATGCATAAATTGGTTTTTAAAATTATGTTGTTACATTTACAAAAAGCAACAAATTAATCAATAGAGTGTTATATTTGTGGCTCATGAGTGTGTAGATGAACGATCAGGTAGACAAGTCTAAATTATTAATGAGAACTATTTCCCTCTTTTTAATACTAATGGTTTTTGCTTTTTTGAAGGCAAATGCAGGATCGCTTGAAAAGCCGGATTCGGTGAACAAAACGGTTACAGTAACCTACATTGACAATGCCGGATTCTTGATTCAGGTCGATGATAAAAAGGTGTTAGTGGATGGCTTGTTCAAGAATGAAAAGAGTCCGTATTACGATTCTCCCTCCAAAGAAACCATCAGTCAAATCGTGAATGGTGAAGGTATTTTTAGCGATATCAGTGTGTTGGCAACTTCGCACGAGCACATCGATAATTTTGATGAAAAGCTCACCACGTCTTTCCTTGAGAAGAATCCTTCCGCTAAATTAATTGGCTGCGACGCATCGGTTGATCTGTTGAAGAAGGATGGACAATATAATAAGGTTGAAAGCCAGATTGTTGATTTTACTCCCGAAAGGCTTACTTATCACGATACTACGCTCAATGGGATCGGCATTCGGGTCCTTGGCCTGAGTCACGGCCCTTACTTTATTGAAGACCCATTGACCGGGCGTAAAACTAACATTTATAAGTTTGCCAAACATGTTGGATTTATTTTCAATATTAATGGGGTGAAAATTTTCCATTGCGGTGACTCCAATTCAAATGCCATCGATGAGTATAAACATTTTCGTCTTGATCAGGAAGACATCGACATCGCCTTTCTGGGACGAGGATTTTTATACCAACCGAAGGGACAGGGCACGGAGATTATGAGAAAATACATCCAGGCCAAAAACTATGTGATTATGCAAATACAACACGAAGACAATGAATATTACATCAATGTTGCCCAGGTTGTAAAAGATGAATTTCCGAATATCAAGGTGTTCACCAAATCACTGGAATCAAAGCAATATCAGATCAATGCCAACCTGCTGTCCTTGCATGATCAATAAATTTACGGTTGAATTTTCCACGTTTTGCTAGGTACGTTTTAAAAATCGTCCGGCTTCATATTTCCCACCGCCAAAAACAAGAATTGTGATGAAAACAATCAAGTACATCAACGCCAGTTCTTTCCGGTGAAATGGAGCATTGGCATGTGCGATAAGTGCAGCAACCAACATGTTAATAATGAGTGGTACAGTTACCCAACGCGTACCGATGCCGAGTATCAGTAAAATGGAACACAAAAATTCAGCGAAAGTGGATAGGATCAGTGATGGTGCTGCACCAATGCCAATGGGGTCGCCAAAAGCAAAGTTGCCCTGCAGGATTTTTAAAAATTTTGGGAGGCCATGCGTGAGCATGAAACTTCCAGCAGCTACGCGAAAGAGTAACAACCATAAATTTGTCACTGCATTATTGGTTCGTGGACCGAGTAATTTTGCCATTTTTTCTTTCTTTTTTATTCGATTCTTTATCAAACAGCAACGATAAAATCCGGGGAATAGTTTATTGCTTGAAAAAAAAATTGTGAAGGTGAAAATAGTTGTCGAGTCAATTTTTTCGATTTTCAACTGAAGTATTCGCAATAAACGGGTGAAAACGCTGATTTAATTTTCCCTGTATTGACAAACGGAAATTTTCAGCTTTGTTTGCTACTGGCTTCTCTCTTGATAATCAGAACTTCACTTCTAAATTTTACAGTGAAGTATTTATCCACTATCAAATTTTAGTTTAATTGGCATTTTTACTTTCAATTTAGTTTTGCCTTTTCAAATTAATTCCTACATTTGCTTCCATTAGAATTTTAACAATGAAAATTCCGGCTATCATACATAACGTCATTATCCTAGTTGTCGTGGTCATTTCGCAGACGAAGTGAGGATGTAGCACGTTGGTAAAACCGATAGCCATTCTCAAAGGGGGAATGGCTTTTTTCATTTATAGACATTAGTAATGAGACAAAATTCAACAAGACATAGTGTCGTGGTTCTGGTCGTCACTCTTGGTTTTCACTAAGAAAGGCTAGGAATTGTTGAACAAATAATATTCGAAAGCCTTTCTCTAAAATGAGAAGGGCTTTTTTAAAAAACAAAAATTAGATTGAAATGCAGAGGAAACTGAGATCAGCTACAACGACTGAAGGCCGCAAAATGGCCGGTGCAAGAAGTCTTTGGAGAGCAAACGGTGTTAAAGAGGAACAATTTGGAAAGCCCATG
>Ga0102953_1001975_pt1 | contig 12594 bp, 9 predicted proteins | sample SalPon2A_C_D2_MG_FD_78509 | JGI IMG/M metagenome (GOLD analysis project Ga0102953, IMG submission 78509) | Soil microbial communities from South San Francisco under conditions of wetland restoration - Salt Pond MetaG R2A_C_D2_MG | ecosystem: Environmental > Terrestrial > Soil > Wetlands | place... | reverse complement strand
GCTAGCAGGGACCCACCGGAGCGTCAAAGTGGCGGAGGGGAAAAACCCCGGAAGGTGCGGGGTCATGCCCAATTTTCGCCCTTGACGTTACCCTGGCCCTAGAGAATGACCCGAGCGAGTGAAGCGGGCTAGCGGAGCGCTTGCTCTTGGCTGGCTCAGGAAGCGCTTGCTGAAATGAGCTTGAAGCGAGCCGGCGGCGCAGGTCCTCGCCCTTGCGCTCCGCCATGGCGATGCTCGTCTTCTACATCAACCGCGCCGGAAGCAATCTCGACCCTGAACAGCGCCAGATCCTGGAGCAGGCGAAAGAAGAGCTCAGGAGCCTCTACGGCCGGGACTCCAGAGAATCTCCAAGCTAAGGGCGTAAGGTGGCTTTCGCCGACTGCGGGCAGCTAGCGCACCCTCCCTCTTGTAGTGCCGCGACCAGGAGGGGTCATCGTCTGAAGGCCAGGGCGTCGATCCTTCTTAGCCCTCTTTGTCGGAGCGCCCCTCCTGATCCGAGTAGGAAATCCTGAAAATCTCAGGCGAGAAGTACACTTGAGGCCTAGTCGCCAGGCCTTCAGCCAAGATTCCGGCATTGACCAGGTGTTTGACATCGCTCTTGGCTGTCGGGTATGTCACTTGGAGTTTGTCCCTCAGCTGTGGGACTGTGACCATTGGATCGACGAAGAGCGAATCCACGATTTGATGGAGACGAGCACTTCCCGTATTAACCCGGCGCCGCATGTCTTCCTTCAGTGAGTTGAGAAGGTCGCAACGGCGAATGGCGTCTCGCGCTTGCTCGATAGTGCCGACTAGGCAGAAACGGATCCATTCCTCCCATTGACCGTCGGCGCTGACGTTGAAGAGCTTTCCGATGTACTCGTCTTTGTATCTTTCAAAAAAAGGGCTCATGTAAAGCCAAGGCATCTCGAGGTCGCATCCGAGCCAGGTCATCAGAGCCAGGAGTAGCCGCCCGACCCGGCCGTTGCCGTCCATGAAGGGATGAATCGCCTCAAACTGATAGTGAACGAGGTAGCACCAGACAAGAGGGTCGAACCCACTCTTCGTGCCAGCGAGGTGAGGCATTAGCGCGTCGAGGCATTCTTGCACTCGTTCTGGCGGAGGCGGAATGAATCTCCTTTCAGCGCCTATGTGTACTTGTGCCGTGCGGAATTCGCCCGGTTGTGCTCGCTCGCCTCGGACGTTCTGAAGCAGCCAGGAATGAAGCTGGCGAATCAAGAAGATGGTGAGTGGCCGCTCCTTGAGGTACAGCCATCCCTCGGACAGCGCACGCCCATAATTGAACACTTCAAGCCACGAGTTTGCTCGATCCGCACTGGAAGTCGGAAGACGAGGTTTCATTTCGAACAGCAGCAACTCTTCGGGCGAGGCGTACGTGCCTTCAAGGCTTGAAGATCGCAGAGCCTCGCGGCGCTGAAGGGGCCTAAGCAGCAACTCCGGGTTCGGGATTGTCGAGCCTTTGCCATCCAGCGTTCCGAGCAACTGCTTCGCTTCGCCTAGCATGGGCCACAAGCGGACGGGAAAGCTCCACGACGGCGGCAGGGGAGCCGGTACGAACGAGAAGTCCCTGTAAGGGTTCGATATCGGGACTAGCTCACCGGTGCATCTTTCTGTAAATGATGCGGTTTCCACGGGGAAGGGCCTCTTTCATTCATCCATCGTAATTAAAATTATTCTGGGTATATTTTAATAACAGCACCATCATTAATCAATTCATCACAAACTGGCTCCGGCTGACTCAGCAGTGGGGAAAGAGGAGCCCACCTCCGCACCGTGGAGGACCCCACCCCTGAATGAGCCGTTGACCGCACCACGGCGTGGTGCGTCTCTATCGACGTGCCTCTATTCTTCGCTGAGGGGACGGAAAAGGAGAAGACAATGCTGAGGACGCTATACGCCCTTCTCGTCGTATCCGCGCTCGCCGTCCTGCCGGCGGCGGGTCAAGCTCCGAAAGTCGGAGACGACGCTCTCGGGCAATACCCATACGAACGGTTCGAATCACCGAAGGCCTGCGCCGGCTGCCACGTCGACTTCGCGCGCCAGCACGAGCAGGCGATGATGTCGCAGGCATACATCCACCCCTGGGACGAGATCGAGTACTTCGAGCTCGCCGTCCCGCACGCGGAGAAAGACGCCAAGGTGGCGGGAGTGAAGGCCGGCTGCAACGGCTGCCACGCACCGCTCGCCTTCCTCGCCGGCCAGATCCCGCCCCCCAAGCCCGCCGAGGCGAGCCGTGCGAACGAGGCCGTCTCATGCGATTTCTGCCACACGATCACCGGCTTCTCGGGTGACGTGCCTCACAACTTCAACTGGATCTCGGAGCCCGGAAGGGTCAAGCAAGGACCACGCGCGGGGCAGGTCAGCCCGCACCATGAGACCGTGGCGAACGCGTTCCTGAAAAGCGCCGAGTTCTGCGGCACCTGCCACAACGAGAAGAGCCCCTATGGCACCTGGGTCAAGGCGACCCAGATCGAGTGGAAGCAGGGTCCGCAGGGCAAGGCGGGAATCGTCTGCCAGGACTGTCATATGCCGCCGGCGGCCGGGAGGAGCGCCCGCATGGGCGGGGATCTTCCCGACGTCCGCCAACACCTCTTCCATGGCGCCCATGACCCGGGCAAGCTCGCCGGAGTCATCGAAGTCCGCGTTCACCCCGAGGTGCGCGAGGCGGAGCCGGGGGAGCGGGTGAAGGTGATTGCGGTCGTGGTCAACGCCAAGGCCGGGCACATGGTTCCCACCGGCTCGGTCGAGGACCGGATTCTCTGGCTCGACCTCGAGGCAAAGGACGCCAAGGGGCGGACCTGGCGCCTGCCGGTCGACGCCAAGGGCTTCCCCGGCGAGGAGTACACGATCGCTTCGGCTGATGCCTTGGCCTACCAGGACATCGGCGAGATCCGCGGAATCGCGGACTTTCCCGGCCTCCTGCGCGACAAGCCGGTGCCGGCGGGCGACCGGATCTTCCGCATGCCCTATCTCGATCCCAAAGGCCGGATGACCATCGCCCAGTGGAACACGGCGAGCTTCGGGCCCGACTACCGGCTGGCGCCGCTCGAGGCGCGGAACGAGTCTTACACCTGGACCCTGCCCGATGATCTGCCTGCCGGCCCGCTCACCTTCACCGGACGCGTCTACTACTCGCGCCTGGTCAACTCGGTGGCAGAGTATCTGAACGTGCCGGCGGAAGAATACGCGCCCGTGCTGATCAACGAGCACACCAGCTCCATGACGATTCTGCCTTGAGGAGGCTGCCATGAGACGACTGACAGCGATGCTCGGCGCTATCGCTGTGGCGGCAAGCGCCACGGCGATTCTGCTTCCCGACCCGGCCCAGGCGATCCCCGCCTTTGCCCGCAAGTATCAGGTGAGCTGCACCATGTGCCATGCTCCGTTTCCGCGCCTGAAGCCGTTCGGCGAGCAGTTCGCGGCCAACGGCTTCAAGATGCCGACGGCGGCGCAGGAGCCCACCCGTGCCACGATCGACACCGGCGACCCGCTTCTCAAGCTCAACCGCGAGTTCCCGATCGCGGCGCGGGTCGAAGCCTACGGCGTCGCCCGCCAGAAGGAGGAGCCGAAGAACGACTTCCAGACGCCGTGGGTGTTCAAGGCGCTCTCCGGCGGTCCGATCAGCGAGCGGGTGAGCTACTACGTCTACTTCATCCTCGAGGAGGGTGACGTGACCGGGCTCGAGGACGCCTATCTGCAGTTCTTGAAGGTGGCCGGCACCGGGATGGACGTCCTCGCCGGCCAGTTTCAGGTCTCGGACCCGATGTTCAAGCGCGAGCTCCGGCTCGAGCGCAGCGACTACGAGATCTACAAGGTGCACGTGGGAGAGGCGAGCCCCAACCTGACCTACGATCGTGGATTGATGTTGATGGCGACGGCGCCGGGAGACGTCGATGTGGTGCTCACCGTGGTCAACGGCAATGGCATCCCCAAGGGCCAGTTCGACAACGACAATCAGAAGAACGGAGCCCTCCGCCTGGCGCGCCAGTTCGGACCGGCGCGAGTCGGACTCTTCGGCTATTGGGGGAAGGAAAAGCGAGCCAGCGGGCTCTCGGATACGGTGACCTACTTCGGCCCCGACTTGAGGCTCGAGCTCGGCAAGAACTGGGAGGCGAGCATCGAGTATCTCGAGCGCCGGGACGACAATCCGTTCTTCCTTGCGGGGTCGCCGCCCACGGTAAAGACCCGGGGCGGTTTCGTCGAGGTTCTCTTCTTCCCTCAGGGTCAAGACGGGCGCTGGGCGCTGGCCGGTCTCTACAACCGCATTCGCTCGGACGATCTCTCGGCGGAGCTCGAGGACCTGTCGCTGACCGCCAACTACCTCTTGGCGCGCAACGTCCGGCTCCAGCTCGAAGTCGCCCGCGATCTCGACCGCAAGGCATCGCGCGGCAGCTTCGGCGTCGTGACCGCGTTCTGAGAGACCTCTGAGAGATGAGGGAGCGCTCGTCGGCCGCGATGAAGCCGGCGAGCGCTCTGCATTGGGACCGATCGCAGTTGCCGCGTGGTAGCGTCGGTCATCGTGTCTCGATCCCGTTCGATGAGGGGGCGGAGGCCCTGCCTGAGCCACCGGTGGGCGGCGCGTCCGGCGGGGAAACGGCGCCGGGGAGCCGAAGATGCTCGCTGACCGCCTCCCCGATCTTCTCCACCTGGAGCCGCGGGCCGGCGCCGACGCCAAGCTCCTGGGCGAGCTTCTGGAGCTCGCCTTTCTCGGCAGCGATCCTGGAGCGAGGATCGACGAGGTCCTCTCGGCGAGCTCGCTCTCCGCCTCGCCGTTTCACCCTCAGCTCTTCGCCGCCGATCTCTTCCTCCGCGATCTGGTCTCCGGGTGTCTCCGCGTTCGCTTGGATGAAGAGGAATTTCCGCTCCATCTTCCCTTTCTCGAGCGGGTGCTGTCGCGACCTCCCGCCGACCTCGAGACCGTGCGCTTTCGCCAGGCGATCTTGCGCGAGCTCGAGAAAGACGACGAGCTCCGCGCACGCTGCGAGGAGCTCTATCGCCGGCTCTTTCGCATGCTGTCGCTGTTCAAGGCGCCGCGCTCGGGGGCGAGGCTCAATACCGTGGGCTTCAGGCTCGAGATTCTCACCCACGCCCGGCAAATCATCGACGCGATGGCAAAGGGCTTTGCGAGCGCGAGCTCGGGGCTCGCGCGGCTGTCCGAGGCCGGGCGTGCGATCCAGCGGACGGATGACTATCGGCTGCTGAGCGATCTTCTCGACTTCGAAGGGGACCTCTCCGAGCTCACTCTCAAGATTCGTCTGGGAGCGGATGGGCGGATCCGCCACTTTGAAGTCGCCTCGATGGGCGAGCGGCGCGACAACCCCTTCTACCGTTCACCGTGGCGACGTTGGCGAGACGAGCTCCGCCTCCTGTGGCGGCGCTACGACGTAGGCCAACGGGACGTCGTCAGTCGCACGATTCTCGACGTCTATCTGCGTCTGGCGCCGTCGCTTCGCAGCTTGCTCCAGGTCCTCGGGCATCTCGAGGTCTATCTCGCCTCTCGCGGCTTCGCCGAGCTGGCGCGGGCGCGGGGACTCGAGGTGAGCCTGGCGGAGCTCGGCTCTGCTCCGGGCTATCGCCTGGAGGGCCTGTTCAATCCGCTGCTCATGATCGGGGGAGAGACCTGGCCGGTGCCGTGCAGCTTGGCAAGCGAGCGCGCCGCTCCCATCTCCCTCGTGACCGGGCCCAACTCGGGGGGCAAGACACGGCTCTTGCAGGCGATCGGTCTGGCGCAGCTCCTGGGGCAGTCGGGACTGTACGTGCCGGCGGCGACGGCGCGGCTGCCACTCGCCACCGGTCTTTTTGCCTCGATCATCGAGCGCGAGGCCGTGGACCAGGCGGAGGGCCGCCTGGGAAGCGAGTTGATGCGCATCCGCGCTCTCTTCGAGAGCGTCGGTCCCGGCGCTCTCGTCCTCCTCGACGAGCTCTGTTCGGGGACCAATCCGTCGGAGGCGGTGGAGATCGTGTCGATGGTGCTCGACCTTCTGGCCGAGCTCCGGCCCACGGCTTTCATCACCACCCATTTCCTCGACTTCGCCCAGCGTCTGGCCGAGGAATCGCCCGGGCGCCTCGAGTTTCTTCAGGTGGAGATCGACGAGCACCAGCGCTCGACCTACCAGTTCGTTCCCGGCATCGCCTCGACCTCGCTCGCCGCCGGTCTCGCGCACCGCCTCGGAGTCACCTTCGAAGAGCTTTCAGCTCTCGTCGAGCGGCACCGCAGCGGCGAGTAAAGGAGGGCTCGCGCTCACCAGAGCGGACAATAGGGGACCTCGTGGGAACATTCGCCCGCTCGAGATCCGCTATTCGATCGGAATCTCGCTCGCGTGTTTCGCTAGCCAGTTGTCGAAACTCTGGAGCTTCGGATTGAGCTCCCGCGCCAGCTCGATGTCGCGTTGCGCGTGGTACTCCTCTTCGAAGTCGTGCTTCATCTGGAACATGTTGCCGAGCTCGTCGGCGGCCGGAAAGCCGTAGCCGCGATACTCGTCGAAGGAGGGCGAGAGGTGGACTACCTCCTCGCCCAGGGCCTTGCTCATCGCCGCCGCCATCTCGGCGCCGGAGAGCATGCCGCCGGCGATCCCCACGGTCTTGCCGATGTACTCGTCACCGCGCTTGAAGATGCCGTAGGCGACGCGCCCGATGTCCTCGACCGCGATTCCCGGCAGGCGCTTTTCGCCCATGGGAAGAACGAACCGGAGCTTGCCGTCCTCGCCGCGCTTGGGGCCGGAGCCGAAGTGGATGAAATTGTCCCAATAGAACGAGGTATTGAGGAACGTCGTCGGCACTCCGCGATCGGTGAAGAAGTGGTCGGAGGCTCCCTTGGCGTCGAAGTGCGGCACCTTGTACTTGTCCTGCAAGGTGGGCATCCGATCGTCGTCCAAGGGGATCCACTTGCGGGTGTCGTCGAGCGTCGACCAGATGACGTGGTGAAGGCCGGCGCGTTTTGCCGCCTCGGCCATGGTCTCCGCCTGGTGCATTTCGTTGTCGGCGGACATGTCCTGCCAGAAGAAGGTGACGCAGTAGGCACCGTAGGCTCCGGCGTAGGCTCGCTCCATGCTCTCGAGGTCGCCGATGTCCGCGGCCACCACCTCCACGCCTTGCGCGGCCAAGGCCTTGGCGCTCTCTGAGTCCGGATTGCGGGTCAAGGCACGAGCGGCGAAGCCCCCTTCCGGGTCCTCGAGGATGGCGCGCACCAGAGCTCCCCCTTGTGCTCCGGTCGCGCCGGCGACGGCGATGATCTTTTTATCTGCCATGGTTTCTTCCTCGTCTTCTTTCGATAATTGCTGACTGTTGGTTGATTGACACGTCAAACACTACCACAGTGGTTGTAACCCGGTAAAACCGTCGGAGCCACCGGTTCCGCCATCGCTGGAGACGCGTTGCACCTGCGAGAGGTTGCTTCGGCCTCGCGCGTCAGCGAGGTGTCGCGGTACCGCTGTGGCTGGCGCCCGAGCTGCCTTGTTCGCGGTCGGGAAACAACTCGACCCCGGCGGCCGACGTCGAAGACAGGCGCTCCAGCTCACGCACGTAGGGATGTTGTGGCCCCAGCGTCGAGCGTCCGAGGGCGAGTGCCTCGGCAAGGGTCTTTTGGGCGCGATCGTGGGCGCCGGCCTCGAGCTCGGTGCGCGCCTCCCAAAGCCGGATGCGCACGGCGTCGCGCTTTTCCTTGAGCTGGTCCTCGAGCACGGCGGGGTGCTCTCTTGCCGCGGCCAGGACGGCGAGAGCATGGGCGAAGCCGGTGGCGCACCGCGCCCCGCCCGGCCCCCCGTCCTTGGTCTTTCCGGCGACGGGTTGGGAGACCGCGGCGTCGGCCGCCTCGAGCAGCGCCCTGGCGACGTCCGGGGCATCGAGTGTGGTGGCCATGCGACGCGCCGTGACGATCGCCGAGCGCGCTTCGGCCCCATGTCCCGCGCGCTCGAGCGCCACCGCGCGCAAGGCCGCGTAATAGACTCGCAGGCGCGTGCGCGTCTCCAGGCTCTCTGCCTTTTCGAGCTCTGCCGCCGCACGATTGCTCTCCCCTCGATAGAGCGCCAGCTCGGCACGTACCCAGTGAATCTCGGCCACCGTCTGGTCGGTCGCCACCCTCTCGTTGACCTCGGCGAGCGCCGCTTCACTGAGCGCCAGCTTTCCCAGGTCGAACGCGTTGACCGCACGCGATACTTCGTCGAACGACACGATCTCGGCGCTGTCGCGCCGTTTCCGAATCGCCTCGTTCTCGGCAAACAGGGTCTCGGCAGCCGCGAACTCTCCGAACAGGGCGCGGCGCAACGCCGCCATGACCAGCACCTTCTGTCGCAGCCGTGTGTCTCCCTGCGGACCATCAACGAGAAGCCGCTCCGTTTCGGCGCGCCCCTGCTCGTTGTGGCGCCGAGCAACCAGAGCCGCCGCGAGCTCGAGTCGCGCGGTGACGACGCGGCGGTCGGTGCTTGGCACTCGCCCCCTGAGGAAAGCAATCACGTGCCGGAGCGCGGCCTCGGCGTCGCCAAAGCGGCCGGAGGCAATTCCGACGCGGGCCCGCGCGATCAGCGCATCGGCCAATACCATCGACTGGTCGTCGGCGTGGTCCGTGGCGAGAACCAGCGTGCGCCACACCGTGTCCAGATCTCTGGAGTAGCTCCACTTCGCGGTCGCCCATTCCGTGAGCAAACGGAGATCCGAGCGCGCCGCTCGATCGACGTTGACCGGCGGGCCACCGAGCTCCGCGTCGGCCAGCCGCTCCGCCTGCGCCGGCAACCCCAACTGGTTGTAGAGGCCGACCAGGACGCCGGCCAGGTCCTCGCGCAGCGGGTCGCCCGGCGGTAGGTCCTGCAGGCGGGCGACGCCGTGGTCGAGAAACTCGCGCGTGGTCGCCACCGCTTTCCGCGGCTCCTCCGGGCTGCTGAAGAGATCGATCAGCTGATCCTTGATTCGCGTCGCGCGTTCGGCGGCGAGCCGGGTCTGGCGCGCCTGCCACGCGGTGGCGATCAGGCCGCCGAGCACCGCAAGGACGACCAGGAAAGCGGCGGCGGCGCCCACCCGGTGGCGGCGCAGGAATCTTCCCGCCAGATAGGGCATGGTGGCCGGCCGGGCGGTGATCGGCTGGCCGTCGAGGTGACGTGCGACGTCGGCCGCCAGCGCCTGAACCGAGCCGTAGCGCTGTTCGGGTTCCTCGCGTAGCGCCTTGAGAACGATCGTGTCGAGGTCGCCGGACAGGCGGCGCCGCAGACGCTCGGGTGTCGTGCCGCGAAGCTTCGCCATGGTGGCGGGTTCGAGGGGGCCGGTTGCTCCGACCAGGGTGGGGTCGAGCGGGCGCTCGACGACCGTCGATGGACGTGCGGGGTTGCGCGCGGTCTCCTCGCTCGAGTCGGCGAATGGACGCCGGCCGGTCAGCAGCTCGTAGAGCAGGACTCCGAGAGCGTAGACGTCGGTGACCACGGTCACGCCGTCGCCTCTCAACTGCTCCGGAGCGGCGTAGCCCGGGGTGTAGGGACGAAGCCCCAGGCGAGTCAGGACGGTCGACTCGACGCCCTCCTCTTCGGCCAGGAGCTTGGCGATTCCGAAGTCGAGAAGCTTCACCTCGCCGCTCTCCGTGATCAGGATGTTGGAGGGCTTGAGGTCCCGGTGCACGACCAGGTGGCCGTGGGCGTATTGCACCGCGTCGCAGATGCGCTCGAAGAGGCGCAGTCGTTGTGTGATGGTGAAGACGTTCTTGTCGCACCAGCTCGTCAGGGGCTCGCCGTCGACGTACTCGAGGACGAAGTAGGGCTCTCCGTCGTCGCCGACGCCGGCGTCGAGCAGGCGAGCGATGCCCGGATGCTCGAGGCGGGCATGGATGCGGCGCTCGAGCAGGAAGCGCTCGATCAGCGCCTCGGAGCTCAAGGCGGGTGAGAGGAGCTTGAGCGCCACCTGTTGCTCGTAAGCGCCGTCGGCGCGCTCGGCCAGGTAGACGACAGCCATGCCGCCGCGGCCGAGCTGGCGCAAGATTCGATAGGGGCCGATGCGCCGTCCCCTCTTCGGCTCGGGCTCGAATGTGGCGCTGAGGAGCGCCGCAGCGCGCACCGGATCCAGCTGGTCCGAGCGCCCGTCGGCGCGCTCGTGGGCGGCGAGCAGCGCCAGGACTTCGCGCTGAACGCTCTCCGCTGCTCCCGATCCCTCGACGAACCGCCGCCGGTCTTCGGGTGGCTGCTCGACCGCTTCACCAAAGAGCGCCGCCACGGCCTCTTTCGGTTCCGGGTAAGTCACGATGAGCTACCACCCCGGGCTGCCAATTCTCGCTGCAGCCAGGCGCGCGCCAGCAGCCAGTCGCGCTTGACGGTCCGCGGGGAGACATCCAAGAGCTCCGCCGTCCGCTCGACGCTCAGGCCAGCGAAGAATCGGTACTCGACGACCTGCGCGGGTCGAGGGTACTCGCTGGCCAGGCGGGTCAGGGCGGTGTCCAGATCGATCAGCTCATCGGCGTAGGCGTCGACCTCGACGCGGGCCTCGTCGAGGGGAAGCGGTCGCTGGCCGCCTCCGCGCTTGATCCGTTTGCGTCGCCGCGCGGCGTCGATCAAGACCTGGCGCATGGCTCGCGCCGCAGCGCCGAAGAAGTAGCGGCGATTGCGCAGCGGGACGGTGGTTTCGTCGACCAGCTTCAGGTAGGCCTCGTGGACCAGGCCGGTGGTGTCGAGGGTCAAGCGGCCGAGCTCTCGCGCCGCCTGGCGGTGCGCCATGCGGCGCAACTCGTCGTAGACCAGCGGCAGGAGCTGGTCGAGCACGGCGCGCGGATCGGCCGTGCGGTCGGCGAGGAGCGCGGTCACGGTTCTCATCGAGGATGTCCGTTGTCGAACGGAGTCTATCTCCTCGTGTCCCCTGATCGCCTCTTTCGACGCAGGTAACGGTGAGAGGACGTCTCTCGAGCGACTCGAGAGTGCCTGGATGGGAGGCGCGAATCGACCTCGATGAGCGAAAGAGGAACGAGGATGTATGCCCGTCAGACTGGATGCGCCGTCGTGTTCGATCGGGGCATGACGGAGCTCGATACAGCGGGCGAAAGGAGAAGAGCAATGCGCAAGCAGGCAAGCCTGACCGTTGAGGACCACGCACCATGGCCAACAGGTACGCCGCGGGAGACGCCGGTCGAGCGCATGGAGGAGGACCTAAAGACGCAGGAGACCGAGCTCTTGTGGTGTCTGTCCGAGGGACACACCTACGACTCGGCGGCGGCGGCGATGGGAGTGAGCATCAATACGGTCAGAAGCTACGTGCGCTCGGCCTACGAGAAGCTCCAGGTCCATTCGAAATCCGCCGCCGTCGCCCGGGCGCTCAGAGCCGGGTTGATCTAGTGGTTCGCTCGCCGGCGGAATCCCGAGAACCGCGGCCTTCTTTCGCATGTTCATGCGTTGCTCCGGCGCCGCAGCCTCGTCGATACTCGATGTGTCTTTCGAATTGGAAAGGGAGGAAGGAATGAGGACGCAAAAGCGCTTGGTTACCCTCTGCGCGGTCAGTGCCGCGCTGTTTGTCCTGACAGGCTTGCCGGCCGTGGCCGTCGACGGCGTGCTGGAGATCAGTCAGGCGTGCGTTGCCGTCGGTTGCTTTCCCGGCGACTCGCCGGGTTTTCCGGTGACGATCACCCAGCCGGGAAGCTACCGGTTGACGAGCAATCTCACGGTTCCCGACGAAAATACGACGGCTATCGGTATCTACGCGGGGAGCGCCCAACCCTATGCGCCCGGGAGCGTCGACCTCGATCTCAACGGTTTCACCGTCTCCGGAGTTACCACCTGCGCAAACATCGTCCCAGTCCATTGCACTCCTACCGGAACGGGCGAGGGGATCGTCGACGGGCCGCCGAGTGGAGTCGTGGAGGTCCATGACGGGGTTGTGCGTGGAATGGGCTCTCACGGGGTCGATCTCGAGAGTGAAGGCGCGCGTATCGAGGGGGTTGTCGCGATCGAAAACGGCGGCGGCGGAGTCCGGGCAATTGCCGGCGGCGTCATCAGGCGTGTCGAGGCGGTGCGCAACGGCGGAGACGGTATCGCGAGCGGCAATGGAGCGGTGGTTGCTGACAGCCGAGCGAGGGAAAACCTCGGCAGCGGAATCGTGACCCTGATCGCGACGATCATGGGGAACGCGGTGACCGAGAACGGGGGCGACGGTATCTCCGCGGAGGGCGGTTCGCTGGTCGAGTCGAACAGCGTCAGCCGAAACGACGGCGATGGGGTCCGCATCACCGTGCTCGGTCCGGTGACGGGAGACCCCGCGACAGTCGTCGACAACACGATCATCGTCTGCGGAGGAGACGGTGTCGACGGGAGCATCGGCGTGGTAAGCGGCAATACGATCTCCTATTGCACCGGCTTCGGCATTCGGCTGGATACCGACGGCGGTTACTCGAACAACGTCGTCACCGAGAACAACGGGGGCAACGCCAACCCGCAGGTGAGCGGCGGAACGGAGCTCGGCACCAACCTGTGTGGCACGAACACGACATGCCCATGAGCCGCTCCCGCAGCGTCAAACTGTTTCTCGCGTTTGTGACGTTGGCTCTGGTCTGTATGCCCGAGACCGTTCTCGCCGTTACCGCTCTCGCGCACCTCGATGGTTCGCCCGACGTTACCGTCACCGTGGGAGGAACGTTGC
>Ga0102953_1001974_pt1 | contig 12599 bp, 9 predicted proteins | sample SalPon2A_C_D2_MG_FD_78509 | JGI IMG/M metagenome (GOLD analysis project Ga0102953, IMG submission 78509) | Soil microbial communities from South San Francisco under conditions of wetland restoration - Salt Pond MetaG R2A_C_D2_MG | ecosystem: Environmental > Terrestrial > Soil > Wetlands | place... | reverse complement strand
TCCTGGTTCCCAATAAGTTTATCGGGGTCATTCAGAAAATCTCTAAAAAGCTGCATCAACCTGATGGAAATCTAAGACCGGTTTCTCCACGCGAAATTGAAGTTCTTGAATTGATTGCCAGTGGAAATTCTGCTAAAATAATTGGTGATAAATTGAATATTAGCGAAACAACTGTAACAACTCACCGAAAACACCTGAAACAAAAGTTTAATGCAAAAAACACCGCTGAATTAATTAAAGAAGCTGCCAAAGCGAGGATTATTTAATCCTGCTACTTTGACAGCCTTCATGACTCTTAAAACGCATTATTTTAGCAGCCTGCTGGATCCCAATCAAAGGTTACATACCCATGTTTAGAATGATGGTACGTATTGTATTCGTAACCATGAACGGCTCCAATAATGGCACGATCAGAAACTGAAAGTTTTATACCGTAGGCACATTTCACTTTAACAGGCGATTGTGGGATTTCACATAAATTCAACGTACCTATTTGTTGGCCAAGGCCGCCATCTCCGGCCAGCACAATTCCTTGATGATCGATGTGTCCACTCAATGCCGGGACGGGATTGCCATGCCGGTCAAACACACCGGAATCGTAATGTCCAGAACCAATTCCAACGCCAGAAACGGGGATATTTCCACCGAAAGCCAATAAGCTGAAACTCCGGAAATAATCATCGCTGAAATTACCAAAGATCTTGATGGCTTCATCCCCGGTGAACGTACCACATTTTTTGTAATGATTGCCATTGTCTTTCACCACTATTCCTTCGGCTGGAAGCGGTGTTGGCGTACCACCAAATTTGAAGAAGTTAATTCCAGTGTTGTCCAACTTGATTGCAACTTCATCTTGGCAAAGCATCGACTTGTCGTCACGGGCAACTTCAAGGCGGAGCAAATAATCGCCATCCAATCCATAGCTTCTCCAATGCAAGAGCGCAGTTAAACTATAATTAGCTACATCGTGTTTGTATTCGTTAACACTAAACCAGCCATCAGAGTCAGGTGTCCGGACAACGGTAGCAATCCATGGAGAAGGATTTCGGCCAACACGATGATCTGTTATGGTTTTCCAGGACGATCCGTTATCATCGCTGTATCGGAACCGGTAATAGGCTGCTGATGGAATTTCGACATTTCCCCAACAGGCAACAATGCCGCCAAATGGACGATCAAATACAAATGGAACAACACTTCCTCCTGAATTAATTTTTATGGCTAATCCTTCATTGGTGCCAGACTGGCTGATATCTCCTGTGTGGACTTCATTCACAATTTCAATATTACAAGTCACACTGGCACCATCAAACGGTCTGATTTGAACATATCTTTCCAGAATATTTCCCCACGACGGTGTATGATAAGGTCCAAAAGGTGTTGGGTCGAGATTCCAGGATAGAATTGCCCGAACCCGGACAATGTTTTCTTCAGAGCAGGATTTTAACTTCGAGGCGACATCCTGGATTCTCATTTTAACAGCATATTCCAGGTGTTTCTCATTTGCTCCAGGAATGTCGTGAACAGCAACACTTGAGGTTCCCACATGTTGATAACCGGCTCCCCAGTCAACATAGAACGCAACATATTCCCGGCTGCCTAACGTACACAGATTCCCATTAAACCCATTTGATTTCTTCACTTCGAAAACGGCTTCAAGCGTATCATCTTCTGGATGAAGACCAACACATTTCAATTGTTCATAGCTGGTATTTACCAAAAGCGGCTTGACAGGAATCAACCATTCCGGATCAATCGACAGTTGCGGCAGTATTGCATTAATCGTTGATTGCGGTAACTTATCCAAAGCATTCACAATGTCTTCCTGCTTTTGTGATTCACTGATCGAACCAAAATAGTTGGGGTTTTTGGCAATCAGAGCTTTAAAATCATGACGTTCAGGTTCAACCTGACCACTCTCCTTAATTTTAGATTCCGCTTCGAGCGAGCGGTCAATCAAGGATTTGATTTCCGCTTTTTCACCGGTTATCGTAAAATTCTCAATCGGTGGAAACGGAGGTACAGGATTATTAAGTTCCAAATCAGGTATGGGAATTGACTTCAACGGTATCTTTCCAAAATCAGGTAACGGAATGATAACCGGACCGCTCTCCTTGGGTTTGATCTGAACAAAAGCATCCATAACATCTCCCCAAACCGGCGTGTAACTGGGGCCCATCGGAAGTGCATTCCAGGATAAAATAGCACGGACCTTGACAACCTGCGGCTGATCACAATCTTTGTATTCTTTAGGAACAAATGCTCTTCGTACAGCATAAAAGAGATGGCTGCCATTGACAAACGACAAATCATGAACATTAACCTCGGCCGGAGCTCCAACACCCACGAAACCATTGCCATCGTTGTAATCAACATAGAAAGCGACATACTCATGACTTCCGATTCCACAAAGTGCCCCACCATAGCCATAAGGCAATTTCAGTTCGATGACGGCTTCCAGTAAATTGTCTTCCGGGTACAAGCCAACACAAGCCAATTGCTCATAGCTGGTATTGCCGGCCAATTGATAAACCACCGGAAAGTCTTTGCTAATTGATTCGTGACCGATATTCCCAAAATAATTTGGATTAATGGAAATCAACTGCTTAAATTGAACCCTCTCCCGTTCCGGAACTGGCTTTTCAAATAAATCATCCGGAACGGCCAGGTGAAATTTTTCAACATCATTAGCTTTATACTTCACCTTATCTTTTGTTGTATGGATGATTTTTCCATCAGCATCTTTTACCTGAAGGTAAATATCCGGACGCTGATCAAAAAACAAGTCCATGAAGTCCTTTTTGTCGTACGTAATTTTAAAGTTTCCTTGCTGGTCTGTTTTAGCAGCCCCTAAGCGATCATCAAATAACAAATCTTTGTCAAGTGCTTCCACGGTTAAACCCGAAAGCGGTTCTTTACTTTTATGTTTGGTGACTGTTCCATAAATTACAAAGCCTTTCTTTTCCATTTTTTGTCGTTTTAGAGATTTATTCAAATCATTTTTTCAGTTTAGAACCATCACCACACCAACGTTTTAAGAATAATTATTTTGACATAATGCCGACATGATTGGTCCTTTAATTTCAACTTATAAGCACATGATGACTGTTTTAATTTTAAATTGAATCTTACAGGTCGCACATTGCTATCGAATTTTCAAATAGCACATTTAAAGAATATTACGTATTAAAATTACAACTATCAGGCTCTGAATTCAATCCTTATTTTTGAGGATTTTTCAATTTAAAAAGAAAAGTAGCTATTGAACTATTTGACAATAAATGAAATGGATTATTGTATTATTTTCTAGACTTTTTAATCAGGTAGTGTATTAAAGGCTGACAACTTTCAGGAAGGTTCGGTTCGCCGCAATTTATCGTTTTTGATTTTCCCCGAAATTTGATGGAGAGGATATAATGAAACTGGTCTGGTTGGTTTTGATTTAAACGATCTTCTATCTGGATGGAGAAAAAATCAGATTGATTAATTAATTTTCTAACTTCTTCGACTTCCATCGAATCCAGTGACCGACTATCAATGTCCACTTTTGAAACCATCCCGTTAAAACCACCAGACCGTTCAAATTGAATGTAAAAATGATCCTTCATTGAACTAAAAACTATTATTCCTACCCATAATATTAGCAAATATTTTCCCACATCCTGTTTTTTTATCTTGATTGACGATAATGCCAACTAAACTCCACCCCGTTTTTACAGCATTCTGTTCGGTGCCGTTTGCTCCAAAAAGCTCTCCTGCCGTTTCATAGGTCAAATTTGCTGCAGCCTGGAAACCGGACGTCTGATTAAGTTTGTCGCGAAGCGTTACATACCAGATTTTGCCTGTTTTTTCCCAAGCATAACCACCAATCAAGCGGGCAACTTCATAAAACGCCCGGTTCGGAATGCCAGAATTGATGTGAACACCGCCATTGTCGCTTGTCATATTCACATAGTCATTCATGTGTCCCGGTTGCGGGTCTTTCCCCAAAACAGTGTCGTCATAGGCTGTTCCGGGATTCTTCATATCACGAATTCCACGTCCGTTGACATTCGATGTAAACAATCCCTCACCAATTATCCAATCGGCCTGTGACACCTCCTGATTGTTCAATTTCTGCTTCACCAATGAGCCAAAAACATCAGAAAATGATTCGTTCAGAGCACCCGATTGGTTGCGGTAAACCAAATTCGCTTCGTATTGGGTTACACCGTGGGTAAGCTCATGTCCAATGATATCGACGGCAATCGTAAAGCGGTTAAACAAGCGTTCATTGTTGGGTAGATCTTCATCACCATCGCCATAAACCATTTGGCTCCCATTCCAAAATGCGTTATCGTAACCTTTCAGATAGTGAACACTAGAGATCAACGGCAACCCATTGTCATCAATTGAATTCCGACCAAAAACCTGATCATATAGGTCATAAGTTGCACCTGCGCCATCATAAGCTTCATTGGCGGCTTTGTCATTCGTCGGTGCATCTCCTTCTCCCCGCACTAATTTCCCCGGAAGTGTTGATCCAAACTTGGCATCATAGATGTTCCTCATTTTATTGCCTATCGCAGCTTTAGGTTTGGCCGAAACTTCAGCCAGAGATTGCCGCTGTCCGCGTAATTGCCCGGAAACATTCAGGTTGTCCGTTGCCCATTCTATTTGTTTCGAACTCCCGTTTTTAAGTATCCGCTCCACCATATGCGGCGGAACAATACACTGAATTGGATGGTAATGATATTCTGCCATGAGTCTATAAAATTTAATGTTTGAGTTCCTTTACCAATTTATTGGCAGCTTACCGCTTAAATGCGAACAACGACATGAAATCCATCCTCTAATTTTCTAGTTGCTATTCAGACAACTTGCATTAAAAACCAAGCTGCCCAAAACTGCGGGTCACTTTTTAGGCTGTTACTTGACGTAGCGAACTTTTTGAACGCCTTCGAGCTGGTTTATTAAATTTTCATTGATCGTTGTTTTAGCTTTCATTTTCTGGGGAATAATCACTTCCCCTCTCCTAACTTTGATCTGGTCCAGGTTGTCTATCGTTTGATCATTGTTCTCTTTCTCTAAATTTTCATAAACTTTACCAGCCACAAAAAGGTCGTTGCTGACTTGTATTTGAGTTTGGTACTGTCCGGAATTCAACGCCCAGGTTTTCGAATTATCTTTCTGTTCCTGTGGCTTGACCATCTGATTTAATTTGATACCGTCACCGCTGCTCAGATTCTTTCTAAATTTGCGTTCAATGTTGTTGAGCCTATTGATGTCCTGATAATTACCCAATGCTTTTTCCCGGTTAATGTACTCCAACGCTTTGACTTCAAATACCGGAAACTTGTACGAGGGATTCAATTCGGTACACTTATTTCCCATATCTGCCAAAATCTTAAATCGTTGTCGATTGATGAAAGACGAATTGTTCTGGAATTTAGTCGTTGTAAACAGTGGACTGTTAGTGATGGAGTTCGCCAGACTTTTCACATCGCTGGTCTTGAAATTATATTCCCCATTTCTGATGTTAAAACGCATGGACGTGATCTGTTTGATTTCTTTTAGCTTTTGTTTATTTCGTTCAATCTGCCCCGGAAAACTCTCTAATCTTTTGACAAGCGAACTCGCCGCTTTCAGGTTGTCCAGGTCGAGATACCCGGCTGCGGCATCAACCAAAACCCGGTATTCCATTTTGGGCTGGTTGTTTTTTTGGTACCCTTGTGCCAGCAATTGGTAGAGTCCCGGAATTGGCTTGAATTTCACAGGATTTCGATCCTGTATCCTGTTCTGAAAAATGATGGCATGTTCCAGTTGAAAAATAGCGTTTGTGGCATACCCTCCAGAAGTCCAAACATTCCGATCGGCATAGATCAGTCCCAACATGGTGTGCGACCATTGAATGGCCTCCAGATCATTCTGCAAATAGCTCAGGCCTTTTTGATTGAAAAGCTCTTGGACGAGATGATCGTATTTGGCATGGTTCAAATCCAGTTTAGGATAGCGGTTATATAAACGGGACAATTCAATCGCAATATCAATTCGGATGGGGAAATATCCTTTTAATTGGGGATCGTGTTCATAGACACGAAACTCTGGGGAAACATTCAGAGCCATTTCGAGCATTCCGACAGCTTTTTTTGCATCTCCTTCCAACAAAGTAGCCGATTCCTTTCCCAAAAGAATCGAAGCAAGGATATGGCGCCGGTAATCATTGACCGTCCACCACCCCAACTGATCAAGGTTGTCAATAGAACCTTTCAGTAATTCCTGTAACTGCACATTACATACGGATGGCCACTTTTCAGGATCCGGAAGTTCGTTTGCATAACTGACCGTTATGGTCTTTCTCCCTGCAACAGTTTCAGCCCATTTCACACAGGATTCTACCGCATTTTTCTCATCTCTGACAGCCAATGCATTATTGAGAGCTCGAATAAACCCACTACGTGCCAAGTCATTTAAATGCTGATTACGAAGTTCTTCGGAAAAACCAATCAAGGCCTCAAAAGCCTCATTCGGGTTTGGTAACTGGCTATACGAATAAAACACCTTCCAGGCCAGGCCATCATTGTTGGCATCAGCCAGAAAAGCTGTTTTGTAGTTTTCCGCTGCACGCCTAAAATCTTTCATTTCGTAGAGAAGATCACCTTTACTTATTTGATATTTGATTGCATTTGCCTGATCCACTTCAAGGCATTGATCTAAAAAGTTAAGCGCCAATTGCTTATTGTCAAGTGCTTTGTTCACCAAAAAAAGGTTAATCAAGATCGAAATATCCCTGGGGGCAATTTCCCTTGCCCTCTCGTAATAGTTCATGGCTTGTACAAGACGGCCCATTTGATTGTCACGCTCCTTGTTTGCAGCCAATTGGTACAAATAACCAACCGTAAAGTACATTTTTAGCCTGCATTCTTTCTCATCTGTGGTTCCCCGGCACTTGTCGAGGTTATTTGTAATAACCTCAATTCCACGTTCAACAGGTAAGTGCAAAGCCTCTTTGCATAGCTCGTCCACCTCGGACAAATCCCTTAAAAGGGGTTGGTCTTGCGCCAAAATCCAATTGACAGATCCCACAAACAGGGTGACAAGGATTAGAAGTTTAATAACTATTGTTTTCATTTTATTCTTCATTTGAATTGTTCAAAGTTGCCCGGGGAAGTATCTCATTCGTCTTGTTCACCAGCGGAACATACTCTACGATAAAAATTCTTTTTGCTACGACATTGGCGTTAGACAAATCGATAAGTGTTGCCCCAGTCCCAATGCTTTGAACGACGATGCTGCCATGAGGATAATAATTGGGAAGATTGTAGGTGGCAATCACTTTATCGATGTCCTGCACTTTACCCGTAATCTTGGTTCTATATCCATAATCTTTTGTTCCTGTAATCGGATTTGGAACAGACGAAATTATATGGAACCGACTGGAATCAGCAATATTGTTATCCTCTTCAGATAGTGGAAGAATAAACACTTTTTCATCTTGAATGAAATAAAAATCGTCAGCTACTTCCACTTTGCTAAAGATGTTCTCCACCATTTCCTTTTTATTTTGATCCAGACCACTTTTAAAAATCCACAATACTTTATTGATAAAATCTTCATCCACGTCAGGCAATGCTTCAATGTATTTCTCAACGGGACGAAATACCCAATACACAGGTTCTATGGCGCCAGAATTTTCCTCCAGATTGGCAGACACTTTAAAACCAACCTCCTTCAATGCGGAATTTGAACTCGCGTTCTGTTCGCTATCGGTCAGCTCGATATGAAGGTTGTTTGGAGTTGTGTCAGTTGTAAACTGAAAGAAGCCAAAGGTCTGGTTTAGCAAATTTACGATGGATGACTCGCAAGATTTTTCGATCTGTGGAACTGCCGAACCATAAAATTTAAGGTACTGCTCCTCGGTGATTTTAAAATCGACCTGAATGTTTTTTTTCCCTTCCGCATTTAGTAAACAGGGAAGAAAAAGAAGGCAGCAAACAATTATGCTATGTATCTTCATTTTTGAATTGATTTAAAATTAAATTCCTTGAATTTATTAGCATCCACTTTTCCATTACAAACAGCAAATTTTTCATTTTCTTTGGAAAGCAACATCAGTGTTAAACTGTCGCCAATAAAAAAATCTGTCGCGATAAACAAAGGGTCATCAGTCCATTTGTTCAGCGTTGAAAAGATTACTGTTTGATCGGAGTAACGGCCCCGGAGTTCATTCAGCCATTTCCCGATATATTCATCCGGTATCTCAGGAACCTGACCGAAAATGATTGTTGCATGACTATTTAGTCCTATGATTTTTGGTTTTTGATTGTTATGCTGAAAACTGATTTTTGCCCGCGGAAGTTGCATGTGAAATTCGGTAGGAACGCGAATAATCGCTGTTGGCGAAACCTTCAGGTCACTCTCCAGTACAATTCTTTTCCCTACCCATGGAAAAACTTTAAAATTGAATTGTTGATAGCCTTTAGCATGCAAAACAAATGTCCGCCCGAAGGGAATGGTGAAAACCGTTTTGTGGGCTACCGGTTCTCTTGAATTAATTTCCAGGTTAGAGATTACGGTATCCGAGCGTCCTGGTGCCATAAGTTCGATTGGTAAGAGTGTTTGTTTTTTGTTGCTTGATATTTGAATAGAACTGACAAAACAACCAATCATGAAAAACAAAAAGTAAAGTCCGCCGATCACCTGAAAATTCAGGACATGGGAGAGCCATTTTGCATAGAACTTATTCATTTTTTCTTCGATGGTTTTGCCCAGGTATTTTATGAAGAAACTAACGATTCCAAAAAAAACCAGTACGCCACCGACAAAATAAGTTTCTACGAAATCTTTGTCAATGTGGAAGTTCAGCCAGGAATTCAAAAATACCAGAAAAAACGCAAGCAGCAAGATCTTTATGAATATGTAATTATCTGCTTTATTCATAAATTCAGTATGATTTTTAGTAAACAAAATCGAGTCTTTCACCGATCCCCCACATCTTTTGTAGCCGACCGCTATACTAAATTTACGGAATAGCGAATCGTAATTCAATCCTCATTTTTGAGGATTTTTATTTTTCAACGATCTCAATAACAAGCTAAAAGACATGAAAAAGCCTTTCAATTTTATTGAAAGGCAATCGAATTTCATTTTAAATTTCGATGGTTTACTTTGCCGCAATCGATTCAATTTCAACCAACACTCCGAGCGGTAAATCTTTCACGGCAAAAGCAGCTCGCGCAGGGGGATTTTCTGCATAATATTTCCCGTAGACTTCGTTCATTGCTTTAAAATTCGCCATGTCACTCAACAGGCAGGCCGATTTTACCACATCTGAATAACGATATCCTGCTTCTTCCAGAATTGCTCCGATGTTTTTCATTACCTGTTCCGTTTGTTCAGCGATTCCACCATCAATAACTTTTGATGTTGCCGGATCAATAGGTATTTGCCCTGAGATGTAAAGAGTTCCGTTAACTTCAATTGCCTGGCTGTAAGGGCCAATGGCTGCCGGTGCTTTTTGGGTTACAATTATTCGTTTCATTTTTGTCTATATTTTTCGTTCCCATTTGTCATAGCATCAGCTGACTCCTTGAGGCTAGCTGTTGCCGTTAATCAATTTAAGCAATTTACTTTTCTTATAATGAAACTAATTTTCGTAGTGACTTGTTTCGTATTTTTAGGGCAAATTAGAAATTATGACTACCGAACTGATCAAAAAACAAATTGAAAAACTCCGGCGGGAACTGGAGGAACACAATTATAACTACTACGTTTTATCATCACCAACCATTAGCGACTATGAGTTTGACATGAAGCTGAAGGAGTTGGAAAAACTCGAACAGGAGTATCCAGAATTTCAGGATCCGAACTCTCCCTCCCAACGTGTGGGCAGCGACATCAACCAGGAATTCACACAGGTAAAACACCGCTATCCCATGCTGTCACTGGGCAACTCTTACTCAAAAGATGAGCTGATAGAATTCGACGCCCGCATTCGAAAGCTGATTGGTGATTCGTTTGAATACGTGTGTGAGTTGAAATTTGACGGCGCATCGGTTAGTCTGGTCTATGAGCAGGGACAACTGGTTCGTGCGGTTACGCGTGGGGATGGCGAAAAAGGCGACGACGTGACTTCAAACGCGCGGACAATCCGGAGCATTCCACTGTATTTGAAAGGTAACAATTACCCGGATTCGTTTGAAATCCGTGGCGAAGTTTTGATGCCGTTCAAGGAATTTGCTGAGCTGAACAAGTCCCGAGAAGAGGCTGGTGAGCCTTTGTTTGCCAACCCCAGAAACACGACTTCGGGAACGTTGAAGATGCAAAACTCATCCGAAGTAGCTAAACGGAAACTGGATGCTTATTTTTACTACGTTTTAGGTGAAGATCTACTGGAAGATGGCCATTACGAACTATTGCAGCAAGCTGGGAAATGGGGATTTAAAATATCGGAACACATCAAAAAATGCCAAACGATTGATGACGTTTTTGAGTACATCGATTATTGGGACGAAGAACGCTTCAACCTCCCGGTAGCAACGGATGGTATTGTCATCAAAGTGAACAGCCGGCGCCTGCAAAACAATCTTGGATTTACGGCCAAATCGCCACGCTGGGCCATTGCCTATAAATTTTCAGCAGAACAAGTCAGTACCATATTGGAATCGGTGAGCTACCAGGTGGGACGTACCGGCGCTGTGACTCCCGTGGCTAATTTGAGTCCGGTATTGCTGGCTGGAACAACCGTGAAGCGAGCTTCATTGCACAATGCCGATATCATTGAGAAATTAGATTTGCATTTGCAGGATGTTGTTTTCGTTGAAAAAGGTGGTGAGATCATTCCTAAAATTGTGGGAGTTGATGATTCAGCCCGAAAATCTGATGCCAAGAAAATTCAGTTTATCGAAAAATGCCCGGTGTGCGAAACACCACTCACCCGGCGCGAGGGAGAGGCAGCTCACTATTGCCCCAATGAAACCGGCTGTGCCCCACAAATCAAAGGAAAAATTGAGCATTTCATCAGCAGGCGGGCGATGGATATTGATGGTCTTGGGCAGGAAACCATCGAATTGCTATTCAACCAGGACTTGATCAAAAACAGTGCAGATCTTTATAATTTGGCCCCCGAACAACTGATCCCGTTGGAACGAATGGGAGAAAAGTCTGCCGACCGGATTTTGAAAAGTCTGGACGAAAGCAAGCGGATTCCGTTTGAACGGGTGCTGTTTGCACTGGGAATTCGATTTGTTGGAGAAACAGTGGCTAAAAAACTGGCTAACAAATTGGTGGACATTGACACCATTAAAAATTCAAGCTACGAAGAGCTCGTTGATATTGATGAAATTGGTGGCAAAATTGCTGAAAGTATCCAGCAATATTTTCAGGATGAATCCAACCAGCAATTGGTAGAAGAATTAAAAGCCCAGGGACTTCAATTTAAATTACATGAAAGTAGTTTGGAAGGACGAACCGATAAGCTGGAAGGACAGAGTATCGTGATTTCCGGAACCTTCGAACATCATTCGCGCGACGAACTGAAAAAGCTCATTGAACAGCATGGCGGAAAAAACGTTGGATCAATTTCAAAGAAAACATCCTATTTGCTGGGTGGCAGCAACGTTGGCCCGTCCAAAATGGAAAAGGTTGAAAAGCTTGGTATTCCAGTACTTTCCGAAGAAGAGTTTCTGGAAATGATTGGACAAGTATAACCAGTAAAAAGGCTAATTAAACGTTCCAATGTAAAGGAGAAATGAATCGTCATTCAAACTTCGTTGTTTTCAATGGCGGTGGTTCTTGTATCACAAACAATTTCTTATTTTTGCGTAGTCTATGAGCCTAAAAAATCAATTCATCACCTGGCGTTTAAAACGGAAATTGGCATCCATAAAACGGTCAATTACCCCAATCAACCTGGCTAAAGTAAAAACGGCCGGCATCATATGGGAAATTGAAGATCAGGACGTTTTTAAAATGTTGGTTAGCCAATTGAAAGAACAAGGCGTCCTGGTTCGCAGCCTGTGTTTTTCCGACATTCATGGCTCCGTTCATGGCGAGGTGATGTTTAGTCCACAGGATTTTTCATTTTTTGGCAATATTAAGAATCGGGAAATGAACGATTTTATGGATCGGCGGTTTGACTTATTGATAGACATTAGCTTGGCCAAAAGTTTGGAAGTTCGATATGTACGAGCATTATCAAGAGCCAGCTTCAAAGTGGGCTGGTCCCCGGTTCAACCCGACTACCTCGATTTGAGTATCGACGTTAGTCACCGGAAAGAGCCCAGCTACCTAGTCGAACAAATTTTACATTATTTGAGTGAGATAAATAAATAGTCAATTATAAATAAACAAAACATGACACACCCGTTTAAAGGAGCTGGAGTTGCGCTGGTAACTCCGTTTAAAGAAGATTTTTCAATTGATTTTAATGCGCTGGAGGATATTGTCGAAGATCAAATCAGTAATGGCATCGACTACCTGGTAGCACTCGGAACAACCGCAGAAACACCGACTCTGTCTGCTGAAGAGCAAAAAGAAGTGGTGGCCTGCATCAAAGCGAAAAACAATAAACGGGTCCCTTTGGTTTTGGGCATGGGCGGAAATGACCCTTACAAGGTTAT
>Ga0102953_1001972_pt1 | contig 12607 bp, 9 predicted proteins | sample SalPon2A_C_D2_MG_FD_78509 | JGI IMG/M metagenome (GOLD analysis project Ga0102953, IMG submission 78509) | Soil microbial communities from South San Francisco under conditions of wetland restoration - Salt Pond MetaG R2A_C_D2_MG | ecosystem: Environmental > Terrestrial > Soil > Wetlands | place... | reverse complement strand
TTGGGCATGGCGGCGACGCTGGCAGGCGCCGACGCGCGTGTGGCGCGCGGTTTGCGCCGATTTGCGGCGCTCTCTGTGGCGGAAGCTCCACATACGACGAGGGGCCCGGTTTCCCGGGCCCCTCGGAAGTCACTCGCCTGTTGAGACGAGCATACGCCTGGGTAGGCGTGACTACATCATCCCGCCCATGTCGGGCATACCGCCGCCGGGCATGCCGCCGCCGGCGCCACCCTCCTCGGGGGGCTCGGCGATGATCGCCTCGGTAACGAGGATGTTCTTGGCGATCGAGGCGGCGTTCTGCAGCGCCGACCGGGTCACCATCGTCGGGTCGATCACGCCGGCCTTGATCAGGTCGCCGTACTCGCCGTTGGCCGCGTTGAGGCCTTCGCCGGCCTTCAGGTCGCGGACCTTGTTGACGACGACCGAGCCCTCGAGGCCCGAGTTCTCGGCGATCTGACGCACCGGCTCCTCGAGCGAGCGATGCACGATCCGCGCGCCCGTCGCCTCGTCGGGGTCGTCGAGCGTGTCCGGATCGAGGTCGCTCTGCGCGTTCAGCAGCGCGACGCCGCCGCCCGGCACGACTCCCTCCTCGAGCGCCGCCCGGGTCGCCTGCAGGGCGTCCTCGACGCGGTGCTTTTTCTCCTTCATCTCGGTCTCGGTGGCGGCGCCGACCTTGACCACCGCGACACCGCCGGCCAGCTTGGCGAGGCGCTCCTGGAGCTTCTCGCGATCGAAGTCGGAGTCGGTGTTCTCGATCTCCTGCTTGATCTGGCCGATCCGGCCCTTGATGTCCTCAGCGTCGCCGGAGCCGTCGATGATCGTCGTCGTGTCCTTGGAGACGACGACGCGACGCGCCTTGCCGAGCTGCGAGAGCTGGGTGTTCTCGAGTTTGAGACCCATCTCCTCGGTGATCACCTCACCGCCGGTGAGGATGCCGATGTCCTCGAGCATCCGCTTGCGGCGGTCGCCGAAGCCCGGCGCTTTGACCGCGACGCCGGTGAAGGTGCCGCGCAGCTTGTTGACCACCAGGGTCGCGAGGCATTCGCCCTCGACGTCCTCGGCGACGATCAGCAGCGGCTTGCCGCCCTGCATGACCTGCTCGAGCACCGGCAGGATCTCCCGCACGTTGCCGATTTTCTGGTTGGCGATGAGAATGTAGGGGTCCTCCAGCACCGCCTCCATGCGGTCCTGGTCGGTGACCATGTACGGGGAGATGTAGCCCTTGTCGAACTGCATCCCCTCGGTGAACTCCAGCTCCATGCCGAAGGTCTGGCCCTCCTCGACGTTGACGACGCCGTCTTTGCCGACTTTCTCGATCGCATCGGCGATCACGTTGCCGATCTCGTCGTCGGCGGCGGAGATGGCGGCGACGCGGGCGATCTGCTCCTTGCCGGCCACCTCTTTGGACTGCTTGCCGCGCAGGTTGTCGACGACCTCGTCGACCGCCTTCTCGATCCCGCGGCGCAGCGCCAGCGGGTTGGCCCCGGCGGCGACGTTCTTGAGCCCCTGGCGGACGATCGTCTGCGCCAGCAGGGTCGCCGTCGTGGTGCCGTCGCCGGCGACGTCGTTGGTCGCCGTGGCGACCTCGCGGACGAGCTGGGCGCCCTGGTTCTCGAAGACGTCCTCGACCTCGATCTCGCGGGCGATCGTGACGCCGTCGTTGGTGATCGTCGGCGCGCCGAACTTTTTGTCGAGCACGACGTAGCGCCCCTTCGGGCCGAGGGTGACCTTGACCGCGTCGGCGACGGTGTCGACACCGGCCTGCAGCGCGCCCCTGGCCTCCTCCTTGTACTTCAGCTCCTTGTGAGCCATCTGGGTTTCCTTCCTCCTTGAGTGTCTCTGAGTCCTGTGGGCGGGCCCTAGCCGAGCTTGGCGAGGACGTCCGACTCGCGCAGCACGAGCAGGTCGTCGCCCTCGACGGTGACCTCGGTACCGCCGTATTTCGAGTAGAGGACCTCGTCGCCCTCGCTCACATCGAGCGGGCGGCGGTTGCCCTCGTCGTTGATCGCGCCATCGCCGACGGCGACGACCTTGCCCTTCTGCGGCTTCTCTTTCGCCGTGTCGGGGAGGACGATGCCGCTCGCGGTCGTCTCCTCCTCCTCGATCGGCTTGACGATCAGCCGGTCCCCGAGGGGCTTCAGCTTCATCCGTGGACCTCCGTTATCGGTGGTTGTTTACTGGTCATAAGTCGAGAAAAACGAGCCTCGGAGCCGGTTGCGCAGTCTCCGGGCGTTGGCACTCTACACACGTGAGTGCCAACGGAGGTAAAGATAGCGAGAACTGACTGCCGATGGGCCGATTTCCCACGATATGCGTGGGAAATCGGCCCATCGGCCCAGGGGGGTTCAGCCGCTGGCGAGGAGCTTGCAGCCGAGCAGCGCCGCGAGGCCCTCGCCGCCGTGGGCCATCACCCAGTCGTGATTCCACTCGAAGACCGGGCGGGCGACCGGCGCCAGCAGGTTCATCCAGGCCTTCGTCGTCGCCACATCCCACTCGTAGAGCACCGCCGTCACGCCGTCGTCCTCGTAGAGCCGCCAGCGGCCCATGCCGTCGAGGCCGCCGACCGCGCGGCCCTCCATCAGGTGTGGGCGCTCGACCCGCGTCGTCGTCACCTCGAACTCGACCCGGTAGGGCAGGACGCTGCGCCAGACCATGCGCGAGACCGCCCCCACGCGGTCACCGTCGCCGGGATGGACTTCGTCCGCCGCCTCGACCCCCCGCCACCACTCGGGCCAGCGCTCCTGCGCGTAGATCGCCTCCCAGACGCGCTCGCGCGGCGCCTCCAGCAGCCAGGTCGTGAGAAAGGAATAGCGGGCCATCAGCCCGGCACATCCAGGCTCAATTGTGGTGTGGGGTCTCCCCATTGCCAAAATGCGCGCCGGGGGGCTCGACGATCTGCGAGAAGCGGATCACGGTGACGATGTCGTCGGGGCCGACGGTGCGGCCGTAGATCTGTTCGAGGAACTTGATCTCGTCCTCGAGCCGGCGGAACTCCGGGTTGTCGTGCTCGATGTCGCGCGGCGAGAGGTCGCCGACCTTCTTCACCTCGACGTCATCGATGCAGGCGGCGAAGATTTTCTCGCGCGGGCTGTGGCGGAAGCCGACGGTGATCCAGACGACCTGGCCGCGCTCGTACTTGCTCGTCTTGTCGCCGAGCCGGATCGTCGCCGTCTTGCGACCGCGCTTCAGCTGGTCGACGAAGACCGTCGAGTAGAAGTTGAGTACGTAGATCCCGCCCCGCATCGCGCTGCGAGAGTATCCGAAGCCGGGCGCGGGCGGGCGGCGCGGAGCTCTGGACGTTTGTCCGGTCGGCGGGTATAGAGGCACCCGAATCGGTCGATGGGTGAGTGATGCTTACCACTCGCCTCCAGACGACCCGCTTCCTCGCGGCCCTCCTCGCCTGCGCCGCCGGGCTGCTGCTCGTCGCCGGCGCCGGACAGGCCGCCGCCGCGACCTGCGCCGGCAAGCACGCGACGATCGTCGGCACGCCCGGCAACGATGTGATCGTCGGCAAGCACGGCAACGATGTGATCTACGGCGGCGGCGGCAACGACAAGATCTACGGCGGGGCGAACGGCAACGACACGATCTGCGGCGGGCCCGGCAACGACGTCCTGGCCGGCGGGCGCGGCAGCGACAAGCTCTACGGCGAAGAAGGCAACGACCGGCTGCTCGGTGAAAAGGGCCCCGACGAGCTGGTCGGCGGCGGCGGCAACGACAAGCTCTACGGCGCCAAGGGGCCCGACAACGAGCAGGGCGGCGCCGGCGCCGACACGCTGATGGGCGGTCGCGGCCCGGACGCCCTGCGCGGCGGCGAAGGGGACGACGTCATCTACGCCGGCAAGGCGAGCGAGAAGACCGTCGACGGCGAAGGTGGCGACGATCGCATCTACGGCGGGCGCGGCAACGATGTGCTCGACGGCGGCGCCGGCAATGATGTGATCGACGGCGGCCTCGGCGACGACACGCTGGACGGCGAAGGCGGCAGCGACCTGCTGATCGGCAGCCACGGCCGCGACGACCTGAGTGGCGGACCCGGCAACGAAGATGTGCTGCGCGGCGACATCGGCTTCGACAGCCTCGACGGCGGCCCGGGCGAACGCGACATCGCCTCCTTCTCCACCGCCTCGACCGCGGTCACCGCTGACCTCGCGTCCGGCAGCGCCCACGGCGACGGCCGCGACCGGATCTCGCCCGAAACCGAGGACCTGGTCGGCTCCGCCTACGACGACACCCTGATCGGCGACGGCGGGCCGAACCGGATCGACGGCGGCGCCGGCTACGACGACCTGCAGGGCGGCGGTGGTGGCGATCAGCTGTTCGGCGGGCCCGACGGCGCCCGCTGCGGGGGCGCAACCTCGGAGAGCGGCTGCGAACCGCCGACGACGAGCGCCGCCGGCCCCGATGTCTCGCGCGTACACAGCCTCGACGGCAGCAGCTCGCTCAGCGTCCGCGGAACCGGCGCCGACGACTCGATCTCAATCGCGCTCGACAACGGCCACTACGTGGTCTCCGACGCCGGCAACGCCTTCCCGGCGAGCAACGTCGAGGAATGCGAAGCGAGCGGCGGCAACGCGATCTGCGACGCCGATGTGCGCACGATCCTGATCGACGCCGGCTCCGGCAACGACACCGTCACGGTCGCCAGCAACATCCCACCGCAGGTGGAAGTGCGAATCGAAGGCGGCCCCGGCGCGGACCGGCTGCAGGGCGGCCCCGGCAACGATGTGATCGAGGCCGGCGACGACAGCGACCCCGATGTGCTCGAAGGCGGCGTGGGCGACGACGCGCTGATCGGCGCCCGCACGGACTTCCACGTGCCGGTACACAGCGGCAAGAGCACGATGATCGGCGGGCCGGGCGACGATGTGATGGTCGGCGGCGACCCCTGCGACGGTGACCTCTACGACGGCGGCCCCGGCAACGACGACGCCAACTTCTTCCGCTTCACGCCGGGCGTCACGGCCGAAATCGGCGGCCCGGTGAGCCGCGCCGGCAGCCCCTGCACCCCCGGCCATGTCGACAACTCGGTCGAGCAGCTCGAGGGCTCGCCCGGCCCCGACACCCTGATCGGCACCCGGCGCGACAGCCTGATCGGCCACGGTGGCCGCAACCGGCTGCGCTTCCGCCCGCTTCACTAGTCGGGCGCGAAGCCCTCCTCGCCGACCAAGGGGACGAAGCGGCAGGGGCCGATCTCCTCGCGCACGAGCTCGGCGCCGCGGCGGCGGAAGACGGTGAGCATGTCGTCCCGCTCGCCGGCGATCGGGACGACGAGGCGACCGCCGTCGGCGAGCTGGCCGAGCAGGGTGCGGGGCGGCGCCGGCGCGGTCGCGTGGACCGCGATCGCCTCGAACGGGGCCCGGTCCGGCAGGCCGCGGCTGCCGTCGCCGACCACGAGCTCGACGTTGCCGACGCCGAGCCGGTCGAGCGCCGCGCGCGCTTCGGCGGCCAGCGACGCGTGGCGCTCGACGCCGACGACCCGCGCGGCTAGCCGCGCCAGCACCGCCGCCGAGTAGCCCGAGCCGGACCCCACCTCCAGCACCAGCTCCTCGCCGCGCAGCTCCAGCGCCTGGCAGATCGCGGCGACGATCCACGGCTGGGAGATCGTCTGCCCGGCGCCGATCGGCAGCGCCGCGTCGGAGTAGGCGCGGCGGCGTTGCCGCGCCGGCACGAACTCCTCGCGCGGCGCCTCACCCATTGCCGCAAGCACCCGCTCGTCGCCGATCCCCCGCCGCCGAAGCTGGCGCTCGACCATCCGCTCCCGCAGCTTGTCGAAGTCGGTCATGACGGCCCCAGGCGCCGCCATGCGGTGTCCTCGGTCGGCCTCCTCGGGTCACGCACAAAAACGTGCGCTCCCCTCGTCGGGCCTCCCTGCGTCCTTGCCTGGCGACCCCTGGGTCGCGTCATGCTAAAAAATGTAGTTGCGGAGTTTCGGCGGGTCGAGCACGGTCACCCGGCCCCGGCCCGGGCGCACGACGCCCGCCCGCTCGAGCTCGGCGAGGAAGCGGCTGACGCTCTCGCGCGAGGTGCCGGCGAGCTGCGCGAGGTCGGACTGGTTCATGCGGATCGTCACCTCGCCGCCCTCGCCGCCCTCACCCGTGCGCGGCGACTCCTCGGCGACGAGCTGCGAGAGCACGCCGGCGACCCGGCTGGGCACGGTCTGAAAGGACTGGCGCGAGATCCGCTCGTTGGCGGCGCGCAGGCGCCGCACCAGAGCGCCGATCAGCTTCACCGTGATTTCCGGGTGGCGAGCCAGCAGCGCCCGCACCTCGCCCGCCGGCAACGCCAGCAGCTCGCCGTCGCCGAGCGCTTCGACGCTGGCCGAGCGCACCTCGCCGTCGAGCATCGCCAGCTCGCCGAAGATGTCGCCCGGCCCGAGCGTCGCCAGCGTGATCGCCCGCCCGTCGGAATGCTCGCGGGTCACCCGGAAGCTGCCCGAGCGGACGATGTAGCAGGCGTCGGAATGGTCGCCCTCGTGGAAGACCCGCGTCGCCGCCGGGAAGGAGCGCGGCACCGCGACATGCGAGAAGCTCTCCAGCTCGCCGGGCTCGAGGTCGGCAAAGAGCGGCACGCTGCGCAGCAACTCGACAGCGCTGACGCTCTCCCCCGAACCGGTCACATCCCGATTATCCCCCGATCGCAACCCGGCCGCGGATATTGGCGCGCGCCAGGCGACGATGCCTGAGCAGAGCCCGCCGCCTGCGCAGCGTGCGCAGCCGCTGGATCCGCTGCCTGCGCTGGAGTCGGTGCTGGCGCTTGCGCTCGCGGATCGCGGTCCGATCGCGCTTCACGTGGCGCACGACAACGGTCACGGCGCCCGGGTCGGCGGCGACCGAAGCGGCGGCGGGCGGATTCGAGGCGGGGACAGGGTCCGGCGCGGCGCCGGCGCCGGTGAGGGCGACCTGGGTGCCGCCGTCGCTTTCGCCGAACAGGCTCAGCGTCGCTTTCTTCACGCCTTCGGCGATCGGCCGGAAGCGGACCTGCACCGTGCAGGTGTCTGCCGGGAAGAGCGCGCGGTTGGTGCAGTTCTCGTCGAGCAGCTGGTAGCTGGCGACGGCGCCGCCGGAGACCACGGCGATGAAGACGCCGCCGGGCCAGTTGCCCTCGTTGGTCACGGTGACCTCGCGCGTGGTGCCGTCGCCGCCGACTTTGGCGATGCCGAAGTCGACCGGGCTGGCGTCGGGGACGAAGTACGGGCTCGCTCCTTCGCCGCTCAGGTCGGCGTAGAAGTCGGTGCCGGCGACGGTCACCCGCACCTGCGCTTCGTAGTCGACCGGTTCGTTGGGGCCGAAGCTGACTTCGAGCGAGCAGGCCGCGCCGGGTTCGACGGGACCGCTCCAGCAGTCGCTGTTGCCGATCCAGAACGTGCCCGCGCCAGAGCCGACCACGTTCACCGATTCGACCCAGATCTGTTCGGCGCCTTCGTTGCGCAGCTGCAGGGTCGCGCGAGAGGTGCTGTAGACGGGCTGCAGGCCGAAGTCGTAGTCGCCGGGTTCGAAGCTGAGTTCGGGCGGCCCGCTCGGCGCGGCAGCGGCGCTCGCCGGAAGGGCGATCACGGCGAGGAGGGCGATGACCGAGGCGAGGAGGGCGAGGGTGGACGGGACTTTGGACGACTGTTTGAGAGAGGGCATGGACGGCTGATCGACTCAGGCGGCCTGATCGGCGAAAAACGGATGAGATCTTTCATCCGACGGCACGCGGTAGAGCTTTGAACCGCTATGCGGCCAAAACCTCGACCGCGCTTGCGGTTCTCAGCGGGCCGAGGCGGTGAGCTTGCGGGGGCCGCGGCTGAAGCCGGCGCTGAGCAGCGCCTCCTCGTGGCCGGAGCCGATCACCGGCTCGCCGTCGAGCTTCTCGACGCCGAGCTTCGGCAGGCGGCCGGCGGCGACGGCGTCGGCGAGGGCCTGCATCGCCGCGGCGAGGTCGGCGTCGCTCAGCTCGACCAGGCGGAGGATGCTGCGGCCACCGCGCTCGACGTAGACGAGCGGCTCGCCGTCGCGCAGCAGGACATGGGCGCCGGGGGTGCGCGCCGGGCGGCGGCCCGACGGCGGTTTCGGCCAGGGCAGCGCCGCGCCGTAGGGGTTCGCGGGGTCGGTCGCCGCGAGCAGCTGGAAGGCGCCGCCGGCTTCGGGCAGCGAGCGCAGGCGCTCGACCGCGCCGGGCAGGGCGAACTGGGCGCCGCCGAGGCCCTCGACGAAATAGCCGCGGCGCGCGGTGCCGAGCAGCTCGAGGTTGCCGAGCTCGGCGTAGAGGGTCGAGAAGCCGCCGGGGACGCCTTCGGCGAGCACGGTCTCGCGGGTGACGATGCCGTAGCGCTCGAGCATCAGCTCGGCCTGGGCGCGCAGCTTCGCCCCCGGCCCCGGCGCGTCGGCGAGCAGCGGCGCGGTCAGCGACCAGCGCCCCTGCACGGCGGAGCCGGCGCCGGAGCGGCGGCGGGCGAAGCGGCGCCCGCCGCGCTCGTTGCTCGGCACCGAGCGCAGGCGCGGCGCGCGCAGCGGCGCGAAGGCGTCATTGGTCACCTCGCCGCTCCAGGCGAGGTCCCAGAGGGCGTTGTGCAGCTCCTCGGCCGGGAAGTCGAGGTCGGCGAGCAGGTCGAGCCAGAAGGACGGCCCGGCGACGAGGCGCTCGCGGATCGCCTCCTGCGCGGCGCCCTCGCTGCGCTCCAGCTTGGCGTTGGCGGGTGGCGGGCCGGCGAGCCGGACGTCCTCGCGGAAGTAGAGCGCGACGCGGCCGTCGCTGCGCCCGCGCGCCCCGGCGCCGATCCAGACCAGCTCGCCGCTGGTGCAGAGCTCGTCGAGCCAGGCCGGCGAGTAGGCACCGAGCCGCCGCGGCAGCACATCCCCCTCCCAGACCTTGGGCGTCAGCGCGACGCCCTGCAGGGGCACCAGCGCGTCGCGCAAGCGGTCCGGCCCGGCGCCCGAGGGGCGGTGCGCGTCGACGTTCTGCCAGCTCGGCAGGAAGCGGGCGAAGCGGTCGCGCGCGGCGGGCTCGACTTCGCGCCGCAAGTGGGCGAGGCTGGCGCGGCGCACGCGGCGCAGGACGTCGGAGTCGCACCACTCGCGCTCGCTGCCGCCGGGCAGCAGCTCGCCGCGCACCAGCGCCCCTTCGCGCTCCAGCTCGCGCAGCGCGGCCGTCGGGTCGACGCCGTAGCGGGCGGCGAGCTGCGCGGTCGGGAAGGGGCCGTGGGTGCGGGCGTAGCGGCGCACCAGGGCGCGCATCGCGTCGGGGTGGTCCTCGAGGAAGGTCTCGGGCAGGCCGGGCGGCGGCGGCACGCCGAGCGCGTCGCGGTAGAGGCCGGCGTCCTCGCCGGCGAGGTAGCGCTCCTCGCCGGCGACGCGGACCAGCGCGACGCGCCGCTCCGCCACCAGCTTCTCCAGCATCGAGGCGGCCGAGTAGCCCTCGGCGACCCGCTCCTCGCACTCGGCGGCGCTGAGGTCGCCGACGTTGCGCAGCAGCTGCTGCAGCGCGTCGCGGTCGCCGGCCCGGCCGGCCTCGGTGCGGTGCTGGAGCTGCGCCTCGACCTCCTCCAGCGCCTCGGGGTCGATCAGCTCGCGCAGCTCCTCCTGGCCGAGCAGCTCGCGCAGCAGGTCGCGGTCGAGCGCCAGCGCCGCGGCGCGCCGCTCGGCGTTCGGCGTGTCCCCCTCGTACATGTAGGTCGCGACGTAGTCGAAGAGCAGCGAGGAGGCGAAGGGCGAGGCGGTCGGCGTCTCGACCTCGACCAGGCCGAGCTTGCGCGATTGCAGGTCGGTGAGGATCTGGCGCAGCGAGGGCAGGTCGAGAACGTCGCGCAGGCACTCGCGGTAGGTCTCGAGGATGACCGGGAAGCGCGGGAAGTCGCGCGCGACCTCGAGCAGGCTCTGCGACTTCAGCCGCTGCTGCCAGAGCGGCGTGCGCTTGCCGGGGTAGGCGCGCGGGATGAGCAGCGAGCGGGCGGCGTTCTCGCGGAAGCGGGCGCCGAACAGGGCCGAGCCGGAGAGCTCGCGCACGACCAGGTCCTCGAGCTCGTCGGGATCGACCATGACGAGGTCGGCGGGCGGCGGCTCGTCGGCGTCGGGCAGGTGGATGACGATCCCGTCGTCGGACCAGATCGCGTCGGCCTCGAGCTCCAGCTCCTCGCGGATCTTCTGCCCCAGCGCGAGTCCCCAGGCGGAGTGGACACGGCCGCCGAAGGGCGAGAGCACGCAGAGCCGCCAGTCGCCGATCTCGTCGCGGAAGCGCTCGACCACGATCGTCTCGTCGGAGGGGACCACGCGGGTCGCCGCCTGCTGCTCGCGCAGGTAGGCGACGAGGTTCTCGGCGGCGCGGCGGTCGAGGTCGTACTCGGCGGCGAGCTCCTTCGGCTCGCGCGAGACGGCCTCGCGCGAGAAGGCGCCGATCGCCCGCCCCAGCTCGGCCGGGCGGCCGATCCCGTCGCCCTTCCAGAAGGGCACGGCGCCGGGCAGGCCGGGCGCCGGGGTGACGATGACGCGGTCGCGGGTGATGTCCTCGATCCGCCAGGTCGTCGCGCCGAGCAGGAAGGTCTGGCCGGGCCGGGCCTCGTAGACCATCTCCTCGTCGAGCTCGCCGACCCGCCGCCCGTCCGGCAGGTGGACGCCGTAGAGGCCGCGGTCGGGGATCGTGCCGGCGTTGGTGACGACGAGCTGGCGGGCGCCTTTGCGGCCGTGCATCGTCCCCCTGGTGCGGTCCCAGACGATCCGCGGGCGTAGCTCGGCGAAGCGGTCCGAGGGGTAGCGGCCGTCGAGCATGTCGAGCACGTTCTCGAGCTGTTCGCGCGAGAGCTCGCCGAAGGGCTCGGTGGCGGTGACGAGGCGCTCGACCGCGTCGATCTCCCACTCGTCGAGCGCCGCCATCGAGACGAGCTGCTGGGCGAGCACATCGAGCGGGTTCTGCGGGATCACCGTCTCCTCGATCGCGCCGTCGCGCATGCGGCGGGCGACGACGGCGCACTCGAGCAGGTCGGCGCGGAACTTGGGGAAGATGCGACCGCGGCTGACCTCGCCCAGCGAGTGCCCGGCGCGGCCGACCCGCTGCAGCCCGCGGCTGACCGACTTCGGCGACTCGACCTGGATCACCAGGTCGACCGCGCCCATGTCGATGCCCAGCTCGAGGGAGGAGGTGGCGACGAGGCAGGGGAGCTGGCCGGACTTGAGCATCTCCTCGACGACCAGGCGCTCCTCGTGGGAGAGCGAGCCGTGATGCGCCCTGGCGATCTCGGGCAAGGGATCATGGGGTTCGCCCGCGGGTCCTGTCGCTGCAGGGGACCCACCGGCCCCTGCGGTCGCTAAAGCGTCCTCAGGGCCGGTCCCCCCTACAGCGCCACCCGCGGGAGGGGCGTTTTCGTCCTGGGCTCGGTCGGGGTCGGGGTGCCCGGCGTGCTCGGTTGCTGGAAGCTCCTCGGGGGCTTGTTCTAGGGCGAGCTCGTTTAGGCGCTTGGCCAAGCGCTCGGCGGCTCGGCGGGCGTTGACGAAGATGATCGTCGAGTTGTGTTCTTTGACGAGCTTGAGGAGCTCGGGGTAGATTGCGGGCCAGATCGAGCGGACATGGGCATTGGGCTCGCCCTCGGCGGGGACGCCCTCCGAGTTGGGGAAGTTGGGCGCTCCCGGTTCGGACATGTCCTCGACCGGAACGACGATCTCCAAATCAAGCTCCTTGGCGACGCCGGCATCCACGATCTCGCAAGCTCTTTTCGGCCCAACCAAGAACTTGGCGATCCGCTCGAGTGGCCTTTGCGTTGCGCTGAGCCCTATCCGCTGAATCCCAGACATCTCTCCTGCGGGTGGCGGGGTAGGGGGAACCGCCCCTGAGGACGCTTTAGCGACCGGAAGGGGTGGTGGGTCCCCTGCCCCGACAGGACCCGCGGGCCGAGACGCGGAGTCCCTTACGAGTTGATCCAGCCGCTCCAGCGTCAGGGCCAGATGCGCCCCCCGCTTGGACTGGGCCACCGCGTGGATCTCGTCGACGATCACCGCCTCGACCCCCGTGAGGATCTCGCGGGCGTCGGAGGAGAGGATCAGGTAGAGCGACTCCGGGGTGGTGATCAGGATGTCGGGCGGCGATTTGCGCATCTGCCGCCGCTCTTTCTGCGGCGTGTCCCCGGTCCGCAGACCGACCGAGATGTCGGCGCCGATCCCCCGCAGCGGCGCCCGCAGGTTGCGCTCGATGTCATAGGAGAGCGCCTTAAGCGGCGAGACGTACACGATCTTCACCCCCTCCGAGGGCCGACGGGCCGATTTCCCACCCATATCGTGGGAAATCGGCCCGTCGGCGGCGGTACGGGAGAGGCGGTCTATGCCCCAGAGGAAGGCGGCTAGGGTCTTGCCGGAGCCGGTGGGGGCGCAGATCAGCGCGTTGGCGCCGCCCGAGATCGCCGCCCAGCCGCCCGCCTGGGCGGGCGTCGGCCGCTCGAAGGAGGCCTCGAACCAGCGCCTGACCGGGGCGCTGAACGGCGCCAGCGGGTCGGATTTCGCGCTCTTATTCGGCTCGGTGGTCAACCCACCGATCTTACGCTTCGGCCGTGAGCGCGGTCGAGGTTTCGACCGCTATGCGAACCAAACCTCTACCGCGCTCGGGGGGGCTCGGGGGGCATGGGGGGGGACCGGCGAACTGC
>Ga0102953_1001968_pt1 | contig 12635 bp, 7 predicted proteins | sample SalPon2A_C_D2_MG_FD_78509 | JGI IMG/M metagenome (GOLD analysis project Ga0102953, IMG submission 78509) | Soil microbial communities from South San Francisco under conditions of wetland restoration - Salt Pond MetaG R2A_C_D2_MG | ecosystem: Environmental > Terrestrial > Soil > Wetlands | place... | reverse complement strand
GTTCGCCCAGGTTCTCAAAAGTATCTGTAAATGCTTTAAACCCCCCTTCCTCCAAAAAAGCCCTCAGACCCAATTCTATTTTGGCTGCTTCGAGAAGCGCGTTTCTCTTGTCTCCTTTTTTCTGCAAGCGGGGAGAAAGGGTGTAGGCTGCCTCATATTCCCCCAGCAAGGCTTTCAGGTCAGATTCGGAGACACTTTGGATATGAGCCGTTACAGCTGAGGAATCAAACCCGTTTACGGCAAAGCCGAACTGAATTTGTGCGGCTACCTTATCGCCTTCGGTAACGGCCACTTCCCGCATGTTGTCCCCAATTCGTGCCACTTTTAAGTGCTGCAGTTCATCCCAGCCTAGGGCCACCCTGGACCATATTCCCAATTTCTTTTGCACACCTTCTTCCTGCCAGTGGCCTACTACCACTTTACGATTTTTCCGCATGCGCGACATCATAAAACCAAATTCCCGGTCGCCATGGGCCGACTGGTTCAGGTTCATAAAATCCATGTCTATGCTTTTCCAGGGGATTTCCGCATTGAACTGGGTATGCAAATGGCACAAAGGTTTACTTAGGATTTTAAGACCATTAATCCACATTTTGGCGGGAGAAAAGGTATGCATCCAGGCGATCACACCGATACAATTGGATTCGGCACTGGCCTGCTGACAGATTTGTGTTATTTCATCGGACCTGGTGACAATTGGTTTATAGCTGATTTTGATCGGTACGTGCCTGGAGGTGTTCAGCCCTTCAACGATTTGCTGGGAATTACTGGCAACCTGTTTTAAGGTTTCTTCACCGTACAAGTGCTGGCTGCCTGTAATAAACCAGATTTCTTTTTTTGATATTTTAGTCATGTATGCATGTTTTATTGCCCGTAATAGGCATCTTTTCCGTGTTTGCGCTGATAGTGTTTTTTGATGAGCGCATCTTTTAGCCTTGGAGCTGACGGATTTATCTGAAGCGTCAGATAGGCCATTTTGGCCACTTCCTCCAGAACTTTGCTGTTATATACCGCCTTAGCGGCATTTTTCCCCCAGCAAAAGGGTCCGTGATTGCCAATCAGCATCATTTCCACCTCCTTATAGGATAGTTCCCTTCCCTCAAAACAATCCAGGATCTGGATCCCCGTATTGTGTTCGTAATTACCTTCGATGAGTGTATCTGACATCGGTGGGGCACAAGGGATGTCTTTTGTAAGATGGTCCGCATGCGTGGTGCCGAAAATTGGAATATCCCTTTGCGCCTGGGCCCAGGCCACCGAATAGGTGGCATGGGTGTGAGCTACCCCGCCAATATGCTGCCAGTTTTTATATAGAAAGCTATGGGTTTTGGTGTCTGAGGAGGGCCTTAAACTTCCTTCAATCAACTGGTTATCGAAATTGAGAACCACCATATCTCCAGGCCTGAGCTTTTCATAGGGGACGCCGCTTGGTTTAATGGCAAACACCCCTTTATCCCTATCCCCAGCGCTGACATTCCCGAAGGTGTAGATGACCAGCCCAAGGGAATTAAGCGCCATATTGGCTTCGTAACATTCCTCTTTGAGTGATTTATATTCTGAGCTCATTCTTCACGCATATTAATTGGTTTGATCTTCCACAAACCTGCCCAAGTTCTTATATGATTCCATTAATTTGGCATAGGTTTTCACCTGAGATGCCTGCGGCAGGTATTCCGCTTCAAAACAACTTCCCATCACTTTGCTGGCATCGATCACGGAATGATAAATGCCGGATGCTGTTGCTGCATAAATAGCTGCCCCCAGTGCCGGAGCCTGATCGGACGCTGCTACTTTAATAGGCATATTGAGGACATTAGCCAGGGTTTGCATTATGAAAGGCGACTTGCGGGCTACCCCGCCAATACCTATGACAGATTCTATTTTGACCCCTTCTTCCACGAATCGATCTACAATCATTTTGGAGCCAAAGCAGATGGCATTCACCAGGGCCTTAAAAATGTGCGGGGCTTTGGTACCCAATGAGATTCCTGTCATGGCACTTTTTAATTCCTGATTGGCATCAGGAGTTCTGCGTCCGTTTACCCAATCCAGGGCAATGGGAATGATTTCCGTGAGAGGGATTGCTTCGGCCTCTTCGGACAATGTACGTATAAAATTGCTCTCAACTTCTTCTTTAAGTTCCAGTTTTTGCGCGGCTGACAGGGTTTTCGAATTCATTACGAGATGATCTACCGGCCAGGATAAAAGATTTTTAAACCAAGCCAGCACATCGCCAAAAGCCGACTGACCCGCTTCAAGGCCAATCAGGCCAGGAATTACCGAACCATCAACCTGCCCACATATGCCCCGGATGGTCTTTTCGCCAACAGCATCCCCGGAGGATACCATGATATCGCAGGTAGAGGTTCCCATAACGCGTACCAGGGCGTAGTGATCTACTTTGGCCCCCACAGCTCCGGCATGGGCGTCAAAGGTACCTACGGCAATTGTGGTCTCTGTTGAAAGGCCCAGTTTTTGCGCCCATTCGGCACTCAAATAGCCTGCAACTTCATCGGAAGTATAAGTCTCTTCATACAAATTATCACGAAGTGACGCCAGGTACGGATCCAGTTTTGATAGAAACTCCTTGGCGGGTAGTCCGCCCCAGCTCTTGTGCCACATGGCCTTGTGGCCGGCGGCACATCGGCTCCGCCTAAAGGATTTTAAATCCTTGGTTTCAACAAGCATATAAGTCATATAATCGCAATGTTCCATCCAGGTAAATGACGCTTCAACCACGTCCTTATCTGCTCTTGCCACATGCAGGATTTTAGCCCAGAACCATTCGGAGGAGTAGATGCCGCCTTCATATTTGGTATAATCCTCTCCGCCCCAATTGTGGGAGAGCGCATTGATCTCGTTGGCTTCTTTAACAGCGGTATGATCTTTCCACAATACCATCATGGCATTGGGATTTTCTTCAAAATCCCGACTCATGGCCAGAGGGATACCTTCTTGAGTCACTGGCATGGGAGAAGATCCTGTGGTATCGATGCAAATGCCGGCCACCCATTCGGGAGCTACCCCACTCTTCGATACGACTGATTTTATGGTGTGTTCCAGACCTTCAATATGATCGAGGGGGTGCTGCCGGAATTGGTTGATTTCGGCCTTGCAGTATTTTTGCTCCTTCCACCTGGGGTACCAAAAAACCTCAGAAGCCAATTCCGCACCATTCCCGCTGTTTATCAAAACTGCCCTAACCGAGTCAGAGCCATAATCAAGTCCTATTACGTATTTATTCATGTTTAACCTTTGTATGCATCGTCAGCTACACCGCCTATTCTAGCGCTCCATGGTTCTGATGCCAAAAACCGGACCGCCGCGGCTTGCCATATGGGGGTTGATCTTAACCGTAACCCTTTCCTTACCCTGGGTTAATTCAAGGGGGACAGCATATTGTTTTGTCACAAAGGAACCGTCTTTTAACCCACTGATATTCTGTGTGGCAATGATGGTTCCGTCTACCTGGATGTCAAAAATTTTACTCCCGGTATAGCCGCCCCAATACTCCAGGACCAGGGCATTGGGTTTGTCTGGGAACACTTTCATGTCAAATGAAAACCAGCCACCGCGCTCGGCCTGCCGGGCTTTTCTGTTCTGCATCTCCACAACATGGGTATCTTTGCCCTGGTAGTGGTGGATGCTTTCGGCCTGTGGGTCACCGGGCTGCACAAAATCGTACGTATTTTTTACGAGTTCTTTATAGGCTTTTTGCTCCGCTTCCATTTGCTGCATGTGCGTTTGCCATTCGGCTTCCGTAAAGACATCCCAATATACAGAATACCGTTTTTCGTGCATTGTATATAGCGGGCGCATGGTGATTTGCCGGTCTGTCCCTAAATTTTTTGTCAAAAATGTATTTGCCTGATCTGCTTTCTCCAGCCAGTTGTCCGCTTTTTTTTGCTCGGAAAAGAAGACGGGGACAAAATCTGATGCTGTTGCGTTATCTGCGTCTATAGTGCCCAGCTCCCCGGCCAAAACCAAAGGGCCATATAGCATGGCCAGGCGATCGTGGTTATCGGGCATAAATTCTAAACGCCTTGAAAACGGAAAATGTACCTCAACTGTATCGCCATTTTGCCACTTCCTATCTATAGAAACAAAGCTTGAAGGCCGCTTGTTATTTTCCACTTCTTCGCCGTTCACTATAATGGTCATGCCCTTTTCTGCCCAATATGGATACCGGATTTTCAGGGTCATCCGGGTGGGTTCCTTTGCCGCGATGACCAGGGTAGTTCTCTGCTCCTCTGGAAATTGAGTCGTTTGGGTTATGCGGAGTCTCCTTTCCTTCCAGTCCAGCTCTGAAGCGATGAATTGAGAAACGTACAAGGATTCTTCGGTGTGATAGTAGATCGAGGCATTATATTTAGCGTGATTTTCCATGCCGGTACCCACGCAACAGGTAAACCCGAAGGGGTCCTGGTATACTTTAAATCCGCCCATTTCCAAGGATTGATTATACGTTACCCGACCTGTTACTGGATTTTGAGAAGACAGAATCTGGTTTATCTGAGCCCGCTCATAATAATCGGCTACGGAGGCGTCCGGGTTTAACTGAAAAATCAGGTCGGATAATTTGAGCATATTATAGACGTTGCAGGTCTCCGTGGTCTCGTCACTCAGCCTGTTGCTCAGAGTGTCGGGCCGCCCGAAGTATTCATGGTTTCCATTCCCGCCGGTGACATAGCTATGGTGTTGAACCACCCTGTCCCAAAAATACCAGGCTGCTATGGAATCATTTTTATTTCCGGCAACCATGTACCGTTTTACCAGTCCAATCACTTTAGGGAATTGTGTGTTGGCATGTATCCCGTTCAGCGAGTCTACCTGATGCACCAAATGATCCAACACGGCCTTGTCATAGAAAATATTGGCCATATTCAGATATTTTTGGTCACCAGTATCGGTGTAAAGATCTACCAGTACTTCGTTCATACCCCCGTATTCACAACGCAACAAATCCTGTATCTCCTCCCCATTGAGGGGCGCGACAATCGTATAGATCCAATCGGCAAACTTTCTTGCCACTGCCAAGGCTTTTTTATTACCCGTTAACCTATAGGCATCCCGAAGCCCGGCCAATACCTTGTGGTGTGTGTAAAAAGGAGACCAGATTCCATTGAGGTCAAATGCCTGGGAGCGGATTTTTCCTTTGGCAATTTCCTCTTCAAATATTTTCTTGCCATTATCAAAGGCTCCGATATAACCATCGCCGTCCGCTTCCTGGCAGAGCACCAGTTCGTCGACAATATAATTGGCCCGGTTCAGAAACTCCTTGTTTCCTGTAGTTTGGTACATGATGGAGCAGGCAGACAGGTAATGCCCGAGGCTATGGCCAGCCAGGGACCCGTTTTCCCATCCTTCATAGTGTTCGGCTCTGGGTTGCAGGCCGGCGTTTTTTCTGAATTTGGCCAAAAAGCGGTCCGGCTCATAGTTGAGCAAGGTTTGCTGCCCCAATACGTTGGCATCTTTGAAAGGCCCGTCGAGCAAGGAGACCTCAGACAACGGAAATTTTTGTACTCTCTCGTTTTTTTGGGCATTGGTATCTGAACTTTTAGCACATGAAATGAGGCATAAAAGCAAAAATATCCAGCTCAGATAACTTGGGTTCATTTTCGTAAATGCTTTGATGCGTAACATGGGCAATTTTGAACTTCTTAGGGCTTGTTGTTCAGGTATTCGGTATCGAAACCCGGATAATATTTAATGACTGGGGAACCAGTGTGAGTTTTATTTTACCGTCGGATAAAGTAAATGCTTCTGTTCTCGGGCTAATTTCTTTTGGTGCCGTGAAGGAGTTAACTGCTTCTAAATCATCGCTGCTCAGAATGGTCAGACTCCCTGATTCTTTCAAAAATAGCGTGCCCGGATCAACGCTGATCCTTTGGTCGATATTGGCCGTATTGACAATTTTCAGGATAAGTTCATGCGTTTTACTATTTCTGACCGCCGATGCATATAATGCCTCCTGGCCAATTAATGGTTTGCCATCTTCAGTAATCTTCATTAAATCGGTACCTGAATTATTGGAGAACAGTTTCTGTACATAGTAATCGGTTGTTCCATAGGACTCCAAATTGTTGAACCAAATCAGATCCGGGGTCCACTGCCAGCCTTCTGAATGTGCCATTAAAGGGGCATAGGAAGTCATTACCACCACCCCTGCATTTCGTTCCAGGCCGGTCATAAAAGCCGCTTCGGACAAAGCGCAGTCCCAGTTGTTTTCATTCTTGGGACTCGCTATGGCAGTACTCTGGGCGGCGTATTCCCCTGCAAATACTTTTGGGCCATTTCGGTCATAGTTGTCATAACGGGCTGCATTATCACGAAACCATTGCGGAGGACGGTAGTAGTGCTCATCGACGACCTCTGCATCCAGTTTTCTGAGTTGTTCCCATCCATATTCAAAATAATCTCCTTCAGGAAAGGGACCGCTGCCGGAAACGATAGTGATTTTCGGATATTTTTCTTTGATGGCCTTTGCAAAGACCGAATACCGCTCTATATAGGCAGGCCCCCATTGTTCATTGCCGATACCGATGAATTTCATGTTGAAGGGTTCCGGATGCCCCATGTCTGCCCGGACCTTGCCCCAGGCCGTGCCGGCATCGCCATTGGCAAATTCGATCAGGTCTAAGGCGTCCTTTACATATGGGTCTAATTCATCTACGGACACTAACTCTCCGGTATTGAACTGACAAGCCATTCCGCAACTTAAAATAGGCAGTGGCGCTGCACCCAAATCCTCGGCTAGCTGAAAATATTCGTAAAAACCCAATCCAAAGCTTTGGTAGTAATCCGGAGCAGGTCTGTGCGCAAATTCTGTGTTCCAGCGATTGATCAATAGCTGCCGGTCTTCAATATCTCCCAGCGTTTTTTTCCATTGATAGCGACTTGCCAGCGTTCGTCCTTCGACTATGCAGCCTCCCGGAAAACGTAAAAATCCAGGTTTTAAATCAGCCAGCAATTGTACCAGGTCTTTTCGCAATCCTTTCTCCCTTCCTTTCCAGGTATCCTTGGGAAACAAAGAGATCATGTCCAGATCAATCTCACCCGTACCGGTAAAAGTGATCCTGGCCCTTGCCTTCAAATCCGTTTTGGAGACGGGAAACTCAGACTCGTAATTTTTCCATGCGGGTCCGGCCAGAGATATGGTGGTTTCTCCCAACACCTGATCCAGGGAATCCACTAGCTGAAAATGGACCTTTTTAATGTCTCCCGAGTGCTTAGCCGCTTTTAGAGAGAGTTTGTATATGCCATCCTTTTTGACGCCCATGCCTCTGAATCCTTCATTAATCAGCACATACCCCTGATCATTCTTAACGGCTGCCCGCGCAAAATTGTGGTTGCTGGAATCTCCGCCATATTTAATGATTGACAGGATACCAGACTCATTATTGTACGAATGTCTATCACTGTTGGGCTCGATCCATCCTATTTTGGGCAAGGTGAATTCAAAAGAACGATTCTTTATCATTTCCGCATAAAGGCCCCCATCGGCAGCAAAATTGATATCTTCAAAAAAGATACCGTACATGGTGGGTTGAACCTTGGCAGCGACCTCCGGAATGTCCACCACTAAATTTCGTTCTGCCGCAGCTGTTGCCGCATCATTTTCCTTGTCCTGATTTTTACAACCGACGAAACTGCCGACGGAGAATACTATAGAACATGCTATTGTGAATGTGTACTTCATTTTTATTTCAATTAAATTCTAATTCATTGTTGCGGGCAACCATACTTTCATTTTTCCGATGCCCCTGTTGGACCATGCATAATATGGAATTGCCGTTAGATTTTTATCGGAAATGGTATTGACGCCTCCCAACAGATCAGGATGCAATGCAACTTTAAACCGGTCGTTGGCGGTCAATCGGATAGCGTCAAAGTTATCCTTATTGTCAATCTCTTCGACTGCATAAACTATGGGGCCATATTCCAGTGACATTTTGCCCCTGTCTTCTTCAACCAATGGATTGGCCATCACTTTTCGTACCACCATCGGGAATTCAAGCTCAATAACGTCTCCGGGCTTCCAGACCCTCTCGATGGTAAAATATCCATTTTCATCCGGCACATCCAGGGTTTCACCGTTCAAACGTACAGTATTGTTATCAGGCACGATGGATGCATAGTGATACAAAGTTCCGGGAAGTACTTCGTTTCTGGCCCATTCCGGAACCCGCAACTTAATGGTGAATTCTGCGGGTTGCTCCGGATCTATGGCTAGCTTTACTGTACCGGTCCACGGATAGGATGTAGACTGAGCCAGGATCACATCATGGTCTTTGAGCGCTATGGTAGCTTCATTGGAGGCATACAGGTTCACAAAAATGGTGTTCCCCGTCTTGGAATAGATCAGGCCTGGCATTGCCGGAAGGAAACGTATAAGATTGGTGGGACAGCAGGAGCAATCAAACCAGTCCTTACGGGTACAGGCCCCCTGATTAAATTTATAGGTGCCGTCCGATTCCAGAGCATTTGGATAAAAGAATTTTTGTCCATCCAGGGAAAGACCGGAAATAAGTCCGTTGTAAAGGGTCCGCTCAATTACATCAAAGTATTTTACGTCTCCTGTCAGGTTATGCAGTCTGTGGTTCCAATAAACATCCCCGATCGCCGCACAGGTTTCGTTATACGCCGTCAGGTTGGGCAGCTCATAGTTTTCTCCAAAGGCTTCTCCTTCATGTTTGGCTCCTATCCCGCCGGTGACATATATTTTTTCGTCAATCATATTGTCCCATAAGGCTTGTACCGCCTTCAGATAGGCTGTATCCTTGTCTATAGCCGCAATATCTGTCATCCCGGAGTACATATATACGGCCCGTACCGCATGGCCTACCACTTCCGCTTGCTGGGTAACCGGTTTATGATCCTGGGAATAGGCGCCAAAAAGCTTATGGTTATGCGGGTCTCCCCTGTGATCCAGAAAATATTTGGCCAGATCAAAATAATCCCTTTTTCCGGTAACCAGATAAAGTTTTATTAGGCCGGTCTCAATAATCTGGTGTCCGGGGACAGCCGCAATCCTGCCTTCCCCATCACCGAAAGTCCTCAGCATAAGATCCGCGTTCTTAATGGCTATGTCCAGAAAGTTTCTTTTTCCGGTTGCTTTGAAGTGCACAACAGCCGCTTCATACAAGTGCCCGGCATTGTATAATTCGTGGCTCATGGCAAGGGATTCCCAGCGTACTCCCTTCTTCACTTCCACCCACGATGCCGGTGGTTTGGCCGGATTTATGGTACGCCAGGTGGTAAGATACCCGTCTTTTTCCTGCCCGACTTTGATGATGGCAATCAGGGAATCCAGCAATTTCTCCAGTTGTGGATTCGGTGCGCTGATCAAGGAGTTGGACACGCCTTCGATGATCTTGTAGACATCGGTATCATCAAACGGCATGGCTCCTTTAACAGAACCTTCCATTTCGCCGCCGGCAATCAGGAAATTATCGAACCTTCCTTCCTGTTTGCATTTTTCAAGCGCATAGTCAACGGTTTTTTCCTGTACCCGTTGAATGATTGGCAGCCAAAATTCGTCTTTCAATTTTACATTTCTGATGTTGACAGCCTCTATAGGATAGCCTTTTTGATTCTCGGCCATTTCGGCCTTTTGTTCCGGTTCCCGATCTGCATCCTTGCATGCAGTGATGTATACAGCCAGCAACAAAACAGGCAACAATGCGGGTGTTAGTCGTCTCATTATCATAGTGCCATGGGGTAAAGTTGCACGGGCCAATTATTCGCGCCCTGTAATTACATTGAGGTTACGTTTTTTGTGCTTTTTTTCATCCATATATTAAATGCATGGAATAATCGACATTATGGACCACCCAATTGCTGTTTCCGAATACTGGATCCTTTGGCCTCTATACACTCTGATATTTGCTCCAGGGCAGCGTGAGCATTTTCCATACGTTTAAGGTTATGAAAAGTGAATTGGAAAATTTTTTTGCATGTGTAAAACAGGATATATCTGCGGCCTTCCTTTGCGGCCATGGGAATATAAATCCGGCAGTCTATGTACCTTCTTATAAAGCGCCATAAGCCAACCTGAAAAACTGAAATGGGAAGGTTCATATTGAGCTGTTTACAAGTTACAGGATCCGAACGCCGATGTACTTATTTGCCGGATAACACTACTACAGAAAAGGGAGGTAGTTCCACTTGCAGCACTCCCTTACTGTATTTGAAATTCTTAAGTTCTGCGGGTTTGACTTTATCCGGATCATCAAAAGTGTTGTGATCCTGTAAATTTTTGGAACTTAGTATGCTGCCCGAAAAATTCTTTATGTTCAAATCCGCCAGATTCAATTGAATGCTATTGGCTTTATGGGCATCTATATTAACCAGGGAGATGTGTACATTTCCCGACGCATCTCTGGAAGCTGACACTGAAATGGCAGGTAAACTTTCATCCTCAAAATCATAGGTGGGTGATTCAAAGGTAACCGGCAGCAAGGTGGCATCCTGGTGTACTTTATACATACGCATGACATGGTAGGTAGGGGTAAGCAACATTTTTTCGCCTTTCGTCAGTACTACAGCCTGAAGTACATTGACAGTCTGGGCCAGGTTAGCCATTTTAACACGGTCTGCATGGTTGTTGAAAATGTTTAAGGTCATCCCCGCGATCATGGCATCGCGCATGGTATTTTGCTGATAGAGAAATCCGGGGTTGGTGCCTTCCTCAACGTTGTACCAGCCGCCCCATTCGTCCACCACCAGGGCCACTTTTTTTTCGGGATCGTATTGATCCATGATGGCGGTATGTTTTTGAATGAGCTCATCCATAAGCCAGGATTGTTTCATGATTTTGAAATACTGACTTTCGGAAAAATTGCGGTCAGATCCTTTATCATCCCAACTAATAACAGAGTAGTGATGCAGGGCCACTCCCTGTAACATGCGATGCGGTATATTCTTCATCAGGACTTCCGTCCAGTGATAATCGTCATCACTGGCTCCTGAGGCTATTTTGAAAAGACCCCCTTCCACATCTGCCCCTGACATAAAGGTGGCATATTTCCTGAAGATGTCGGCATAATATTCCGCCGTCATATTGCCGCCGCATCCCCAGGCTTCGTTACCCACTCCCCAGAATTTTACGGTCCAGGGTTCGTTGCGCCCGTTTTCCCGCCGCCGTTCAGACATGGGACTTTTTCCCTTGAAGTTGGTGTACTGCACCCAATCTGCCAGTTCTTTTACCGTGCCACTACCCACATTTCCGGACAAGTAGGGTTCGGCTCCAAGCACTTCACAAAGATTTAGAAAATCGTGGGTGCCAAAGCTGTTATCCTCGGTGACACCACCCCACCAGGTATTCACTATGGTCGGACGCTGGTCACGCGGACCTATACCGTCCATCCAATGATAGGTATCGGCGAAACATCCTCCGGGCCAGCGTAAATTGGGGATATCCAATTCCTTAAGAGCGGCAATGATATCGTTCCTAACCCCTGCCGTATTGGGGATGGCACTATCTTCTCCCACATAAAACCCCCCATAAATGCACCTTCCCAAATGTTCGGCAAAATGACCGTAAATATTTTTGCTTATTTGAGGAGATGCCATACCATTACCTACATCGACAATAACAGGTTCCTGGGCAGCTAGTGCTATAGAAAATACCAGGGCGATGGACACTATTGAGACGTGCGGATAATGCTTGAGAATTTTCATCAGGAGTGGTTTGAAGAAGGGCCACGGCAAGACCGTGGCCCTTCTAAATTACTAAATTAAAATTAACTCAAATAAAGACCTGCTCTTGGAATTAAAGAGATTGTTTTTAATAAGTGTTATGCATACACGTTAAAGTAAAAAAAGAATTTTTGAAATTGCAAACATTTTGTTAAAAAAGTGTTATTTAAACACTTTCGCTTTATTTTAATGGAATATTTTAAAAGCTAGATTTAGCTTTGCCTACTACTTCAAAACTTTAAATAATGTCCAAAAGTTCGGAGACTCTGGAAGAAATTACCCAACAGTTAAACTACTATCAGCAGGAGGATCAGGTTCTTCTGGCTGTAGACTGTATCATTTTTGGCTTTGACAAGAAGAACTTAAAAATACTGCTCATCAAGCGTAACTTCGAGCCTGAAAAGGGGAAATGGTCCCTGATTGGCGGCTTTCTGCAAAGGAATGAGACTTTAGATGCAGCTGCGGATCGTGTTTTGGAGGCATTGACAGGGCTTCATAATGTGTATATGGAGCAACTACAGGCCTACAGCCAGGTAAACAGGGACCCCGGACGACGGACAGTTTCGGTAGCGTATTATGCACTGATCGATGTGGAGTCGCATCAATTCGATGGCATTCAGCTGGATTCGGCACGCTGGTTTGATTTGAAGAAGGCTCCTGACCTTATTTTTGACCATAATAGTATGGTTCAGAAAGCCATCGCCAGGCTCAGACGCAGGGCATTGTCAAAACCCATTGGTTTTGAATTGCTGCCTGAAAAATTCACTATGCGGCAACTCCAGAATTTGTATGAATCTATCCTGGATAAGAAATTGGATAAACGCAATTTCATCAATAAGATTAATTCGCTTGACGTGCTTATAAAGCTGGATAAAAAAGATAAGTCCGAATCCCGTAAGGGATCTTTTCTCTTTATTTTTGATAAAGAGAAATAT
>Ga0102953_1001967_pt1 | contig 12644 bp, 5 predicted proteins | sample SalPon2A_C_D2_MG_FD_78509 | JGI IMG/M metagenome (GOLD analysis project Ga0102953, IMG submission 78509) | Soil microbial communities from South San Francisco under conditions of wetland restoration - Salt Pond MetaG R2A_C_D2_MG | ecosystem: Environmental > Terrestrial > Soil > Wetlands | place... | reverse complement strand
TTACTCGTACTTAATAGTCTCAGCAGGATTTGTATTTGCTGCTTTCAAAGCTTTGTAACTTACCGTAATCCAGGCTATAATCAGACTTCCAACAACCGTAAGCAAAAACAAACCTATACCCGGAGTTATCCGGTAAGCAAAATCGTTCAGCCAGTCGTTCATTATATAATAAGCTATCGGCGTGGCTATTAAAAAAGCAACAATTATTAAAATTGTAAATTCTTTTGAAAATAAATATAGTATACTCCCTGTTGTAGCGCCGAGCACTTTTCTTATTCCAACTTCCTTTGTCTTTTGTTGTGCCATAAAAGAAACAAGTCCGTACAAACCCAAACAGGAAATAAATATTGCAATAAATGCAAATATTGAATACAGACTTGAAAGTCTGCTCTCTTCTACATAAAAACTTTCAATTTTCTGATCTAAAAATTTAGATTCATAAACAAAGTTTGGGAACGTTTGATTATAATCATTTTTAATTCCTGCAAGGGTTTCTTTCACATACCCCGGAGCTATTTTAATGTTTAGTAACTCATAATTTTCCAGCCAGCATCCCATTACTATCGGTTTTATAGGATCGTGAAGCGAATATGAATTAAAATCTTTTATTACACCAACAATTTGTGCGTCGAGAATTCCTCCCCAGAATGTAAGTTTTTTCCCTATAATTTCGTTCGGATCTTTCATTCCCATTTTCTTCAGGAATGTTTCGTTTACTACAAATTCTCTCACGGTATCTGTCTGAGCGTAAAGCCTTCCGGCAATTAATTTCAAATCGTATAATTTAAAGTAGTCTGTGTCAGCCCATTTCAGGTCTGCATTAAAATCCGAATTCTTTGTAGAATTATTGAACCTGAAATCGCTGTCCCAGTGCTGATCATCGGAAGGACTGAAAGTACTGTAGCTCGCCATTTTCACTCCCGACTTTTGCAGCAGCCTGTTTTTCAGTGTTTGAAATTTAGTTTGTGCCTCTGGGTCAAGTGGGACACGGACAAGCAAAACTGAATCTTTATTAAATCCAAGAGGAGCATTTTTAAAATAATCCATCTGGCTTACGACAATAAGCACACCGATGATTAATATCTGAGCAATTATAAATTGCGTCATTACCAATCCCCTTCTTAAAGAAATTCCGCCGACAGTTCTGACTGATATTTTACTTTTAATTGCAACAACCGGGTTAAAACCTGAGAGTACAATTGATGGATAAAATCCTGAAAAGAGAGTTACAAAAATAGTAACCAAAAGAAGGAATAATAATATTACAGGGTTAAGAAAAAAATCATATCCAACTGAAGTTTCAATAAGACTATTTAAAAATGGCAGGGCAAGTATTGCAATAATCACAGCAATTATTACTGAAAATATTGTGACCAATGCCATTTCAGTCATAAACTGTGCAGCAAGTTGTTTGCGTGTGCTCCCGAGCACTTTTCTAATCCCAACTTCGAGAGAACGCTTAACTGCCTGCGCGGTTGAGAGATTTATAAAATTTACGCAGGCAATTATTAATAAGAATAAAGCAATAAATCCGAGAGTTGTAATCAGTGATTTGTTAAAAGTGACGTGTGTATAATTATCAAACCTGTCATCGAAATGGATTTCACTCAAAGCCTGTGTCATTAGTCCATCTTTTTGATATTCAGGAGGTTTATGTTTTTTAACAAAATCATTTAAATATGAATCGAATTGTGATCTCGATAATTCAGGTGGAAATAAAACGAAACAATTGTTTCCACCGAATACACTAATCCAGTCATCTTTCTGATCGTTTTTAAAAGTTTTGTAGGAAACAACAACTCCGAGTGGAAAGTCACTGTTTGAGGGAGGATTTTCAATTATACCTGAAACTTTTACAGTGTATTGATTTTGAAAAAGAAGAGATCTGCCGATTGCACTTTTCCAGTCACCGAAATATTTTTTCGCGGTCTCTTTAGAAAGGACAACGGAATTTGGTTCTGATAAAGCTGATTTGGGATCACCTGCAGCAAAGGGAAAATTAAAAATATCAAAAAACTGTGGTTCACAGAAAAATGCCCCTGTCTCTTCAACAAATTTTTTCTCAACACCTCCTGAAGTTCCCGGAAGAACAATCACCTGGGCTTTTTTTATTTGATAAATATCTGCGACGTCTTTTAACTGCGGGTAATCAATTCTTAATGCTTCTGCAACCGGGAAAGGCGCACCGGATGAATATCTGTTCCCCTGTGGTGAATGCCGGACAGAAACCACGCGGTAAATTCTGTCATTATTATTGTGAAAAGAATCAAAACCAAGCTCATAATTTATTACTAAGAATATCAACAGGCACGCTGCAATACCTACTCCCAGGCCGGTAATATTGATAAATGTATTACTTTTATTCCTTGCGAAATTGCGAAGCGCAATCTTTATGTAATTTTTTAACATAATTATTCCCTGGTTAATTTTTAGATTTCTTATTACAAGCAGGCATTCAATAAATCTGCTGTAACCATAAGACCTTTTGAAACTCCCCAAACCGGAATTGCTATTGAAAGAGAATCAGTACAATCTTTGTGAAATTAAGAAACGATGTTCAATTTAGCAATAAATTTTGGAAACCATTTATTTAACGGTCGATCTGGTGAGTTAACGGTCAAATTTTTCGATTTTATTTGATTTTGAGGGTGTGATTTTGGGAAATTATTACCCCACGGATTAACCCGTGGGGTAAAGGGTAAAAATAATCCTAAAGGACAGCGGGATGGAAATTACCTTTCTATTTACTCATATCTCAATGATTTTACAGGATTTGAATTTGCTGCCCTAATTGCCTGTGAGCTGACAGTAATAAGTGCTATTATAATCGCAAGTGATGCTGATACAAATAATATCCCATACGGGAATGAGATCCTGTAAGCAAAGCTTTCAAGCCAGCTGTTCATAAAATAATAAGCCACCGGCCATGCAATTATATTTGCTATCAGGACCCATTTTATAAACTCTTTTGAAAGCAGCAGGATTATTCTGCTTGTGCTGGCACCCATCACTTTTCTTATACCAATTTCTTTTGTTCTTCTTTCGGCTGTAAATGATGCCAGACCAAGCAGTCCAAGGCATGCGATAAGAATTGAAATAATCGAAAAAGTAGTGAATATCTGTCCTGTTTTTTGTTCCTCCCTGTAAAGCTGATTGAAATTTTCATTTAGGAAATAATATTCGATCGGTTTATCAGGAACAAATTTTTTCCATAATTTTTCAATTTCGGAAATAGTTCCCGAATAATCAGTCGTGCTTAATCTGATAGGTAAAAATGCGGTTTGCCCTCTATTAAGAAATATCAATAGTGGCCTTATTCTCTGATGCACTGACTCGTAATGAAAATCTTTAGCCACTCCAACTATTTTAAAAGTATTACTTGCAATATTGTTATTACCGACAAAAATTACTTTTTTACCAATGGGATCTTTAAATCCAAAAGTTTTTACACCCGTTTCATTTATAATTACCGAAGTTGTATCGGAAGGATAATCTTTTGAAAAATATCTTCCCTCCTTAATATTTATTCCCATGGTTTTTGCAAAATCATAATCGGTGGAGATTACCGCAAATATTTGCTGTTTTGTATCTGCGCCTTCGGTTCTGAACAAAGTCTGATTAAAAAATCCACCCGGAATATTATCGCTGTTGGACGCGCTTACAATTCCTGAATGTTTTGTTAATTCTTCTTTAAATGTATTTGCCTGGCTTTCCAGCGCCCACGCTCTCTGAATCACAAGAATGTGATCTTTGTCAAATCCGAGTTTCATATCCTGAATATAGCGCATCTGGTTGTAAACAATCATAGTTCCAATTATCAAAATAATTGAAATTGCAAATTGAAATACTACTAGACCGCTCCTGAGCCAACTTTTTCCAAACAAATTTATTTTGCTCCCTAAAACTTCAACCGGTTTAAATGAAGAAAGAAAAAATGCGGGGTAGCTTCCTGCAATAAACCCGACCACTAAAATAGTAATAACTATCGCTGGTATAGCCTCAAAATTGCCAAAATATGAAGTATAGAGTTCTCTGCCCGTTAAATCATTAAATAGAGGCAGAAGTAATTCTGCAAACAGTATTGCGATTAAAACCGAACAAGCTGTAAGTAACATTGATTCAAACAAAAATTGAATAATTAGCTGTTTCTTTTCGGAGCCGAGTACCTTTCTGACACCAACTTCCTTACTTCTCAATGAGGCCCTTGCTGTAGAAAGATTCATGAAATTTATGCAGGCAAGTATCAGGATAAAAAGAGCGATCATTGAAAAGATGTAAACATATTTTATATCGCTGTTCGGTTCAATTTCATAATCAAGATGAGAAGACAAATGCAAATCCGATAAAGGCTGGAATACAAATTCGTATTTATTTCCTGCCTGAAGCATCTGATCATATGTAACGCCGAATATTTCAAATATTCTCTGTGAAACTCTTTTCTTAGTAAAGTCACCAATCTTGCTTTCGAGATTTTTTATTGATGATCTTTTATCCAGCAATAAATAGGTATGTACGCTGTTACCGAGCCATTCCTGGCTTGTTGCCAGTCCTATGCTGCTCATCGAAGCAAAGATATCATAATGCCAGTGTGAATTTCTCGGGCAATCTTCAACTACTCCTCTTACTGTATAAGGAGTACCATCTTCAAAGTTCATTATTTTGTCCATTGGATCTTCATCACCGAAATATTTCTTTGCGAGAGTTTCCGTAAGGACAATTGTATGTGGTTCGCTTAAAGCTTTTCCAGGATTTCCTTTAATGAAAGGGATTGTAAAAACAGTGAACGTACCAGAATCAGCCCAGAAAAAATTTGTTTCTACAAATACATTATTTTTATATCTGATAAGCATATCCCTGCTGGGCATCAAACGGGTATAAGCTAATACTTGGGGAAATTCTTTAACAAGGGTTTCTCCCAAAGGAGCCGGCGAAACTGCAATGTTTATATCTCTGCCGGATAAAGAACCCTGGGTATGCACCCTGAATATTCTATCGTAATTTGCATTGTATTTATCAAAGCTTAACTCATCATTAACAAAAAGCAGAATCAAAATGCAGGCGGAAATTCCAACGGAAAGGCCAATAATATTTATAAAAGAATATATTTTATATTTAAATAAATTTCGAAGTGCAATCTTTATGTAATTCTTTATCATACTCCCCTCCTGAATAACTTATCAGAAACCCTGATTATTTATAAGATTACAATTTAGTATCTTACATTGCCTGAAAATATAGATCAAAAATAGCAATTAATAATTTGAAAAATGATAAACGGAAAAAATAATTTTTTGCAGGGAAATTCCAAGATTTCCAATATTTTTACAGCCTTTTTCAGAACAAACTGTTATGCTACTGTTTATTCATACCTAATAATTTTTGAGGGATTTATATTTGAAGCTTTAAGTATCTGGTAGCCGATTGTAATTAATGCTACTGCTAAGGTTACCAGCGCGGCTATTACAAACAGACCTATGCCAATGTCGATTTTATAAGCGAAATTATCAAGCCAGTTTTTCATTACAATTTCTACAAGAGGAAGACCCAATACAATAGCAACGGAAATCAGTATGAGAAAATCTTTTGTTAGTAAAACAAATAAATTCGAAACAGTTGCACCAAGAACTTTTCTTACTCCGATTTCTTTTCTTCTTCTTTCAAGAGTATACGCGGCAAGTCCTAAAAGTCCAAGACAGGCAACAAATATCGATATTACCGTAAGCATGGTAAACATTTCACTTGACTTCTGCTCCGATTTATAAAGCGAATCAAATTCCTGGTCCATAAAACTAATATTTAAGGGGCTGCTAATATTAAGCCTATCCCAGGTATTGTTTATATAGGTGAGGGTACTTTTTAAATCATTCCCGGATATTCTCACAAGTAATTGTCTTGATCTGTCTATTTGTGAAAAAATAACAAGAGGTTCAATATTATTGTGCAAAGAAGCATAATTAAAGTTTTTAACTACAGCACAGATTTTACCTTTTCTTCCATTCAAATCTATGTTTTTATTTATTGCATCTTCAGGAGATAAATTTAATAGGCCAAGGGCAGATTCATTTAAAATAAACAGGTAGCCATTTTCAAGTGAATAGTTCTCGGGCAGATCTTTACCCGCAATTATATTTAGACCGAGTGTATTTATTATTCCAGGTCCCGCAGATACACCGGTTACAAGAGGATTTTTATCGTTCGTATAGACTGATTGAATACTATAACCTGAGCTCATTGACCCTGGAATATCGGAAATTAAAGCCATATTCCTGATATTTGCGTTTTTATTTATTTCTATTTCAAATGCTTTAATAGTTGATTCATCAACATTTTTAACAGGTACTACGAGCAAGTGTTCTTTGTCAAATCCGAGTTTTTTGCTGCTGATAAAGTTCATTTGTGAATAAACTATAATTGTGCCTGCAATAAGGAAGAAAGATATACAAAACTGGATAACAGTTAATGCTTTTCGGACAATAGTGCCCTGTTTACTTGTTTCAAAATTTCCCTGCAGCATTTTGATCGGCTTAAGTGATGAAAGCATAATTGCAGGGTAACTGCCAGAAAGAAGACTTACAATTATCCAGATCACTGCTGATAATAAAGCTAAATTTTGGAATCCGAATTGAGATAAAGCAAGTTCCCTGCCGCTGATTGAATTAAATAAAGGTAAAAATAATTTTGCAAAGAATGGTGCCAATGCAACAGCACAAAAAACTACAATAAAAGATTCGAGGTAAAGCTGTCGGACTATCTGACTTCTTTCCGCACCGAGCATTTTTCTCATACCAATTTCTTTTGAACGGACCTGAGACTTTGCGGTTGCTAGGTTCATATAGTTAATGCTTGCAATTAATAAAATCAACAATCCTATTAGCAGCATAGAAATGAAATAGCTGTAGTCACCGTAAGGTTCAAATGGTTCGAAATTTGGTTCTGCCACTGAATGAAGGTGAATACTTGTCAGAGGTTCAAGTTTAACTTTAATTTCAGGCATATTAGCTACGCCGTTATCCAGTTTGGATTGGAAAATATTTATAGAATTTACATCTTTTAATAGAATGTAGGTATAAAAGTTTGCAGGATTTTTCCATCCTTGTTCCTGCTTAGCTACCCATGGAACGGTCTTTATTGAACCTATAAAGTCAAAATGTAATTCAGAAGCTGCCGGGAAATCTTTTACTAAACCGGTTACTTCGAAATCAGTACTATTATTTATTTTAATTAATTTGCCAATCGGGTCTTCATTATTGAAATATTTTTTCGCTGCACTTTCACTTATTATACATGAGTTTAACCTGTTTAGCGCATTACTTTTATTGCCGGAGATAAAATCAAATGTAAATATATTAAGGATACCTGGATCAGCATAAATAAATTTCTTTTCAGTAAATACTTTGTTTTTATAATTAATCTCAGTTGGTCTTGTTGTTAAAATGCGAGTCGCGTCTTCCACTTCAGCAAACTGGTTTTTTATGAAGCCGGCAGCTTTTGCTGGTGTTAACGAAAGTGTTTTCCCTGTATTCATAAAATTCGGAAGCGTTAATCTTACGATCCTATCAGCTTTTTTGTTAAACTTATCGTAGCTTAATTCATTTTTAAGATATAGTGCAATCAATAAAAAACAAGCAATACCAATAGATAATCCGCTTAGATTGATAATCAAAAATCCTTTAAACTTTAACAGATTACGTAAAGCCGATCTCATGTGATTTTTAAACATTATATCTCCAATGTTCTTTAATATTAAATGATTTTTAAATTTACTGAATGTCACCAAAATTCAATGTTAGCTACATCATTGAATTTTATTCGTATCTGAGCGATTTAACCGGATTAGCCGATGCCGCTTTCACTGCCTGGTAACCGACAGTCAAAATTGAAATAAATAATGTAATTAATCCTGATGCGGCTAGAACCCAAATCGGGAAATCAATTCTGAATGCAAAATCTTTTAACCAGTTATTCATAATAAAATATGAAACAGGCCAGGCTATTATATTAGCAATTAAGACTAGTATCAGGAATTCTTTTAATAATAATACTATTATTTCAGGTTCAGTTGCGCCGAGTACTTTTCGAATACCAATTTCTTTAAATTTTCTTTCCACGGAATAAGAAGCCAAAGCAAACATTCCTAGGCACGCAATAAAAATAGCAAGAATGGAAAAATAGCCGACAAGCTTACCCAGCCTGTCCTGCGCTTTATACATATTATTAAGTCTGTCATTTAACAAAGTAAATTCAAATGGAATTGAAGGTACAATTTCTGACCATTTCTCATCAAGATCTGAAATAGTCTTATTAATATCCCCGGGCTTAATTTTTATTGCCATATTCTTTTTGAAAAAGAATGCCAGCTGTGGTCGGATTAAAGCAATAAAAAATGGCCCTATCGGTTCTTTCAGGGAAACAAAATTGAAATCTTTTATTACACCAATAACCCTTTCTGATCCGTTAAATAAATTAAATCTTTTTCCAATTGCCTTTTCAGGTGTTTCCCATCCAAGGTGCTTTACCATAGACTCATTTATAAGAATACTTAAAGAATCATCACCCGGGAATTCTTTTGAGAAATTTCTGCCTGCTACGAGTTTTAAATCAAATGTTGGCAGGAATTGATCATCGACCATTAAACCCGGCAGATATATCCACTTCCCTGCCTGCATTCCTTCATAATTTACTTCGTGAGTATTGTGATTTTCGCCAATAACTTCGTTCATTGAAGTAACATTTATCACATTACTGTTTAGAAGAATTTGATTTTTTAACGATTCATAGTTCCTGAGCATCTGAGGTTTTAGCGGGACTACAAGTACCTGTTCTTTATTAAACCCGATATTGGCATTTTGAAGAAAGGTTAACTGTTTATTAATAATTATGGTACCTATAATTAAAGCAAGGGATATTGCAAACTGTGTTACTACAAGTATCTTTCTCAACAAAGCTGCCCCGCCCTTCGGCTGAACATTTGTTTTTATTGTAGTTATTGGCCGTGTGGAAGAAAGATAAAATGCCGGGTAAATTCCTGCAGCAATCCCAACAACTAGTCCCACAAAAATTAATAATCCCAGCAATTCCAGATTTGAAATAATATGGAAATTTAAATTCTTATCAGCCAGACCATTAAAAAGCGGCAGCAATAAATTTATAAGCAACACAGAGATTAAAACTGAAATAAAACTTATAAGTAATGATTCACCAAGAAATTGTTTTATTAATTGATTCCTCCCTGCACCGAGAACTTTTCTCATTCCAACTTCTCTCGCTCGTTTTGCAGAACGCGCCGTAGCAAGGTTCATAAAATTGATGCAGGCAATAATCAGTATTAGAAATCCGACAATTGAAAAAATATAAACTACACTTATATCGCTGTTCGATTCTATTTCATAATCCAGATGGGATTTAAGATGGATATCTCCCAGTGGTTGCAGATAATTGTGTACCTGATCTTTAATTAATGCCGGATAATATTTTTGCCCGAAATTATGGAATTCACTTTCAAGCTGTTCAGGTTTTACACCTTTTTTTAGTAGTATGTATGTCCATGCAGGATTCCAGACAAAACTTCTTCCGTAATTTGGACCGCTAAGAGATTTAACCGTGCTAAAAGAGATAAGGCAGTCAAACTGAATATGAGATTGTGTCGGAAGGTCATCAAATATTCCGGTTACATTTACATCTACTGCGCCCTGCAATTTAAGCGTTTTCCCCATCGGATCTTTTTCACCGAAATATTTTTTTGCCATTCCTTTGGAAAGGACAATTGAATTCGGCGCAGCCAGGGCTTTATCAGGATTTCCTTTCGCCAGTTTGTAATCAAATATTTTAAATACCGTTGAATCTGCAAAGAATGCTTTCCCTTCATTAAACTTTTTATCATCAACCTGTAAAGTAATGGTAGGTTGTTGATAATTAAAAAACCTTGTAATGTTTTCTATGTACTGTGGATAATCATTTTGCATAGCAGCCGCAAGAGGTATTGGACTGCTGGTTGATTCCTCTCCCTGCCCGTCGTTGTTAATCTTTTCAATTATCCTGTAGATTCTGTCATACTTTGTGTTGAATTTATCGTAACCCAGTTCATCTGCTACAAACAAGTAAATCAGGATAAAGCATGCTATTCCAATTGCAAGTCCTGAAATATTGATCAGGGAGTAGACTTTCTGACTTAAAAGATTTCTAAAAGCTATCTTAAAATAATTCCTGATCATATATCATCCTTGTATATTTACTTTATCTATTCGTATCTTAAAGATTCAGCAGGATTTGCAGAAGCAGCACGCGTTGCCTGCCAGATAACTGTAAACAAAGCAATTATCATTGTTGCAACTCCGGCTAAGAGAAACATCAGCCAGTTTATTTCTATCCTGTATACAAAATTATTCAGCCATTTTTGTACAAAATAATATGCAAGAGGCCAGGCAATAATATTTGCGACAAATATATAAGCAATATATTCTTTCATCAGCTTGAAAATTATTCCTGTCGAAGTATCTCCAAGTACTTTTCTTATCACAATTTCTTTTTTCCTTTGTTCAGTTGAAAGTGATGCAAGGCTAAATAATCCAAACAAAGCAAGAATTATTGCAATAGATGTAAATGTGAAAAATATATTTTTGAAATTATTTTCAGCATTATATAATTGTTCAATATCTGATTCGAGGAATGAATAATCGAAAGCTGTATTTGGATTTATCTTTTCCCAATTCGTTTTTATTGCAGCAAGGGTACCAGCAATATTTCCGCTGCCAATTTTAATAGAAACAAAATCAAATAAATTTCTGTATGGTTTTTCAGTAATTATCAAAGGTTCTATCCCCTCATGAAGAGAACTATAATTAAAATTCTTAACAACACCAATAACAGTATGAATGCCTCCCCGCCTTATTGTTTTTCCTACAGGATCTTTCCAGTTTAATTTTTCAGCTAGTGCTTCGTTTATAAGATACGTAGAGCTGTCAGATGCTCTTCCTGCTACAAAATTTCTCCCGTCCTTTATCTGAATTCTATATGTTTTTAGAAAATCCTGGTCACAATCAAGTACGTGTATCATTACCGGAGTTGAAAATCCTTCAGGGAAGTAACCATTGCTTGTAAAATTGTTATGTGGGATATCAGATGATCCAGAAACATTTTCCACGCCATTTAAGGAAGAAAGAGAATTTCTCAGTGTCGGAATGTTATTTTTTGATTCATCATTTAATAATGGCAATACAACGATATTATCTTTATCAAAACCGAGATCTTTATTATTAATAAACGAGAGTTGTTTGGCTATAAAGATAGTAGAAATAATTAATAAGATTGAAATGACGAATTGCGAAACAAGCAGGATATTTTTAAGGTTCACTTTGTTTGATCTCTCAATCTTCTCACCTTTTATACTTTTTATAGCTTCCAATGAAGATAAGTACGACGCTGGGTATCCACCTGCCAGAATACCAACGAGAAATATTATTCCTAAAACCTGCAAAATATTAACTAATGAATATGGATTGATAAGACTGATATTCTGACCGGCAATCACATTAAACGAAGGATAAAATAATTCCAGCAATAGAATTACTACAAGCAAGACGGCAAAACTTATTATCAAGTATTCTGTGATGAACTGGAAGAATAAGTTCTTTCTCCCTGCACCTAGAATTTTTCTTATGCCGATTTCTTTAATTCTTTTTGAGGATCTGGCAATTGAAAGGTTGATAAAGTTTACGCTTGCAATTAGAATTATCAACAATGCTATAACTGAAAAAATATAAATATTAGTCATTCCTGCTTCATTGCTTTCATTGTATTTTAAATGAATATCGGTTAGTGGCTGGAGGGAGGCTTTATAGACAATATTTACTTTTGACAGTTCCTGGTTTATGTGTCTCCACATAAAATCAGGAAATTTACTTTCAAAAGACTTTTGGGAAATTCCATTTTTTAATTTTATGTAAGTATAATACTGGTTTCCCCCATTCCAGTCCATATAATTTTTAGGGTTTTTGTACAGGGATGAAAATGATAACAAAGCATTGAACTGAATTTCAGAATTTGCAGGAGGGTCATCAACTACACCAGCGATTTTATAAACGAAATTATTACCAAGTTTTAATGCTTCACCGATTGGATTTTTGTTTCCAAAAATCCTTTGGGCGATTCTTTTAGTTAATACAATGCTGTATGGTTCTGATAACACACTCTTTTTATTACCCGCAATTACGTTAAAAGAAAAAAGATCGAAGAATGTAGAATCTGCATAAATATTACCAGAGATCTTAAAATATTTATTATCAACGTAGTAATGATAAGTTCGAGGTGTAGAAAATCTTGTATATTGTTCAACTTCCGGGTATTCAGATTTTAAATCAGGACCAACAGGAGGTACAAATATTGGTGATTCATATTCTATTTTGCCTTCCCTGCTGCTTGCAAAAGAAAGCCTGTATTTATTTGCTGCATCCTTGTGAAACTTATCGAAGCTGAACTCAAATTGTAAATAGAAAATGATTAATATTGTACTTGTAATGCCAACTGCCAGCCCGATAATATTTATTAACGAATAAACCTTTTGTTTTAAAAGATTACGTTTTGCTATGGTTAAAAAATTTCTAAACATTTTAGTTCCCCTAAAACGTTAATTAATTATTCGTACCTGA
>Ga0102953_1001966_pt1 | contig 12647 bp, 4 predicted proteins | sample SalPon2A_C_D2_MG_FD_78509 | JGI IMG/M metagenome (GOLD analysis project Ga0102953, IMG submission 78509) | Soil microbial communities from South San Francisco under conditions of wetland restoration - Salt Pond MetaG R2A_C_D2_MG | ecosystem: Environmental > Terrestrial > Soil > Wetlands | place... | reverse complement strand
GGTCCGCACGAAGTAGCCCGCGGCCACGCTCACCGCGTTGGGGTTGAGCTCGCCGATCACCGTGAGCCCGTTGTCCAGCACGACATGGTCGTAGCGCAGGGCGCCGCTCGCCGGCGGGACGGCCCGGCCCCCGCTCACGCGGCCGCCTCCTGCGACACGGGCTTGGGCCCCAGCGTGACCACCGTCGCCTCCGGGAACGGGTGCTCCTGGAGGTAGCCGTTGAGCCGCTCCAGATCGACGGCCTCGACCTCGCGCCGGATCTCGCCCAGGGTCCGCGTTCGCCCCTGCAGCAGCGCGTCGGACGCGAGGCGCGACGCCCGCGCACCGCTCGACTCGCCCTGCATCACCACCGACGACAGCACCCCGGTGAGAGCCCGCTCGAACTCGTCCGCCTCGGCGCCCTCGGTGAGACGGCGGATCTCGGCGAGCAGGACGCGCAACGTCTCGTCGGCCCGGTCGGGGGTGGTCCCGGCGTAGCCGAGGGTGTAGCCGAAGCCGTGGAGCGCACGGTAGGACGCGCCCACGCTGTACACCAGGCCGCGCTTCTCCCGCACCTCGGTGAACAGGCGCGCGCCCATGCTGCCGCTCAGCACGTGCAGCGCCAGATCGTAGGTGTAGACCTCGGGGTCGCCCGGCGCCGGTGCCGGGAAGGCCACGCCGATCTGCGTCTGCGCCGAGTCGGCGCGGACGTGCTGGGTCCCCGGCGGCCGCAACGCAGGCTCCGCAAGCGGCATCGCGTCGCCCTGCCAGCTCCCGAAGGCGCGGCCGGCCACCTCCAGCACCTGCTGCCACTCGGCGCCACCGGCCATGGCCAGGATGGCGCCGCGCGGCCCGAGCCGCCGGCCGGCGTCCTCGCGAACCGTCGCGGGCGTCAACGCAGCCAGTCCCTCGCGCGTGCCGTAGGGACTCCGGCCCGGCCCGCCGTCGAGGAATCGCTCCATCAGGGCGTTGAACAGCCGCTGCGTAGGCGCGTCGGCGAGGGACGCCAGCTCCTCCTGGGCCAGCTCGCGGGCCGGCGCGAACTCCGCTTCCTCCAGCCTCGGCTCGCTCGCCATCGACGCCACCAGCGGCAGCACGGACGCCAGCTCGTCGGCGAGGAAGGAGACGCCGAGGCTGGCGGCCTCGCGCCCCGCCGAGCCGCCGCGACGGACGCCCAGACCCTCCAGCGCGTCGGAGTGAGCGCGGGAGTCCAGCCCGCCCGCGCCACGCTGGATCCAGTCGTGCAACACGGTCCCGCTCCCTCCCATGCCCGTGGGGTCGGTGCCGGAGCCGAAGGGCATGAGCAGGGTCGCGCTCAAGGTGGGTAGCCACGGCATCGGCTCGAAGAGCAGCCAGAGGCCGTTGTCGAAGCGGTGCTCGTGGATGGTGTCGCTGCTCCGCTCGGAAGACATGCTATCGAGTATAGCCCGGGCGGAACCGCGTCCAGGTCGTCGCGCGGGCGCGGGAGACCCGCCGGCGCGGGCGCTATCCGGGCCGGATGACGAGCTCCGTCACCACGCTCGGCGGCGCCACGCTCAGCAGCCCGGCCACCTGCTCGCCAACGTCCTCGGGGCGCACGAACGCGGCGGGATCGTAGCCGCGTCCCTCCTGCTCGTGGACGTGCGCCTGCATGGGGGTGGCCGTGCGTCCCGGATAGACCGTGGTAACCCGCACGCCGCGCGACGCCACCTCCTGCCGCAGGCTGTCGGCCAGCGCCCTGAGGCCGAACTTGCTGGCGGCGTAGGCGCTCCACGAGGCGTTGGCGTGGAGGCCGGCCCCGGAGTTGATGAACACCACCTGGCCGCGCGCCCTCTCGAGCGCGGGCAGCAGCGCCCTGGTGAGGCGGTAGGGCGCGCGCAGGTTGACGGCGTAGTGGGCGTCCAGCATCGCCACGTCGGTCTCGGCGACGCTGCCCAGGTGGACCATGCCGGCCGAGTGCACGAGGGCGGCCACCCCCTCGGGGCGGTCCGCATAGCCGGCGACCCAGGCGTCCACGGCGGCGTCGTCGGTGACGTCGAGGGCCCGTGCGCGGGCGGTCCCGCCGAGCTCCTCGACGGCCCTGCGCACCGCCTCGAGACGGTCGGCGTCGCGCGCGGCCAGCAGCAGGCTCCATCCCCGCTTGCCGAGCGCGAGCGCCAGCGCCCGCCCGATGCCGCTGCTGGCGCCGGTGACGACGGCGGGCGCGCGTGCCGCCTCCTGGCTCACGCGTCCCCCTGCGCCGGCACCGCGCGGTCCCCGGCCGTCAGCAAGGCGGCCAACGCCGCCCCGGGATCGCCGCTGGCCGCCAGGCTACTGCCGATCAGGACAGCATCGGCGACGCCCTCCAGCGCGGCGAGCTGCGCCGCCTCGCGGTAGCCGGACTCCGCCACCAGGACGCCCTCGAACCCACGCTCGCGCGCCGACCGCAACAGCCGCGGCGCCAGCGCGAGGTCCACCTCCAGGGTGCGCAGGTCGCGGTTGTTGACGCCGATGACCCGGCTGCCCGACCGCATCGCGAGGGCCAGCTCCTCCTCGTCATGGACCTCGACCAGCGCTCCCAGGCCCACGGCCCGGGCGAACGCCAGATAGGCGGGCAGCGCCTCGCCCAACACGGCGGCGATCAGCAGCACGGCGGCGGCGCCGTGCTGGCGCGCCTCCACGATCTGGCCCGGGTGCACGACGAAGTCCTTGCGCAACAGCGGGAGCGTCACGGTCGAGGCGACGGCCTCGAGGTCCTCGAGGCTGCCTCCGAAGTGACGGGGCTCGGTCAACACGCTGACGGCGGCCGCGCCGGCGCCGGCGTACGCACGCGCCACGGCCGCCGGGTCGAGCTCGCGGATGTGCCCCTGCGAGGGGCTGGAACGCTTCACCTCGGCGATCACGGCCACGCCGCGGCGCCGCAACGCAGCCGCGAAGCCGGACTCCGAGGGGGCGGAGGCCAGCCGCGCCGGCAGCACCGCGTCGGCGTAGTCGCGGGCGCGCTCGCGCGCGATGCCACCGAGCACGCCCGGCACGCGTGCGAGCGCGTCTGCGGCCACCGGCGCGGGGGCCGCAGGGACGGCCGTCACGCCGCCGGAAGCGGCCGCGGCTGCCGTGGCCGCAGGCTGCGGGCCCCCGGGCTCGGTCGTCGCCACCGGAGCCTCGCGGTCGGGATCAGTACACGAAGAAGCCACGCCGCGTCGCCCCTCCCTCGCCCCAGTTGACCTGGATGTCCATCACCTCGGCGTGGGGCGGTCCCTCGCGCAGCTTGACCAGGAAGTGCTCGAGCTCGCGGCGCTCGCCCTCCGCCACGACCTCCACCCGCCCGTCCGGAAGATTCTCCGCGTAGCCGTCCAGGTCGAGGTCGAGCGCCTGCCGCCGGACGAAGGCCCGGAAGCCGACACCCTGGACCCGTCCGTGGACCAGCGCCGTCAGTCGAGAAGTGTCCACGCCGCGCATCGCGTGGTCATGGTACCCCAGTTTCTCATTCCCGGATGCTACGATGACGACGCGGAGGCGCCGTCGGAAGCGGCATTTCTCCTCTGTCGCGTGATCGGCAGGCGACGGCGCGGCGCCCCCCACCCATGACCCAGGCGATCCCCTCGACCCCATGCCAAGACGAACCCTAGCGATCCTGCTGGCGGTCACGGTGGTGGTCGCCTTCGTGGCGATCCTGCCCAGGACGCCGCCGGGGCGGGCCTGGCTGCTGGGGCGGCTGACGTCGGCCCTTGACAGGTCCGGGGTGAGCGTGCGCTACCGGCACGCCGCCGGGGATCTGTGGACCGGCGTGGAGCTCGAGGGTGCCAGCGTCGTCGCCCCCGGCGTGCACCTGAGTGCGCGCGCCCTGCGGGTGCGCTATTTCCTCCCGTCTCTGATCAGCGGCGCCTTGCCCCTCTCCGTCACGGTCGACGGCGTACGCGGCTCCGTCGACGTGCGCCAGCTCCCGAGCGGAGGCGGCGGAGGGGGCCTGCCGATCCGCCCGCGGCTCCAGGAGCTGACGGTCTCGGATGTCAGCGTCGTCGTGCAGAAGGTTCCCTACAGCCTGCCCGACGGGGCCGTCAGCCACGTGAGCATCCGCCAGAAGGGCGCGGGCCTCGCCATCGACGCGCAGCTCACCACCGCCGACGGCAGCGCCGACGTCGCCGGCACGCTCGACCTGGGCGCTCCCAGCTTCGACGGCCAGGTGGTGCAGGCCGACGTGCGCCTGGCCCGGCACTGGTTCCGTGGCGCCAGCGCCGGCACCGTCTCGGGCCCCATCCACGCGGGGCGCGACGGCGTGCGGGCCGACCTCACCTTGCAGGGCGGCGCGCTGGACGCCATCGGCCTGCACCCGCACGGCATCCACGGCTCCGTCCAGCTCCGTTACCCGCTGGTGCGCGCCGATGTCCAGGGAACCGCTCTGGGAGGGGACGTCAGCGCTCAGGGCGTGGTCAACATCGCGGCCCGCCACTGGACCGCGCACGCGCACGGCGGCCCCCAGCTCCTGGCGGCCGCCCGCTGGCTGGCGCGGAGCAGCCTGGCCCCGGGCGCCTCGCTCCCGCTGCACGGCAGCGCCACCACGACCCTCGACGCCGAAGGCTGGACGAGCGTCCGCCTCAACGGGGACGCCACCGGCTCCGGCAGCTTCGCCGGTCTCCCGCTCGCGGACCTGCAGGCCGACTACAGCTACGACACCCGGGCGGGAGTCAAGGTCGAGGGGACGGGACGCGTGGCCGGCGGGGCGGCGGTGGTCACGGCCGCCACCGGGCCGCAGGCCACCACCATCGAGGCGACGGCGAAGCAGATGGCGCCGTTCCCAGGTAACAGCCTCGACCTGCAGGCCCAGCTGTCGCTGGCGGCGAGCGGCCCCACGGGCAGCGTCCACATCGAAGACAGGGGAACGCTGCTGTCTCGCCCCGTCACGCTGAGCGTCGACGGAGGCCTCAACGGCGACGGCTGGCAGGCGGCCATCCACGGGCAGGACGCCGAGGGCGCGCGGCTCGAGGGCGCCGTCGCCCTCTCCGGCGGGAAGGTGAGCGGGCAGGTGCAGGTGCAGGCGCTCGCCCTCCCCGCCCTGAGCGCGCCCCTCACCGCCACCTTGCGGGCCGACGGAGAGGTCTCCGCCCTGCCGCTCACGCTGACGGTCGGGGGCGACCGGCCGGTCGCCCTCCAGACCGCCGGTGAGGCGCTCGATGCGGACCTGCGCGGTCGCGTCTCGGCCACCCTGGCGGGGGCCAGGCTGGAGCGCATCGACGCCAGCCTGGGGCCGCTGGTCGCCACGGGTGAGCTCGCCCTCGCGCCCCTCACCGGCAAGCTCGCCGTGTCACTGGCGCCCACCCCCCTCACGGGCCCCGTGCGGAGCACGCTCGGGCTGGACCGCGGCACGCTGGACATCGCGAACGGCCACGTCGCCCCCCGCGGCACGCTGACGATCGGCGCCACGCAGGTGGGGCCGCTCACGGTCCCCGCCGTCGCACTCGCCGTGAGCCCGGCGCCGGGCAGGGCCGGGGGCGCCCTCGCGGCCGCGAGCGCCAACGGCCTGCAGCTCGCGGTGGCGGCCGGACGGTTGCAGGCGACCTTCCGGAGCTTCCCGCTCGAGCTCGCGGGCGTTCCAGCCCGCGTCGACGGCCGTGCCGGCGTGCCGCTCGAGGGCCACCTTGCCGCCGGGCTCGCGTCCGACCTGACCGTGAAGGGTGGCGGCGCGAGCCTCGCGCTCACCGGGACCGGGCCCAGGCTGACCGCCAACCTGCAGGCCCAGACCGGGACGAGCCTCGGCCCGTTCACCCTCGCCCGCCCCCTGCACCTCGGCGGCGGATTCGATGCCGGCCGTGGGGAGGGAACGCTGCAGGGGCAGCTCGGGGGGCTTCCCCTGCGAGCCACGCTCGCCCTGGCTGGGGGGGCCGGCATGGCCTTGACGGCCGGCAGTGGCGACCGCACCCTGACGGCCCGCCTCTCCGGAGCGGGCTGGCGGCTGCACGGCGCCCTCGACGTCGCGCCTCTGGCCGGCGCGCTGGGCCTGCCCGTGCGCGGCGCCGTCACCGCCGACCTCGCGCACCTACAGGGCAGCTACACGGGCAGCGCCGAGCTGGACGCGAGCGCCCCGATGCAGGGCCGGCTGCGCCTCACCGGATCGGCGAAGACGCTCCGCGTGGACCTCTCCTCCGCACTGCTGGGGCGCCCCCTGCGCGTGTCCGGGACGTTGCAGCCGAGCCTCGCCCTCACGGCCGGCGCCGGCCCGCTCGGGCCCGTGACGCTGCGCGACGGCGCCGTGCACGGCAGCGGCACCCTGCCCGCTCAGGCGCTCGGCGCCGGCGTTACGCTCCAGCCGGTCGCGTGGAGCGTCGAGGGAACGCTGTCGCCGCTCTCCCTCGACCTCCGCCTCGCCCGGCACGGCGGCGTCCACCTGGACACGGCCGGCGGCGCGCGGCTGGCGGCCGCGTTGCAGCTACCCCTCCTCTACGGAGGCCACGCCGCGACGCTCGCCCTCGCCACGGCCGGGAGCGGCCCAAGCGCACCCTCTGTCGGAGCCCCCGCCGTGCGACTGGCCGGTCGCCTGACGGACCTGCCGCTCACGGCCCGCTTGGTGGGTCCGAGCGGGCAACAGCTGGCGAGCGCGGGCGGAACACCGGCAGCGCTGACCCTGCAGGGCTCGGTGCCGGCCGGCCTGGTCGCGGCGCCACTCCCGAAGGCCCTCAGGCCGGCGGGCACGCTCAGCTTCCATGGCACCGCCCATCTCGCCGCCCCGCGGACCTACCACCTCGACGCCAGCTGGTCCACCGCGGCCGACACGCTTCACGCCACCATCTCGGGGTCCCCGGCAGGATCCAGCGTCAGCGTGCACGGCGGCGGGCTCACGGCGACCCTCGGTGTCGCAGGCATGAGCCTCGCGGCCGACCACGCCTCCCTCGCCCCTCTGTTCCCCGATCTGCCCGCCGCGCCCGTCGTCGACGGCGCGCTCAGCCGCGACCACGGCCGCTACGACGGCGCTCTGAAGGTCACGGCGGCCCTCCCCGGGAGCCCCGCCAGCACGGTGACGGCGGTCCTCGAGGGGCAGGGTGCGACGCTCGGCGCGCGCGCGTCGGGCTCGTTGGGGCCGCTCGCGCTGGACGTCCAGGGAACCGTCCTTCCCAGCCCCCGCCTGCATGCGCGGCTTCGCGCCTGGAACGGGGCGGCCACCGCGAGCGTGGACACCCGAGGCAGCTGGCGCACGCTCGCGCTCCACGGCACGGTGGCGACCCAGGCGCGATCGGCCGGGACCTGGCTGCAGCTGCCTGCCCGGACCGTTGCCTTCGACCTCACCCCCGGCTCCGGCGCGCTCGACGCCTCCGGCGACGGCGTCGCCCTGAGCGGTTCCCTGAGCGATCTGCAGGGCAGCTTGCAGGTCCCGTTCCAGGCCCTGGGGGCGCAGGAGCGGCTCGACCTCACGCTATCGGGCCCGCTGACGGCGCCGCGTGTCGACGGCTCCGTTGCCGGCCGCGCCCTGACCGGCACGCTGTCGGGCGGCGTGCGCCCCGGTCTCCAGCTCGACCTGGTGGCGCACCAGCGCGCGCTCGCACCCTTGCTTCCCCACGGGGCGGCGCTGCTCGCGAGCGATGTCGAGGTCACGGGCAGCCTGCAACGCTCCGGCGCCTGGCAGGCGCAAGCCGCCGGCGCCCTCGCCGCGGGCGGCACGCGCCTGCCGGTGCGGGCCGCCCTCGCCGGCAGCGGCGCCGCCTACAGCGGCACCGTCGACCTGATGGACGCGGGCGGCGGCGCCGGACCCCCTTCCCCCGCCTCGCCGCCCGACACGCTGGCGCGCGCCGCCGTGGCTGGCACGGCGGGGCGGCTGCACGCCAGCATCGACCTGGCGGGCGTCGACTACCCGGCCGTGGGGAAGCTCCTCGGGGTGCCGCTGCAGCTGGACGCCAGCGGCGCCCTCGCCCTGGCCACCGACCCGCTCTCCGCGACGCTTCAGGTCGAGGCCACCGGCACAGCGGCCGGGCACCGCGTCACGGTCTCCGGACATGCCCGCCGAGGCGACGTCGCCCTCGATGCCGGTTACGGGGTCCTGGCGCTGCACCTGGCTGGGACGGGGCCGGGTCCGCTCGCCCTGCGGGCCGATGCCGCTCCGGCACGGGTGCATCTCGCGGGAACCCTGTCACTCGGGGCCACGGACGCCGTCAGCCTGCGGGGGCAGGTCTCCGGCGAGACGGCCAGCCTCGACCTGGGCGCCGACCTGGCAGGGCGCAGCGGGCGGCTGCGCGCCCGGCTCGGCAACGCCAGCCTGCGAGCGGACGCCGCGCCCGGCCCCGAAGGCCTGGTGGTGAGCGCGACCGCCAGCGCTCGGCCGGGCGGGCTGGCGCCGATCGGCGTCGGGCTGGGCGGGGCGCTCGATCTCGACGCCCGCGTCGCCTCCGGCAGTGTCGTCCTGCAACGCTTCGAGCTCGATCTGAGCGGGGGCCCGGCGCCCGTCTCCGTCCGCCTCGCAGGGCCCGCCTACCCCGATGCGAAGCTGGCGGGCTCGGTCGCCGTGCCGGCGTGGCACATCGACGGCGGGCTGTCGTTGTCGGGGTCGCCGGCCGCCGTCGAGGCCGGCCTCACACTGGGGTCGTTCGCGCTCCACGCACGCACGCGCGCCGGGCGTCTGGCGCGCGTCGATGCCGACGGTCGAGCACAGCTCGCGCCCTTCGGCCGCGCGGTCGCGGTCCGGGCAGACCGGCTGACCTGGGCGAGCGGGCAGGGCTTCCAGGGCGATGCGACCTTGAGGCTGGAGCATGCGCCTGCCCCGCTCCCCGGGAGCGTGGTCGCGACGCTCCACGGCGACGGGCCCTTGAACGTGACGGCCAGCGCAGGGCCGGGGTCGGCGCCGTGGGCCCGGCTCGCCGCCCGGCTCGCCGCCGACCCCGCCGGGCCGGCAGCGTGGCAGGGCGCCCTGCACCTGAACGTCCCCGTCCAGAGCCTCGCCCGCCTTCCCGGACCCGCCAGCCTCACGCTCACCGGCGCCCCCGTCCTCTCCGGCGGGCTGCTCCGTCCCGAGCTGCGGGGGCCGGTCACCCTCGGCGGCGCCGCGAGCGCGGACGGCACGCTCACATGGCGGGGCGGCAGCGGGCACCTGGCGCTGTCGAGCCCTACCATGACGGTCGACGCCAGCCTCACGGGTGCCCGCTTCGACGCCAGGGCCACGCTCGATGGGCTCCCGCTCGCTCCCTTCGTGCCCGCGCTCCGCGGGGCGCAGGCCAGCCTGCGGGCCGACATCCAGGGCGGCCCCGGCACCGCGCTGAGCGGCAACCTCTCCGCGCTACGGCTCGCCCTTCCCGGCGCCACCCTGACCGGCACCGCAACCCTCCACGACGGCATCCGCGCCGCGCTTCAGGCGAGCGCCGACCTGTCGGCGATGCAGCTCCCCGGCCCACCGCTCCAGGGTGCGATCCACGGCCCCCTGGTGCTGGCGGCGCCCGACCTGGGTCATCTCGGAGCCGGCACGCTCATCGCCGAGCTCGACGTGGCCGGTCTCGGGCCCAGAGGCACCGATGCCACGGTGGACGGAACCTTCCAGGTGGGCGGCAGCCCCAGCCAACCGGTGGTCTCGGCCACGCTCCAAGGCTCGGGACAGGTCCATGGTCAGCTCCGTGCCAACGCCGCTGTCTACCCGCGCCGCGCGAGCCTGCACAGTACCCTCTCGTACCGTAGCCTGAGCACCGACCTCGACCTGACCCTGCAGGCGGGTAGCGTCCAGGCGAGCGGACACGCCGCCGTGGGGAACGCCGAGGTGCACCTGGCGACCTCGCCCGGCGGGGCCCTGCAGATCCGGGGCGCGAACGCCCTCGAGGGCTGGAGCGCTTCCGTCGCGGCTGCCCTGGATCGGGCGTCGCTGACCGGGCCGCTCGACGGGCTCGGTGCGGGCGCGCGCGGGCAGCTCCACGTGGCCCTGGGCGGCACGCCCTGGCTGGACGGCAGCATCCGCGGCGCCGCGCTCGCCGGCGCCGGCCTCGGTGACCTCACCCTCTCGAGCGCCACCCCAGGCGCGTCCATCCGCGTCGACGGTCCGCACCTGCAGGCCAGCCTAGACCCGACGGCCCTCGACTGGCACGCGGTCCTATCCCGGCAGCCCCTGTTCGGCGGCACGACCGTCAGCGGCGAGGCCAAGGGGCACGCCGCCAGCGGCACCGCGGTGCTGACGGTGGGCGGCGCGCTGGCGGGCCAGCCCGTGGACGTGCGCCTGCAGGCGACGCGGGACCCGGGCATCAGCATCGACGGGCAGGGCGCCCTGCTGGCAGGGACGCTCGCACTGCACGTCTCGCGGCCCGCCGGATCCGCCTGGCAGGGCAGCATCGGACTCACCGACGCCGCCCTGGGCGGGGTCCAGGCTAGCGTTCAGGGCAAGCTCACCGCCGCCGCGGGCGGGGGCCCCAGGCTCGATGCCGCCGTCGACCTGCGGGGCGCCGTCGCGGGCACGGCAGCCATCCGCCTGTCCGCGGCCGGTGCCCAGCTGAACGCCGATGTGCGCGGCGGCGTCCTCGGCGGCGAGCTGAAGGCCTCGGGTCGGCTGGCTCCGAACCTGGATCTCACCCTCGCCGGCGGGGCCGGGTCCGGCCCCGCCCAGGCGGGTCTGCACCTGTTCCAGCACGGCGGCGTCCTGCGCGGCGAAGGCAGCCTACAGCTGCCGGCCGGCCCCGCCCGCGTCGTCTTGAGAGGCGGCGGCCGCGCCGCTCCGCTGGCGGTCGCCGCGAGCGTTCCCGCGGTGCCGGGTCTGGCCTTCCAGGGACAACTACCGGCCGACGCCCCGCTGGCGCTGGTCCGCAGCCTCGCCAGGCACGGCCTGAGCCTGGAAGGCACCGGCAAGACCCGAGGGAGCCTCAGCCTGCAGGCCTCCCCCACGCCGCAGGCGAGCCTCCGCGGCGTCTCGCTCGAGCTGGCGACCCTGACCGTGTCCGCCGACGGCACGGTGGCGCCGGGGAGCGCCACCGTCGCCGGTTCCGTCGCCCTTCCCAGCGGACTGCCGGTCGACCATCTCGGGGGCGCCTCCATCCCCTACCGGCTGGCCTGGAAGGGCGGAACCCTCACCCTTCGCTCCAGCGGACCCACCGGCAGCCTGCGGGCGGACCTCGCGCCCGCGTCCGGCAGCGGCCGGGTGACGGCGGACCTGCACACCCTGGGCGCCACCCCCGGGACCGCCACGGTGGACCTGACCTTCGATCCGAAGACCGGCGCCAGCGGCACCGTGAAGGTCCACGGCGTCACCGTGTCGCGCCCCGAGCTCCCGGGGCTGACCCTCGGAGCCGACGTGACCGTCGGCTCCGGCGCGATGAGCGGCAGCATCGCCGTCCGCGCCCCGCACGGCGGCCTCGACCTGAGCGGCCGGTGGGGCCTGGCGGGATGGTTGCCATCCGCGCTGACGCCGCAGGCGCAGAGCGGCGGGAACGCCGAGGTCCGGGTGAGCACCTTCGACCTCTCCACGCTGCCGACGCTTCAGCGGCTCGCTCCGCACCTCTCGGGCAGCGTCAGCGGCGTGGTCCGCCTCCGGGACCACACCGTGGTCGGCCAGCTGCTCGTCCCCGACCTCAAGGTGGCGGACACGGCGCTCCCCCTCGACGCACAGATCTCCGGTACGCTCGGCAAGCTGGACGCCCGCATCAAGCTCGGATCGAGCGTCGCCACCGCCACGCTCCAACCCGGGTCGGCCAAGGGCCTGCTTCAGCTCCAGTCCTTCCCGGCGCAGGTGCTCGCCGAGGCCACCACCGGCGCGACCGGCATCAAGGCCGACATCGACGGCGTGATGCGCTTCGACGTCCCCTACAGGCATCCCGCGGCCGCCTACCTGCGCATGGCCACGCAACAGGTGACGCTCGAGCGCGCCGGCGTCACGACGACCGGCAACCTCTCGTGGGTCTACAACGACCGCTCGCTCGATGTCGTGCATGCCGCGTTCGAGGGCCGCGGGAGCTGGCAGGCGAAGGGCACCGTCGACGCCTCCACGCTCGACTTCCAGCTCAGCGCCAGCAACGCCGACTTCACGCCGCTGCTCGACCTGGTACCCATGTTCGCCCACTACGGTGTGGGCGCCAGCGGAAGCTTCAGCCTCGACGCCAAGGGCTCCCCCGCCGACCCCGAGGTGTCGCTCAGCGGCAGCGGGCTCGAAGCGCGCGTGGCCGGAACGCACTACCGCATCGAGAACCTCCGTGGGGGCCTGAAGGGGCGCGCCCTGTCGGCGAGCGCCCACGTGGTCGGCGTCGCCCCGCTGGGCGGCTCGGTCGACGTCAAGGGGAAGGCGCAGCTGTCCCTGGCGCCCCTCGCCCTCAGCCACACGGACTTCGCCTTCTCCGGCGACGCCGAGCTCCCCGTCGTGGGAACGGTGACCGACCTGAGCGGCGGCATCACCCAGCAGGCGGGCAAGCCGCCACAGCTCGCGCTCTCGGGAAAGCTCGGCAACCCCTTCACGATCCGTGGCAGCCTGGCGCCATTCGACGTCACGCTCGCGGGGAGCGGCCTGAACCTGAAGGCCAGCCCGCTGTTCATCACCTCCAGCACGGTGGATGCCAACGTGCGCCTCAAGGGCACCCGGGCCGGGCTCACCATCGGCGGCGAGCTGGACGCCTCCGAGGTGCACATGAACATCGGGGCGCCGGCCGCGCCGGGCCAACCGCCCGGTGGAGGGGGCGGCCAGGCGGCCGGCACGACCGCTGCCACGTCCCAGACATCGAACGCGGTCGGCGGAAGTGGGGGACCGGGGTCCGCTGCCAACGCCACGGCGG
>Ga0102953_1001965_pt1 | contig 12648 bp, 10 predicted proteins | sample SalPon2A_C_D2_MG_FD_78509 | JGI IMG/M metagenome (GOLD analysis project Ga0102953, IMG submission 78509) | Soil microbial communities from South San Francisco under conditions of wetland restoration - Salt Pond MetaG R2A_C_D2_MG | ecosystem: Environmental > Terrestrial > Soil > Wetlands | place... | reverse complement strand
GTCCCGCCGACACCTGCCCAATTGCATCCCAGATCAGGGTGAATGAGCGTACTTTCAATATTCTTGATGGAGGTCGCGCTGAAGGGAGCCTTCGGCGTGCTGGTCGGCTTGGGCGTACGGGTTGGCGGTACAAGCGAGAACGGTGTATCAGTAAGGATCGGTGTGAATGTTGGTCGTGGCGTTGACGTAGGCGTCATCTCCAATGTTGGACTGGCTGTCCATGTGGGTTGAAGTTTCATAGGTTCAGGCGTGTTTGTCGGAGGCGCAGAGACAAATAAGCCTCCTCCACCCGGCCGCAGAGGATTTAAGGATGATTGCGGGTTTAAGAAAATTATTGCAAAGTATCCAACGATACATGCTGTAAGTACCAGCACAATGATCGAAAGAATATTCCATATTCGGTCAGGTGATCCTGATCCACTTCTATTGAATAAATTGCTCATCTAAATAACTCCATTAGTCAAATTACTGTGGTGCGAGCACCACATCTGCAAGCCCTTTTTGTTCCTCAACCCAATTCTTCAAAGCCATATCCTGCAAGGCCAGAAGCGCATCGGGCGAAAGTGAGCGGTTTGGATCTCGCTCAAGTACTTTTACGATATGAAAACCCACGTTTGTTGTGATCACTTCACTGTATTGATCGACTTCCAAAGCAAAGGCAGCGGTCTCAATTTGCTCGTTGAGCAAATATCCACGCGGCACCCAGCCAAGGTCGCCGCGAGTCAGTGGGTCAGCACGTAATGCCAATTCATCAAAATCCGCGCCACCGTTTAATTGCGTAAGAAAACTCTGCGCCGTGTCTTGATTATAGAGCAGAATTTGCTGGATGTGTACTTGCTCTGCTGTAAGGGGGACAGATGCAATTATCTTGTCACGCATCCATGCCGCCTCCCCAGCACGCTTCAAACTGGACCGAAAAGCCTGCTCGCTGTATCCCTGGGCATTTTTCCACGCGGACAGCGCATCCGTCCCGCCGATATCTGCAGCGAGTGAATCGATGCGCATCTGCAATGCTTCCTCATCGAGGGTAAATCCGTTTCCACGCGCAGCCTGGGCAAGGAGAAGTTCCGCAATGTAATTCTGAATGACCGCGCTCGCCGCATCCGCAGAGGAGACGTTGTTGCCCAGTCCGTTTTGTGAGGTGATATATCTCTGAACTTCCGCATTGAAATCAACGACCGTGATGCCTTCTCCGTTGACGGTCAATGCCATCGGCTCGGAGGTGGGAGACGGAGGCAGAGGCGTAAACGTAGGTTGGGGTGTTGAAGCAGGCTCAGGCGTGGAAACAGAAGCGCACGCGGAAAGTCCGAGTGCGAGGATGAGAGTCAAAAAGATCCAAATGGGTTTGTTATAGTAGAACATCGCCCGAATTATATATTAAAAACGTAGGAGCAGGTCTGAGACCTGCTCCTATTACAAAATCTTTTGGTTGTTTGGACAGGCTTAGTACATGCCGCCCATATCACCCATACCACCAGGAGGCATGGCAGGAGCCTTGCTATCTTCAGGCATATCAGTGATAAGCACATCAGTAGTCAGGATCATGGAAGCGATGGATGAGGCATTTTCGAGCGCGCCACGCACTACTTTGACCGGATCGATGACGCCAGCCTTGATCATGTCTTCGTATTTGCCTGAGAGAACGTTGAAGCCGATGTTCTTGTTCTTCTTCTCAGCAGCCGTGCGGCGGACGGTATCGATAATAACGGAACCATCTTCGCCAGCATTGGAAGCCAATTTGCGGATCGGAGCTTCAAGCGCCTTCTTTACAATGTTGATGCCAACGCGAATCTCTTCGTTATCTTCAGCGTATTCCTTGGCCAATTTATCCAGTTTGGAGGAAGCGTTGATGAGGGAGATCTCACCACCGGGGACGATACCTTCTTCAACTGCGGCGCGAGCAGCAGAGAGAGCATCTTCAACGCGGTGTTTCTTTTCCTTCATTTCAGTTTCGGTTGCAGCACCCACACGGATGATGGCAACGCCGCCGCTCAACTTGGCAAGGCGCTCATTAAGTTTCTCCTTGTCATAATCGCTGGTGCTCTTTTCGATCTCAGCGCGAATTTCTTTAATGCGACCTTCAATATCAGATTTCTTGCCTTTGCCGCCAACGATGGTTGTGTTTTCCTTGTCAGAAACAACCTTCTCAGCGCGGCCAAGATCCTGGACTGTAGCAGTTTCGAGCTTGCGCCCGGTCTCTTCAGCAATTACGGTAGCGCCGGTCAGGCGGGCAATATCTTCGAGCATGGCTTTACGACGATCACCAAAGCCAGGGGCTTTGATAGCCAACACGTTTAACATGCCGCGCAGTTTGTTGAGGACGAGTGTAGCCAGAGCTTCGCCGTCGATATCTTCAGCGATGATGACGAGCTCGCGTTTGCCAACTTGAACGAGTTTCTCGAGCAAAGGAACGATATCCTGTGCGGCAGAAATCTTCTTCTCGTGGATCAGAACATATGCATCAGAGATCTCAGCTTCCATCTTGTCGGTGCTGGTGATGAAATAGGGAGAGAGGTAACCGCGGTCAAACTGCATACCTTCAACATATTCCTGCTCGAACTGCATGGATTTCGATTCTTCTACGGTAATCACGCCGTCTTTACCGACTTTGTCCATTACGTCAGCGATCAAGTTACCGATCTCTTCGTCTGCCGCAGAGTTGGTGGCAACGTTGCCAATATCTTCCCGGGTATCGATCTTGACCGACATCTTGCGAAGTTCTTCCACAACGGATTCTGTCGCAAGGGAAATACCGTGCTTGAGAAGCATCGGGTTATAACCGGCTTCGAGGGCCTTTAGACCCTCATTCACGATGCCATGCGCCAGAACTGTGGATGTGGTTGTGCCGTCACCGGCAATATCATTGGTCTTCTGAGCGGCTTCCTTAAGAAGCTGGGCGCCCATATTCTCAAATGGATCTTCGAGTTCAATCTCTTTCGCAACGGAAACACCATCGTGAGTTACTGTGGGGGAACCGAACTTGCGGTCAATCGCGACGTTGCGGCCCTTGGGGCCAAGTGTTGCGCTCACCGCTTCAGCTACGATATTCATACCGTGCTTGAGTTTGCGGCGCGCGTCTTCTGAAAAGACTAGTTGTTTAGCAGCCATTGTATAAAACCTCCGAATTAGCTTTCAATTATTGCCAGAACATCGCTCTCGCGAAGGATGAGCAGTTTCTTGCCATCAATTTTTACTTCGGTGCCCGAATATTTTGCAAACAGCACCTTGTCACCAACACTAACTTCCATCGCAACGCGCTTGCCTGCATCGTCACGTTCGCCAGGACCCACAGCCAGGACTTTGCCTTCCTGGGGTTTCTCTTTGGCGGTTTCGGGAAGGTAGAGACCACTGGCGGTCTTTTCATCCTGCTCGATCGGTTCCACGATTGCGCGGCCACCAAGGGGCTTCAATTTCAACTTACTTGCCATCTTTATGCCTCCTAATAGGATAATGATTTTGGATATTCACGAAATTAGCACTCAAAGTGCATGAGTGCTAATTTCAATCTTACCTATTTCATAAGTTCAAGTCAAGGGGAATGTAAAAACTCTTACACTTTTCTGACACGGATTAACTATGGAGTTGGTGTTGCTGTCATCTCGGTCATTACATCCCCCGCCTCACCCGGGACTGTTGAAACTGGTGTCCCATCTTCAGCCAGTGAAGCACATATTTCTTCACCCGCCTGGACAATACTCAAGATGGTTTGATACCCGTCAGCATAGGCATCAGGATTGGCATCCAACTCGCTTCTCACATCCCCCAAAACCTGCATCGCCTGGCCACATCTATTATCACGCGGACGGCTCAATGCTGCCAACACTGAACCATAAGTGTAGTAATAGACAACTGTATTTGGCGAAAGCCCCAGAGGTTGAATATCCACAGGGTTTTCGCGATTTTCAGGAGCAAGACCAGGGTCGGTATAACATTTATCCAAGCCGCGCCCCTTGCAGGAATCTTCCCCAGAACATCCATAGGTGGCACATTTCAGCGTGTCTCTCGCACCTTCATAATTACGCGAACGAAAAAACACAATACCTAATTGACCATAAATATCAGGGTTGGTCGGATCAAATTCCAGCGCCTTCTGTACATTACGCGCTGCTGCGAAGTATTCACCCAATTGGGAATACGTTCGAGCGATAGACAGATATGGACCTGAATCTTTAACACCGATACGTTCATTGATCTTCGCGGCTTCATCAAAATATTCCAACGATTTTTCGAATATCGGACGCGCCGCATCCTCGCCCTGCCGGAGTTGCATATCATATGCAAGCACACGATAATTGGCTCCCGCACGGCGATAAAGGAATGTAAAGTTTGGCTCGATCTCTATGGCTTTTTCATATTCAGTGATCGCCAGATTATATTGACCCAACGTTTCGAGCAAATACGCATTAATGCGATGTACATCCATGAGCTGGTCAGCATCCGGGTGCTGCAATGCCAAATCAATATTTTCTTCTGCCTGACCCCATTTATCCTGATCCAATAAAACCTCGGCGTAATACGCCAATGCCAGTGTATTGGAATTATCCTTTTGCAAGGCAATATTCGCCTCCTGCTCGGCCTCGACCAGGAATTTTTGCACTTGATTTAGGTCATCCTTGTAGATATCTGGATCCGCGTTCCAATCCAATGCAAACGCAAGGATGGCATGTGACGTACTATCATCGGGTGCGAGCTCTACAGCCTTGCGCGCAGATTCAAGCGCGGTCAGCAGGCGTTCCTTCTTTTGTTCATTGGTGATCAGGAACGCGGAAGAATAGGTCTGGATGCGTGCCAGTTTTGCCCAGGATTCAGAATCGTTTGGGTCCACGCGAACAGCTTCCTCGTAGGAAAGAATCGCGGCGTCCAATTTCCCAGAGGTGAAGTTTGCATCCCCTTCCAAAGCGTGTGATTCCGCTGAACGTGTTGGCGTCGGTGTCGCTAGAAATAAAGGTTGGATTTCGCCTTTATTCATCTGTTGCAGCATCCAGACCAGGGCAAGAATCATAATGATCCACAGGAACATACGATAGATGTTCGATTGCGGTTTGCGATTGAAAAGCGGACGACGGGGATATAGGTTCATAACCTATCCTGCAAGATTCTCTGAACAGATACGAATGATCTCACTTGCAGCAAAGACCGCATTATCGTCTGTTGGAACACGGGACTGGATCGATTGAGCAACCGGCAGGGCTTCACCGCATTGATTGGTACGCGCCAATGCCAAACCATACGTGTAATAATATTCTGCCACCAACGGATCGTTCACAAGCGGTATGCCCTCGATCTCCACACCGTCCTCGGTCAGGCCGCCGTAGATGGCGTAACCCAATTGTTGAATGGCTTCAGGCCAGAGAAAATTTCGGTAATATATCACACCCAGATTACCACGCAGACTGGCATCATCAGGCCTATCCTGCACGGATGTTTCTGCATATTGCAAGGACTTTTCATATTCTCCAATGGTTGCGTAAGTACGTGAAATATACAGGTCAGGGAGCGGGTCTGCAGGGTTCAAAGCATTCGCCTTAGTAAAGGCTGTTATCGCCTCATCATATACCTGAAGAAAACGATAGGTAAGCCCCAATTCTATATATAAGATCGAGATGTTTGGGTTGATTTGAATGGCAGCCTGGTATTCACGAACAGCCTCCTCATAATTTTCGGTAAGTCCTGTTGAGGCAAGAAGCAACGCCCGGGCACGATGTGTTTCCAGTATCTTTGGATCCAACGCTAATGCAGTTTTTGAAACATCCACAGCTTTTTCAAGATTATCAAACGAGCCGGAATCAATAAGAATTTCAACACGGTATGCATATGCAAGCGCATTATTCGGGTCTATTTCCAGCGCCTTGTCAATTGACTCCATTGCTTCATCATTCTTTCCTTGAAAGTCCAACGCCCAGGCATGTACCGCATAGGCCAGCGCATTGTTTGGGCTCAGCAATAAGGCATACTCCGCATTCTTCTGCGCCTCTTCATATAAGCCGGCAAACACTTGTACACGTGCGATCGCCACGTATAACGATGCATCCTGTGGCGAGCTATTGATCGCCTGTTGATAGGCATCAATCGTAGGCAGAAGTTTTCCTTCCGCGAAAAGAGCCTCTGCTTCGGTCACGAACGATTCCGGGGCGCGCGTTGGCGTAGGAGTAGGCTCAAATGGATTGTCGATCTGGGTGACATACACCTGATCGAAATAATAGCCAAAGAGCAAAACCAGAATCAAGATCGCCCAACCAAAATAATTCGGGCGTCTGCGACGGCGATTCATGCTCCATTTACTGCTTCTGGGTAAATACATATGATTCATATTACCATTCTCGATGAATCAAAGTCAAGAAAACCATCCCACAGTTTTCCTCCATTTTCAAACTCTTATAAACCTCTAACTAATTTTCAGCAAGAAAGGGAGGAAAACAGGGTCTTATGCTACAATCGCTTTATGAAGTTTGAAGTCTTCACTCTCCTGCCCGAAGTCTTCCCCCCTTACCTTGAATCCAGTATTCTAAAACGCGCCGCGCAACGGGGATTGATCGACGTGCGCGTTCACAACATCCGCGACTACACACACGACAAACACCACGTCACCGACGATACCCCCTACGGAGGTGGAGGCGGCATGGTTATGAAACCGGAGCCGATCTTCGAAGCAGTTGAAACTGTTTTAGGATTGGTTGCGCCTCTTTCCACACCCAAGCCTGCCTCAAATATCCCGATCATTCTCCTCACCCCACAGGGACGTGTCTTCGATCAACGCGTGGCAGAGGAATTATCCGGCCACGAAAAAATCGCCCTGCTCTGCGGACGTTACGAAGGCGTGGACGAACGCATCCGTGAACACCTTGTCACTGATGAAATCTCTATTGGTGATTATGTACTCACAGGAGGGGAACTTCCAGCATTGATGATTATCGATGCAGTCTCAAGACTCCTGCCCGGTGTATTAGGCGACCCCACCGGCGCAGAAGATGACTCGCACTCCATGGGCTTATTGGAATATCCGCATTACACCAAACCATCTGATTTCCGAGATTGGAAAGTACCCGAAATTCTCCTTTCAGGTGACCATGCGAAAATCGAACAATGGCGCAGAGAACAAGCGTTGATCCGCACATTGAACAAACGTCCCGACATGCTGCACAAGACGGAACTAAGCGAGAAAGATAAGAAAATCATTGAAGGTTTAAAGTCGAAGATTGAAGGTCAGGATATTTAACCTGTGATCTTCACCCCTCAACATAAAACCTATTGGAGGCAACATGAAATTCAATTATGGTCGGATTTTTTTACTCGGCTTTGGATTCTTCGGCGTCAGTGTGATATGGACTGTCTACAACGCCTTCGTGCCATTGTTCCTGGCCAACAAATTTGACCTTTCGCCTGCAATCATTGGATTCTTTTTGACGCTCGATAATATTGCCGCACTGTTCATTCAACCTCCTGTCGGCGCCTGGTCCGACCGTCTGCGCACACCTATCGGGCGGCGCATGCCGTTCATTCTGATCGGTGCGCCAGTTGGGGCGATTGCATTCGGCATCATTCCGATCGCGTCTGTCCTGCCGCTTTTTGTAGCATGTACCAGTACCCTTCTATTAAGTATGGCTTTCTGGCGCACGCCAGTCGTGGCTTTGATGCCGGATATCACACCATCAAAATATCGTTCGCAGGCAAACGGCATTATCAACCTCATGGGCGGCATTGGAACGATCATCGCATCATTGGTGGGCAGCACTTTATATGAAATCAACATCGCCTTCCCTTTCTGGATGGGTTCAGGGCTGGTCATCCTTGCCGCTTTACTGGTCTTCATCTTCATCAAGGAACCAAAGGAATATGAAGAGAGCGAGATAGAACCCAACATGATCGAGAGTCTTCGCGAGCTATTTGCATCCCAAGAAAAAAGCGCCGTCCGCATCTTGTGGGCGATCTTCTTTTGGTTCCTTGCCTATTCAGGCATTGAGGCCTTTCTCACCTTATATGCCACAAAATATGTTGGTATGTCGGATGGCGATGCGGGACGCCTCCTCGGGCATATAGGCCTCTTATTCGTGATCTTCGCAGTTCCCGCAGGCCTGATCGGAAGTCGCATCGGACGGCGTGTAACGATTTCAATTGGACTTGTTACGATGGCGTTGTTGATACTGGCACTATATATCCTGCCGCCAGATGTACTCTTCCCCGTTATCACTAAATTACCCGTTTTGGGAAATGTCCGTGTGATCAGCCTTTTCTTAATGCCAGCAGGCATTGCCTGGGCATTGATCAACATCAATTCCCTGCCCATGGTCGTGGATATGACAACCGCTGCACGCCTTGGCACTTTTACAGGACTCTATTACCTATTCTCAACCTTATCAGCCATTGTCGGTCCGAACTTTAATGGATTGCTGGTTCAGTTGAGTGGTAACCGCTATAACCTGATGATGCTGTTCAGTCCAATTTTTCTGATGGTCGCCCTGATATTAATGTTGGGAGTCCACCGCGGCGAGGCACAGGTAGAGTAGCGTAGGAGACTCAGGGTGCGTACCAGATTGGTAATTTGTTTTTGGGCGATCACGTTATCGAGTTTTACTGCCTGCTCACCATCACCAGATTGCTTTCGAGAGAATGTATTCTGCGTCGGTTTGGTAACAGACACACGCAGCTTGAATGATTTTGGCATCAATCATGATACCTGGGCAGGGTTGGAACAGTCACATGCCGATGGGGTAATCGATCAGATTGCATATATCGAATCGGTAAACCCAAAAGATTTTAAAAAAAATATCGCCTTCTTCGTGGACGCCGGTTACGATGTGATCGTCACTTCGGGAATTGGCTTGCGCGATGCAACGCTTCGCAGCGCGGACCTGTATCCTGATTCTGTCTTTATTGGCATGAACCAACCCGATGATGAGAACAGACCCAACTTCATCCCGGTCACATTCCCTGAAGATCAAATGGGTTTCCTTGCCGGTGCATTAGCTGCGCAACTGACAAGTTCAAAAACAGTAGGTGCGGCATGTGAAACTTCGGGCATCGCTTCGATGTGGCGATATTGTGAGGGATTCCGTGCAGGCGCGATATATATGGATGCTTCAGTAAAAGTCTTTGTTATTTATAGAGACAACGGAAGCAGCAGCAATTTGTTCATCGACGATGTATGGGGGTATGAAACCGCACAGGAACTCATCGATAACAACGTAGATGTCATTTTCGCGGCTGGCGGCGGAACTGCTGTTGGCGCATTACGCGCAGCGGGTGAGGTAAAAATCCAGGCCATTGGGGCGGAGAGGGACCAAGCTGCGGCATTGGGAGTCGAAGGCTCGAGCGTGGTGACCTCTGTTTTGGGAGAGACCAGTTCCACAGTCCGGGAATTGATGCGTAGTTTGAGAGATGGGAATGTGACCGAAGAAAAAATCGGCTCAGTAGGGTACGTCCCTTTTGATAAGCTTGTGTCAAAAGAAGTGGTACAGGAAATAGATCATTTGTTGGCAGGTCTTGAAAAGGGGGAGATCAAAACAAATATCCCGGCTGAAAAACCTTGAAAATTGTTATTAACGTAGCAGAACTTGCGCAATAAATCCTTACGCTTTATACTTGCATGGCCGTGAGGTATTGCTCAATTGCATACCTAAAATTTCATAAATCGGATAGGAGAAGAAGAAAATGAAGAAACTGTACTCAATGATGGCGCTGTTCATCATCGCGTCGTTGGCCCTTGCAGCTTGCGGTGGTGCAGCACCTGCTGCAACCGAGGCGCCTGCCCAGGAACCTTTGAAGGTTGGTGTTGTCACTGATGTTGGACAACTCGAAGACAAATCCTTCAACCAGGCTTCGTATGAAGGTGCCAAGGCTGCTGCAGAGGCAGTCGGAGGCACGTTCGATGTGATCGTCACCCAGAATATCTCTGACTACAAGCAGAACATTCAAACCTTTGTTGATCAAGGCTTCGATGTGATCGTTACCGTTGGGTTCTTGATCGGTACAGATACGACCAATGCTGCCAAGGAAAACCCGGATGTCAAGTTTATCGGTGTTGACCAGGGTATCTGTGTAGACGAAACCGGTGCTCCAGATGCCACATTCACCTGTGCCGGCGATGCCGCCACCCTGCTCCCGAACTATCAGGGTATCGTATTCGCTGAGGAGCAGGCTGGTTATCTGGCCGGCGTTCTCGCTGCAAGCATCTCTGAATCTGGTGTTATTGGCGCTGTTGGTGGTACGAACGTCCCCGCAGTTGTTGCCTACAATGCAGGTTATGTTGAAGGCGCGAAATCGGTCAACCCCGATATCGTTACCCTGTATCAGGAAACTGATCCTGATCCTGCCAAGGGCTTCAATGACCCCGCAACTGGTAAGGCAATTGCCCAGCAGTTCATTGGTCAGGGCGCAGATGTACTGTTCCAGATCGCAGGTCTGACCGGTCAAGGCGTTCTTGAAGCGGCCTGTGATGCTGGCATTTACGGTATCGGTGTTGATGTCGACCAGGTGGAAACACTTCCCAATCTGTCTGGTTGTATCGTCACCAGCGCTGAGAAGAAGCTCAAGGATACTGTTCAGGCTGTTGTTGAAAGCGTTGCAAGCGGTACCTTCGAGGCTGGTACAGTGAGCTATAATGCAGCTTCCACACCTCCGGCGATCGGTCTTGCACCATATCATGATCTTGAAAGTGTAGTCACGCCTGAGATTCAGACCAAACTTGATGAAGCTTTCGACGCAATGAAGAACGGCACGCTATCCCCCCCGCGTCAATAATAAGCATTTCATCCACACGTTAGATGAGAGGCGGTCGACTTCTGACGACCGCCTCTCTTTACTAAGTTCGCCACCTTAAAAGGCCAACCATGAGCGATCAACAAACATCACCTCCGCCGCGCCTTCAAATGCGGGGAATCACCAAGCGGTTTCCTGGTGTTGTAGCCAATGACAAAATCGATCTGGATGTAAAAGCGGGGGAAATCCATGCATTGCTTGGGGAAAATGGCGCAGGCAAGTCCACGCTTATGAATATCTTATATGGTCTGTCCCGTCCAGATGAGGGCGAGATATTGTTGGATGGACAACCTGTGCAAATTGCCGACCCTGCGGATGCCATCGCTCGTGGCATTGGAATGGTTCATCAACATTTCATGCTGATCCCGGTTCTTACCGTAGCAGAAAACATTCTTCTCGGTGCTGAAACAATGGCTAATCGCATTTTTCTCGACAGACGCGAAGCTCGACGTCGTATCGCAGAATTAGGCAAGCGGTTCGGTTTTGAAATCGACCCGGATGCAAAGGTGGAAAGTCTCTCGGTAGGATGGCAACAACGGGTGGAAATTCTCAAAGCACTTTATCGTCAGGCTAAAATTCTTGTACTAGATGAACCTACAGCGGTTCTTACGCCGCAGGAAACTGTTGAGGTTTTTGCTGTCCTGCGTCGACTGGCTGCTGAAGGACACAGTATCATTTTTATCAGCCACAAACTGTATGAGGTCTTGGAAATCGCCGATCGGATCACCGTTATTCGGCATGGTCAGGTTGTTGGTTCACGCAAGCCATCAGAAACCAACGAGGAGGACCTGGCTGAACTTATGGTCGGACGTGAAGTATTGCTGATGGTCAACCGTGGGGAGTCCAACCCTGCGGAACCCGTTCTTAAGGTGGAGAACCTAAAGGTTAAGTCAGATCGCGGTCAGGAAGTTGTACAAGATATTAATTTCACGCTCCGCGCCGGCGAGATACTGGGCATTGCAGGGGTGGCAGGCAACGGTCAGGACGAACTGGTTGAAGCCATCACAGGTCTTCGACATGCCACAGAAGGCACGGTGGAACTCGGAGGGGAAAATATTACCCACTGGTCTGTCCGCGAACGACGCGAACATGGTATGGGGTTTGTACCTGGTGATCGACAAAAATATGGACTTATTCTCGGTTTTCCAATTTCAGATAATATGGTCCTAACGCAATACTTTAACCCTCCGTTCGCACGAGGTATACAGAGGGATGATAGAGCAATCGAAAAATGGGCACAGGAAAGAATCGAGGAGTTCGATGTGCGGACGCCTTCATGGAAGGTGTCTGCCAGTACTCTTTCAGGAGGAAATCAACAAAAGTTGATTGTGGCACGGGAATTCAGTCGAGATCTTAAGGTAATGATCCTCGACCAACCAACCCGTGGCATCGACGTTGGCAGTATCGAGTTCATCCACAAACAAACCATTCGCAAACGTGATGCCGGTACTGGCATTCTTCTTGTTTCTGCTGAACTGGATGAGATACTCGAGATATCTGACCGGATAGCTGTCATGTATCGCGGTCAGATCGTGGCTTTTGTAGACGGGCGAACTGCCAACAAGGAGGAGATCGGTCTGCTGATGGCAACTGGAGGGCGGGCACCAGCAGAAAGAAATTTGACAGACTCAACCATAATAAAAGGAGAGGTCTGATGATTGCGCGTCTTAAATCTTATCTGAGACCGATAGCTGTTCCCGCATTATCAATTCTTCTCGCCCTCCTGGTCGCGTCAATTCTTATCATTGTATCTGGATTGATCAACGCAGAAAACGGGAAGGTTAACCTGTTTCTTCCTTTGATAGCTTACCGCAGCCTGCTTGCAGGGTCGCTTGGAAGTTTCAAAGGGTTTGCCAACATGATAGTGGCGGCCTCGCCCTTAATGCTTACAGG
>Ga0102953_1001964_pt1 | contig 12656 bp, 9 predicted proteins | sample SalPon2A_C_D2_MG_FD_78509 | JGI IMG/M metagenome (GOLD analysis project Ga0102953, IMG submission 78509) | Soil microbial communities from South San Francisco under conditions of wetland restoration - Salt Pond MetaG R2A_C_D2_MG | ecosystem: Environmental > Terrestrial > Soil > Wetlands | place... | reverse complement strand
CTGGCTTCCTGAATTTATCAATGCCTACAAAGAGATTGTGTCACGCGAACAAGTGAATCCGAAACTAAGTGTGGCCAGGGTCAAGGACCTTCCTTTGGTTGAAGTACCTGCTACGGGGCCACAAAGTGACATCATGTGTGTTCTCATATCAGGGGATGGGGGCTGGGCCAGCATCGATCAGGGCCTGTCGAAGACGCTTGCACAATCCGGTATTCCAACCGTCGGGATCAATTCGCTGAAGTATCTGTGGGACCGCAAGACCCCGCAACAGGCTGCCATTGACCTCCAGAGGGTGACACAGAATTATTTATTGAAATGGAACAAGGACAAGGTGATCTACATCGGATATTCACTGGGTGCGGATATCCTGCCGTTCATGCTGCACAATCTGCCGGAACCACTGAGCAAAAACACCTTGCTTGCTGCTTTTTTGTCACCGAGCCAAACGGTTGATTTCCAGTTTCACCTGTCATACTGGATTGGCGGCGGAAGCGGTAAAAATTATCTGAATGTATTGCCGGCGATCCAGTCATTGAAAAACATCCCGCTTCTGTGCCTGTATGGTGATGACGAGACCGACAGTATCTGTAAAGATATCAATATGCCGAACGCACATGTCGTGGCAATGTCGGGTGGTCACCACTTCGACGGCAACTACCAGGGACTGGCTGACGAGGTGCTCAAGTACATGAAAAAGAGCGAAGAATGACGCGGACGGAGTAACGCAGCATAGTACTTCGAACTATGAGGTAGTTTTCCCTAATTTGAATAGACTTACAAAAAGAGAAGCAAGATCTGGTTCAGGTAGATTTGATCTTTCAGCTCTTCTGCACTCTCTCAGGTTTACGTTTGAAACACCCCCTCCTTACCTAATCTCTAATATCCTAACGTAAATACATTGTGAAAACGTTTAAATTTTCAAATATCAAATGATCTTCCTCTCTTCTTTGTTAAGGGGTGTAGAATTACAATGGTAAGAACTCTTAACAAAAGAGGAGGTAATGATGAAAGCCAATAGTTGGATCATTGCAATTGTCAGTTTATGGATAATCTTGTCTGCACTCATCGGTTTTACTCCGATGTTCATTCTATGGAGTAACCTGATTTCCGGTGCCATTATAGCTATAGCCGGTTTCTCATTTGCAAAAGAGAGACCGGGATTTGGATGGATTGCCGGAATATTGGGTCTCTGGATATTGGTATCCGGTTTTATACCAGGGCTACAGACAGCACCCGGACTGCTTTGGAATGGAATAATCGTAGGTGCAGTCACTGCTATTGATGGATTCTCGTCACTTGGCAGCACCGAAACAAGCACTCAGAGAACGCAGACTGCCAACGGATGATTTGATCAGGATAATATCCTGAATAAATTAAGCCTCCATTTATGAATGGGGGCTTTTTTTATTGGTCACCGGCCAGTGTAAAAATTGCACTTCCAGTGCGTGGAGTATTCGTCTATTGAGGCGCTCCTGCTATAATTTAGAGGCAGACTTGAATTTTAGTACATAATAGTGGAGCTTGCTTCTCACGGATTGTCGGGTCGAATTTGCAGGTGCTGCCGATCCAAACGAGAGGGGTTGCCGCCCAGATATCTTAAAAGCATCGTATCTGATAATCAACAATATTCCGAATTATCTTAATTATGGATGACGGTGCGATTAATGTGGCCCTTTTTAGAGGTGGTTTAATTGCCGCGTGTTTGATAGGTCTGTTCGTATTTCAGGTTAATGCTCAGCAGAAAAACACAGGCGTTCAGATGATCGGGGATTCAACCGCTTTCAAACCGGGTATGGAAGTGGTTTTATCCGGAGTCATACGTGATGCCAAGACCGGTAAATCTATAGAAGGAGTCACTATTTATATTGAGCGATTAAACACCGGGACTGTCACAGATGCCAGTGGCAGGTATCAAATCACTTTGCCGCCAGGCAGTTATTCTGTCAGATTCCAATACCTGGGTATGGAGACGGTAAACAGGAAGATCCATCTCCTGTCGGATGGTCATCTGAATATCACTATGAGAGAGAAGTCTCTTAGCATGGATGAAGTCATCATAAAGGGGAACGCACAAGGTGGTAATGTCAAGAGTGCCGTCACGGGAATCAATGAACTGAATATCGCACAGATATCACAGCTACCGTCACTGTTGGGTGTCTCGGATGTGGTCCATACATTGTTGCTCCTGCCAGGGGTGAATACGGTTGGTGAAGGCGCCTCCGGATTTAACGTTCGCGGAGGCATGACCGATCAAAATCTTGTATTGCTTAATGGTGCCCCGTTGTTCAATTCTTCACATGTTCTGGGCCTTTTCTCGGTTTTCAATCCGGACGCAGTCGACAATTTTACGCTTTATAAAGGCTATATCCCGGCGCGGTTCGGCGGACGGCTATCATCAGTGCTTGATGTCCACATGAAGGAGGGTGATTATGATAGATATCAGGTCAAGGGAGGGGTAGGCATTGCATCAGGCCGCTTATCTGTTCAGGGACCGATAGTGAAAGACAAAACGTCATTTCTGGCCGGGGTTAGAAGCACCTATTCGGATTGGGTTTTGGGACTTGCGCAAAACCTGGATGTAAAAAGGAGCAAAGCCGGATTTTATGATGCGAATATAAACCTTTCGCAAAGGTTTGACGAGAATAACCGGGTAGAACTCTCTTTCTATGGGAGTCATGACAATTTCCGTTATTCCGACAAATTTGGATATTCCTGGGGTACGAAACTTGGAAATTTGAGGTGGGACAAGATCTTTTCGAACCACCTGATGATGGAAGTATCGGCTGTGTTTGGCGACTATAGTAGCTCCAACTACGATCCCCAGGGATTTGATGCATCTGTACTTAACAACGGGATAAGATACGACCAGTTTAAAAGTGACTTTTTGTATAAACCCAATGGCAAGCATATGATTGACTTTGGGGCGGAGCGGGTAGACTATAATGAAAAACCTGAAACCATAGGTCCGTATAACAAAACATCCAATCTGACTTTCGAGGAGGTTTCAAAAGGAAGGGGCCGAACCCTATCGCTGTACGTAAGTGATGATTATACCATTTCTTCACGCCTGTTGCTATCCCTTGGTTTGCGCTATTCCCTTTTTCAGGATCTCGGACCCGGCAACGTTTACAGTTATCAAGCCGGGATGCCGAGGGATGTGAGCACCATTACGGATTCGACACAATACGGAAGGGGTAAAGTAATAGCTCATTATGCCGGTTTTGAGCCGAGGGTATCGATACGTTATAACCTGGATGCCGCAAGTTCTGTCAAGATAAGCTATGTCCGGATGCAACAATTCATCCACCAGATTTCCAACAGCACCTCCTCAACCCCCGCTGACATCTGGCAGGTAAGCAACACTTTTATCCCGGGCGAGAAGGCTGATAATTTTTCAGTGGGATATTACAGGAATTTCAATGACGACACATGGGAAACATCCCTGGAGCTGTTCTATAAAAGGACATCAGATTTATTATTGTACAAGAATTTTGCACAACTTCATTTGAATAATCATCTTGAAACCGAGTTACTGGAAGGCAAAGGCAAAGCCTATGGAGTCGAGCTTTCAATCAAAAAAACAAGCGGCAAATGGACCGGGTGGTTGTCATATGCCTATACGCGGTCGCTGGAACGGTCAACAGTAAGCTATCCATCGGAACAAGTTAACGGGAACGATTGGTTTCCATCGGATTTCGATCGTCCTCAGAATATCAGTCTGGTTGCCAAACGGCAGATTGCTAAACGCAGCGCATTCTCATTCAGCATCGTCTATGATACGGGCAGGCCGATTACAGCCATTGTATCGAGCTATGAGCAGGGGCAGACCATTATCCCCGAATACTCCTCAAGGAACGGGTATCGAATTCCTGATTATATCCGTCTTGATGTATCGTTCACAATCGGTGACAATATCTGGAAAAACCGGGTAGTGAATCCCAATAAAAAATACCATGATAGCCTGACAATATCATTTTATAATGTATTAGGTCGGGAAAACGCGTATTCCGTGTTTTATAAGCGACCTCCTGATTTATACATACCGCAATCCTACAAACTTTCGGTGCTTGGAACCATCATTCCCTCTGTAACTTATAACTTCAATTTCTGATGGGCATGCCTGAACTCCGAAAAACTGATATGTCTAATCTTTCATTTTCTAAAGGCCTCAGGATATTGATTCTGATCAGTTCGGTTATTTTTCTGAGTAGTTGTGTTAAAGCTATCCACTTTAAGGTGAAGCATCAGGGTGGACAGTTGGTTGTACAGGGTATGATTACAAACAGTGGAGGGAAACAGGAGTTACATATCGGAATGACATCCCCGGGTGAGCGTAAGACCATCCCGGTTGATAATGCACATGTCACGATCTATGAGAATACCGATCATCAGGAAGACTACCACGAAACGGATCCGGGAATTTATATTATGGATGGCAACATCGTGAAAGGGATACCCGCGAATACCTATCATCTTGTGATTAAGCTGGAAAATGGTAAAGAATACCAGACCATACCCGAAACAATGCCGATGGCTACAGGAAATGTCAGTGCTCATTATAAGTTGGGTAAGGTGAAGGAACTCAGTAATGCTGGTGTTGAGCTTACCGAGGATGCAGTCTTTGTTTATGCAGATACCCAAATCCCAAAAACTGCGAAGCCTCTTTATTTAAAATGGGACGTGGATGAGGTGTACAAGTTTACACAGGTCTACATACCAAGCCCTTTCAACATTCCACCCCCCGTTTGTTATGTCACTATTTATCCGAACACACAGAATATTATGCTGTACAATGGGGCGGAACTGAATACAGATGAGATCACAGATCAGAAAATAGCGACCCAGATTATCAACTTTTCATTTTATCAGAAGCATAATTTTGATGTTTACGTTTCCTCAATTACCAGGAACGCCTATGAGTATTGGAAACATGTAAATGAGGTAGTGAATAGCAACGGAACGATTTTCGATGTTCCTCCGGCCACAGTGCAGGGGAATGTATATAGTATCAGCAATCCCAATGAAAACGTACTCGGATATTTTGAAGCGGCTGTGATAGACACATCGAGATTTGCAATGTATCGCTACGAAATGCCCATCCCGATACTTAATCCCTGTGCCACCGCAGCCAAACCCGAGTGCAATGCCTGTCTTTTACTACCCAACAGTACACTACAATACCCTAGTAATTTTGATGATATTCGATAGATCAATGGCTATAATTTTATGATGATAAAAGTTGAATTAGAGGTATGGCTCAGTTCTGTTGATTATGAAAAACATGCAGTTAGGAGAAGACAATACGTTACGGGTCCCATTTCATAATTCATGATTCATAATTAAAATTCTCTTCTCGTTGACTTTAGAATCCGTAGCTACTAAATTCAGCGTCATGTTTACGACATCATTCCATACTGACAGTTGGTGGTGGCCGGCCCGCTGAAGCGGATCGGCGTTGGATCCCGTTTGTCCGGGGTGTCGTATCAAAGATATTACCAACAAGAAACGTCGAAACCCGCTTCAGGATCAACCTGAGCGGGTTTTTTATTTTATGGACAGAACAAGATTTAAAGAACTTTCAAAAACCTATACGGCCATCCCGGTCTACCGGGAGTTGCTGGATGATGTACTGACGCCGGTCTCGCTATTTCTGAAGATCCGGCAGGGGGCATCTTATCCGTTCCTCCTTGAATCGGTGGAAGGGGGAGAGCAACTGGCCCGTTATTCATTTATTGGCCGGGACCCCTACCAGGTGCTCTCGTTCAAAGAGGGTCATCTGAGGCTGGAACATGATGGGATAAACGAGTCACTCTCCGGCGATTTTTACGATCGGCTGAACGAGCTGGTATCGCAATACCGGGAGCCGAAGCTGCCGGAACTGCCGCGTCTGACCGGTGGCGCTGTCGGTTACGTTGCCTATGATACCATTCGACAGACGGAATACCTGCCCAACATCCCGGAAGATGATCTGAAGCTTCCGGATGCCATATGGGCCTTTTACAACGAAATCTATGCGTTTGATCATGTCCGCCACCGGATTATCCTGATCCGAACCATTTTCATAGACGGGACAGATGCTGATCTGGATGCGTTGTACGACCAGGCGATGGTGGGCCTGGATCGCATGCAGGATCGTTTGAACCACGATATCCGGAAAAATGGCAGCGTTGACCTGAAGACAAACGATCTGCAGAGCAATACGACGCGTGAACGGTACATGGAGATCGTCGAAAAGGGCAGACATTATATATATGAAGGCGACATCTTCCAGGTTGTGCTGTCGCAGCGAATCACGACTCAGTACAAGGGCGACCGGTTCATGTTGTACCGGGCGCTTCGCACAGTGAACCCGTCTCCCTATCTTTTTTATCTCGATTTGGGTGATTTCGCGCTGATCGGGTCCTCACCTGAAGTGCAGGTGCGTGTGCAGGACGGAAAAGCAGAGGTGCTGCCTATCGCGGGAACCAGGCCCAGGGGAAAAACCCCGGAAGAGGACGAAGAACTGGGCAGCGAGCTGAAACGGGATGCCAAGGAAGTGGCCGAACACGTGATGCTTGTCGATCTTGGGAGAAACGATCTGTCGAGATTTTGCAAGCCGGGCACCGTAAAAGTAACACAAAGCCAGGTGATCGAACGGTTTTCTCACGTCATGCACCTCGTTTCCACGGTGGAAGGATATCTTCAGGATGGGTACAAATCGGTTGATGCGCTCCGTTACTGTTTCCCCGCAGGGACCGTAAGTGGTGCCCCGAAAGTACGGGCCATGGAGATCATCGACGAGCTGGAGGCGTCCAAACGTGGTCCGTATGCCGGAGCCGTCGGCTATTTTGATTTCTCCGGGAATATGGATACCTGTATTGCCATCCGGACGATGATAGCCACTTCCAATCGTATCTATATCCAGGCCGGTGCCGGCATCGTCGCCGACAGCCAGCCCGCCCGCGAATTTGATGAAACAATGAATAAAGCGCGTGCTTTGCTCGAAGCATTAACCGTAGCTAAAGGAATGACAGTAGTATCATGACAAAGACGGCCTCTCAGACAGACCAGAAACCCTCGTCTGAAACCCGGACTCCAACCATCCTTTCCGGGATTCAGCCCTCGGGTAAGCTTCACCTCGGCAACTATTTCGGGGCCATGCGCCAGCATCTCCGGATGCAGCATGAAGGGGATGCGTTCTATTTTATGGCGAACTATCATACTCTTACATCGCTCAACGACGGAAAGGAACTCTACCAAAATACGATCGATGTGGCGCTTGATTACCTGGCACTGGGACTCGATCCCAACCGGTGCACCTTCTTTGTTCAAAGTGATGTTCCACAGGTAACCGAGCTCTCCTGGATTCTCGGAACGCTATGTCCGAAAAGTCTGATGGAAAAAGGAGTGGCTTACAAAGAGAAAGTGGCTAACGGTCTGGCTCCCAACATCGGCCTGTTTACCTACCCGATATTGCAGGCGGCTGATATTCTGATCTATCATTCCGACCTGGTGCCGGTTGGGGCCGATCAGAAGCAGAATGTCGAGATTACCCGCGACCTCGCCACCAAGTTTAACAATACATATAATGGCGAATACCTGCGTCTTCCGGAGCCGTACATTATGAAGGAAGTGGCCATCGTCCCCGGTGTCGATGGCAGAAAGATGAGTAAGTCGTACGGCAATGCCATCGACATATATGATGAAGGAAAGTCATTGAAGAAGAAAGTGATGTCCATCCAGACGGATTCGACGCCTCTTGAAGAACCTAAAGACCCGGATAAATGCAACGTCTACGCGCTTATCAGGCTTTTCGCGGATGATGATCTGGCGAAAGAGATTGCAGATAAATACCGGGCCGGGGGATATGGCTATGGTCATGCCAAGAAGGAACTTCTCGGATTGATTACTGATTATTTTGCAGGGGCCAGGGAACGTCGCAAGGAATTGGAACAGGATATCGATTATGTGATTGATGTTTTGAAAGAAGGCGGACGCAGGGCCAGGGAACGTGCCGAAGAAGTGATGGAACCGATTCGGTCAGTGACCGGCATCATGCGTAATTTTTCGTTGAAAACTGAAACAAAATAAACACCTGGAATGATGGGAAAATGGAATGATGGATATGCAACCGGCAATTTGCAACCCGTAATCAGTAACTTGTTATGGTACTGATAATCGACAATTACGACTCCTTCACCTATAACCTGGTGCACCTGGTTGCAGCGTTTGCCGGTGAGTATGAGGTTTATCGGAATGATCGCATCACGATCGATCAGATTCGCGACAAGCAACCGGAAGCCATTCTGATCTCGCCGGGGCCCGGTCGTCCGGTTGATGCCGGGATAACGGAGGAACTGATCCGTGAGATGGGTTCGGATATACCGGTGCTGGGTGTATGCCTGGGGCATCAGGCCATCGGGGAGGTTTTCGGTGCAAAAGTCGTACATGCTCCCTCACTGATGCACGGGAAAACATCATTGATCGAGCATGATGGAAAGACGATCTTTGATGCTGTGCCGCAGCGATTTCCGGCGACCCGTTATCACTCGCTGGTTTTGGACCCGGAAAGTATACCGGATGAACTGGAAGTCAGTGCCAGAACGGCGGATGGTGTGATCATGGGCGTGCGGCATAAGCGTTATCCGGTCGAAGGGATACAGTTCCACCCGGAGAGCATTCTGACGGAAACCGGACCTAAGTTGCTGAGTAACTGGGTCTCGCAGTATATCAAACCAATATCAACCCCAACGACTTGACACCAAATGGATGGATCTGAAACCGTAGTCTTTACAGATATACTTCACAAGCTTGCCAATCGTAAAAACCTGGATGCGAATCAGGCAAAAGCAGCGCTGGAGGCCATAATCAGCGGTGCTATCCCGGAAGCTCAGATTGCAGCATTCCTATTCGGGATGCGTGCGAAGGGAGAAACCGTCGAAGAGATGACCGCTTTCGTCGAGGTGATGCGAAAGGCAGCCGTTCATGTGGATGTGGATATCAGGCATGCGGTTGATTTATGCGGTACGGGCGGTGACAATGCCAATACGTTCAATATCTCAACAGCCTCGATGTTCGTGGTTGCCGGAGCAGGAGCACCCGTGCTGAAACATGGAAATCGGAGTGTCTCCAGCAAGAGCGGGAGCGCGGATGTCCTTGAGGCACTTGGAGCAGTGGCAGCCCTTCGCAAAAGACAGGTTGAAAAGGTGTATAATGAAACCGGCCTGGCCTTCATGTTTGCGCCCTATTTTCATCCCGCTATGAAACATGTAATGCCGGCAAGAAAGGCTCTCCACCTCAGAACGTTTTTTAATATACTCGGGCCTTTGCTGAATCCCGCCGGTGTCAAACGCCAGGTTGTAGGGGCTTATAATCGCCAGATCGCCCATCTGGTCATTCAGATTTTACGCAACCTCGGAACTGACTTCGCCTATGGAATCAATGCAGAGGATGGTTTGGACGAGTTCAGTACCACGACCTATACGGATGTCTATGAACTTCAGCATGAAATGTATTCAGAAGCCGTACGATTCGATCCCCGTGACCTGGGTATCAAGCTGGCCCAGCCCGAGGATCTGAAAGGCGGGGATAAAGATGTCAATGCCGAAATCATCCAAAATATCCTGAAAGGAAAAGGGACCCAGGCGCAGCAGGATATAGTGACACTAAATGCCGTATTTGGAATTCACGCTTCCGGAATCGTTGATCATTTGAAAGAAGCTCATGAACGGGCTCTTGAAAGCATTGCCTCTGGTAAGGCTGAACGTAAACTCCAACAATTTGTCGAGGCCACAAACGATGTTAGTTCGACGACGAAACCGGATATGCCATGAGTACAATCCTGGATAAAATTGTGGCACAGACCCGGGAAGATCTGGCGCGACGCCGGCGAAAGGTGAAGGCCGTCGATTTCCGGTCCTTCGAACAATACGAACGGGAGCGGCGGTCGTTGTACGAGGCCCTTCAGGTAGAAAACGAAGTGGCCGTCATCGCGGAGATCAAAAAAGCATCGCCTTCAAAAGGGCTTATACGCCCGGATTTCAACCCGGAAAAGCTGGCGGAATCGTATCTGAAAGGCGGGGCGTCCGCCATTTCGGTCCTCACCGATGAACCGTTTTTCAAAGGGCATCTGACCTATCTGGAGAAAGTATCGATGATCTCAGATAAGCCGGTTCTGCGCAAGGATTTTATTATCGATCCCTACCAGATTGAAGAGGCACGTGCTTACGGAGCCGATGCCATTTTATTGATCGTTCAGATAACCGAAGGATCACAGCTTAGTGAGTTGTTACATGCTGCGCATGAAACAGGTCTGGAATGTATGGTCGAGTGTTATGATGAAAATGACTTTAGACAGGTTTCGTTCGACGAAGTCCGGATTCTGGGTGTCAATAACCGGGATCTGAACACTTTTGAAGTACAGCTCCATCGAGGGGTGTCTTTATTGGAACAGGCGCCCGGCCAGGTTGTCAGGGTCTCGGAAAGCGGTATAACCTCGGTGGATGACCTGCGTTATCTCTATGAGCACGGTATTCATGCGGCGCTGATCGGCGAGTATTTCATGCGGAAACAGGATCCGGGGCAGGCGGTGAAGGAAATTCGCGAACAACTTTTGGAGATGGATTTCTCGTCCCGGCGCCCTGCTTCGGAACGATAACCCGGCAGTCCTGCTACTAAATTGGAAAAGTCATTGTAGATATTATACACCCGGTAATTGTCAAAGGTATAGTTTTATTATGAAAGGTTTATTGCACAATGATACGCAGCGTTACACCCTCCTTAATCCTCCCTCGATGGAGGAGACTTTCCTTGTCCCCTTGAGGGGACTTATAGGGGGTGTTCAGAACCATTCCCTCGTTCCCATGCTCTGCATGGGAATGTAAAGCCGGAAGCTCTGCTTCCAAGAAGTGAGAGAAGAGCTTCGCAACGAGGCTGATAATCAAATGATGATTTAAGATAACAGATACATGTTTTTCGAAGACGAATCGGAACCCAGAACACGAGTTAAGATTTGCGGCCTGACCACGCTGGAGCACGCGCGTTATGCCTCAGGGGCCAGGGCTGATTTTCTGGGATTTATTTTTTACGAGAAGAGTCCGCGATACATCGAACCTGCGGAGGCGGCGGCAATCATCACATGGATCGAAGGACCGGCAAGTGTTGGCGTTTTTGTGAATAAATCAATTGATGATGTCAATGATATTGCCCGGCTGACCGGCATCGAATATGTACAGTTGCACGGGGATGAATCGCCGGAATATTGCGAGCTTATCGAAAAACCCATCATCAAAGCCTTCCGGGTTAAGGCGGATGACACCATAGAGACATTGCGCGATCGCATTCAGCCATATCGGGATTCGGCAGCTTATTTCCTCTTTGATGCCTATGCTTCGGATGTGTATGGTGGAAGCGGGAAATCATTCAACTGGGATATCCTTGCAGAATTTGATAGTCCGCGTCCTTATTTGCTTGCGGGCGGGCTATCCTCAGAAAACGTAAAGGAAGCCGTCCAAAAGGTGAAACCATATGGGCTGGATGTATCAACAAGCCTCGAAGATGAACCCGGCATCAAAAGCTTCGAGAAGATGGAAACGTTTTTCGACGTCATGCAGGAAATCTGGGAGGACCAGCGTGATGAGTGACCTTATCACGGGAATCGATAGAATCCGACACGGCGGATAATTTTAAGTTGTTTTATTAAATAAGCCATAGAGATACGGAAAAGCACAGAATATTTTCTCCGAGTTTTTCTGTGCCTCTGCGGCAATAGATAAAGTAAAATAAACAGGTACAGCCTTTACGAAAATTAAGGATCAAAATAATCGAACTTATGCAGGATCAATTGACAGCTTACGATGCACCTGACAGTGCCGGTTACTATGGAAAATTCGGTGGCCGGTTTGTGCCGGAGATTCTCATCCCGGCGCTGGAAGAACTTGAGATAGCTCTAAGGGATACTGAGCAGGACCCGAATTTTCGGGCGGAATATCTGAATCTCTTGCGTGAATATGTCGGACGTCCAACGCCACTGACCTTCGCCGGCCGTCTGACCGAATACTATGGAAGGGGCCGTATTTATCTCAAGAGGGAAGACCTTTGCCATACGGGTGCGCATAAGATTAATAACACAGTTGGGCAAATCCTCCTCGCCCGCAGAATGGGTAAAGGGCGCATAATCGCCGAGACCGGTGCCGGCCAGCATGGTGTAGCCACAGCGACTGTCTGTGCCTTGTTTGGGATGGGATGCACCGTGTACATGGGTGCGGAAGATACGCGTCGTCAACGGCTGAATGTGGAGCGCATGCAGCTTCTCGGAGCTGAAGTGCGTCCGGTCGAAAGTGGCTCACAAACACTGAAGGACGCAACCAATGAGGCCATACGCGACTGGGTTACCAATGTTTCCGACACGTTTTACATCATCGGATCAGTCGTCGGGCCACATCCGTATCCCAAGATGGTACGAAATTTTCAGAAGATTATTGGTGAAGAGGTAAGAGAGCAGCTCGCAGAAAAAGAAGGCAAACTGCCGGATTATCTGCTGGCCTGCGTCGGCGGCGGTTCTAATGCTATGGGCATCTTTTATCCTTTTCTGAATGATCCATCCGTAAAGATGATCGGCCTGGAAGCGGCAGGGGAAGGTGTTGATACGCACAAAACGGCGGCGTCTATGACGGTCG
>Ga0102953_1001963_pt1 | contig 12658 bp, 5 predicted proteins | sample SalPon2A_C_D2_MG_FD_78509 | JGI IMG/M metagenome (GOLD analysis project Ga0102953, IMG submission 78509) | Soil microbial communities from South San Francisco under conditions of wetland restoration - Salt Pond MetaG R2A_C_D2_MG | ecosystem: Environmental > Terrestrial > Soil > Wetlands | place... | reverse complement strand
GTTCAGAAAAATACGTATCTGAAAAATGGGCACAACTATCAAAGTCCGCGTTTGACGATTTACCTACCGGGCAACGGAGGCTTTTTAACCGCGATCTCCATGATGTGTGCCGGTTGGGATGGTTGTACAACCAAAAATCCGGGCTTCCCGAAAAATGGCAAGTGGAACGTCAAATGGGAAAACCTGGAACCGATGTTTTAGCACTTACCCCAAAGGGGTAAAATAATAATAGCCCCGGGTAAACGCAGCGCAACCCGGAGGTGAATATGAAAATAAGTTATAAGGCGCATCCACCGAGGTTGGTTAAAAGAGAAAAGGTTTCATGCGCCGGATAGAAATAGCGATTGGAAATCAGAAATAAATTAGATATTGGTTATGAACTACTCAAAACGACTATTGGCTTTTGGACTCATGCTCCTGATGGGCGTGACAACTTGGGCAGCACCCGGTAAGAAAGAGGTAAAATACCTGTCAGGTACGGATAATATTCACACAAAAACCTGGGATTTCTTCTGTACCTCGGGGCGAAAAAGTGGTGAATGGACCACCATTGAAGTGCCCTCACAATGGGAGCAGCAGGGATTTGGTGAATACGATTATGGACGTGATTACCGGACTGACGGAAAAAAATTCCGGTTTTCGGATGAGACAGGCATTTACAAACACAAATTTTCTGTGCCTGCTGATTGGAAAGGCAAGCGGATTTACATCGTTTTTGAAGGATCGATGACAGACACCGAGGTGAAAATCAATGGTCAATCGGCCGGGCCAATCCATCAGGGAGCGTTTTATCGTTTCCGCTATGATATCACCGATAAGCTGAAAGTTGGTACTGAAAATGAGTTGGAAGCCACGGTTCACAAAATGTCGGCCAACCATTCGGTAAACCGAGCAGAACGTTACGCTGACTATTGGATTTTCGGCGGCATTTTCCGGCCGGTTTATTTGGAAGCCTATCCGGAAGAGCATATCGACCGCGTGGCCATCAATGCCAAAGCTGATGGTTCGTTTTACATGGATGCATTCCCGATGGGATTGACTAAAAAGAAAACCATCAAGGCTGAAATTATTGATGCAGATGGAAATGTGGTCCAAAAATGTGATGCCAAAGCCAATCCGGAAGATTCGCTGGTGAGCTTGACTTGCCAGGTTGAAAATCCAAAGCAATGGACGTCAGAAACACCCAATTTGTATTCGGTTAAAGTGAGTCTGGATGATGGTTCAACACCAATTTATCAACTCACACAAAAATTTGGATTCCGCACCATTGAAATCCGAAAAGGTGACGGCATCTATATCAACGGAACAAAGGTTAAATTTCGTGGCATCAACCGCCATGTTTTCTGGCCGGAAACCGGACGTTGCATCAATCCGACGATCGATCTGAATGACGTCAACCTGATGAAAAATATGAACCTGAATGCCGTTCGTTGTTCACACTATCCTCCGAATCAGTCGTTTTTGAATATTTGTGATTCGCTGGGGCTTTTCGTTCTGGATGAGCTGGCCGGCTGGCAGAATTATTATGATACTGAAGTCGGGAGCAAGCTGGTTCGCGAGATGGTTATCCGTGATGTGAACCATCCATCCATTATTTTTTGGGACAATGGAAACGAAGGAGGAACCAATCCAAACCTGGATGATGACTTTGCCATTTATGATCCGTCCAATCGTCCGGTTATTCACCCGCATCACAAGCCGGGTCATGCTTTTAACGGAATCGATTGTAACCACTACGAAAACTATTACAGCTCAAAACACATCCTTTCTGAAGGAAAAATATACATGCCCACCGAGTTTTTGCATTCGCAGGATGACGGTGGTGGCGGCGCTAGTCTGGGCGATTTCTGGGAGTTGTTTTGGGACACTCCGAATTCCGGCGGCGGTTTTACCTGGGCATTGTTGGACGAAGGCGTTGTTCGCACTGACCTCAATGGCTTCATCGATGTCAACCGCGTGAATGCTCCCGATGGCGTTGTGGGACCTCATCGCGAAAAGGAAGGAAGCTACTACGCCATGCGCCAGATTTATTGTCCGGTGCACATCACCATGAAAAAACTACCTGGTAATTTTGATGGTAGCATCCCGGTAGAAAACCGTTTCTACTTTACGAATCTCGATCAATGCAAATTCGAATGGCAGCTTGTCAATTTTAAACATGTACAGGATCGTGGTGCTGGGCATCAGGTAATGAAAAGCGGAACAATCAGCAGCCCCAATGTTCAGCCTAAAGAAAAGGGATCGTTGAAAATCAAATTGCCGGATGATTTTAACAATTATGAGGCTTTGTACCTGAAAGCTTTTGCGCCTTCTGGTCGCGAACTCTACTGTTGGAGCTGGAAAATTGATGGCAATGAAAAACCAGTGGCACAATTGGTGCGCAAGGATATGACCGAAAAGGAATTGGAGCATCGCAAAAAAATGAAGGCTGAAGGTGTTGAGGAAGACAACATTTTGCCGATTGAGCAGCAGGCTGGTGACTCTAAGGTGAGTTCGCATGTGGAGGTGACCGAAAAAGACAGTTTGATAACCATGAAAGCGTCTGGCATTTCGGTGACATTCAGTAAGAAAAATGGAACCATTATACGAGTTGATAACGATATGGGATTGTCACTCCCGATCAGTAACGGTCCTGTTTTGGTTACCGGAAAATCAGAGCTTTTGGACGTTCGTCAACATGCTGGTTCCAATTTTCATGCACTTGAATTCAGCTTCCGGGGTGATTTGAAAAACATCATCTGGACCATGTATGACAGTGGCTGGCTTCAGTTGGATTACGAATATCATGTGGAAGGCAAACAATATTTCACAGGTGTGAGCTTCGATTTTCCTGAATCAGACATTATCGGGGCTCGTTGGCTGGGTGATGGACCTGCCAATGTGTGGAAAAATCGTTTACAAGGCGGGAAGTTGGATGTGTGGGAACGCATGTACAACAACGTATTGCCGGGAGACAACGATTGGCAATATCCACAATTCAAGGGTTATTACGCTGACGTTTCCTGGATGGAGTTCAACACCGTTTATGGAAAATTCACGATGGTGGCAAAAGAAGATAATTTGTTCGTTCGTCTGTTCCATTTCTATGGTTTGTCTGGCCCAACGAACTACCCAATTTCACCAAAAGGCGACATTTCCTTTTTGGATAATATTCCGCCAATCGGAACGAAATTAGCTGTCGGCATCAGCAACGATACCTGGAAACTGGGGCCTGAAGGCGAATTGAACGTGATGGACAAACCAGTGAAACGAACCCTGTATTTCTATTTCGGGATGTTGAATTGATTTTACGCCACAAAGTGGCAATAGATACTAGCCCAAGTCAACGCCTTGGGTTCACACATGACAATGAAATGGACGTCCTGAAAGAACAGTATAAATAAAATCGAACCTGAATTAAAAGCGAAATTCACAACTCGTGGCAAATTAATGATGACCAACAGAATCGAAATATCACAACTAAAAAATAGATTGAATAAAGGCCTGATATGGGTTTGGGTACTTTTTGTTGTCACGGCTTGCCAACAAAAAACGGCTAAAACACAAGTTCCAAAATTATGGCATAAACAAACTCGTGAATTGCGCTACCAAACGGATGGGCATGATTTTGTGATCACCAATGGGACGCATCGTTTTAACCGGGCGTTGTATGGTTCACACACGGGTTTTCGGGTTGAAGCCGGTGATTTGCCTGAGTTTGCGATGTACATGCCCCGCATGGGTGGAACATTGCGGTTGGGGCTCATTCAGGGTGATTCCTCCAAATGGTTGAAAGATGCTGAAACCATCGAGGCCCGCTACCGTGCCGGAACAATGATTTACGACATCAGCGATCCCATGTTGGGAGGAGGGCATTTGCATCTTCAGGTGCTGGCCTTGCCCGACGCTGATGGCATGATCTTGAAGGTAGAAGGAGAAGATGTACCTGATGATACCAACTTATTTTGGGGATTTGGCGGAGCATCAGGTAAACGTTTTTCGCGTGATGGCGATTTGGGTGCTGATCCCGAATCAAGTTTCGACTTGAAACCGCAGTATTGCAAAAGTGACGAGTACTTTTTAAACGACAACAGTTTCAACCTTTATTATGGTTCGGGCAGAAGTTTGTCTGACAATGAAGTGTACGAAAATAACTACCAACCCACCAAGGAAGAGTTGGCGGCAACGCGTCTGAAGAGCAAAAAGCGGATTTTCGGTTTGATACCCGAAGGATCAGAAATGCATGTTGGAGACGCGTCCAGCCAAAAAAGTCCATGGCAATTTTTGAATTCTGACAAAAAAGAGGCGCCTGCTGTGGTTGGAAAATTGAATTTGCAATCCGGCAAGGACAATTACTTCTTGCTGGTCAATCCAGATACCAGGCAACGACCAACAATGGCTGAATTGCCTGCAATTTTCAATCGGGCTGATTCGGCACGGGCACAATTGGCCAATCGTATCAAAATTGATACGCCAGATGATTACATCAATGCTGTTGGGGCATCGCTGTCCACCGCGGCTGATGCGGTTTGGGATGGACACTCGTTTATGCACGGAGCCATTGCCTGGCGCATGCCTTTGGATGGCTGGCGCGGCGCCTACGCGGCCGACTGGCTGGGCTGGCACAACCGGGCTGAAACGCATTTCTCGGGCTATTTTGCAGCTCAATACACGGAGCCAGCATCCGGCCCCAGCGTTCCCGATCCCAAAACCCACCTTGCACGTCAGAAGGAGAAAAAAGGCACGGCAATTTTTACGAGCGGCTACATCAGTCGTAGCCCCGGTAAAATCAACAAGCCGCATCATTACGATATGAACCAGGTGTTTATTGATCAACTGTTGTGGCATTTCCGTTGGACGGATAACCTGGATTTCCTAAGAAAAAGCTGGCCCGTCCTGCAACGCCATTTGGCTTGGGAGAAGCGAAATTTCGATGCCAACAACGATGGACTGTACGATTCGTACGCTTCTATCTGGGCTAGCGATGCCCTGCAATATAGCGGAGGCGGGGTGACCCATTCATCAGCTTACAACTACCGGGCAAACAAAATGGCTGCTGAGTTGGCGCCGCTGATTGGCAAAGATCCGGCGCCCTATGAAGTAGAAGCGGAAAAAATTAAGCTGGCGGTAAACAAGCAACTTTGGCTGCCCTCAAAAGGATGGTTTGCCGAGTACAAAGATTTGCTGGGCAAACAATTGGTGCATCCATCGGCCGCGTTATGGACAGTTTATCATGCGATTGATGAAGGCATGGCCGATCCCTTTCAAGCCTATCAAACAACCGAATATGTCGATCATTCCATCCCGCACATTCCCGTAGAGGCGGAGGGATTGCCTGTTGGAAAATACCACACTTTGGCGACAAGCAACTGGATGCCATACACGTGGTCGATCAACAATGTGGCGCTCGCTGAAGTACTGCACACCGCACTGGCCTATTGGCAAACGGGGCGCAACAACGAAGCTTTTACGTTGGCAAAGAGCAGTTTTCTTGACTTCATGTTCATGGGAACAAGTCCGGCGAACTTTGGACAGCTTTCATACTATGGTGCTTTCCGTGGCGAACTGTACCGTGATTTTGCCGACCCGATTGGTGTGGCATCACGAGCCATGATCGAAGGCTTGTTTGGTGTGTCACCCAACCTGATTCATAAAACGTTGACCATCAAGCCGGGATGGCCGAAAGATTGGAATCATGCAAGCCTGCAAACACCCGACGTGAAACTTCATTATAAAAAAGATGGACCGGTTGATCATTATGAAATTGACTCCTACTTCCCACAAGCCTTGAATTTGAACTTGGTGTTGAAAGCCACTTCAGATCAAGTGAAATCTGTTAAAATCAACGGACAAGAAGTTGGCTGGGATCTAGTTGGGTCAGCAATTGGAATACCGGAACTGACGATCGATTCCAAGCCTGGAACCTCGTTCAAAATCGATGTGGAATGGGCCGGTAAAACACTGGACAAACCAGCCATTCAGTCATTTTATGCTGAAGGTGATTCGTTGTCTTTCAACTTAAAGGAAGCAGAAGTGCTGAAGATTTATGATCCGCAGGAAATTTTTGAGTCACTGCAAAATAATCAGAATGAATTTCATGCAAAACTGAATGGAGAACTTGGTTGGCGCACCGCTTTTGTTCAGCTGCAACAAGGTGAAATGACTTGGTGGCAACCGCTGTCATTTGAGTTGCGAAAGCGGGTTGACGTGGTTTATCCGAAAGATCAGCCGAAAGATCAATTGGTTTTCAATATTCAAAATAATACTGAAAAAGCATTGGACGGACAGGTTGTCGTTGGAAATTTTAAACAGCAACTCTCCATTCCCGCACGAGCTGAACTAACTAAAATAGCTGTTCCTGCGAAAGATTTGGCTCCGGGAACAAACAGGGTCTGCATTGAAACAGCTGGAAAGGTTTATGCAGAAAAGGCCATCAACTGGCAGATTCATTCACAAAGCGACGCGAATTTTGAGCCGCTTGATTTAACTGGCAGATTCAATGATCGTGTCACCAACATTTTCAAAGAACAATATTTTTCGCCACGATCGCCGTACCCAACGTTGAGCATTCCGGTGCAGGGCATTGGTGATTGGTGTTCGTACAAGGAGACCGAAAATATTGATGATTCTGGCCTTCGAAAACTGGCGGGCAAGAAAAAGATGATTGAATCGCCCCAAGGCATTCCGTTTTCAACACCTAATACAGAAACCTCAAACATTCTGTTCACTTCACAGTGGGACAACTACCCTGATTCGGTACAGGTGCCACTTTCAGGGAAAGCTTCGCACATTTATCTGTTGATGGCCGGTTCGGCACATCACATGCAGATCAACATGACAAACGGTGTTGTTCGAGTGAATTACGCTGATGGAATGCAGGATGCATTGCCGCTGAAGAGCCCGGATAATTGGTGGCCGATTGAGCAGGATTATTACCAGGATGGGTTTGCTTTCCAGGTTCATGCACCGCAACCGCCACACCTGTATTTGAAGACTGGCGAGTGGCACCTGGATTCGTACCCGGTGCTGGCGAAAAACAAAACCATTAAAATTGATGGTGGAGCAGCGTCAATGCTGGATTTACCACTCAATCCAACAAAAGAATTGAAGAGCCTGACCTTGGAAACGAATACCAATGATGTGGTGATTGGCCTGATGGCCGCCACATTGCAACGATAAAGAGAGAGTAACCGCAGAGGCGCGGAGGCGCAAAGAAATAATATTGAAAACATTACGTCTTCGCACTTTTGCGTGGAAAAGATTTTAGTGAACTATAAATAAAATGAAACGATAAAGTTGCCAAAATGCATAGAATGAATAATTTAAATTCTCTGCGTCTTCGCGTCTTTGCGGTAAAATAGAATGACAATGAAAACACGACGCCAATTCATACAACGAAGCTTGCTGGTAGGAGGTGCCCTGATGGTTTCCGGGATGACGGGCTGGGCAGCGGTTCAGGAAAAGAAATACGACCCGAAATACATTTCAGATTTTGCGAAACGACTGAAGCCGTTGAGCCGGATTCTTGAGCTGGAAGGTTATTTTGTTTGGGGATGTAGTCCCATTGTGGCGCCGGATGGTAAAGTTCATGTTTTCTTTTCGCGCTGGGATTCCAAATACGGAATGGGTGGTTGGATTCATGCTTCGGAGATTGCACATGCAGTGGCGGATCGTCCGGAAGGGCCGTATCGCAATGTTGAAACAATTATTGCTCCAAGAGGCGACGGTTTCTGGGATGCCACCACCTGCCACAACCCGACCATCCACAAAGTGGACGACAAATATTGCCTGTTTTTCATTGGCAATTCCAATGGAAAAACCAACACGCAACGTATCGCCATGGCCACCGCTGATTCGCTGGATGGTCCCTGGGAACGCCCGGATAAGCCATTATTGATGCCCGGACCGAAAGGTGCATGGGACGATCATTGCACGTCGAATCCAGCTTTCCTGAAAAATCCGAATGGGCAATATTGGCTGTATTACAAATCGTGGAACACCGAAGAATATGAACATCCCGTGGATCCAAAAATTCGCGGGAATCGCAAATACGGGCTGACCATTGCTGACAAGCTGGAAGGTCCATATAAAAAATATAAAGGTAACCCGATCATCGATTATTCGAAATTGGGCAATAACCGCCAGTTGGAGGATGCCAACGTGTTTGTAGCGGATGGTAAATATTTCATGCTGGCTCGCGATATGGGAAAGTTTGATCACCAGGTGGGCATCATTCTTGAATCGGACGATGGCATTAATTGGTCGGAGCCCAAGATCAGTTATTTTGGCGTTTCAGACTATGTGAACCAGCCTCCGCGGCCGCCTCACCTTCACAAATACGGACGGTTTGAGCGCCCTCAAATCCTGATGCAGGATGGGAAACCAACTCATTTATTTGTAACTTCACAAGGCGGACACTACCAAACCTCCTCTCCATTTGTGTTTAAAGTACAACCTAAAATAGAGTAACATGCAAAAGTGGATTAGTTTTTTTATCCTACTCGGCTTGTTTGCAAGCTGTAAACAAAAGGAAGAGCAACAACCAGCCGGAAAACCAACGGTTTACATCATTGGTGATTCAACGGTGAAACATGGACGAGGCGATGGTGCCGGTGGTCACTGGGGATGGGGAGATCCTATCGTTCAGTATTTTGATACCACGAAAATCGATGTTGAAAACCATGCGTTGGGTGGAACCAGCAGCCGTACATATCGCACCAAAGGGCTGTGGGATGATGTTCTGCGAGAACTGCAACCGGGCGATTATGTCATTATGCAGTTCGGTCACAACGACAATGGTCCGTTGAACGACGATTTTCGGGCTCGTGGTACCATTCATGGTATTGGCGAAGAAAGCCAGGAAATTGACAACATGCTCACTCATAAGCATGAAACAGTTCATTCTTATGGCTGGTACATTCGTCAGTATATTATCGAAGCCAAAGAAAAAGGAGCCAATCCAATTGTTATTTCACCCATCCCACGCAATATCTGGAAGGATGGCAAAGTAGTTCGAAATGATGAAGACTACGGAAAATGGTCGCATGAGGTGGCTGATCAGGAGGAAGTTCCATGGATCAACCTGAATCACAAAATGGCTGCGGTGATGGACAAAATGGGCGCCGACTCGGTGATGGGCGATTTGTTTCTGAAAAGTGACCACACCCATACAACGGCCAAAGGAGCTGTGTTGGCTGCTTCATTGATTGTTCAGGGAATCCGTGAAGCGCCGGATTGTTGGCTGAAAAATTTCCTGTTGGATCACCCAATCATCCATTTCCCCATTAAAAAGAAAGTATGGATCATTGGCGATTCGACTGTTGCTGATGGACATGGTGTCATCGTTGGATGGGGGAAAGTACTTCCCGAATATTTTGATACCACCCGGGTGACGATCATCAACAAAGCGCGAGGAGGCCGAAGTAGCCGAAGTTACCGGTATGAGGGCCTTTGGATCGAAGTGCTCGATCAATTACAGGAAGGTGATTATCTGCTGATTCAATTTGGACATAATGACGGTGGACATATTGACAAGCCCAAGTATCGAGGTTCACTGAAAGGGATGGGCGACGACACCCAGGAAGTCATGCGTGAGGATGGCACAAAAGAAACCGTGCACACTTACGGATGGTACATGAAAAAATACATTGCCGAAGCCAAAGCCAAAGGCGTTTACGTGATTGTCCTGGCACAGATTCCACGCAATATTTGGCACGATGGCAAAGTCGAACTTGCTGATGATTCATACGGTGGTTGGGCTCAGGATGCAGCCAAAGCTGAAGGTGCTTCCTTTGTTAATCTGAACCATGCGATTGCCATTGAATATGAGGCCATCGGCCCAAAAATTGTCAAAGAATTTTTCCCGAAAGATCATACGCATACTAATGAATCAGGCGCTCGTTTTAATGCCTTGACATTGGCGCAACAGATTCGGGACTTGCGGTCTTGTCCGCTGTATGGATATGTACAAATAACTAAACCTGAATAGTCCAATGACTTTTATTCGCTTAACTTTTCTGTCCGTCCTGCTTGGTGTTGTGCTGATGGCGCAAGGTCATGAAGGGAGCGGGCAGGCTGTTTCGCCGGAATATCCAATTACCCGTTTTGGTGCTGTGGGCGATGGGCAAACACTCAACACAAAGGCGATCCAGTCCACCATCGATTCCTGTGCTGCTGCTGGAGGTGGCATTGTTGTGGTTCCCAAAGGCACTTTTTTGAGTGGCTCCATCTTTTTGAAACAGGATGTTGACATGCGGATTGACACAGGTGGTGTGCTGAAAGGAACGACCAACCTGCGGGATTACCCGATAGTGTCCACCCGTTGGGAAGGCATTGAACGCAAATGGACGGCAGCACTTGTCAACGCGTTCAACCTGAACAATTTCAAATTGTACGGAAAAGGAATGATTGATGGCTCGGGCGAAGATTGGGTAAAGCAGTTTGGGCGTTTTGGGCACGAAGATATTCCGGATCGCGAAATCTATGGTCGGCCTCGATTAATTGCTCTGCAGAATTGCACCAATTCGGAAGTAGCAGATTTGAACCTGAAAAATCAGGCTTGTTGGTGCTTGTTCATTTTATATTCTGAAAAGATTGAAGTGCATGACCTGACTATTCGCGCCGAACACAACATCCCCATGTCGGATGGCATGGACATCGATTCCAGTAAGGGCATTCACATTTCGAACTGTGATTTGGATGTGAATGACGATTGCATCGCGATCAAATCAGGGAAGGATGAAGATGGACGTCGTGTGAACCGGCCCTGTGAGGATGTTCTGGTTGAAAATTGCACCTTTCGTTATGGGCACGGTGGCGTATCTATGGGCAGTGAAATGTCGGGAGGCATCCGCAACATCACAATACAAAACTGTGTGATGGAAGCTGACAACTGGGCCCCGATCCGGTTCAAATGTCAACCCAGCCGAGGCGGTATCGTGGAAAATATCACCTATCGACACATTCAACTAAAAAATACCCGCAAAGCATTTGAATTTAACATGGAATGGCGGATGGTCAATCCAAAACCACCATCCGATCCCTTGCCGGTATTTCGCAACGTGAAAATCATCAATGTGTCGGGAACCGTGGGCAATGTTGGCGACATGCACGGTTTGAAAGACAGTCCGGTGCGTGGCGTGGTTTTCAAGGATTGCAACATCAAAGCCAAGCAAGGTTTTGTGCTGGATAATGTGGAAAACATTGATCTTTCAGGCTTGAACATTCAGGTTTCGGAAGGGAAACCTATCATTTGGAAGAAATAGGAGAGTCGGTATTAAAATGAATAGTTTTTTATAAATTAATTCGTTCACTCCGCCCCGGCAGCTGCCGGAAGCGAATTGATTTTTCCTGCCCTCTTTAGGGATGGGGTAAACAGGGAGAATCAATTTGCGAATTCATAGTAACGCAGATTATTTAAAAGAAAAAATAGTAAAAGATGAAAATGAAAAAATACATTTTAATAGTAGCCCTTTTATTTCTAGTGAACCAGCTTTCCGCAGAGGTCAAACCCGCCAGCCCATTTGTGGACCACATGGTGTTGCAACAAAAACAAACTGTTCCTGTGTGGGGATGGGCCAATCCCGGCGAACAGGTCTCAGTTCAGTTTACTGACCAACAGGTTTCAACAACAGCGGACAAGGACGGCAACTGGAAAGTAAACCTTTCCCCATTGAAAGCTGGTGGGCCGTTTGAGTTAGTCATCAAAGGTGAAAATACGATCACCATTAAAGATGTTTATGTGGGTGAAGTTTGGCTGTGCTCGGGCCAATCGAACATGGATATGACCGTTGCTCGTGAAGACCGCTACTGGTGTGGTGTGTTCAATGAAAAAGAAGAAGTGGCCAATGCCAAATATCCCAAAATTCGTGTATTCGATACGGCGTTTACGCCGCGTGATGAACCACAGAAAGCGGTGGAAGGCAAATGGGAACTGGTATCGCCGGAAACAGTTGGACACATGTCAGCTGCCGCTTATTTCTTTGCCCGCGATTTGTACAAAAAATACAAAGTGCCCATTGGCCTGATAACAACCGCCTATGGCGCCAGCACGGCTGAAGCCTGGATCAGCAATTCAGCTTTATCTGCGCACCCTGATCTGCAATGGTTGATCGACAACTATGTGCAGAAAAAAGCCAATTTTCATCCCACTCTGGAGCAAATGGAGAAATACCATACAGTCTATGAAAAATATTTGGTGGATGCCGCCAAAGCCAAGGTTGAAGGCAAAGATGAATTGCGTGCGCCGAAGAATCACGATCCGCGTGTTGATCAGCACAATCCAAGCGTGTTGTACAATGGCATGGTGGCGCCACTCATCCCATACGGTATCCGTGGAGCCATTTGGTACCAGGGCGAGTCGAACGGAAATTCGGCCAACCAATACGGTGAAATCATGGAAGTGTTGATCAAAGATTGGCGCAGTCGTTGGGGGGAAGGGCAATTCCCTTTCTTTTACGTTCAGTTGGCCAATCATAACAAGCTAGTGACAGCGCCCATCAAGAATGACCCGATGGTGTTGGTTCGTGAGGGTCAGTTGCAAAATTTGTCGATTCCCAATACGGGCATGGCTGTGGCCATTGACAATGCTGATCCGAACAATCCAAAAAACATTCACCCGAAGAACAAACAGGAAATTGGTCGTCGGCTGGCGCTGATTGCCAAAGCCAAAGTGTACAGT
>Ga0102953_1001962_pt1 | contig 12659 bp, 11 predicted proteins | sample SalPon2A_C_D2_MG_FD_78509 | JGI IMG/M metagenome (GOLD analysis project Ga0102953, IMG submission 78509) | Soil microbial communities from South San Francisco under conditions of wetland restoration - Salt Pond MetaG R2A_C_D2_MG | ecosystem: Environmental > Terrestrial > Soil > Wetlands | place... | reverse complement strand
GATTTTTCTTATTTTGTACCCCGGCCCCAAGGGGAGAAATAAGAAAAATCTATTCGGTTCCCCTTGGGGTTTAGGGTAAAACGAATGGATTTTTCGATCTTGAAGGAATATGTCAAAGTAGCATTATTAATGGAAAAGAAATCAACCCCAGTAATATCAAAGTTTCTTCAAACAAAGGTTTTTCGGAAATGGTGATTCGTTAAAAAAAAGGTCTGATTTATTAAAACCAGACCTTCCGAATTTTTAATGTACCCTTTCTGAGCAACAGTTTGTTACTGTCCGGCAAATACTGCATCTACCAACTTCCATAATTCCGAACGAACCATAACTCTGGCATTTGCTGCTTTATTTGCAAACTCTGCCCAATCTTTTCCTGGATTTGCCTTTGTAAACGCTTGCATATAATTGGCTGAACCCAATTTAGAAAAATCAGGATAATTGTCTACCGTAACAAAATCCGACTCCATTCCTGCCCCCCGCGGAAACACATTAGACCAGAGACTCCATCCGGCCCAGGTTCCGCTTTTAATAAGCTCTTCACTGGTAGGTTTGGCCATTTCAGTTTCAAGCTGTACCAAATTACCGCCCGGTTTACTTTTCATAAAATTTACAACTATGTATTTATGAGGCGCAGTATTCTCACCTCCTCCCGGATTAGCATAAGTAACCCGACTAATAAGTTGACTTTTAACCAACTTCCTTGTGTTTATGGTTTTAGTAAACTCTTCACCCATATCTTTCCCGGGATGCACCTTTGCAAAGTCAATTCCATCGTAAGGGTTTTCAAAATTTGCAGAATTTGCATAAACATTTACTGTGGCATAGTTGTACGCATCATCAGTTCCGGTGTACATAACCTGATATAAAATCCATCCAAAGAGTTTCCCCTGGTTAACTCTTTCCTGATGAATCGGTTTCCAAATCTTCTGTTCAAGTTCCAGATAATTTCCTTCCTGGCCTGGTTCAACTTTCATAAATTCAACCACAGCAAAAAGGTTTGTATTTCCCTGTGCCTGACCGACACGAGGCATAATGCCAACAATCACGGTAGTTAATAATACAATTCCCACCGACTTCCAAAATTTCAAATAATTTTCTTTCATAATAATCCTCCGATATTTAATTAAATATTGATTTAAAATGTTGATTTTCAATGAAACAGGAATAAATCTGGCATTTCTCTATGAAAAACTGAACTGCAAATATTCATTTAGACTTGTCCCGAAATTTACCATACGTTTCCAGGGAATGCTTTTACAAGTTTTGTAGGTCTGTCTTTTATCTTCCCTTATTTTTTGATCAATTTCTGAATATTACTGGAAGTTGAAAGACCACTTACCTACCCCAATTTGGTCATGAATGAACTGTATAATTAGCCATAAATGCACACTTAAATTTTTAGATTACAGCCAACTGTCAATAAATTAACAGGATTGTTATTACAGCACATTCTATCGTAATCTGCTTACATTGAAAACCATTACATATATTAAAGTCAACAATGCAACCACTATGAGTGTATATACCAATAATAACAGATTGGTGCTTATCCATTCCACGAAGTCTTTAAAACTTAAGGAAGTGTAATTTAAATTATCAAGAAGACTTATAAGTTTCATAAGATTAATTCAAAATGTATATTCAAGTTACAATGAAATTTTATAAAATACAAATAAGTATTAATATATTATTTTCTGAATTATAGTTATTTACATAATCAATTCAATACAAATTAAAGTACATTAATTTCCAAAATTCTTAAAACTTATGATTAATATAAAGTGGTAAATTACTGTTTGGATAAACGGAAACGGAAAATTATTGGGAGTAGAAAACGATGATTTAAGAAGGAAGAGTTTATATGTCAGAAATAAAATAAATACCTATTGGGGGAAAGCCATGGCAATTGTATAATCAAACCGTACTGACGGAAAGATAAAACTTAAAGTCATTTCAACCGGAATACCCGATGCATTTACTACGATTTTATGTATGTAATACAAACTGAGGACTAAGATACTGTGTAATTTTGACCAATTGCAATGAAGGGAATAAAACGTATAAAATTTATTGATGTGCTATTCCTGCTAATATTTAAAGAAATGTGTTGAGATAGTTTAATAGCACAGCTTACAATTATATCTTATTATAACCTAAAGTACCGGTATCTGATAATCAGAAATAATTTCCGGCAGCATTTTGTAACAATAAATCAACTTGTTAAAAGCTATTTTATTTCCAGGGTTACTGATTCCATAAGTGGCGAAGACAGTTTTAACGACACAGGTGCGTTAGTTGAATCTTTCTTTACATAAATCATTAGACGACCATTTATACAGCGTTGCCTGTTATCCCGAAAATTTTCAGAAACATCGAGGGAAGCATTTTCCATTCCCAATAACGTTCCTCCTGTTACCCTGCATGTTATTTCGTTATCTGCCAGAAACGCATGATTGCCGTTTTCATCCAACACAGTTACAATTACCTGTCTTACCAAATCATTGTCTTTTGCTTCCATCACTTCGGCTTTCAAACTGGCAGGCATTGTATTGGTAATGATATTGTCGGTTGCTGCTTCTTTTCCACTATTGAATGCAACTACTTTAAGTTCACCCGGCTCATAATTTACGTCCCAGGCTATGATCCCGGTTTCTTTATCATAAGGCTTGCGTTCACCGATGACTTTCCCGTTTAACTGTAGTTCAGCTTCTTCGCAATTGGTATAACACACCACCTTTACCGGAGCATTTTTATCGTAATTCCAAATGTGCGGAACATCGATTGATAACCGGTTACCCCGTCGTGGCCTGCGGTCTCCGAATTGTTGATAGGTACCAACATAAGCCATTGGTTTTTCACTCCATAATGATTTGCGGAAATATCCCCGGGGTTTTATATCTCCGGCCAGGTTTATTAACCCGGCTGAAGAACCACGTGACGGCCAGGCGCCAGCCTCACCTAAATAATCAATACCGGTCCAGAGAAACTGTCCGAAAATAAATGCTTTGTTTTTTACGGCATACCATGCTTGAATATCGTGTCTGTTTTCACTTCCAAAAAGTATTCTGTCCGGATATTTTTGATGATCCATATCGTACCTGTTTTCCGTATAGTTATAACCTACAACGTCAAGCACAAAAGGGTAATCAGTGTAGTTAGACATCACAGCTCCGGCCAAAGCTGCGGTAACCGGTCGTGAAGAGTCGGCCTTTTTTGCAGCAGCCACCAGTTCTTTGGCAATTTCGCCGAGGCGTTCTGCGCGGGGATGATCTTTTAAGAAACCATGAACATGTTGCTGCCCGATATCCTCTTTATCGAGTACCGGATGGGAATAGGGATCATTGGGGTAATCCACTTCGTTCCCGATACTCCACATGATAACCGACGGATGATTTCTGTCGCGTAAAATCTGATCCTGTAAATCTCTGGTGTTCCATTCCCTGAAATATTCGTAAGATCCCTGATGGCCGGGAGTGCCCCTGTTCCACCCTTCAATCCATTTATTTTTCGGATATTCCCATTCATCGAAGGCTTCATCCATAATTACAAAACCGAGTTCATCACACAAGTCGTATAAACAGGGCGCCTGAGGATTGTGACTGGTACGAATGGCATTGCAGCCGAGACTTTTTAATTGCTCCAAACGATGGCGCCACACCGATTTGGGAAGTGCAGAGCCCAACACACCTGCATCATGATGAATACACACTCCTTTTAATTTTGTATTTTTTCCGTTGAGTGAGAAACCGGAATTCGGATCAAACTCTATTTTACGAATACCCGCCTTGCAACTGCTATCATCCATCAGTTCTGCACCTTTATATACTTTTGTTTTCAGTGTGTATAAGTAAGGCGAGTTGATGCTCCAGAGTTTTGGTGCATCGAGTTTTATTGTTTGGCTAAAATCCGTTTTCGTTTTGGCTCCCGCTTTACCGCTTTTTGAAGTTGAAGCCACCCTATTTCCTTCCGCATCAAATAATTCCTGAACAATTTTTACGGTAGCAGATTCAATGGTATTATCTAAAGTTGTATTTATATTGATAACCGCTTTATTGCCTTCAACTTCCGTTTGATAAGCTACACCCCACAGGTTAATATGAATTGGATTTGCATACACCAGATACACATCCCGATAAATGCCCGAACCGGTGTACCAACGTGAATCTGCATCTTCACTATGATTCACTTTTACTGCAATTGAATTTTTTTCTCCCCATTTGATGTATGGCGTGAGTTCGTACATAAACGAAATATAACCGTTTGGGCGTTTTCCCAACCACTTTCCGTTAATAAACACCTCGCTATTATTGTACACTCCTTCAAAATAGATGTATACATTATTTCTTTTTTCTGCGGCAGGTATGGTAATTTCTTTTCTGTACCATCCGATCCCACCAGGCAGATAGCCGGTACAACTTGCCAGTTCGGGGCTGGCATTTTGTTCCACGCTCCAGTCGTGCGGAAGATTTACGGTAGTCCATTTGCTGCAATCCATGTATTCTCTCCCACCGTATTGTATATCGCCCAGATTGAAATACCAGTCATTGTTCAATAATTCTTTGTGACCAAAGCCCTGTGCATTTGCTCCGGTTTCCAAACCCATAATTAAGAAAAACAGAATTAGAATTTTATTCATGAGAACAAGTTTTTCCGGTTTACATTTTTGTATCAAATTGCCACCTAAATTAATTAACAAAATTAAATTTGAAATCAGTTTTCCAAAAACTTAAAAATTTAGTATGAATTTTTTAGTTTATATTTTAATTGTGGAAAAGATTACTCCTAAGTACTTTGATTTACAAAAGTGAATTAGTATTAATTTTATTTTTTCGAGTTCAAAATAGTCATTCAAAAAACTACTAATTAATGCATTGAAATTTATAAAATGAATGATTCAAGTTGTAAAAAAGTTTTGTACGGATACAATATTATTGTCATATAATTGAGCAGGGCAACCACATGCAGTACTTTGTAAATGGAGTTTTAATGAGTGATGTTGCGAAAATGACATTAAAAACCGATAAATGAAAGGACTTATTGGCGTTCATGTTTATGTGGGGCCGTCAATGATAACCGGGAACAGGGATATTCGATTGAAGAACCTGTAAGATCTTAAATTAAATCAACCAAACCAATTATCGCTGAAGTTTCGTGTGATTCTCCGGCACTAAGTTTTATTACATCTTCAAACGCATTTACAGCCTCCACACAAACGAACGTTTGCCAGGCATCATCAGACATATCTTCAATATTTCGGCAGGTTTCTTCCCATGGATTCCAAACCGTTGTAACTTTGCTTCCTGTTTTGGCTGCAAATATTCTTCGGCCAAAAACTCCATCGTGAATTATACACGGAGTTTCGGTATCGTAATAATGCCGGGTTTCGGCCTTTTGAATTTTTAACAAAGGTTCAACCTGCGTAAAATCTCCCGGTTCAAGTTGGTTGTGGTATTTGGTATTTTGCAACCCTTCAATCGCAATATTATCGATTGCTGACAAATTAAAGTAAGAATGTAAAGCACAGGAATATTCGACTATTTCAGAAGATGTATTGGTGACTTTTAACGTTGTTGAAAGGTTTTTGCCGACTACAATTATTAACTCGGCATAAAAGTCATGAGGCCAGTAATTTTTTGTTTTTTCCGAGGAATAAAGTTGCAATCGCACCAATGTTTCGCCCGTTGGTAGTGATTTGGTTTCCACTACCTCCCAATACATTAACCTGGCAAAACCGTGTTGCGGTTTTTCGGGGTCGCTTTTATGGGGCCCAAACCATGGGAAACACACCGGAATTCCACCGCGAATAGGGTTCCCCTCCTGAAAATTACTTGTTGGGCTCATCCATAATAATTCCATTGTATTGTAAGGTCTAAAATTGGTAACATGTGCCCCGTACAAACAAATATCGGCTTCGGCAAATTTATTTACAACGGTAATAAATATTAAATCATTCTCCAACTCCGCAAAACCTACTTCGCCCTCTATGCTGAATTTATCTTCCAATTCCTCAATATCTATCATTGTAATTTTTTATTATAATTTGTTTACAAACCAATAATATCAACTCATTTGGCATTTTATCGTTGTGGCTGTTTGGTTGCCGGTGCAAGGTAACGATCATTTTTATCTTTTAAAAGCTACCCGCTAATGAAACAAAAGACCGGATGATAAAAAAACAATCATTCGGATTTTGTTATTATTGTTAACCGGAATGAACACTTTTGCTGTTTATCTGTAATAAATTAAATTATTAAAAAATAACAAATGAAAATCATATCGTGGAACGTAAATGGAATCCGGGCAGTTGCCAAAAAAGACTTTTTTACCAGTTTTGAACAAATGTCTCCGGATATTTTGTGTATTCAGGAAACCAAGGCACAGGACGATCAGGTTTTTGAAGCTCTTTCACCGATTAAAGATTATCGCGTTTATTCAAATTCAGCTGAGAAAAAGGGTTACTCGGGCACTACCATCGTTTCTAAACAGGAACCGATTAATGTAATGCCCAACATGGGAATTCCTGAACATGACAAAGAAGGACGTGTGCTTTGCCTGGAATACGAAACATTTTATTTGGTGAATGTGTATGTTCCCAACTCAGGAAGCGATCTGAAAAGACTGGAATATCGTCAAAAATGGGATTTGGATTTTTTCAACTACCTGAAATGTTTGAAGAAAACAAAACCAGTGATTGTTTGCGGTGATTTAAATGTGGCACATAAACCCATTGATATTGCACGACCAAAAGCAAACTACAACAAATCTGCTGGTTTTATGCAGGAAGAAATCGATGGAATGGACCGCTACACGCAAGGTGGTTTCGTCGATACTTTTCGCCACTTTTTCCCTGATAAACCGGATGTATTTTCCTGGTGGAGTTACCGCGCCGGAGCCCGTTCAAAAAATGTGGGCTGGAGAATCGATTATTTTTTGGTTAGCAAATCTTACATTCCTCAAGTTAATAAGGCCTTTATAATGAATGAAGTTATGGGCTCCGACCACTGTCCCGTTGGAATTGAAATAAACTAAATTCAGGATACAAAATCCAGCCAGGAACTGTTTTCTTCGTATTCCAGCACCACTTGTCGTTCATTTTTAAATGAAAAAGTAGCCAGTAAATTAGAGATATCCTGCTGAAGCATCGTGATACCCCCTGCTATCAGATCTTCCCTGAAACCCTTCTCTGCAATTTCAAGCACCTGGTTTAACGAAATTAGCCGGCCAATAATTTTACCCAACTCCACCAGTTTTCGTTGTGGCATTTGCAGGTCGAGGTTAAAATTCATCAAATCTTTGCCATATTCTGCTGCACGATTCGTCAGGTTAAAGCTTTTCAAAAACTGAAACAGGTTATTTTCCTTTGCCCGTTTCATCAATTTTACCAATCCTTCTGAAATTTGGGCATACAAAATATCATTCGAACCTTCAAATATCTGGAAAGGGCGACTGTCGGCAGTTCCACGCCCGGCAATATGATTTAATTTGTATGCTTTTGCCCCCACTAATTGCACAACCGATTGAGCGGCTTCCTGCATTAAATCGGTAATTACACTTTTTACTGCATTGGCTTCCATTCCATGGGGTGCCAAATCATTTTCAATCCCTGCCTTTTCACTGCTGTTGGCACACATAGCAGAACACACTGTATACGATGCCTGTAAGTTACTCAGTCGTTGTTGTACCTGGTCGTAACTAAACAAACTTTTGCCACCAACAAAACGTTGTTTGCAGTGCTCAATTGCCTCGTCAAGCATTCGTTTTATAAATCCCATTCCCATACCCGGAAATTGCATTCTGCTGCGGTGAAGCAAGTCGAGCATCATTTTTACACCTGTAGTTTGCGGTTGTAATTTATGCTTTTCAGGCACCCGGACATCAATGCGGTTTCTGCCATAAGGTATCATGTATAATCCCAGGTTTTCAAAAGTTTCTTCCACCACAATTTCCTGTCCGTTGGCATTAACGTCGCAAATAAAAAAATCGATGTCGCGCTGCAAATTGCCTGCCGGAGTCTGCTGCCTGGCCGTTAACAACCAGTAATCAGCCCAACCAGTCAATCCGGCCCAGTGTTTTTTCCCTTTAATATGAAATGTTCCGTTTTTTTCGGTGTATAAGGTTTGCATGTTCAGCGCATCACTGCCATAACCGGGTTCAGTAATCATTAATCCACCCATATTTTTTTCTTCGAGGAAACGTTTAAAAATGATTGGCTGTACTTCTTTTCGGGCATACTTGGCAACGGGCTGAAGAAACAAAGCTGAATTAATTCCAAAGGTTAATGACAATGCCAGTGATTCGTAAGAAGCCGTAGCTAAAAGTGCAATGTTTTCATGAATTAATCCGCCGCGGCCACCATATTTTTTGGGTATACCTACCGAAAGTGGATTTGCCGACATAATCTCGCGCAGAGCAAATGGTGGAAGGCCACGTTTCAGGCTTAACTGATTCACATTCGCACGAACATGAAAAACATTTTCCATTTTAACTTTTAATGTTTCCAGAAAGTCAGTAAATGGAGGCAGGTGGTTATTTTGATTAATTTTTTCCGAAATAATTTCGACTTTAAATTGATTCATAAGATGATTTGTAATTGAATATTTTAGATTAAAAGATAAATACATCCAAATCTATTCTAACGTTTGCCTGCAAGTAATGTTCGGATGATATGTCACAAGTCCCTAAAAAACGCTTGTGTTTAACAACATTCATGATAATTTACCCTGTTACTCAGATGGAATGGACCGTGTCACTCAAGATGGTTTTGTTAAAAAGTTAAGCCACTTTTCACGGGCAAAACAAATGCCGAACCGGGGCTATGACAAGCAATTAACCAATCCCCACGAACAAAATTTCACTCGGAATTGTTTTTGAATTATTCTCTGAAGTGGAAAGCACAACAAAGTTGTTCATTTAATTAGAATATTATGGAAAATAGATACCCTTTCGTTAAAGCAATTTATCCGCTTGCTGGATTGATACTTCTCATTATTCTATTAAGTGCCTGCAAGAAAGATACCGTAGCCAATAATGCCGGAAAGTATGAAATGAGTTTTAAAGCCAATGGTGCATCGGTAAAATATGATACAGAAAATGCACTCGTTGCCACCTTTAACCAAACCAACAACCAGTATATTGCTATTTTTTCAGGGTATGATACTAATTCGAACATGAATCTTAGCGTGTATGACGACAAAGCAATTAGTGAAACGAATTATTCTGGGTACACTGTTTCCGGTATAGTAACGACGGGGGTATTAATGGGATATCAGGATGACAGTGGCACACTTTACACACAACCAGGAGCTGATGTTGCTATTCGTGTAAGTTCCATTAGCGCAAGTGCAGTTAGTGGAACATTTAGCGGAACCCTTAAAGCAACCGGGAAGCCTGATATGGTTATTACCGATGGAAAATTTAACCTAAAACGCCTGAATTAGTGTTATTAAACAAATGGTTTGCTCTGTTAATTTTAATTAGACAACATATTTAAACCAGTTTACCTAATGTATATGATGACGAGCTTTAATAAAATAATGACTTAAAAAATTTCATTTTATATTGAAACATAAATACATGTTACAAGCGTTAAAAAGCTTTTATTAAGGGCAGAAATTTTTCTGCCCTTTATGTTTTTATATATTGAAGGCCAGATAATTATTTTCATTAAAACTTAATTTCCTGAATATGTTTTTTTAATTTGTATCAAAATAAATACCAATTATTTTGAATTATGGATTTACAAAAAATTAAACCTGTGATATTGTTGGCAGGTGCAACCGGATATCTGGGGAAATATATTGCTGCTGAATTAGAAAGACAACAATATAAATCTATATTACTTACAAGAAACGTTCAAAAACTTGCCGACATTGAAAGTAGAAACTCTAAGATTATAGAAACAGAAGTAACCCAGCCCAAAACCTTAAAAGGTTTGTTTGACGGTGCAGAAACAGTGGTTTCAACTGTTGGAATTACACGCCAGAAAGACGGGCTTACGTACATGGATGTGGATTATCAGGCCAATCTGAATTTGTTAAATGAAGCACAAAATGCCGGTATAAAAAAGTTTATATACATTTCTGCCATTAATGGCCAAAAGTACCGTAATCTGAAGATTTTTGAGGCAAAAGAGAGATTTGTGGATGAACTGAAATTATCAGGATTAGATTACACGATAATTCGCCCCAACGGTTATTTTTCGGATATGGGTGACTTTCTGTCCATGGCAAAATCAGGAAAGGTATATTTATTTGGTCATGGAAATTTTAAAATGAATCCTATTCATGGAGCAGATTTAGCTAAAGTTTGTGTAAAAGCTATCAAATCAAACGAAAAAGAAATTAACGTTGGTGGCCCCGATATCTTTTCACAAAATGAGATAGCTGTACTTGCACTGAAAGCATGGTCAAAACCGCTGAAAATTATTCATCTGTCTGATTGGATTCGCAAAGTTTTGATTTGGCTTGTGCGTACGTTCACTTCTGTTAAAACCTACGGTCCGATTGAATTTTTTCTTACATTAATGGGCGACGACCAGATTGCTCCAACATACGGGGAGCATCATTTGGAAGACTTTTACATCGAAGAAGTTAGGAAGCAGAAAAATGGGTTTTAGTGCCGTTCTCCAATCGAACTACAAAATTTTTATGCCTTCCGGTGCATCCACTTTTGTTTCAATTTCGCCGTTTGCCAGGCGGGTATGTTTCACTTTTACCACTCCCATCGGAGTTGGGAAAGTACCTTCTACCCATTTCAGATTCCCGAGGTGTGGCTCTATTTTCAGCGTTTTACATCCCGGTTCAACGACCTTTATTCCCAGCACATTTTCGGTCAGCCAGGCTGTAACTCCCGACGACCAGCCGTGGCACATGCTTAGCCGGTAACTGGGATAGCAATAAGCTCCAAACGACCCGTGAATATCATTCATTCCTTCGGGTGTAAATTCATCCAGCCGTGCAGAATTCTTCATCCAGTCGATATCGAAATCTTCCCAAAACGTTGTTGCGCCCATATCGAGCATTCCTCCCCAGTAAGCGCTGATAATATCCAGAGCTTTCTGGTACATTCCTGCCATCGACAATGCATCGAGCATGTACAATCCATAAAAGGTAGAAAAGCGGGCAGCACCATCCACTGCAACCACATCGTCGCATGCCTTTTTCGGATCCAGTAAACCGGCAACAGCCATTAACGCCGCAGCCTGTTTCAGGTTGTTGTGATCCATTATTTTTTTGTTCAGATTTTTTATTGAAGACGTACATTTTTTGGCGGCTTCCTTTTCCCCAAGAACGTTGCAGAGCATACCTGCATCTTTTAAAGCCCAAACCAAAAGCGCCCGGTACCCGGCTTCCACTCCTTTCCGGTTTGGCGTGGAAGGCCAGTCGAGAAATTTAAACCAGCCAAGTGTTTCCGTGCCGTCATCTTTAATTTTTGATGCAATCTGATCAATTAACCCGACAATATAATCCTTATGACTTTTCAGAAAATCAAGGTCTCCGTTTTGCATGTACCAATCGTGTTGGATAATAAGATACCAAAAGGAATAAGAGCTCATTCCATTCATCCAGTTGGGAAGCGGATATTGTTTGCAGGCGAGGTCCAGACTACGCGGAACAACTTCGTTATATCCAAACACTTTGGTAATAGTAACCAGTTCCGGATGAAAGTCGCCAAGCCAAACCAGTCGATCACGTTTAATGCCGTCCCACAGGTATTCCTGCATGTTTAAATGGGTTGTGTAGGCACCCGTTATCCAAATGCTGTCGAGCCGGGGATTACTGCTTTTAAACGAGCCCAAATACGGAATGTCACGGTAACGCAATATAGCCCTGGCTTCTTTCAAAGTGATTGAAGTATTGGGTTGTAATAAATCGATCCTTACAAAACGGAAGCCGGTATTTCCAATTTCAATCAATCCTGTGCGTGGAATCTCCATTGTAATATCTCGTTTGGCATGGTCGTCGGTAGAAAAACCCATCAGCCAGTCAGAACTAAACGCCCGGCTGTTTGCTTCTCCCACCGATTCACCAAAGCGAATACGTACCAGAGAAGGCTCGCGTCGTGAAGATCCCCCCATTACCAATTGAAGCCCGCCATGCAGTTCTTTACCATAATCGAGCAAAATAGACGAAGTTTCGGTATCTGTACTTTTAATCGAACAGAAAACATCGCGCCTGCTCATTTCCGACTGACTATTCCCCATTTTCAAAAGAACCTTCGTATTTTTTATTAATTCTCCTGTTTTGTCAGAGGTCCACATCACCCGCACGGGGAAATAAAAACCCTGGTTAGCTCATCTTTTTGAGCAATTCCTTTGTACTCAGGACCAAAAACCGGAGGCAACTGGGCATCGGTGGCAAGCCCTATCAAAATGAACGTTATAATTGAAAAGAAAAATTTTGCTTTCATAGTTCGTTTAATTTTAGTTCACTGAAATCAGTTTTGTTCATTGAAAAAATCAGCGGTAACAACTCCATAAATTTGAATTATGTTGTTTTACTTGAAAAAATGCATTTTTATGAAATCCAAAAAGATATTAAAATCACCGGGGAGTGAACCGTGGCCGCCGGAATGCATATAATATCCCAGATCGTGTAAAATGGGCGTGCCGGCTTCTGGCCAAACGTCGGTTTGTAATCCTTCTTTACCAAATAAATTAT
>Ga0102953_1001958_pt1 | contig 12677 bp, 8 predicted proteins | sample SalPon2A_C_D2_MG_FD_78509 | JGI IMG/M metagenome (GOLD analysis project Ga0102953, IMG submission 78509) | Soil microbial communities from South San Francisco under conditions of wetland restoration - Salt Pond MetaG R2A_C_D2_MG | ecosystem: Environmental > Terrestrial > Soil > Wetlands | place... | reverse complement strand
ATCCGGATGTCGTTCATCGTCCAATATCTGGTATTCCAAGCCAATGGCTGATGCTTTTGATCCATAATTTTCTGTAATGAAATATTTGATTCCGCTGTTCGCCCCTTCGGTTATCTTAAAATCCAACTGCACTTCAAAAGTGGAATACACTCCCATAGTCACGATGTCACCTCCATTTTGTGACTCGCCGCCATTTCCTGCTTCAACGATCAGTTCACCATTTTCTACTTTCCAACCTTTAGCCGGAAAAGATTCTTTGCCGGCACCACGCCAACCGTTGGTGGTTTTGCCGTCAAACAATAATTGCCAGCCCTGCGCCCGTTCCTCTGGCGATAATTGATTAGGAATCAAGTTAACCACAGGAACCATAGTCCACGGACTTTGAACCAGGTCTTCCGTTTGAATGCGAATATTTTTCCAGCGAATCTGTTTACCCACATGAGACGGATCGTTGACTGCATGTACCTGTAGTGCAATAAAACCGTCATGTGTCATGTCATCCACCAAATCGGCGCAGGGAATACCATTGATCCAGGTACGGATCGAATTTCCAATCGCTTCAATGCGGTAGTGGTTCCACTGGCCATTGCGGAAGGCTTTCCGTCCACACGGGTTCATGTCCAGCGGGTACAACCAGCCACGGCGTGCTTCATCATAAATACCGCCGCTCCACGCTCTTGGTGACGGGTCCACTTCGCATTGATAGCCATGAACACGGCCATCCATGTAATCCGGCGTACTCTCGCTGCGAACCTGAATCCCGGAATTCATGTCGCTATCGACCAACAGGTCCAGTTCCAAAATAAAATCGCCGTAATTCTTTTCGGTTGTCAAAAATGAATTGGGTGTATTGGCTACTGTTGTGCCAACGATTTCGCCGTTCTCAACCGTATAGTCTGCTTGCCCGTTGAGTTGTTTCCAACCACTCAGGTCTTTGCCATTGAAAAGGTTGGTCCATTCTTCGGCCCCAGCCATTGAAAAGGTTGCAATGATCAATAGAATTGTTGTTAGGATTTTCATTGTTTAGTTCATTTAGATTTGTTCGTGTTATTAATCTTCAGCCAATGAAATTAATAATTTTCAGGTATATTTGGGGCATCAGAACAGGAAAATACACATCTCATTTTCCTTGATAGCAACGTCTTATGAAAGTCACAATATTAATCATCTACTTTTTATTCATCATTGGACTTGGGATTTATTCCTTTTTTAAAGTGAAAGATCCACGGGACTATTTTATTGCCGGGAAGCGAACCGGCCCTTTTCAAATTGCCGGTAGTTTGCTCGCCACAATCCTTGGTGGATCGGCTATTTTAGGGACCGTGAACCTCACTCACACACAAGGTTGGGCAGCCAGCTGGTACCTTTTGGCCGGCTCCTTTGGCTTTTGGTTACTGATTCCGCTGGTTGGTAAAGTAAACCGGCTGGGTAAATTTACATTGACGAATTTATTGGGGCAGTTCTACGGTGAATCAGCACGAAAAACTGCATCGGTGATTATTCCGTTAGCATGGACAGGTATTGTCGCTGCCCAAATCATCGCATCAGCCAAGATTCTTTTTAGCTTTTTCGATCTTCCTTACAATTACGGTGTACTAATTTCAGCCGCTGTTTTCATCGTTTACACGCTAATTGGCGGCCAGATTTCCATTATTAAAACCGATTTTTTTCAGGCCATCGTAATTTTACTGGGCGTCATTCTAACATCTGTTTTCCTTTGGGGAGAGCCACAACAAGCTGTTCCATCGTTCAGTTCAGAGTTTCCCTTCAACAGTGGTTTCTCGGGCATTGATCTATTAATACTGGCGCTCACCTTTTCAAGCACCTACGTCGTTGGACCGGATATCTATTCCCGGATTTTTTGTGCCCGGGATGAAAAAACCGCACGAAAAAGTGTATTCATATCAGCAGTCATTTTGATTCCGTTCGCCTTCCTTTTGGCGTATATCGGGGTCTTCGCCTATCACAACCTACCGGCGGATGAGTTAGCCAAATCCGCTGCCCTGATTGAAGTAGTTAATTTTTATCTCCCGGGATGGATGGCGGGAATGATGGCGGCAGCCCTGCTTTCTGCAGTACTTTCATCGGCTGACACGACATTGTTGACGGCTTCAATGATTGTGAGCGAATTGCTTTCTGCCGATATCAACAATGAACGCTCGCTGAAAAACACGCGCTATTTTATTGTAGCCATTGGCATTGTCAGCCTTTTGATTGCTTTAAAAGTAACCTCCATTATTGGAACACTGCTTCTTGCACTGGCTTTTTACTCGGGTGCTTTTATCGTGCCGTTACTGGCCGCATTGACCGATCGCAAAGTCAACAAAAAATACAGCATTTTGGCTATGATCTCCGGTGGACTCATTGCACTTGGAGGAAAAATAGTGGTCAATTTTTACGGTGCTGAAATTGGCAACTGGATGATCGTTGCTGCTTTCATTGTGAATGGCCTTATCTTGGCAATTCCAGATAAGGATAATGCAACTAAAAACACAAATACAATAGATTAATTATCAACAACATAAAACCAGTCATTTCAAGTTATAATTAAACATCGGCTATCTAACAACTAATTTCAGCGTTTGCGTACGTTCAGGCTTTTTCACCCTTACAAAATACACCCCCGATTGCCAGCTATTACAATCAATATGAATGGCGCCTTTTTTAGTAGAAATGAAATTCAGGACTTGACTTCCATCAGCATTGAATACTTGTACTTGATCAGATGCCGCATCTAATCCGGCTATTGTAAATTGGTTACGGGCAGGATTTGGAAATAACCTGGCAGCATTGGAAATCTGCGTTTCCGCTATTCCCGTTGTCTTCAGCGCTTCATACTGAATGCTGGCACCCAAAAACGGCCCAACACCTTTCCCGTCGTTTGAAACAATGGGTTCACTCATGTAGTAATCAAAATCACCCATCCGGTTACTGGAACCGCCAAGTCCGGCACTACGACAGATCCGATTTAGATTTATCTGACCATTCGTTTCGGTCACAAATTCAGAAAGAATTCCTTCGTAGCCTTTTTCACCTGCTGCCAGAAACGATTGATCCAGGTAGCCCATGCGCACGCCTTTTAGCAATGAATAAACAAACATGCTGGTCGCCGATGCTTCCAGGTAATTTCCATTCTCAGGGCCATAACCAGGTGTTGTGTAGTCAACCACCTGGTACCAACAGCCTGAATTTGGCTCCTGAAAATTGACCAATGCTGTCATCAAACGTTGAAAAATAGCAATCAGTTTGTCGCGATTCGGATTATCCTGCGGAAAATAGTCCAGCACATCAACTAGCGCCATGCTATACCAGCCCATTGCCCGCCCCCAGAAACAAGATGACAAACCAGTTTCCGGATCAGCCCAAACCTGCACTTTTTGCTCATCCCAGCCATGATAAATTAAACCGGTGATGGTGTCGCAAGCATGCTCTTCAAGGATGATGAACTGGTGGGCAACATCATCGAAATCAAGCGAAGCTGTATCATTAAACGTGGCGGTATAGCGCGCATAGAAAGGTTCCATCATGTACAAGCCATCCAGCCACATTTGATACGGATAGCTCTTTTTATGCCAAAAGCCACCATCACTCGTACGTGGATGATCCGCAATTTGAAGCCTTAATTTATTTGCCGCTGTGTGATACTTTTCAGAACCAGTTTGATCGTACATAAAAAGGACAGCATTGCCTTCCCGGACCTGGTCGGAATTATAATCGGATTCCTTATACGATTTAAAACTTCCATCCGAATTAACTTCACGATCGACTGATTTCTGAATGTAATTTTTATAGGTCTCGTTACTGGTTTTGTCGTACAATTTTTCGAAACCATACAAAACAGTGCCAATCACATAATCCCAGGTTTTTGATCCATCCCGGTAATAGTCCGGGCTGCGCTCCATGATGGTATTGGCCAAGCGTTTTGACATCGGTAATTCCTGGGCGTGGATGTTATTTAGGCTGGTCATTCCGGCTATCAGAATGAAGAATAAAAAGAGATTTCTTTTCAACATGTTTAGGTAATTTATCAGTTATTTATTGTTATCATTTTAAAAGAAATTACACCTTAATTTGGATTGCAATATATAGTGCTGAAATTATAGTTTTTAAGTCTTTGAAAAGACCTTGTCAAGAACAAGGCGTTCGATGTTTTTGAATTTAAGGAGTTTGCTAAATGGTAAATGTCTGATTCAAAAACGAGAATAACGTCCCGGTTATTCAGGAGTGATATCTTGCAAAGACTAACTAATTTCGACAATCGTAATTCCTGCCCCTCCAAACTGCACATGTTCGTCGCGATAAGACCGGACAACCGGATCGGCTGACAAAAAGCTACGAATCATTTCACGCAGGATGCCATTTCCTTTGCCGTGCAAAATACGCAATTCGCGCACGTCAAGCATGATCGCTTCATCTAAAAAAGCCTGGATAGTGGTAATGGCTTCTTCAGCACGTTGCCCACGCACATCAATTTCAGGTTTGAAAGTATTTCGCTTTTCCGACAATTTACGATGCACATTGGGCAAGGTTTTGTTTGTGCCGCGCATCTCACGCTTGGCTTCGTTGTTACTCACTTTCTGCACCTTTTTACGGTTGACTGATGTACGTAACTGTCCAAATGCCACAATCACGTTTATGTTGCCCAACTCCAACACTTCGCCAATGCTGCTCTGTCCTTCCATGCGGACTTTGTCGCCCAACTCCAATTCGGCTTTTTCATTTTGGGGCGTATGGGCTTGCTTCTCCGGCTTTTCAGGACGCCGCTGATTACGTTTTTGCTCTTTCTCTTTTAGCTTTTTGATCTTCCGGTTGATCCATTCATCATCAGCTTCGCCCGGCGTTTCAATCGCTGTTTTAAACTCACCCAATTCTTTGCGAAGAGCCTTTGTTTTCTCCTTTTCAGCCTGACTCTCCCGAATTTCACGAATGGTATTTTCAACCTTTTTATTGGCTTCTGCAACCACCCGCGCGGCTTCTTCTTTGGCCTCCTGAATGATCTGTTTACGCTGCTTCGCCATGTCGCCCAAATCGTGCTCATACTTCTCTGCCAGATCATCCAGACTGCGTTCCACTTTTCGGATGCGTTGCCTTTTGGATTCCCAATAGCGTTTATCGCGGACAATGTCGCGCAAGTGTTTGTCGAAATGAATGTGATCCTTCCCTACTTTATCAGTCGCCTGCTCGAGAATGAATTCCGGCAGACCAATTTTGCGGGCTATTTCAAAAGCAAACGAACTTCCAGGCTTTCCAATTTGCAGTTGAAACAGGGGCTCCAGCTGATGTGAATCATACAACATGGCCCCATTCTCAATCCCCTCAGCCGATGCTGCGAAGTGCTTCAAATTCGTGTAGTGGGTAGTGATCACTCCAAATGTTCCTTCCCTATTCAGTTGATCTAAGATTGATTCAGCGATGGCGCCGCCAATCATAGGTTCCGTACCTGTTCCAAACTCATCGATCAAAATCAGCGTCTTTCCATTCGTGAACTTCAGAAAATGTTTCATGTTCATCAGGTGCGAGCTGTAGGTACTCAAATCATTTTCAATGGATTGCTCGTCGCCAATATCGATAAAAAGTTGCTCAAACACACCTGCCCGACTCGTTTCATCCACAGGAATCAACAAACCACACTGAAGCATGTATTGCAACAAGCCGACCGTTTTCAGACAAACCGATTTTCCACCAGCATTGGGCCCTGAAATTAACAACAGGTGTTTCTCCGGACTCAGCTCAATGGTCAATGGAACGACCTGTCGTTTTTCCTTTTCCAGCGTCATTCGAAGCAACGGATGCACCGCCTTTTCCCAAAAGAGCTGTGGCGTATCTTCCATGTACGGTTTGATGCCATCCATCTGAATGGCCAATCGCGCTTTGGCCCGGATAAAATCAATGGTCCCGAGGAACACATACAGCTCCAACAATTCTTCCAAATACGGACGAATATCGTTTGAGAACTCTGTCAGGATGCGAACAACCTCGCGCTTTTCAGCATATTCCAGTTCCCGAATTTCATTGTTGACCTCTACAACTTCTGCCGGTTCAACATAGGCCGTCTTTCCGGTTGCCGATTCATCATGTACAATCCCGTTTAGCCGTCGTTTCATAGACGAAGAAATGGGAATTACCGGGCGGCCATCGCGAATAGAAACCGTTGTATCATCATCAACCAAGCCATCGCGCTGTGCCTGACGTAAAATACTTTGCAGTCGTTTGGAAACGCTGCTTTGCTTGTTGAACAGTTCACGGCGAATTCGGGCTAGCTCAGGCGATGCCTGATCCTTGATCCGCCCATGCTGTGTGATGATCTGATCAATGCGATTTTTGATGTATGGAAAAACCTGAACGTTTCGAACTAATTGCTTCAGGCTGGGGTAAAATTCTTCTTTCTGGTTGTTGAGAAACCGAACAATGGCAGTGATGGTTTCAAGCGATCGTTTCAAATCAAACAGCTCATTGACCTCCAGAAACCGGCCTTCAGTTCTAATTTTTGACAGTGATGAGCGTAAATCAAAATAATAACTGGTCGGAAAGTTATCATCCTCGCGAATCAACGTTGAACACTCTTCGGCCAAAGCAAGTTCCAGCTGAACAGCATCAAAATGAGTCAAAAATCCAAGCTCATCCACGCGATCCTTTCCCAGGGAACTTAAACAATTACTCTTCAACAGGTCTCTAACCTTGTCAAATCCAATCTTCGATTCAAAATTTTGTGGGTAAATTTTCGCCATCACTTCAAATTGTACGGCAAAAATAGAAAGATGTGAACGGTATCAACAAAAAGTCAGTTAAAATCTTTTAGAATCTCCAGAAATTGGTTCAAGCGAAACGGCTTTAACATGCAGACATTCATCCCGGCTTCCAAACACGTTTCTGCTTCCTCGTCCGTGTCGCTCCCCGTCAAAGCAATTATCATAGCTGGTTTCTCGTTGCTGTTCTCCTTTTCGTAGGCACGTATTTTTCGTGTCGATTCGTAACCATCCATGACCGGCATCCGGCCATCCATCACCACGATGTCATAGTGGTTTTCACAAAACTTCCGATAAGCTTCAAGTCCATCGTTCGCCGCTTCAATCTTCCCCAGCATATTTTTCAACGACATCATCACTACGCGTTGATTAATCGCGCTATCATCAACCACTAAAAGTGACATCTCTTTTAAATCGTTTTCCATATCCTCAGACTAAGCTTTAATCGTTTAAATATTTTTTGTCGCCGAAGAAATCAGCGTATTCTTTCCAGAAGCTCTTCACTTCTGTTTTCATCTCTTTACGCAACAACAAAATGCCAATTAAGTTTGGTATTGTCATCAAAGTTATCGTAATTCCTGCAAATGCCCAGATGATTGTTGTATCGGTAAAAGACGCGAAAAAGAAGCCCGCAACGTACAAAATCCGATAATAAATTTCGCCTTTGGGACCAAACAAAAAGTTAACCGCCCGGTCGCCATAATACGACCATGATATAGCCGTTGAGAATGCAAAAAGAAGCAAGCCAATGGCAACAATATAACGTCCCCAAGGGCCAAACCAACTTTTCGTATACGCTTCGGTCGTCAGTGGCGCACTGTGTATCAACGATTTCCCCGTCAACACAAAACCACCATCATAAGGCATCCGGCCATTCGTTATTGGCAAAGGGCCTGTGTAGTCTTCACCGTCTTTGGTGACGACCACATCATCGGCAACAGAACGCGCATGCAGGATGGTCACATCACTTTTCACTTTGCCATTTTCAACCTGTAAATCCCCTGAAAAAAGTGGCAAATCAATTTTTTCCTGAAGAAATTTCGCTAATTTTTTCTGATCTGCTTTATTTCCTTCTCCATAATGACCGGATAAAACTACTAGGTCAGCATCCTGAAACTGGTTTTCAATTTTTTTATTCCAAACGCCAGAGGAAAGTATCACCAACCCAGTCAGTGTACAAATAATGATGGTGTCAATGAATGGTCCGAGCAAAGCTACCAGCCCCTCAGAAATCGGTTCGTGGGCACGGGCGGTGGCATGTGCAATTGGCGCTGATCCCTGCCCGGCCTCGTTGGAAAATAATCCACGGTTCACACCCCGGTTAAAGGCAAAGCTAAGTCCGGCGCCCAGGAAACCACCCGCAGCAGCTGTCCCTGTAAACACGTCTCTGAAAATAGCTACTAATGAAGGAATAATATTTTCGTAGTTATACAGAATAACCGCCAGGGCGCCAATAAAATAGACAATCGCCATGATCGGCACCAACCGCGAAGTTACTTTGGCAATCCGTCTGATTCCTCCAATAATTACAAAAGCCAGCAAAACGGCTAAAACAGCACCAGTCACTATTTTATTGATTCCGAAAGTGGTAAAAACAGAATTGGCAATGGAATTAATTTGTGGCAGGTTCCCTGATCCAAAGGATGAAAAGATAGTGGCAACCGCAAAAATAACGGCCAGCCATTTCATATTCAGGCGATTCCGCATGTAATACATCGGTCCCCCGGCAATGGTTCCATCAGCCGCTTTTTCACGGTATTTATGCGAAATACTGACTTCAACAAATTTCAGGGTCATCCCCAGGAAAGCAGTCACCCACATCCAAAAAATGGCAGCTGGACCACCAAGATGAATGGCCAGTGCAACACCGGCTATGTTACCTGTTCCAATGGTTCCGGAAAGAGCAGTCATCAACGCCTGAAAGTGCGAGGTATCTCCTTCATCACCTTCCCGGTCAAATTTACCGCGGACAATCAAAAAAGCAGGCTTCAAGTACCTGAATTGCGGGAATTTCAAATAAATGGTGAAAAACAAGCCAGTGCCTAATAATAGATAAACAAACCACTGACTACCTCCAATATAACTGTCAATCTGGGATAAAATCTCGTTCAACTCGTTCATACAACCTGCTTAAATGCGGTAACTAAAATAACACATCCGTTCGTTTTGTTAAAATAAAAAAGAAAATTTGATTAAATTTTTACGATCAGAAAGCCAACGGTGAAAAAATTAATCAATATTAATGTTTTAAAATTATTGTAAAAACGACGCATAAAGGTCTAAAGCAATCAGTTTTTTCCATAAATTTGCCTGTAAACAATTAAACAAGAAAACGCTATGTTACCCAAATTCTTATTGGCAGACAATTCACAGGAAGCACCCGACACGATCTTTGTTGTTCACACCGAGGAGCCAAAATTCATTGTTGAAAGCGACATTGAAGATTTTTGGTCTAACCAGGAAGTTCATTGGCTTAGTGAAGTTCCGGAATCTAAAGAGGTGATTAATCAACTTCTGGAAGAAGCTGAGGAATACCTTGAAGCAGAGTTCGAGAGTCAGGAAAATCTTTTTGAAGAGGAAGAAGATTAATTTGCTATGCAGGAACCAAACAAAAAACGGTTAACCCGGTCAAAAAACAAAATGATCGGTGGTGTACTCGCGGGATTTTCTGAGTATTTCAACATGGACCCGACCTTGCTAAGAGTTATTTATGTGATTGTTTCACTGATTAGCGCTGGCTTCCCTGGCTTGCTGATTTATTTGATCTGCTGGGCTGTTATTCCCGAAGAAGCTTAACTCTGATCAACATCCTTCAAGCTAAGTTGAATCCGCTTCCGGGCGTGGTCCACATCAACCACTTTCACTTTAACATGCTGGTGAAGTTTTACAACTTCATTGGGGTCGCTGATGAAGCGATCGGCCAATTGTGAAATGTGAACCAAACCGTCCTGCTTGACGCCGACATCCACGAAAGCGCCGAACTTGGTGATGTTTGTGACAATTCCCGGCAACACCATGCCTGCCTGCACATCTTCCACTTTGTAAATGCCATCAGCAAATTCAAACACCTTAATATTTTTTCGGGGATCCCGTCCGGGCTTGGCCAATTCTTTTTGAATGTCTTTCAAAGTAGGCAATCCAATCGAATCAGTCTGATATTTTTTTAATTCGATCTGCTTTTGTAGTTCTTCCGATTTCATTAAGTCAGCAATGGAGCAAGAAAGGTCGGAAGCCATTTTTTCAACCACATGATACGATTCCGGGTGAACGGCCGAATTATCCAGGGGATTTTCAGCATCCGGGATACGAAGAAAACCGGCAGACTGCTCGTAGGCTTTGGCGCCCATCCGGGGAACGTTCATCAATTCTTTCCGCGAAGAGAAAGCGCCGTATTCTTTTCGGTAGTCCACAATATTTTGCGCTAACTGTGGACCAAGCCCGGAAATATAAGTCAACAAATGCTTGGAGGCCGTATTTACATTCACGCCCACGCTGTTCACCGCTGACTCCACCACCATGTCCAAACTATTCTTCAATAATTTTTGATCCACATCATGCTGGTACTGGCCCACGCCGATTGACTTGGGATCAATCTTCACCAATTCGGCCAGTGGATCCATCAAACGACGACCGATTGAGACAGCTCCGCGAACAGTGACATCATACTGCGGAAATTCCTCGCGCGCCACTTTTGAAGCTGAATAAACAGAGGCGCCATCTTCTGAAACCACAAACACTTTCACTTCGCGATCATAACGTAACTTTTTGATAAAGTGTTCGGTTTCACGGCTGGCTGTGCCGTTTCCTATAGCTATGGCCTCGATTTGATAAGCACCAACCAACGAGGCAATTTTCCGGGCTGCCTGCTTGGTTTGCTCCTGTGGCTTGTGCGGATAGATGGTTTCGTTATGCAACAGATTTCCCTGCTCATCCAGGCAAACCAGCTTACAACCGGTGCGATAGCCCGGATCAATTGCCAACACGCGTTTTTGTCCCAATGGAGCAGCCAACAATAGTTGGCGCAAATTTTCTGCAAAAACCTGGATGGCATCCTGGTCAGCCTTCAATTTGGATGCTTGTGCAAATTCTGTTTCAATGGAAGACGACAACAAGCGTTTGTAACTGTCTTTCACCGCCTGTTGAACCTGATCGCCGGATTCATTACCGGCACGCACAAAAAAGCGGTCCAAGCGTTCCAATAGCTGTTTTTCATCCGGGGCAATCGAAATACGCAGAAAGCCCTCGTGTTCGCCTCTTCGCATAGCTAACAATCGGTGCGAAGGGCAACGTTTCAACGGCTCTTCCCATTCAAAATAATCGCGGTATTTCTCCCCTACTTCTTCTTTTCCTTTTATCACTTTGGCCTTGATCATCGCCCCCAGATCAAAAGCACGGCGAACCATATTCCTGGCTTTCTCATTTTCGTTCACCCATTCAGCAATAATATCCCGTGCTCCTGCCAATGCCTCTTCCACCGAACCAACTTCTCCTTTTACAAAAGAATAAGCCCGACTCTCCACGTCACGCTCCAATTGCTTCATCAGGATTTTAGCCAAGGGCTCCAGCCCTTTTTCGCGCGCAATCGTCGCTTTTGTCTTTCGCTTGGGTTTGTAAGGCAAATAAATATCTTCGAGCTCGGTGCTGTCGAAACAATTTTCTATGCGGCTTTTCAACTCATCCGACAGCTGCCCCTGCTCGTCAATCGTCTTCAGAACAGTATCCTTTCGCTTTATCAACTCCTCCAATCGCGCGTGTTCTTCCTTGATATCGCCGATCTGCACTTCGTCGAGACTTCCCGTCATCTCCTTGCGATAACGCGAAATAAAAGGCACGGTTGCCCCATCATCCAATAACTTGATGGTGTTTTCGACTTGAGATGATTTTAATTGCAACTGGTTGGCGATGCGTTGTATGAGTTGATTATCCATGCTGAAAAATTTTGGCTAACGAAGATAGCAGTTTTTTAAGGACTCGCAATTGGAAGTATCGGCCAAACACTTCCATTACGCTATGCATCATTTAAACTTTTTAAGGTATTTTTGGCATTTCGATTGAAATAATAAATAATGAGTACACCTTCCTCGAAGAATAAACGGCAACAATTCCTGTTGATCGCTGGCATCATCCTGCTGGCTTTCAACCTTCGCCCGGCGATTACGAGTGTTGGTCCTTTGGTAACCACCATCCAACAGGCACTCGGCATCAACAACCTTGAAGCCGGTTTGCTTACCACCATTCCTTTGATCGCCTTTGCTCTTTTCTCTCCGCTGGTGCCCAAAATCAGTCGGGCCTGGGGAAACGAGAAAACGCTATTTTTTGCGATGGTCATATTGACTGTCGGTATTTTTATTCGCTATACGGAAAGCCTTTGGCTCCTATACCTCGGAACTTTGATCGTTGGCGTGGGAATCGCCACCATAAATGTCCTGCTTCCCAGTGTCGTCAAATCCGATTTCCCCAATAAAATCAGCCTGATGACCAGCGTTTACACCACGGCCATGTGTGCCATGGCCGGATTAGCTTCCGGACTTAGTGTTCCGTTTGCCGAAGGCGCCGGACTGGGCTGGAAGAATACACTGGTCGTGTGGGGATTGCTGACGCTCATCGGATTACTAACATGGTCACCACAGCTAAAGTCGCAACATAAAACCAAACTCAACAACGGGATTCAAACAGTAAGTCAGTCTATATGGAAATCACGAACAGCTTGGTACATCAGTATCTTCATGGGCTTGCAATCGTTTATCTTCTATTGTATTGTTGCGTGGTTGCCGGCGATTTTGCTGAGTAAAGCAATGGACATTCAAATGGCAGGTTGGATGCTTTTGTTCGTACAGATTATCGGCTTACCGGCTACCTTTTTGGCCCCGATCCTGGCATCCAAACTTAAAAAGATGTGGACATCAATCGTCTTAATCGCAGCCATGAATT
>Ga0102953_1001956_pt1 | contig 12680 bp, 12 predicted proteins | sample SalPon2A_C_D2_MG_FD_78509 | JGI IMG/M metagenome (GOLD analysis project Ga0102953, IMG submission 78509) | Soil microbial communities from South San Francisco under conditions of wetland restoration - Salt Pond MetaG R2A_C_D2_MG | ecosystem: Environmental > Terrestrial > Soil > Wetlands | place... | reverse complement strand
GCTGCTGGCGGCACGCCGGGGAGTCGAGATGCCGATCACGGATCAAATGGTCGAGATCATCTATCAAGGAAAATCACCACAAGAAGCGATCAGCGAGCTCATGACGCGCGAGCTCAAGGGCGAAGCGGAGCTCTAGCATGTCCAATTCCGAACACTCGACTCAGTCGCCTTCCCGGGCCCATCAGACGGTCCTCATCCTCGACTTCGGTAGCCAATACACGCAGCTGATCGCCCGTCGGGTGAGGGAGAACCGGGTTTACTGCGAGGTGGAGCCTTACGACCTCCCGCCAGAGGAAATCGCCGTCCGTGCGCCCATAGGGATCATCCTCTCTGGGGGCCCACAGAGCGTCTACGACCCCGATGCCGCCGTCATCTCCCGCGATGTGCTCGAGATGGGGATCCCCGTTCTCGGCATCTGCTATGGGATGCAGCTCATCGCCCACCTGCTGGGCGGAAGGGTGCAACCGGCGGCGGACTCGGAGCATGGGCGTGAGTATGGCCGCGCCGACATCACCATCCGCAAGCCGTCGCCACTGTTCTCCGGACTCGACAGCGGCGGTGAGACGGTGTGGATGAGCCACGGCGACCTGGTGCGCGATCTGCCGTCCGGGTTCGAGAGCATCGCTTCCAGCATCTCGGCGCCGTGCGCCGGGTTTGAGAGCGCGGAGCGGAGGATCTACGGCATCCAGTTCCACCCCGAGGTCTCGCATACCGTTTCCGGGGGAGAGATGCTGCGCAACTTCCTTTACGACGTGTGTGGAGCGCGCAGCGACTGGGGCATGGCGTCCTATCTCGAGGAGGCGGTGGCCAACGTGCGCGCGCAGGCCGCCGAGGGTCGGGTTCTGTGCGCTCTCTCTGGCGGGGTCGATTCGTCGGTCGTGGCGGCACTGTTGCGGCGTGCCGTCGGCGAGCGCCTGGCCGCCGTCTTCGTCGATACCGGCTTATTGCGAAAAGGGGAGCGGAATCAGGTAGCGCACAGCCTGGGAGAGGGACTGGGGATCCCGATTCTGGTTGCTGACGCCCAGGAGAGGTTTCTCGCGGCGCTCGCTGAAGTGGAGGATCCGGAAGAGAAGCGGCGCATCATCGGCCATCAGTTCGTCGAGGTATTCGAGGAGGAAGCGGAGAAGCTCTCAGGAGCGCGCTTCCTGGCGCAAGGGACGCTTTATCCCGACGTCATCGAGTCGACGTCGGTCAAAGGGCCGTCGGCCGTGATCAAGACTCACCACAATGTGGGAGGCCTGCCGGAGCGCCTCGGATTCGAGCTCATCGAGCCGCTGCGCTATCTGTTCAAGGACGAAGTTCGCCAGTTGGGGCGCGAGCTTGCACTGCCCGAGGAGTTGATCGGACGCCACCCCTTTCCGGGTCCCGGGCTCGCGGTTCGGATCCTCGGGGCCGTGGACCGCGAGAAGGTCGCCCTCTTGCAACAGGCGGATGCGATCTTTCTCGAGGAGCTGCGAGACGCGGAGCTCTACGACCGGGTGAGCCAGGCTTTCGCGGTGCTTCTCCCGGTGAAGACGGTCGGCGTGATGGGCGATTTCAGGACTTATGAGGATGTCATCGCCTTGCGCTCGGTCGAGACCAGCGATTTCATGACGGCGGACTGGAGCCATCTGCCCTATGAGTTCCTGGGGCGGGTCGCCAACCGTATCGTCAACGAGATCGCCGGTGTCAACCGGGTGGTCTACGACATCACGAGCAAACCGCCTGCAACCATCGAGTGGGAGTAGAGGCCTGTCCTTGCCGCCGGCCCCGTGTTCGTGCTGATCTCAGGATGACGATTGAAGTTGCTTGAGGTCGAGCGGAGCGAGCTTGGCCGGGTTGAGCTTGAGTCTTTTGGCCAGGCGTGCCGCCAGTTGGTGCTGCAAGGCAGCGGCTCCCTCGACGCCGGAGCCTTCGAGGTCGACCCATCCCCCGGCCGTCATCCCGTGCCCGCCACCCTTTCCTTTCTTCCCCACCAGGTTGCGCATGACCTTGCCGGCGTCGGCGCGGCTGTTCGAGGTGCGGATCGAGAGGTAGACGCGGCCGTTGAAGACGCCGCTCGCGAGCGACCAGGTCTTCTTCTCCATGCGCAGCAGCAGGTCGGCGATTTCAGGGACGATGTCCGGTTGCTCGAGAACCCCCAGGTTCGAGACGATCAACTTACCGACGCTTTCCAGGTTCTCCAGGGCCTGGTGAAGGTCGCGGAAGTAGGTGGCGGGCAGAGGCGCGTTCTGAATTCGGGCGAGGGCGCGCTTGTCGACCGTGGGGAGAAGCTCGTCATAGATCTTGCGGTCGGGACCAGCGAATTCGCGACCGAAATCCTGAGTCTCGGAGCGAAGGGCGTAGATAAGCGCGGTGGCATTGCGGCGGGAGACCTCAATGCCGCTCGCTAATAGGTACTCCACGAGGATCGTGGCGGTGGCGCCGTAGTCGGGCCGAATGTCGATGAAGGGCACCCCTTTGGTCGACCTTCTTATCGGGTGGTGATCAAAGACGGCGTCGGGGGTGATCGCCGGGTCCAGCTGATTGTTACCGGTTCTGGGTTGCGTGTCGACGAGGGCGAAATGGCGGTAGTTCTTCCATACCAGGTGGCGTCGGTGACTGAGCCGAATGCCGAGAACCCGCACCATCTGCTTGTTCTCGGCGCGGCCGATGAGGCCACCGTAGGCGGTCGTCACCCGGCGATGGAAAGCGACTCGCAAGATCTTGCTCAGGACGCCCGCCGCGGCGATGGCATCAGGGTCGGGATTGTCGTGGGTCATCACCAGCCAACGGCCGCTACCACCCTTGCTCTCGACCATCCGCTTGAATTCGGCGAAACGCTGCTCGGTCAGCTCGGTAATCATGTGGCGCGGATTGTAACGGAGAGGACGTTCAGTCCTGGCCGAGATCTTCGGGCGGGAAGATCTTGTCAGGGTTCAAGATGCCCTTCGGATCGAAGGAGTGCTTCACCGCGCGCATCAGCTCGATGAGTGGAGGAGCAAGCGCGATCCCCAAATGTCGCCGCTGCGTCCAGCCGACTCCATGTTCGCCGGTAATCGTGCCACCGAGCGAGACGACGGCACGAAAGAGCTCGCTCTCGGCCTCGTCTCTCTGCCGTTCCCAGGCGTCGAGGGATAGCTCTCCGCGGAGCAGGTTCACGTGCAGGTTGCCATCGGCGGCGTGACCGTAGCAGATGGCCTCGAGGCCGTGCTCGGCGGCGATCCGATGGGCCTCTTCCACCAAGTCGGCAAGTCGCGACCGGGGCACGACGGTGTCGGCCTCCTTGTAGAGTGAGCGGTGTTTGACCGCTTCGCCGACGCGTGAACGCAGGGCCCAGAGACGGCGCTGATCTCTCAGCTCCTCGGCGACCAGCGGTTCCCCGGCCGAGAAAGCGGCGACCGATTCGGCGAGCTTCTCGGCCTGGGCGAGCACGCTGTCCGAGTCGGCGCCGTCGAGCTCGATCATCAGGGTTGCTCCGGCGCTGAGGAGTGCGTCCGGAACCGTGGTTTCCGCTGCCACGGCCTCCATCGCGGCCCTCTCGAGAATCTCGCAGGCGGCCGGCTCACTTCCTTCGCGGAAGATCGCGGCCACCGCGGAGGCGGCTTGCCGCAGGCCGGGGAAGGGCACGGCGAGAGTGAGCCGCGCCTGCGGAAACGGGAGAAGCCGCAAGGTGGCAGCGGTGATGACAGCCAGTGTCCCCTCGCTGCCGACGAGGAGCTGAGTGAGGTTGTAGCCCGTGGCGTCTTTGCGGTTCGCTCCGCCGGTCGTGATGATGGAACCATCGGCGAGCACGGCCTCGAGACCGAGCACGAACTTGCGCGTGGAGCCGTACTTGCAGGAATGCGGTCCGGCTGCGTCCTCAGCAAGATTGCCGCCCAGAGTGCAACTCTCCCGGCTGCCTGGATCCGGCGGGTAGTAGAGACCCTGCTCTTCGACGGCCGCTTGCAGCGCTCCCGTCACGACTCCGACCTCCGCCTCGGCCACGAGGTCGTCTCGGTCGATGCGGCGAATGCGGTCGAGTCGTTCCAGGGAGAGGAGAATGCCACCCGCCACCGGCAGGGCGCCTCCGGAAAGACCCGTTCCGGCGCCACGGGGAGTGACTGGGAGGCGTTCGCGACAGGCGAAGCGCAGGACCGCGGCCGTTTCCTCGACGCTCCGAGGTAGGACGACGACGGCGGGCGGAAAGGAGAGGTCTTCAGTTTCGTCGTGGCCATATGCGCTGCGGCGTTCCTGGTCGGTCCATACGCTGTTCTCTCCCAACAGGGTCAGCAGCTCGATTCTGTGCTCCTCGGTGAAGGGCGAGAGGGGAGGTGATCCGGCTTGCCTCATGGCCCGTATGATACCCAGGAAGCGAGGGTGACGATGATAAGGAGAAAGGCGAAGAGAGAGGGATTTGGAGCTTGCCGGCGCCTATGGATCGCGGTGGCCGCGGTCTTGGTCGTTTTCTCCGTGGCGCCAGCGGTGCGCTCCGCCAGCCGGGCCGAGCAGGGCGGAGGGTCGCCGAGGGCCAACGGCCAGACGGCGATTTGGGATGGGCTCCTCCATCGCTACGGCCATCGCGGCGGCGTGGATTACCGTGGCCTGGAGTCCGAGAGAGCAAAGCTCTCAGCCTTCATCGAGGACCTCGGCACCGTCGATCCCTCCGCTCTCGACCGCCGAGATCGGCTCGCCTTCTGGATCAACGCGTACAACTCTGTGGTGGTCGACTTCGTTCTCGAGCGCTATCCCGGGATCCAATCGGTGCGCAAGGTGGATGGGTTCTTCGATCGGTTCAAGGCGAGGGTCGCCGGCCGCCAAATGACTCTCGACCAGATCGAGGCCCGTGCCCGGTCCTTCGGGGACCCGCGGGTTCACTTCGCCCTCGTCTGCGCCTCCGCGAGCTGCCCGGATCTGCGCCCGGAGGCCTATCGAGGATCCGACTTAGAGGCGCAGATCGAGGATCAGGTGAAGACGTTTCTTGCCAATCCGGAGAAGGGGATGCGTTTCGATCGCAGCGCCAACACGCTCTACTTGTCGTCCATCTTCAAGTGGTACGCGGGGGACTTCACCGGTGGCAGCACCATCGTCGCGTACTTTCTCCGCGGCGGAGTGCTGGATTGGGTGCTGCAGCATCTTCCGTCCAATCAAGCGGCTGTCATACGAGCCGCCGATCCTTCGATTACCTACCTGAACTACGACTGGTCGCTCAACGACCGTCCGCGTTGAGCCGGCCTGGCGGAGACCTCTACATCAAATGGTGGAGGAGTAGGGTCGCGATCCCAAGGAAGGAGAGGAAGCCTCCAACGTCGGTCGCCGTGGTGACGAAGATCGAGCTGCCCAGAGCGGGATCGAGATTCAGACGGCGCAGAAGCAAGGGGATGGAAGCGCCGGCCAGTCCCGCGACCACCAGATTCACGGTCTCGGCGACGAGGAGAATGGCGGCCAGGATGAGGTTCCTTTCCCAGAAGTAGGCGACCAGGGCCAGAACGAGACCGGTGCCCAATCCGTTGAGAAGACCCACCGCAACCTCCTTGAGAATGACCGCAGTGGAGCGCCTGAGGTCGAGCTCGCCCAGAGCGAGGCCCCGGACCACCACCGTGAGACTCTGGGTGCCGGCGTTACCACCCATCCCCGGCACGATCGGCATGAACACCGCTAGAACGGCGTACTTGGCGATCGATGGCTCGAAGCGCCAGACCACAGCGGCCGCCAGGAAGGCGGTCAGCAGGTTGACCTGCAGCCACAGGTGGCGGAGCCGGACTGAGCGCCAGACGGGCGTCGACACGCTCTCGTCGGTATCTAGGTTGGCCAGGCGGTAGAAGTCTTCGGTCGCTTCCTCCTCGATCACGTCAAGAACGTCGTCCACCGTGATCGCCCCCACCAAGCGCCCGTCTTCATCGAGCACCGGAACCATCAGGAGGTCGTAGCGCGAGAACACCCGCGCCACTTCCTCCTGCGGCGTTCCGACCTGTACGGTCACTACGTCGGTGCCCATGATCTCGGCCAGCGTGCGATCGGCGTCCGCCGTGACCAGCTGCCAGAGATTGACGATCCCAGCCAGATGTCCCCGTTCATCGGTGACATAGAGGTAGAAGATGCGCCGCGTCTGGGCGAGCTCGCGCAGACGCTCGAGGGTGTGGCTGACCGACTGTTCGGCGCGGAAGAAGACGACCTCGGGGTTCATGATTCCCCCTGCGGTCTCCTCTCCGAACTGCATCAGATTGCGGAGCCGGATCGCGACGCCGCGATCGAGATGCCCCAGGACCTCATCGCGTCGATCTTCGTCGAGCAAGCGAAGCAGCTCCGCTGAATCATCGGCCGAGAGGCGCGCGATCAACACAGCGAGGCGCTGGTCGGGAAGATCCGCCATCACTTGTTTCTGCAGTCCCGGATCGAGCTCGCGCAAGGTCCGCGCCGCGAGGCGCAGATCGAACAGCACCTCGAGCAGTCGTTGCTGCTCCCCGGGTGGAAGCAAGGCGAAGAGCTCCGCGATGTCCGCGGGGTGCACTTTGAGCAGGAGGCGCCGAATCTGGCGCCCGCTCTGCTGGCGCAGGGCCCTGAGGAGCAAGCGCTGGCGCTGGCTGCGCGGAAGGAAATCGGCGAGCTCACGAGGTGCGAACGGCATGGCTGCCAATGTTACGATACGGACCGATGCTACGCGAGCTGTTCCATATCGGAAGCTTCTCAATAAGCCCCTTTGGGGTCATGCTCATGCTGGCGTTTCTCGCCGCTTACGCCCAGCTCTCCTGGGGCCTCAAGCGTCTTGGAGCAGGTGACGAAGAAGATGCAAGCGCCATACTCTTCGCCGGTGGCATCGGAGGCATTGTAGGCGCCAAGGTCTACTATGCGATCCTCTACCATGACTGGCACCTGCTCTTCGACCGCTCGGGGCTCGTCTGGTATGGCGGCTTCATCGTCGGCGGCCTCGCCGTGATCTGGGTCCTTCGTCACCGCCACCTTCCGGCCTGGCGCACTGCCGACGCCGCAGCCTCGGCGCTCGCCTTGGGTTACGCGATCGGGCGCATCGGTTGCTTCTTGGTGGGTGACGATTACGGCATTCCCACTCATCTGCCGTGGGGAGTCAAGTTCCCCGTAGGGCTCCCGCCCACCACGGCCGAGAACATGCGAACGGTTTGGGGGATCAACGTCCCGGCGTCGATCCCCGGCGATCAGCTGATCGCGGTGCATCCGACCCAGGTCTACGAGACCCTGATCTGTCTAGGAATCTGGCTCGTCGGGCGCAAATTGATTCGCCGACACCTGCAGCCCGGGACAGCCGGCCTGTGGATCTTCGCCCTCCTCGCGGTGGAGCGCTTCGGAGTCGAGTTCCTGCGCGCCAAGGACGATCGCTTTTTCGGCTCTTTCACTCTCGCCCAAGTAATCAGCGTAGCCGTTCTCATCTTAATCTTCTGGATCTGGGCGGCGCGATCGCACATCCGGCGGGGCCGCCACGATCGGGGCTCACCATCAGAGGGATGAAGGGAACCAGCCGTCCCCCGCGCCTCTTGACCATCGCCGGTTCCGACTCGGGGGGAGGGGCGGGAATTCAGGCCGACCTCAAGACGTTTGCCGCCCACGGCGTATACGGCGCCAGCGTCGTCACCGCCGTAACGGCCCAGAACACCGTGTCGGTGACGGCGATCGAACTCGTGTCTCCGCGGCTCATTGCCGCCCAGATCGACGCGGTGCTCGCCGATATCGACGTCGATGTGGTGAAGATCGGCATGGTTGGCGATAGCGCCACGATTGCGGTAATCGCCGATCGCCTCGTGGCGCATCGGAATCTTCCCGTCGTTGTCGATCCGGTGATGGTGGCCACGGGTGGCGCCGAGCTCCTGGGACCGGAATCGGTCGGCGAGCTCGGGCAGCGCCTCCTGCCGCTTGCGGTTTTGGTCACCCCCAACGTGCCGGAGGCGGAGCGCCTCAGTGGTCTCACTATCGACGATGAGTCGGGCCAGATTGCCGCCGCCCGCGCCATCGCGGCCCGCGGCCCCGCGGTTCTGGTCAAGGGTGGGCACCTCGCGGGCGACGAGGTCGTGGACATCCTGTGGGTCGACGGGGAAGCCGTGCGCTTTGCCCACCGTCGAATCGATAGCTCGTCGACACACGGCACGGGCTGTACCCTCTCAGCAGCCATCGCCGCACGACTGGCGATGGGTGAGAGGATCAGCGATGCGGTCGGGGGAGCGATCGAATACTTGCATGGCGCGATCGCGGCCGCGTACCCGGTGGGAAGGGGACACGGCCCGGTCGATCCCCTCTATCGTCTCTTCCCCCGTTGAATCAGCTTACCCGCACCGCGGGTAATGAACGAATGACTGATCTGAGAGAATTGGAGCCGTGATGGAGAAATCAGAGGTTGACCTGCTGGTGGTCGGCGCCGGACCGACGGGGATTGCCCTCGGTGCCGAGGCCCGACGCGCCGGGCTTGAAGTGCTCATTGTCGATCGAGGCGCCCTGACCGCCAATTTGTTGAACTTTCCCACCTACATGAACTTTTTTACCTCCAGCGATCAGCTCGAGGTGGCGGGCTTGCCCTTCACCGTTCCGGAGGAGAAGCCCAGCCTCCAGCAGACGCTCGTCTATTACCGGGCGGTGGTGGAGTACTTCGGCATACCTCTCGCCCTTTTCGAAGAGGTGGAGTCCATCGAGCGCGCCACTGACGGCTTCACCGTCCACTCTCGGGGCAAGGACGGGATCAAGAAGCGCCGGGCCCGCGCCGTGGCCCTCGCCACGGGCTACTTTGCCAATCCCAAACACCTCGGCGTGGACGGAGAGGATCTCTCTTGGGTGCATTCGCGCTATCGCGACCCCTACCGGGACTTTGGCCGCAGGGTGGTCATCGTTGGGGGAGGGAACTCCGCCGCCGAGGCGGCGCTGGAGCTCTGGCGAGCAGGCGTGGAGGTCGCCATGGTGGTGCGGGCGGAAGGATTCAAGCCCACCGTCAAGTATTGGGTGAAGCCCGACATAGAGAACCGGGTCGCGGAAGGGTCGATCGGAGCGCTGTTCCGGTGCGAGGTGGTGCGCTTCGAGGAGGGCGGCGTTGTCGTGCGGCGAGAAGGAGGGGAGGAGAGGGTACCCGCCGACACGGCCTACGTTTTGATCGGCTATCTACCAGACGCTGGGTTCGAACGTGCGGTTGGAGTCGAGGTGGATACGGAGACCCTCGTACCGAGGTTCGATCCGGATACCTGCGAGTCGAATGTTCCCGGTCTCTATCTGGCGGGAACCATCCAAGCCGGTTCCAATACCGGGCGAATCTTTATCGATAACTCAAGAAATCACTCCAAGTTGATCGTGCGCCATCTCGCGACCCGTTTGGGCAAGGAGCTGCCGACAGCCTCTGGAGTGCTAGGATGACTTCAAGCGGAGGACTCGTCTCATTCCGCGGCAACCCCTTTCTCAGCTAAGAGAGTCTGATATGACGCAACAGGTTTGGCAGCGAATCGCGCTGGTCACACTCGCACTTTTTGCCACGGCGGTTGTCGCACTCGGCGCAGCACCGGAGAGCGGGACCCAGGCGAAGGGCGAGACGGAGGGTGATTCCTCCAGCGGTTTCTACGACACGGTCAACGTCAGCGTGGTGAACGTGGACGTCTACGTCACGGATCGCCAGGGCAAGCCGGTGACCGGCCTCAAGAAGGACGACTTCGAGCTCTTCGAGGATGGCCAACCGGTCAAGGTCACGAACTTCTATGCCGTGGCCGAGGGACATCCCCGGCACGCTCCGAAGCCTCAGCTGAAGAGCGCTCAGGCCCCCGCCCCAGTACCTCCGAACGCGCAACCGCAGGTACCGCCGGAACAGCAGCTGTCCCTGATCGTCTATATCGACAACACCAACATTCACCCCTTCAGCCGCAATCGGGTGTTCAGCAATCTGCGGCGCTTCCTCGACAACAAGGTGAAGCGGGGCGATCGAGTGATGTTGGTCTCCTACGATCACTCCCTTCATATCCGTCACCCGTTCACCACCGATCCTGGAGTGATCGCTTCCGCTCTGTTCAAGCTCGAGACGATGACCGGCGGTGCGGTGCAGGCGGATTCTGACCGGCGCGACATCATCAAGATGATCGATCAGAACAAGGACGTGAATTCGATCGAGGTCCGCGTCCGGCAATACGCCGAGTCGGTGCAGAACGACCTGAGTTTCACCCTCGACGCTCTGAACCAGCTCGTCAACTCCCTGGCGGGACTTCCAGGCCGTAAGGCGGTGCTATACGTGAGCGACGGACTTCCGATGAATCCAGCGCAGGACCTCTACTACGCGATTCAGTCACGGTATCCAAATACATCGATGTTCAACGAGTCCTTCACCTTCGACGCCTCGCAGAAGTTCGAGGAGCTGACCGCGCAGGCGAACTCCAACCGGGTAGCGTTCTACACCATCGACGCTGGCGGTCTGAGGGTGGATGCGGGGGTCACGGCGGAGTCTCGCTCGATTGGTTTGGGAATCGACGTGGCGCAAACCCACCGCTCGAACCTCCAAAGCTCCCTACGGCTCATGGCCCAGAACACCGGCGGCTTGGCGATTCTCAACACCAACGACGTGACTCCCGGGCTCGACAAGGTGGCGCAGGATTTCAATACCTACTATTCGCTCGGATATACGCCGGGACACGCCGGTGATGGGCGGTACCACCGGATCAGCGTCAAGATCAAGGGACGGCGCGATCTCAAGGTCCGGTCACGCAAGGGCTATCGGGACAAGACAACCGAATCGCGCATGGCCGACGGCACGATGTCGACCTTGATCTTCGGTTACGAGAACAACCCGCTCAAGGTCTCCCTTCGCTTCGGCGCCGCGACCCGGCGCGAAGATGGGTACTATCTGGTGCCGGTCAATATTCGCCTGCCGATAGGGCAGCTCGTCCTCGTACCGCGCAACAAGGCCTATGACGCGCGCGTCGAAGTATTCGTTTCGGCCATGGACACTGATGGGAGGACCTCACCGGTCCAGCGTAGCCCTGTGCCGATCACGATTCCCGCCGACAAGGTGGAGAAGGCGAAGAAACAGTTTTACACATACGAAGCGAGACTCCTGATGCGCTCCGGCGAGCAGCGCGTGGCGGTAGGTGTGCGTGACGATATCGGAGCGACCGAATCGTTCGTCCAGGGCGTGGTGGACGTCGGAGAAGACCAATGAGGCGAGCCGCGAAGCGATGGCTAGACGGATTGAGAGCGCTGGGCGAAGCCTACCTGGGCGTCATCAAGGCCGAACTGGGTGCGCTCGAGAAGGACTTGGGAGCAAGCGGCCGCCGCCTCGTGGTCTCCCTTGGGGTCATCGCCCTCTCGCTGGGGATCGGTTTTTGGGCTCTCGCGGCGCTGACCTTCGCCGCCATTGAGATTCTCGCCATCTGGCTTCCCCGTTGGGGCGCATCGTTGATCGTGGCTCTCTTCCTCCTCATCCTGGCGGCCGTCGTTGGATCTCTGGGCTGGCGCCGACTGCGAGGCATAGAGAGTCCCAAGGCGACGGTCGAGCGTCACCTGGAGGACCACCGCGATTGGTGGCGGGAGCAGATTGGCACCCCGGGTGGCCGGCCTCAGAGAGGTCCGGACCTGGTGGGCGGGGAGGACGAGGAATGAAGGAACTGGAGCGGCGCCGGGCCGCCTTTGAGGATCAGTTGAGCGATCTTCGCCTCTCCCTTCGTCGGGAGCTTGGCTGGAAACCACATGGATGGCCCTGGCTGGTCTGCATGCTGGGCCTTGCCGGAGGCATCATCGCCGGCGGGGCGGTCGCCTCATCGCTGCGCGATCTCGCGGCTGTCAGGAAGCGGAGTCTGCCTCGCGCTTGAAAACCATGGCGATGTTGTCCGTCGCCCCGGTCTTGAAATTCACCGACGTTATCGAGACAAGCTCCCATCCTTCGCTGCCCAGGGCATTGAGCTCCCGAGCGGAATTGGGGTCCAGACGATAGTTCTCGCTACGAATATTGATGATCTTGTACTCCCATCGAGTCATCGCGCGCTCCTTCCGGAAACGATAGCCTCACAACGGCGACTCTATCGCAGAGCAACCCTCACCTCGTCGTCCCGCGTCACCTGCCAGCGCTCCGCTAGGGAAGCGCCGTCAAGCGACAGCTCGAGGGTGCCGAGAGAGCCGATGAGCCACCCGGCCTGCCCGAAGCCAAGCTCGGAGTAGTGCGAGATGCGCCTCGAGGTCGAGTGGAAGCCGATTTCTACCGTTGCCGCCTCCTCGGGGAGCCAAGCGGCCGGTAAATCGGTCACGACATTGCCAAAGCGATCGACGTGGATCACCCGTCCCTTCAAGATCTCGTCGGTTCTGGTCGGCTTCTCGCCCTCGAGGATCACCGGCGTTCGAAGGACCCTGCCGAGCGCGGCGGGCTTCTCGCCGCGCGCCAGAGCCGCGGCCACCGGGGCAAAGCGGTCGCGACCGTGGAACGTCGAACCCGGGGCGTCGAGAAAGAGGTCGTCGCCGTCGATCGCGTAGACCTCGGCCCCCTCGAGCACCGGCGTCAACAGGCCGTTGTCAGGCGCCACGTAGAGCTGCGACCCGGAGCGCGCCGCGAGAATGGCACGGGCGCTCCCGACCCCCGGGTCGACGACCGCGAGGTGGATGGTCTCGGGCGGGAAGGCGGAGGAATAGGCGCCGAGAAGAAACGCTCCGTACGCTATGTCGCCCGCCGGAACCTGGTGGGAGACGTCGACGAGCATGGTGGCGGGCGCGAGGCGGAGCAGGGTACCCTTGACCGCGCCGACATAGTAATCCCGCTCTCCGAAATC
>Ga0102953_1001953_pt1 | contig 12692 bp, 11 predicted proteins | sample SalPon2A_C_D2_MG_FD_78509 | JGI IMG/M metagenome (GOLD analysis project Ga0102953, IMG submission 78509) | Soil microbial communities from South San Francisco under conditions of wetland restoration - Salt Pond MetaG R2A_C_D2_MG | ecosystem: Environmental > Terrestrial > Soil > Wetlands | place... | reverse complement strand
CGTGTGGCACTTGATCGCCATCAGCTTGGGGTTTGCTACCAACAAAGCCAGGCAGCGGGCTCTCGAAATCGCCACATTCAGGCGGTTCTTGCTGTAAAGAAATTCCATAAATCGAGGTAGAAAGTCTGCGCTGGAGGTGGCCATGGAGACAATGACGACTTCCGCCTGTTGTCCCTGGAATTTATCGACAGTTCCAATCCGGGCGTCCCGGGGTAATACATCCTTGAGCAGATTCACCTGCATGTTATAGGGAGCCACAACCAGGATGTTCTCAGCCGACATGCGATGCTCAATGCTATCGCGGTCCAGGTAGCGCTGCCCGAGCAAGCTTTCATACAGACTGCGAACGACCTCGGCTTCTTGTTCGCTGCGCTGGGAACACCCGCTGTGGTCGATGCCGATAAAGCGGATGCCAGAAGGCCGCAACTCCGGATGGGCGTCCGGGGCGAGAACAAGACGCTGATTCTGATTCTTGGCTTCTGGGTGGAGCCTGCCATCATAGACCGCATCGGAAATAAACCGACAGATATCCTGATGCATACGCCAGGTGGTTCCGAGAAAAACGCCTTGGTCGTCCGGAATGGTCGCCTTCCCCTGGAGTAGGTAATCCAGCGTTGATTCCCCTGAATGTCCGGGGTGAACTCCTTGAACCGGCTGCTGCAGTTGCATCTGATCGCCGAGAAGCACAATGTTTTTCGCGCCGGTCCCCATGGCCACCAAGTTCGCAAGGGCGACCTGCCCAGCCTCGTCAATAAAGAGGTAATCCAGACTTTGGTCGAGGTCGGAATCGGCAAACAGCCAGGCCGTGCCCGCCACCAGATTCGCGCCAGAGCCAATGAGAGCTCGTTTGTCTGTGACATCCTTGATCATGGACCCATTCAGGAACGTGTCGGGTCCGGAGGATTTCTTGACCCCCTGAAACCTTACCTGTTTTTCCGCAGCACGCTCTTCTACGGCTTCGAGCAGGTTGTTAATAGCCTTGTGACTGTTCGATGAAACTCCCACCGTCGCCCCTTGCTCCAGTAGATCGACAATGACATGTGAGCCGGTATAGGTCTTCCCGGTTCCAGGCGGTCCCTGGATGAACAGATAGCTTTCCTGGAGGCGGCTGACCGCCTCAGTCACTTGGGCTGTCGTCTCGCCACCGCCTGCCACGATTGACGCACCTGAAGCAAGGTCACTGATTTCTGGCGGAGAACGCCTCAGGATCGCCTCTATGGAAGCATAACGGTGGTCACCGGCCACAACGCTATCGGCGAACCGATAAACCGCTTCTTTGAGAATCTCGTTGTTGATTGGGCCAGTGGTGATCACCGAAAGTCGCTCGGGAAGTGGCCCGCTTCGTTTGCCTCGCTTGATGCGGACCAGCCTCTGCTTCTCATCGATGTCTTCGATCTTTCCCGCGCGATCCAATGTGTCGGAACGCTGGCAATCGTCGCCGGCTTTCAGCTTGAATTCCTGCTCCGGAAAACGATAGGTGTAGATCAGCGATTGTTTGTCCGTAACGGGAGGCCATTCCGGAGCTGAAACCAGTCCACCTATCGATTCCGGATCTTCAATGAGTTCTTCCTCTGTCATTTCCTGGCGGGCAAACATGGCCCACCAGACCGGCTTGTCCGCTCGGCGATGGAAGTCCAGAAGCTGATAGACCAGCTCCCGCGTCCGATCATCGTCGTTCCATTCCGCGCGATCTTCTGGCAAGCCACCGAGCAGCCTGTTCGCATAATCGGCAAGCCGCGCCTCGGCCTCGTGGACTCGATCACTTTTTTGCTGTTCAGCGAATTCCCCGGTGTCCGCGTTGAACCAGGGCAAACCAACAGGACGGATGCCTAGCAACCACTCGCGAAGCAGGTAAGTGGAGCGGCAGTCGTCCTCATTGTAGTCGTGTATCTGCTGGAGCAACGCGGGGTCCCGCCTTTCCTTCCAGTTCTCATAGAACACGATGCTCGCCCCTGCGTTGGTGACGTCCCCCGTCCGCTTCTCCATGTAGAAGGTCTCAAGATTTTTGATGGAGTACCGGGGCTCGGAAGTCAGAAGAGACTCCCGAACGACCTTGTAAAGATCCACCAGCTTTTCTGAACGCAGCAGATGATCCACTTCCGCCTCGCAGGTGCCATGGAGGGACATCAGCCGTTTCAGGGCCGTCTCCTCGTATGGGGCGTAGTGGTAGATGTGCATGTTCGGATAACGCGCCAGACGCTCCATGACAAAGGCCATGAAGTCTTGGAACGCCTGCCGTTCCTCCTGCCGACTGTGAGCCCAGAATGGCTGAAATTTTGGTTTGCCATCATCGTGGTAGTAAACACCGAACAGATACTCCAGCCCACCCTCTTCCAGCGGGTCTCCCTCCATATCAAAAAAGAGGTCGCTGGGATCTGGCTGCGGAAGACGCTGGAATCCTTTCGTCTCGGCGGGATCGGTTTCAAGAAGTTCGAAAAGGTCCTGGCCAGTCTCCCGACGCTCAAGCTGCAAAGCGGCCTGTCGGCGAAGGCGCTGGAGTGTGGCTCTCTGCATGCTGGGCACATGATCGTCGGGCTTCAGTTGTGCCAGCCCGGCCAGAGTCGTGATGCCGCCAGAGCGAAGTTTGTCGATCTGGATCTTGGTGATATTGGCGATCTGGCAGAGGTGATCGTCGCAAGTCCATTGCTCCTGACACAAATCTCTCCAGTGGCAGAGGTCGCAATGGGCACAGGGTTCGGGATACGTTGGAGCGAGGCCCCCGTTCACTCGTTCAAGAAAACGCGCCTTGACCGAGCGGTAATAACGAAAGTAATCGGCGAGCCGATAGCTCTGTTCGGTCCGGTCCCCCAGAACGACATGGATGTTGTGTGGCAGGAAACCTTGGTCAGCGGATAGTAAGTCGGAGTAGAGGCAGAGCTGGATGATGAATTTTGCCTTCGGGCTTCTTGCCAGCTTGGTGTCCACGACCTCGTAACTGAAACTTCCCAGACCCGAGGGGTGATCGACCCTTCGGAGAAAATCCACGTAGCCAACGAACTCCGGAGAATGGAGGCACCCTTGGAAAATGACCGAAACACCTTCGGCCATCGCCTGCCTGGTCGCCTCGGCGGCAGCTGCAATGTTTTGACCAGACGCTTTCGCGTCAAAAACAGTGACGCCAGCCTCCTGAAGGTCCTGAAGGTATCTTGCCTCGTGTTCGAGCCCTTTCTTTTGGATCAGCTCGGCCTGCTCGTCGTCCTCGGCCTTGGGCAAGGGAGTGTCAAGATTGACCAGATCCAGCGTGGTCAGATGCTCGCATTCGAGAAAATTGACCAGATCGCTGGCCGAACAGAGTGTGGTGTCGTGGATCTTTTGCATGGTAGTCCCCCCTTTGGGTTGGGCATGTAATAGGTGCCACATCCTCTCCATCTATGTCCTTATGGTCTCTTGGAGTGCCCTTGTTTCGAAAAACCAGAAATCATTGGGCCCTCAAAAATGCCTGTGAGAAGGCACACTGGAAGCGCCTTCGCGCGTTTTGGACAGCGATGAACTTTTCTGACCCTTTATAATTTAACAAATCTTCTCTTGAAAAAACATAAAAATTTTGATAGGTGTTAAATAAACCTTACATCAAGGTGCATGGAGAATGAAATTATGTCCGAAGACGTCACACCATACAATGCCATGAATCCTCAGCAATTCCAGCTCCGGAGCTATCGCGAACAGGCCAGCATGTCGCAGGGGGAACTTGGCAAGCTGCTTGGGGTCACTCGTCAGACTATAGCTGCCTGGGAAAATGGGGAGCGTGCGCCGTCCCTGGAGCAACTCTCCAAAATTGCAAGGGTACTGAACACGCCGCTTGAGCTCCTCTTGGGGGAAGCCAAGGAGTCCGGGCCATCTCTTCTGTTTCGTTCGGACAACCCGGAAAGCCTCAGCCCCGAACTGCGCACCTTATTGGCTCGGAAATATCAGGATTACGCCTCGGTGGAGAGCATGACCGGAGAGCTGTCCGCGCTCCCTCCCTCCCGCAACCTGGAAAGCTACGATCCGCTTCTTTCCGAAACCATGGGGCAGGAGATCAGGGACTGGCTGGGAGTGGAGCAGGCCCCCCTCGGAGATGTCCTGTCCATCCTTGAGGAGAAAGGCATCAAGGTTATCCTGCATCCGCTCCCAAACGAGGTGTCAGGACTTTCCGCCTACACGGATGAGTTGGGAGGCGTCATCTTTGTCAACGCCGGCCATCCAACCGAAAGGCAGTACTTTACAGCCCTCCACGAACTCGGCCACTTGATCTTCCATCGCCGTGAGTATGGGAAGCCTCAGTCCGGCAAGGACAGGGAAAAGGAAAACATGGCCAGCCACTTTTCCGGAGCGGTTCTGATGCCACGAACCGTCGTGGAGAAGGAGTTGCACAACTACAGGAAACAGTGGATACCAGAACCCCTTCTTCAGGATCTGAAGCTTCGTTATCAGATCAGTATGAGGACGATTCTGATCAGGGCCAACCAGGTGGGCCTGATTCCGTCGTCCCTTAAACGACAGCAATACGAAGCTCTGGATAAAAAATATGGCCCGACGAAAGAAGATCCGGTTCTTCTGCCTCCCAGGACGCTCCGCAGACTGGAGAGATTGGTTTATCAGGCCCTTCTCAAGGAGGAGATCACCACCTCTCGTGCGGCCGAGATTCTCAACAGACCCCTCGTCGAGGTTCATAGAGAGCTGAGCAACTGGCTCGAAGAGGGGGACTGAGTCTTGATACTGGTGACCGACGCAAACATCCTGATCACCCTGTTCGATGTGAACGGGGTGTCAGTCCTCCCCCAGATCGCTCCCACCGAAGTCCTGGACGTGGTTCTCGGAGAGTGCGAGCACGATAGTCAACCAGGGCTCAGGGAGGCAGTTGAGGCGGCGGGCATCGGCATTATTCCCTCGGACATGACATGGGTTTCCCCCGCAAGGCAGATGATGGATGGAAAGCTGAGCTTTCCGGACGCACTCTGCCTTTTTTATGCAAAGAGCCAAGGCAAGGTTCTTCTTTCAGGGGACCGGCCTTTACGGAATCGCTGCGAGGTGGAGGGGGTCGAGTATCGAGGAGCGATCTGGGTGGTGCAAAAGGTGTACGAACGAGGGTTGCTTTCTCCCGAGGAGCTATGCCGATGGATCAAAACGTGGCCCCTCATGGAGCGCAGGTTACCGAGGGCTGAGCTGGACCGGCTGAAAAAAAAGCTGAATTGTTAGCGGATTGGGAGACGCGGACACAAGGGAAAATCTTTAAACACAAGTTAAAACCTGTTTAAAGGCCGTTTAAATACTAGATGGTGTATCAATGAGCTTTGTCAACACAATATATAGTTGTTTTCTATTGACACGTTGCCTAGTTGTGGTAGCGTGGCAATGAAAAAACCCCCACGTCGCCGGTCAGGGCGTCGCAGGGGCTCTTAAAACCATGATGACCGAAGGAGGGGGGTATCGGCCAACAGGCATTGGGTGTTGGCAACTATACCTAACCTCCTTCGGCATCGCAACCCGCAAAATGCGGTTTATGCCGAAAGGAGGAAACCATGCACCCACCTTAACGTTCCAGTCAAAGCGATACCATCTCAACTCCATTGGTAACAAAAGCACCTGAGCAATCCATGTATCCGTCGAGGGTAGTAGAACGCTCAGAGCCAAAATGCCGGCGCATGCCGAGAAACGGGAATATCATGAATTCCTTTTCCGAGATGGCAATCGATCTCGATTGTCCGCAATGCAGTGCCAGGTTCACCCGGAAATTAAGCGAGCTCGCTCCCGGGAAAAGTTATCGTTGCCGTAGATGCGGCACAGATATCCGTTTCCAGGGAGATGGTGCGAGCAAGATCCGGAAGACTCTTGGGGATTTTGAAAAATCCCTGAAGAACATCCAAATCAAACTCTGAAAAGAGAGGAACATCACTATGGCTACCAACCCGCCTAAAGGCGATGGACACAGGAACGGAGCGGTCAGGGATCGCTCTCAGGTTTACAACCCTCAGAATGACCGCTGGACAAAGCGGGACGCCGACACCGGCCGTTTCATGGACCAAAAAGCGGACGACAAGCCCTTCAAGGGCGTCAGGAAGGAAAAATAATCGCAAGAAGGGCTCACTCTATAAGGGTGGGCCCTTTTTTTCAGGAGAAATAAAACCCATGAAGTTTCAAGGCGCAGTTATCAAAGAGCAGGGAGTCACTTTTGCTGTTGTTGTCGTCAAAAAACACATACTCGATTCGTCCATGAAGTCTTCCGAGGCGATACGAGCCTTTCGAAGGCATTTTCCTGGTCTTCCCATTACGCTCATGGCCCAGGATAGCAGAGGCGTGCCCAACTACAGGGGGGAGCGTTCGGATATCGTCAAATTCTTAGCAAACGTTCCTTTTCAGGCAATTCCGTGGAAAGAATACACTGTCCACTGAAGACACTGCGACAAGGCCCATTTAAAGCCCCTGTATTTTTCAGGGGCTTTCTTTCCAGCCCTCAATTCTTGTAGGGATTTTTTCAAGGCTTCGGAAATTTGTATATGATTATCCGGTCAACATCAATGGAGGTCACAACATGAAGTTAAAGCGTCCCTACGTTGCCACCCTTGACCAGGTTAAAATTACCCGAGGTGAAGAAGAAGCAATTATCGAGTACCGGGAGCCAGGCGTTTCAACGACTCATCTGAGGCTGGGGACTTCTGTCGGGGAAATGAGTGATCAGAATATTCTCGACAGTTTCAATGAGGTTATTGCCGCCCGTGATCAGGCACGTGCCCAATATGAGCATGTCGCGATTGAAATTCCCCCGGGTAAGCCACAGATTGAATACTTCGACAAGGGAGATCAGTGGACTCCTCGTGGTGATGTACTGCGCTGTGTTATCAGTGATGATGACCCCGAGAATGGCCCGATCATCCACATCGACGAACACGAACTCTCTTGGGAGAAATTTGGCAGACTTCTGACAACCTGCGCTGGATGGGGGATGCGGGTGACCTTTGTCCCCGATGACGAGCTCGACCAGGTTCCCAATATTGAAGTCCGAGAGCCTGAGGAAAGCGAGAGATAACTGACGTTACAGCAATCCTGAGGGCTGAATGATTCTGAAAACCTTGCTGGTATGGTTTCTAATAGCGGTAGCCGAGACACTACACGGTATTTTGCGGGTCAAATATCTCAATCCACGTCTCGGTGACCAACGTGCACGGCAGTTTGCCGTTATTACTGGCACAATCATCATCCTGCTGATCGGATGATTTACCATTCCCTGGATCAATCCGCAGACTGGACAAGAGAGTTTTTACGTGGGTCTGATCTGGTTAGGGGCGATGCTGACCTTTGACGTCTCGTTTGGGCGTCTTTACCTACGCCTCCCCTGGAAGCGGATTTGGTCTGATTTCGATATTTCCCAGGGAGGCCTCTTGGGGTTTGGAATGGCAGCACTGCTGGTGACCCCGTGGGTTGTCGCTCGCCTAAGAGGATTATTCTGAACCCGCAAACTTAACTTTTACCTGCTCTATCCCAAGATCAAGTTTATCGAATAAAAATTCTTCTATCTCCTTTAGATTCCGCCGACAGGGGTTGTGTCGTCCCGTTAGCCAGTCGGCCAATTGCTCCGGATCGCGACCCATTTCAGCACCAAGCTCTTCCAGTGGTAACCCTTTCACCAGTTTGTACCAGGCCAGCCTCTCCATCAGGTCATCGGGGCAGGGGACGGGATTGTAGCCGAGGAACTTGATGATTTTCGGCATGTATCCCAATGCGATCGACGACCAGCCATTTTCCCAGTTCCAGATAGTGGAAGCGGTCACACCAATCTGAATGGCGACGTCCTTCTGGTACAATTCAAGCTCAAGGCGACGACGGCGCAGGTGGTCACCGAGAGTGACGGGTTCCTGGGTGAGTTCTGGAGGTGTCGGAATTTTCAGCGGAATTTCGATTTTGCAGGTAGAATTAGACGCTTCAGAAAACTTGTAAAAGATGTTCAAACCCCTGTTTTTGCTCGTTTTTAGGCGACCCGATACATCCCTGTACTTGTACTCCACCGATGATTCAGAAGTACCGTAACCGTCTTTCTGGACCCTTGCTTGATCGTATTGACCTTCAGATTGAAGTCCCCAGAATCACTTATCAGGAACTTTCCGGCACAAGAGAGCCGGAATCTTCAGCAACCATCAGAACCAGGGTTGAGGCAGCACGAAACATCCAGCGTGAACGTCTTGCACCCTTTGGTCTGCACTCCAATTCTTCCATGGCTGCACGTCACATCCGCTAGTTCTGCCAGGTTGATGAACAGGGGCACAAGCTGCTGGAGATGGTGACGGACCGACTGGGGTTATCGGCCAAGAGTCACAGTCGCATTCTCAAGGTGGCGCGGACTATCGCTGATTTGGCCGGGGCGGAGAATATTAGGCTGCCGCACCTAGCCGAGGCGATCCAATACCGGGGCCTGGATCGCCGCAATCATTAGCCTGTTTTGGATGGTTCAGACATCGGGGCCGGCGAACTGCCGGTCAGCAGGACGGACTTCAGTTGCTGCCCGGCTCGGTGCTGGTGCAGCCGCATTCCGCTGCCTTTTTACGAGGCCAATAGCATCGAGCCAACAGCAGCATTAGCACCACGGCCGAAACAACCATCACGGGGGATTCGGCGGCCGCGCTGGCCTCGGACACCCAGCGGGTGATGTCGAGACCGCTCCAGGCGTAGAGGCGATTGGTGAGCCAGCCGAGCGCCAGGGAACAGAAGGCGATGGAGGCCAGGTAGGTGACGGTCGCTGCCCGGCCGAAATAACGGGCGACCACGGTGATGGTTGCTGCATTGGTGGCCGGTCCTGCAAGCAAAAAGACTAGGGCCGCGCCCGGAGAAAGCCCCTTGAGAACCAGCGCCGCTGCAACCGGGGTTGAGGCACTGGCACAGATGTAGACGGGAATGCCGACGACCAACATGATCAGTAAAGAGGCAAATTCGCTCTGCAGATAACGGAGGAAAAAGTCATCAGGTACCAGGTAAGAAATGATCCCGGCGATGGCGATGCCGAGCAGCAACCAGGAGCCTATATCCCCCAGCAGATCACCGAACGCATAGCCGATCCCCTCTTTCATGCGTCTGGCCAAAGAGGGGCGTGAAGGTTTATCGACTTCGCTGCCACAACCGGAACTGGAACAGCCGCAATCGCTTTCCCCGATTTTCTCTTCTTGGGCAAGGTTCTTTTCCTCAGGCAGGCGATTGATCAGCAAGCCGGTTACGGTCGCAGTAAAAAAGGCGGCAAGCGGCCGGACTACTGTCATGACCGGATCGAGCAGCGCCCAGGTGATGGCGATAGAATCGACTCCCGTCTCCGGTACCGAAACCAGGAAGGCGGCCGAGGCACCCTTGCTTGCTCCCTGTTTACGCAGGCCGATGGCTGCAGGGATCACCCCGCAGGAGCAGAGTGGCAGCGGAATCCCGAACAGCGAGGCTTTGAACACAGAGGCGGTGTCGTTTTTACCCAGGTGTCGGACCACCGCCTCCTCGGGCAGCAACGCCTTGAGAATCCCGGCGGCGAAGAAACCGAACAGCACATAGGGGGCTGATTCGACCAGGATCTCCCAGCACTCGATAAGGATACCCGTAACGATCTCAAGCATAATCAGCTCCTGGATTCGCCTCTTTTGACAATGATCGCCGAGGCCATGTCGGCATCGACCGCATACTGGCTGTAATCGACCGAAAAGACAAAGGATGGGAAATTGGCGTTCAATTCGATGGCATTGCCGGGAAGCACGCCCATAGCCATCAGCTTCTGCAGCTTTTTCGAATCCCCGGCCTTGATGTAGGCAATCGACCCGGACTCTCCCGGTTTCAGGCTGTTCAGGGGAACAACGAAATTATCTTTTGTCTCGCGGGCCTTGCGGCAACAATCGCCGGGCGGAATCGGCTTGCCGTGGGGACAGGTTTCAGGGTGTCCCAGCAGTTGGCAGATTTTTTCTTCGATTCCTTTTTTGACAATATGCTCCACCTGGCAGGCGGCCTCTTCCATGTCCGCCTGATCGGTTTCGATGATGTCGTAGAACAGCCGCTCCGAAAGACGGTGCCGGCGGATAGCGCGCTCGGCTTCTTGCCTTCCCGCCGGAGTAAAGCGGACGGTCTCACCCTCACCTTCCACCAGCCCCTCCTGAACCAGCCGGTCGAGGGGGATCTCCAGTTTCACGCTCAACTGGCTTGCTGTGTTCAGCTGCGGATGGGCATCCACCAGACAGACCCACAAAACCTCCAGCGCTTCTTCAATCTGCTCATTTATTTTCATCAGTTTTTCTCCCGAATTTCTTCTTTAAATTTCGCAATGTTTCAACAAATTCCGGCTCTCGGGGTGATTCATAGCCGCAGAAAGGGCACTTGACCTTCTGGCAGCCGCCGAAGGACGCGCAGCTCCGGCACTCCTTTTTCGCGTCCCCAGCGATAAACTCCTTCCGGCAAAAGGGGCAGATCACAACTGAACTCCGGTGAGATTCAGCAGGGCGTTCACCAGGCCGCCGGCCGCAAAGGCGAAGGGGAAGATAAACAGGGCCATGGCACAGGCCATTTTGAGCCCTCGTTCTTTTTTCATCACCAGGAACTGGGCGATGCAGGGGACAAAAAGGGTCAGGGTGATTACCGCCACTGCCAGCTGGTTGCCGGTCAGGGCTCCGGCCTGCTGCAGGTCAAAAAGTCCGGCGGCACCGTAATCGCGGCGGAAAAAGCCGAACAGGAAGGCCACTGCAGCTTCTTTCGGCAAGCCGATCCAGCCCATCACATGGGAGAGCCAGGAAACGACGACATCGAAGGTTGCGGTGATTTTGCCCAGCCAGATCAACACACTGGCCAGAATGAACAGCGGCAGGATTTCAACAAAATACCACTGCATGCGGGTGTAGGTCTTCATGAAGACTGCCCCCGGACGGGGCATCCGCAGCGGTGGTACTTCCATGTAGAAGTTTGGCCGATCGCCGGGCATCAGCCGGGCGGTCAGAAAGCCGATGAAGAGAAAAATAAACAGCATGAATCCTGCCCAGACGCCCATGGCGGCCGGTTTTTCCGCGACCATACCGAGAATTACCCCGAGTTGGGCGCTGCAGGGGATCGCCAGGGCCAGCAGCAGGGTGGCGATAATCCGCTCCCGTTTGGTTTCCAGGGTGCGAGTGACCATGGTGGCCATGGTGTCGCAGCCAAAGCCGAGGGTCATGGGGATGACCGCCCGCCCGTTGAGGCCGATCTTTTTAAAAATCCGGTCGACCAGCAGCGCCAGACGGGGCAGGTAGCCGGTATCCTCGATGATCGAAAAGGCGATGAAGAAGGTGCCGACAATCGGGAGGATGATGGCGATGGCATAGCGGATCCCCAAGGTGATGATGCCGTAATCCATGCCGACCAGATCACGCACCGGAGCCCAGGGGATATAGGCGTTGAGCAGGTCGTTGATCCACGGATTGAGGTAGACCTCAAAGATATCGGCCTCCAGAAAGTCGACGATGGTACCGGCTCCGAACTCGCCGACAAACTTATACAGACCGAAATAGAGCACCAGCAACAGGATCGGGACACCCGTCAGCGGTCGCATGGTCCAGCCACTCAGGCGATTAGCGAAGGATTTGCTTTTGCTGGCCGGCGGCGCAAAGGTTTCGGTGCAAATGTTGACGGCACTTTGATGGAGGATCATCGGTACAGCGTAGCTGGCGGGGTCCTCCAGTTTCTCTTCCAGTTCTGCCAAGGTGGCGTCGAGATAATCGGTCGATTGCCCCTCCAGGGTGCGTTCCTCTTCGGCAATCGCCACATCGCCCTGGATCAGCAGCAGGGCCAGGGCCCGCTGCGACAGACCGCGATCGGCCGGCATGATCGGCGCAAGGGCGTTCAGTGCGCCGTCGATGGCCTCGCCATAATAGATCTCCGGGGTCTCTTGTGGGTGGCGGTAGGCAGCGATTTTCTCCTTCAGGGTGTCGACCCCTTTGCCGGAGAGGGCCGAGATAGCCACCACCGGAATACCCAGCTTCTGCTCCAGTTTTGTGGTATCGATCTGGATGCCGAGACGTTCGGCCTCGTCGATCATGTTGAGCACCAGCACCACCGGCAGGTCCGCCTCGATCAACTGCAGGGTGAGAGAGAGCATCCGCTTGAGATTCTTGGCGTCAATCACGTGCAGCACCAGATCGGTCTCACCGGCCCGCAGGATGTCCCGGCTGACGCGTTCCTCCTCGGTAATCGGCAACAGGGAATACATCCCCGGCGTATCTTCGACATTGAACTCTTCGTTGCCGATCTGGCACTTGCCCCTAGAGACCTCAACCGTGGTCCCCGGGTAGTTTGAAACCACCACGTAGGAGCCGGTCAGCCGATTGAACAGGGCACTTTTCCCAACGTTGGGATTGCCGACCATGACAATGTTTTTGAGACCGTTTTTCTCGCCGGACTGTCTGCCATGGCAGCCGCAATCACTCTTCTGACCCATTTTTACCTCCGGGTAAAATTGCTGTTTATTTTGAACGTGTGACGATATGTTCAATCGTTAGATTAAAAAAAAGGATTTACTGCTCTTTCAAGTGGCGGATGCCTTCCTCAAAAAGAATGCGGACATGCTCATCGTCGAGGGAATAATAGACCATCTTGCCGTCCTTTCTCGACCTGACCAAGTGAGCGGCGCGCAAGATCCGCAGCTGGTGGGAGACGGCCGATGAAGTCATTTGGACGACTGCGGAAATGTCGCAGACGCACAGTTCCTCTTCGGCCAGGGCTTGAAGGATTCG
>Ga0102953_1001952_pt1 | contig 12695 bp, 12 predicted proteins | sample SalPon2A_C_D2_MG_FD_78509 | JGI IMG/M metagenome (GOLD analysis project Ga0102953, IMG submission 78509) | Soil microbial communities from South San Francisco under conditions of wetland restoration - Salt Pond MetaG R2A_C_D2_MG | ecosystem: Environmental > Terrestrial > Soil > Wetlands | place... | reverse complement strand
GGATGGGCAGCGTGGCCTCCGCGCCGGCCGTGACGCCGTAGATAACGCAGCGGCCGGCCGGCTCCAGCAGCGGCATCAGGCGGCTCAGCAGCGCACCGCCCACGCCGTCGAAGATGAGCCGGTACGGGCCGCGTTCCTCCACGCCCGCGCCTTCCGCGTGCACCACCATCTCGTGGGCTCCGGCTTCGCGCACCAGGGACTCGTGCTCCGCACGCCGCACGTGCGCCACCACCGTGGCGCCCATCAGCCGCGCCAGCGTGCAGGCGAAGAGCCCCGTCCCACCACTGGCGCCCGTGACCAGCACGCGGCTGCCCAGCAGGCGCTCACCGCGCTCCAGCCCGTAGAGCGCCGTCAGGCCCGCGACGGGGAGCGTGGCGGCATCCTCGAAAGACACGGCATCGGGCATCACGGCCAGCTCGTGCGTGGGCACGGCGCAGTGCTCGGCCCAGCCCAGCATGGCCCGCGAGAAGCCCACCACGCGGCTGCCCGCCGCCGGCCCGGTGCCATCCCGCGCGGGCTGCTCCACCACGCCGGCCAGATCCCAGCCGATGCGCATGCCGGCCGTACCCGCCTCCGCCCGGCGCAGCTCGCCGCGATTGAGGGAGACGGCGCGCACGCGCACGATGGCCTCGCCCGCGTCCGGCTGCGGATCGGGCACGGATTGGATGGCCAGGTGGCCCTGGGCCGAGTGATCCACGCAAACCGCTTGCATGGCGGTGCCTCCGGGTCTTGGGTTGGGGTGGGGGCCGGCCGCTCGCCGGCCGCCTTCAGCCGATGTGCTCGCAGAGGTAGTGCGCGAAGGGCAGGGAGCAGGTGAAGCCGGGAGAGACCGCGTTGAGCACGTGCATGGACTTGTCGTCGTGCTGGAACACGAAATCCATCTCCAGCTTCTTCTTCCGGATATCCAGCAATTGCGCGCGGATGCCCGGCTTGCCCCAGCGCCGGTAGTCCTGCGGCTGCACCTCGTCCATCAGCGCGCCGGCCAGCTTGACCAGGTGCGTGCGCACGTACTTGCGCAGTTCCTCGACGGCGAGGGACTTGAAGTCGAAGCCGGAGCCGAAGAATAGCCCCGCCTGCCGCAGCAGGATATCCACCAGCTCGCTGAAGCGGAAGTTGCCCAGACCGGTGTACTGCTCGCGCCAGAAGGCGGGAATGGCTGTGGGGCCGATCTTGGCGTGGCCGTCCACGGTCACGGTGAAGTGTACGCCCAGGAAGGGATTGCGCAGATCGGGCACGGGGTAGATGTTCGTACGGATCGCGCCGGGTGCCTCGTCCGAGTACAGGTACAGCCCCTTGAAGGGCAGGATGCGGTAGTGCTCCGAAAAGCCGTAGTCCCGCGCGATCTTGTCCGCGTACAGCCCCGCGGCGTTGACCACGTAGCCCGCCTCGAAGTCGCCCGCACTGGTGCGCACGCCACCATGACTGCCCTTGACGCGGCCCCGGTAGGCGGCGCCGGTGTGAATCTGCACGCCTTCGGCCACGGCATCCTCGCGCATGGCGGCCATCACGGCGTTGGGGTCCACCGAGGATGTGGTGGGCGACCATAGCGCGTGCTGCCACGTCTTCACGCGCGGTTCGATCTTGCGGGCGTCCTCGGCCGTGATCTTCTCCAATTGCACGCCGTTGCGCTCCCCACGGGCCAGCAGCTCGTCCAGCACGGGGTGCTCGCGTTCGTCCTTGGCCACCACCAGCTTGCCGCAGCGGTTCAGCGGGATGCCCTTGGCCTCGCAGTATTCGCGCAGGGTGCGGTTACCGACCACGGTGAACTTGGCCTTCAGGCTATCCGCCGAGTAGTAGAAGCCGGCGTGCAGCACGCCGCTGTTGCGGCCGCTGGCGTGCAGGCCCAGCGCGGGCTCCTTTTCGATCAGGGCCACGGAGGCGTCGGCGAACTTGCGGCGCAGCTCGCGGGCGATGTTCAGCCCGATCACGCCGCCGCCGATGACGAGGAAATCGCAGGTCGTGCTCATGGGTGCATCGGTAGGTGCGGGGAGACACGCCCGCCGCTACACGCGGCGGGCCGGGTTCCCCGCATTGCTAGCACCGATTGGGGCGGCGGAGCAAAGCGCCCGGCACAGCCGCAGTCAGCCGATGGCGGCAACACACCTATTGGCGGCTCCACAGCACGAACTTCTGCGCGGGCAGATCGGAGAATACTTGCTGATCGCAAACGCTGGTCAAGAAGGCGGCTGCCAGCACCCCTTTGTCCGTGGAAAGCGCGTATATCGCGTCGTACGAAGTGATCGGCCAATCAACCTGATTGGCACCCGCCCATCCGGATACGTAAATGCCCTCTGCCGGGTATTCCAACACCATTGCCGAAGGCGACGCCGAAAATGCACCATCGCCGTCATTCCCGCTCAGCGCCAAGCCATCGGGATTAGTGATGGTCGCTGTGCTGCTGGAAGTTGCCGTGATGTCGAAACCTGCATCGACCCGTGCGGCCAAGCCAGCCCAGCTTCCGACGAGGTCCGTCTCTGCATAGGTGGCGGTTGCGGCGGCCCCCTTCTGCGCAACACCGACGTAGCCTTGCTCTCGGGAGGGATCATCCAGGATGTGGAGAGCCAACACAGCGTACTGCCCGGAGGCGTCCACGAACAACTGGCCATCCATGTCGGCTCCGGTGGTCAGCGTCACGTGATAGGCATTGTCTCCCTGGGACTGAATCGTTCCAGTTGCACCCGCAATGGGAGAGCTGCCCGCTACCGTGATCGTGGTACCGTTGATCTCGAATTCGATCGACTCGGGAGACGATTCGCAATAGTAGGTGGGATTCACCTCGCCATACCAACTGCCGTCGACCGACTCCTGTGAGTCGTTCGATCCCGAACTGCACGCCGCCAGCAATGGCAGCCATAGCAGCACCAGCGCAACGCCAAGTATCATCCGCAGGATTGCCTGTGCACTTTGTTGCCGCCCGTTCATTGCGGCCTCCTCTGCACTCGAGGCTGCAATAAACGCCACGCCCCGAATGCGCAGCAACTACAAATGCGCCTGCTCCCCTGGGTTCATTCTACCACTGGCGGGGAGGCGTGGCGCGGTCGGAAGGCGATCGATTTGGGCGAGTGCGGGCTGCTGCTACCGATGCCCCAGCGGCCAGCGACGCCGCGGCTGGAGCCAGTAACGGCGGCTGCCTGGGGCCGGTGACAGCTCCGGCGCGGGGGCCACGCTGCGCTCCATCTGGTACGCGTCGTCGCCGTTGGGATAGTAGGCGATCAGCAGCTTGGCCGTCTTGAAGTGGAACCGTTCGTAGAGCTTCTGGGCGCGCACGTTGGCGGTGTTGACCTGCAGCGTGAGCGTCTCCAGTTGCTGCAGCCGGGCCGTCTCGATCCAGTCGTGGATCAGCTCGCTGCCGTAGCCGCGGCTGCGGGTGCTGCGCTCGACGGCCAGGTTGTCCAGGTTGGTGCGGTCGCGCATGGTGTGCGCGATGTAGAAGCCCAGCAGGCCTTCATCGTCCGTGCGCAGGGCGCGCACGCGGTAGGCATCGTTCACCACCGCCGCGCGGAGCAGTTCGCGGCTCCAGGGCGTGTTGAACGCCTCCTGCTCGATGCGGTCGATGCCGTCGAGGTCCGTCAGTGTCGCCGCGGAGATCGCGAAGTCTGGGCGAGGATTGATCATGCCGGGCGTCCCGACTCGAGCTCTGCCCGCCACCCGCGCTTTGCTCGTCGGCATGGCGGGTGTGGCAGCCTGCGGCCCAATGCCGGGCCGACCTTCAGGATACGCACCGTCGCGCGAACCCGTCAACCGGAAGTCGAGGGGGCACCGCCGGAGGTTTTGTCGCCGTTCAGGCGGGACTGGATGCGCTGCTCCCAGACCGTGCCGCGGGCATAGGGCAGCATGCGCGCCAGCACCTCCTTGGCGCTGGGGGCGGAAAGGGCGTCGATTTCGAAGCGACCCGTGGTTCCGCCGGCATCTCTCACGGGGCGGTACTTGTACGCGCCCACGAAATACAGGCCCGGCTTGGAGATGGTCACGCGCACGGCGGGGCTGGTGCGGGGCAAAGTATAGGCGAGGTGCTTGCCGTCGGGGCGGTCGCCCCCGAACTCTCCCATCAGGAACACCCCGGGCGGGAACTTCTCCATGTAGAACACTCCATTGTCCACGCGCATCTGGTAGAAGGGCGTCTGCGTGACCGGGGAGACCTGCCGGAACTCGATCCAGCCCAGCGGCGTGGGGGCGTCGCTCATGTCCAGATAGCCGAACACGAGCGACTGCTGGTCGTTCGCGGGCGGATCGAGCCGGAGATCTGCCAGGTTGGGCGGTGGCTGGGGCTGCGCCAGCGAGCACGCGGTGAGCAACCCCGCCAGCAGCAGGGCGGCCAGCAGCGAGCGGGCGACGGTGGCCCGGCGGGCAGCCGGGTGCGGCAGGGTCATAGTGATCGGGGCTCCGATGCGTGGGCGGTGGAAGAGCATCCTGGCGTGGAGATAGCAGCAGCCGCGGGGCGGTTCAAACGTTCGTGAGCACCTCGATGCCCGGCAGCTTGCGGCCCTCCAGGAACTCCAGGGAGGCTCCACCGCCCGTGGAGATGTGGCTGATCCTGTCCGCTACGCCTGCTTGGTTCACCGCCGCGACGGAATCGCCTCCGCCCACGATGGTGATGGCCGCGGTTTCCGCCATGGCGCGGGCCACGACAAAGGTGCCCTCCGCGAAGGCGGGCAGTTCGAACATGCCCATGGGGCCGTTCCACACCACCAGCTTGGCGCGCTTGATGGCCTGTGCGTAGGCCGTGGCGGTGGCCGGGCCGATGTCCAGCCCGATGCGGTCCGCGGGTATCTCGATACCGCACTCCTCCGCCTGGGTCTGGGGCGATATCTCCGCCCCGACGCGATGGTCGATGGGCAGCAGCAGCGCCTTGCCCTGCTTGGGCGCCTCGGCCAGCAGCGTGCGCGCCAGTTCCAGGTGCGGCTCGTCCAGCAGGCTCTTGCCGATGGAGCGGCCCTGGGCCTTGAGGAACGTATAGGCCATGGCCCCACCGATGAGCACGCTGTCCGCCCGCTTGAGCAGGGCCTGGATCACGCCGATCTTGTCGCCCACCTTGGCTCCGCCCAGCACGGCCACGAACGGTCGCTTGGGCTTGACCAGGGTCTGGCCCAGGTACTCCAGCTCCTTGGCGATCAGGAAGCCCGCTGCGGCCCGCGGGAAGCGCCGCGCGACGCCCTCGGTGGAGGCGTGGGCGCGGTGTACCGTGCCGAAGGCGTCCGAGACATAACAGTCGGCCAGGGCGGCCAGCGCCTTGGCGAAGTCCGGGTCGTTCTTCTCCTCTTCCGGGTGGAAGCGCAGGTTCTCCAGCAGCAGTACGCCGCCCGGCTGCAGCGCGGCGACGGCCTGCTGCGCGCCCTCGCCGATCACCTCCGGCGAGAAGGCCACCGGCGACCCCAACAGCTCGGACAGGCGCCTGGCAACCGGCTCCAGGGAGAGCTCGGGCTTGCGCTGTCCCTTGGGGCGGCCCAGGTGGCTCATCAGCACCACGCGCGCACCCCGCTCGATCAGGTGCCGGATGGTGGGCAGGGCGGCCACGATGCGCGTGTCGTCGGTCACCCGCCCGCTGTCCAGCGGCACGTTGAAGTCCACGCGCACCAGCACGGTTTTTCCGGCGACGTCCAGTTGCTCCACGCTGAGCTTGGCCATGTTGCGAATCGCTCCTTTCGACGGGCGGTGTGCGGATGATCGGCCGGCCACGCGCCACCGGGCTTGGCGATGCTGAGGCCGCAGGGCCGATCGGCCAGCCGGGGGCGGCCCCGCTCCCCGCGAGCGGTGGCGCGGCTTTTCAACGTCCGGGCGATGGCCTATCCTCGGAGGCAACGCGTCGGTGATCACGAAAAGTGTAACGCATCCCGCCGGAGCCCGGAAGGCCGGCCCGCCGCGGGGGGAGCCCGGACGACAATGGCAGACAAGGTGGTACCCATGCAGCGATCCAACGGCCCCCAGCCGGCGGCCGGGGAGACGGCCGCCCAGCGCCGCGGCGGTGGGCGCACGCGCTTCATGATCAACAAGCAGTCGGCTGTGCCGCTGCACGTGCAGCTCAAGGAGCAGATCCGCTACGCGATCATGAGCGGCGACTACCAGCCCGGTAGCCCGCTGCCCTCCATTCGCGAGCTGACGGCGCAGCTTGGCATCCACCGCAACACGGTACACCGCGTGTACCTGGAGCTGCAGGCCGGGGGGCTGCTCTCGTCCAAGGCCGGCAAGGGCGTGTTCGTCAGCGAGACGCTGACGGAGACCGTGAGCACCAAGGACCTGAACGCGGCCGATGCGCTGATCGAACGCTGCTTCGAGGAAGGCAACGCGCTGGGCATCAGCCCCATCACGCTCTCGCGGCTGATCGGCCAGCGCGCGCCCGCCTACGATGCGCGCCACCCCAGCGTGGCCTTCGTGGAGTGCACGGCCCACCAATCCCAGGAGTGCGCGCGGGAACTGGGCGAGGCCTTTGGCATCCGCGTGCACCATCTGCTGCTGGACGACCTGCGGAAGACATCCTACGAGTTGCCCCCGCACCTGCAGCACGTGGTGACGAGCATCTTCCACTTCGACGAGGTGCGCGAGCTGGTGGCGCCGGCCAAGCGCCGCGTGCACCCGGTCACGTACGATCTGCACCCGGCCACACGCAAGCTGCTGCGGGAGCTGCGGCCGGACTGCCGCCTGGGCTTCATCTGCCACGACGCCAACACGGAGGAGGTGATCGGACGCGAGGTGGAGGCCCACGCGCCGCCGGGGGTGCTGTTGGGCTGCGCGAACCTGGAGGGCCCAAAGCACGCCCTGGAGCTGATCGGCCAAGTGGACACGGTGATCCTCACCGAGCCCGCCTCCGCCTTCTGCATCGAGCACTGCACGCCCGAGCACGAGCTGCTGGAGCTGCACTTCGCGCTGAACCGCCCCTCGGTGGACAAGGTCACGCGCACCGTGCTCTTCCAGCCTTAGGCGCCTGGAGACGTCGGCTCCGCGACACCGGCACCTGCTTGAAATTCGGCCTTAATCCGACCAAGATGCGATTCTGTACCGTACGCTTGTGACAGTCCGGTTGTATCCGTGCGGGGCACGCGCTGGTGCCCCCGCCGCTTCGACTTTCGTGAGGGAGGGAACCATGGCGATTGCACAACAGGCCCAACAGGCCGTCTCGGCGGCGCAGATGCGCCAAGCCGCGGTGGCGGAGACCATCGCGCAGATTAAGCGCGTGGAGCAGGAACGCGGCGTGAACCGCGAGGCGCTGGCCGAGGTCCGCGAGATCCTGAAAGGGCTGGCGGCACGCACCGACCTGTTCCCCAAGGACGACTTCCCGGTGGTGCTGGACGAGCGGGGGCAGAACCCGATCTATCTGCTCTCTGAAGAAGCCGACAAGCGCTTCGCGCTCTACATGTCCACCTCCAAGGGGGTGAAGAAGGTGCCGCCGCACAATCACACCACGTGGGCGGTGATCGTGGGCGTCTCAGGCGAGGAGGAGAACTACTTCTATGAGCGCACCGACGATGGCTCCGTGCAGGGCCAGGGCAGCCTGCGGCAGACCGGACACGAGACCGTGCAGCCGGGCACCGGCGTGTGCATGATGCCGGAGGACATCCACCACATCGAAACCCACGGCGAAGACGTGACGCTGCACCTGCACATGTACGGCTTGGCCCTGGATCAGCTTCATGAGCGCGTGCGCTACAACGTGGAGCAGGGCACCTACAAGGTGTTCGGCGCCAGCCAGAACATCCAGGATGCCCGATGACCCGCAGCGTGACCGCCCCTGAACTGAAGCGCATGCTGCGGGACGACAAGGAGCTGGCCCTGCTCGACGTGCGCGAGGAGGGCCGCTTCGCGGCCGGCCACCTGCTGCTGGCCGTGCCAATGCCCCTGAGCCAGCTCGAGCTGCGCGTTCGCGACCTGGTGCCGCGTTGGGCCACCCGCATCGTGCTGCTGGACGATGCGGACGGTCTGTCGGCACGCGCGGCGGAGGGGCTGGAGGGCTTCGGCTATACGGACGTGGCCCTGCTAGAGGGCGGCCTGCCTGCCTGGAAGGTCGCCGGCTACCAGCTCTTTAGCGGCATGAACGTGCCCAGCAAGGCCTTCGGAGAGTTCGTGGAGCACACCTACGGCACGCCCTCGGTCACGCCGGAAGAGCTGAAGGCGCTGCTGGAGTCCAAGCGGGATCTGGTGATCCTCGACAGCCGCCCCATGGAAGAATACTCGGTGATGAACATCCCCGGGGGCGTGGACGTGCCGGGCGCGGAATTGGTGTACCGGGTGCACGACATCGCGCCCGACCCGGAGACGCTGGTGGTCGTGAACTGCGCCGGACGCACGCGCAGCATCATCGGCGCGCAGTCCCTCATCAATGCCGGCATCCGCAACAAGGTGGTGGCCCTGCGCAACGGCACCATGGGCTGGCACCTGGCCGGTTTGGAGTTGGAGCGCGGCAAGCGCCGCGCAGCGCCACTGCCCACGTCCAAAGGCGTCGAGACGGCCAAGGCAGCAGCGGAGCGTGTGGGCAGGCGCTTCGGCGTGCGCTCGGTGAATCAGGAGACGCTGCGCACGTGGCAAGCCGAGGCGGAACACCGCACGCTCTACCTGCTGGACGTGCGTGGGCCGGATGAGTATGAGGCCGGCCACATGCCCGGCTCCCGCAACGCGCCCGGCGGTCAGCTCGTGCAGGCCACCGATACCTACATTGGCACCCGCAATGCGCGGGTGGTGCTGGTTGACGATACGGGCGTCCGCGCGACCATGACGGCATCGTGGCTGATCCAGATGGGCTGGGCGGAGGTGTACGTGCTGGACGGCGGCCTGCTGCCCTTCGGACTGGAGCAGGGCCCGCACCGGCCGGAGGTGCCCGGCCTGGACGGCGCCGATCATGAGATTGGCGTGGACGAGCTGGCCAGCCGCCTGGGAAGCCCCACGCCGCCCGTCGTGATCGACTTGGCACGCAGCCCGGCCTACAAGCGTGGGCACATCCCCGGCGCCTGGTTCGCCATCCGCTCCGAACTGCCCGCCGCGCTGGAACGTGCGGGGTCGCCGGCTGCCGTCGTGCTCACCTCCGCCGATGGACTGCTGGCCCGTCTGGCCGTGCCGGAGGCACGGACTGCGGGCGTGGCGGACGTGGCCGTGCTGCAGGGGGGCACGGGGGCTTGGCGTGCTGCCGGACGGCCGCTTGTCGAAGGCGCGGAGCACATGGCCAGCGAAACGCTGGATGTCTTCCCCAAGCCCTACGAGCGCGACGGGGGCATCGAAGCCGCCATGAAGGAGTACCTGACCTGGGAGGTGGACCTGGTCAACCAGCTTCAGGCGGACGGCGACGTACACTTCAAGCCCTACGAGTAACCCGCGCGGTGCCCCGCCTGGGGCGCCAATGTGACGGCGTCACAGTCTCTCCGCAACCAGATCGGTTAGTTTGGGGGATATGTGCTGGCGTACCCGGAGCGGTGCGCTGCCGTCATGGTCAATTGAGCGGCGCGGCCGCTCCGCACACCGCAATCCCGTGGGGGGAGGCATGGAGCTTTCGACGATCCTGATATCGCTGCTGGGCGGCGTGTTGCTGGGCCTGTCCAGCGCGGCCCTGCTGCTCTTCAACGGCAAGATCGCCGGCATCAGCGGCATCGTGGGCGGCCTCCTGCGGCCCGTGCCGGAGGAGTGGGGCTGGCGCGCCTGGTATGTGGGCGGTCTGCTCGCCGGCGGCGTGTTGGTCTATGCGCTGCACCCCAGCGCTTTCGCCATCCAGGTGCATCGCTCCCTGCCGCTGCTGATCGCGGCGGGGCTGCTGGTGGGCTTCGGCGCGCGGCTGGGCAGCGGCTGCACCAGCGGCCACGGCATCTGCGGCCTGTCGCGCTTTTCCGCGCGCTCCTGGGTGGCCACGGCGGTGTTCACCGCCACGGGCGCACTGGCCGTGTTCGTGCTGAACCACCTGGGGGGAGGGCTCTAGCTCATGCGCAACGCATTCGCATTCGCCTGCGGACTGGTCTTCGCGATTGGCCTGGGCGTGGGCGGCATGACGCAGCCCGCCAAGATTGTCGGCTTTCTGGACGTGAGCGGCCATTGGGACCCGACGCTGGTGTTCGTGCTGGCCGGTGCCGTCGGCTCGTACATGCTCGCGTACCGCTGGATCCGCCGCAAGCGCCATCCCGTCTTCGCGATGCGCTTCCAGATTCCCCGCACGAGCGTGATCGACACGCGGCTGGTGCTCGGCTCGGCGATCTTCGGGGTGGGCTGGGGCATCGGGGGCTTCTGCCCCGGGCCGGCCATCACGTCGTTTGCCTCCGGGCAGATGGCACCCGTGGTCTTTGCGCTGTCCATGCTGGCGGGAGTGGCCCTGTTCGATCTCACGCCACTGGGGGCGCTGCCGCTGGGCGCCAGGTGGCAGCCGGGCAAGGCACGGGAATCGGCCCCCGGTGCGGCCGCCTCGGCGCCGACGGACGCCTAACGCGCGGCATGGCCGCTGACTTCCTGGAGGAACACCGTGGACATCAAGGCCTTCTACGATCAGGCGACCAACACGCTCACCTACGTGGTGTTCGATCCGGCATCGCGTGACGCGGTCGTGATCGACCCCGTGCTTAACTACGATGCCGCCGCCTCTACCACGGACACCAAGTCCGTGGACGAAGTGGTGCGCTTCGTGGAGCAGAACGGGCTGCACGTGCACTACATCATGGAGACGCACGCCCACGCCGACCACCTCTCCGGCTCCCAGGCGCTCAAGAAGGCGTTTCCACAGGCGAGGCTGGCCATTGGAGCGAACATCACCAAGGTGCAGGAAGTGTTCAAGACTGCCTTCGACCTGCCGGACGAGTTCCAGCCAGACGGGCACCAGTTCGACCGGCTGCTGCAGGATGGCGAGACGCTGCAGGCGGGCACCGTCGCCGTGCAGGTGATGTTCACGCCTGGACACACGCCCGCCTGCGCCACGTACCGCATCGCGGACGCGCTGTTCACTGGCGACGCCCTGTTCATGCCGGACTTCGGCACTGGCCGCTGCGACTTCCCCGCAGGCAGCGCGCGCGATCTGTACCGCTCCATCAAGGACAAGCTGTACGGCCTGCCCGATGCCACGCGCGTGTTTGTGGGTCACGACTACCAGCCGGGCGGCCGCGAGTTGCGCTACGAGACGACCATTGGTGAGTCCAAGCGCAGCAACGTGCAGCTACCCGCCGACCGCAGCGAGGAAGAGTTCGTCAAATTCCGCACGGAGCGCGACAAGACCCTCAGCGCGCCCAAGCTGCTGTTCCAGAGCGTGCAGGTGAACATCGACGCGGGGCGGCTGCCGCAGGCTAGCGACGGCAACCAGGTGCGCTACCTGAAGGTGCCCATCAACCTGTTCCGGCCCCAGACGGACGAGGCGGGCCTGCCGGTGGGCGATGTCACCGCCGAGGCCGTGAAGCCCTCCTAGGCCTGCCTCGCCTGCTGCTGCTCACGCCGCAACGCTACTCTGCGGCCGTCACGATGGGCAGGAACAGTTCCGTCTGCAGGCCCGCATGGTCGGAGGGCCATAGGCCGGAAGGCGTCCTGTCGTCGGGCTCGTCACCCACGGTTCTCGCCAGCACCGGCCCGACCAGCGGGAAAGGCCAGCCATCGAACCAGTTGCGCACCAGCACGTGGTCGATGCGCATGCTGAGCACGGACTCCGCATTGAGCAGGTCCGCATCCTGGCAGCAGGAGTAGCCCGGATCGGCCCCTCCCAGCCGTCGTAGCCACGTATCCACGAATCCGCCGCCGGCCAGGATGGCGTAGGCCTGTCCAAACGGGTCGTCGGGCTCCGAGTTAAGGTCCCCCACCAGCACCACCGGGCGGGTCTCGTCCTGCACCTCCGCCAGCAGTTCATACGCCTGCCCAGCCTGTGCCATCAGCTGGTAGGGCTGCCGCGGGCCGGGATCCACCGATTCCAGGTGCGTGTTGATGATGCGGTAGGTGCGGTGGCGCACGGTGGCGTCCAGCGCGATGAACCCGCGCGCGAATGAGATCAGCAGCCCACCGAAGGGGAACTCAACGTTCGCGAGGAAGTGCCGCATGGTCACGTTGGCTGTCTGTATGCCCTGGCGCCGCAGCACCACATCGCGATCCGTGACGCGGATGTCGTCCAGCGAGGGGGCGCCGGTTGCCTCGTTCGGCCAGATGATGGGCAACTCCACGTCGAAGTCGTCCTGTGCCGCCGCCACCTCGTAGTGCAGTCCCAGGCTTTCCAGGGCGTCCAATACCTCCTGCAGATAGTCCAACGCCACCTCGGTGGCTGGGATCGGGTTGCCTGCCAAGGTGTCACCCGGGTGCTGCCAGCGCACCAGCGTCACCTCCTGCAGCGCGATCAGATCCGGCTGGAACCGCGCTGCTTCCGCCGCAATGGCGCGGGCGCGGGAGGGGAAGTCGGTCGCCAGCACCTGGCCATACATGCCCGCGACGATGAACGGCAGTTGCTCGGGCGGCGCCGGCTGAAAGAGCTGGAATAGGTCAGTCCCGATGTAGAGATTCTGTGTCATGACCTTGAGCGGCCGCGGCCATTGCACTGACACGCGGGACTCCCACGCCTGGGCGGCGGACGGGAGCCAGACGGCGAACAACAGCGCGGCACAGATCGCCTGCACAGTGCGTCTCATGATTGGGTCTCCTTTTGCGCGCGCCGGAGCCGCGCGGGCTCTTGCGCGCATAGCTTGCCGGGCATGCCTCGCCAGGACAGCGGGGCACGGAAGGGGGGACTGCATATTACTACGCCAGGCGCTGGAAGTGAATTAAGGCGC
>Ga0102953_1001951_pt1 | contig 12699 bp, 10 predicted proteins | sample SalPon2A_C_D2_MG_FD_78509 | JGI IMG/M metagenome (GOLD analysis project Ga0102953, IMG submission 78509) | Soil microbial communities from South San Francisco under conditions of wetland restoration - Salt Pond MetaG R2A_C_D2_MG | ecosystem: Environmental > Terrestrial > Soil > Wetlands | place... | reverse complement strand
GGCCTCAATGTTAAGGCCACCCGGCATATCTGGCTGCGTCTTGTCCAGGTAGATTTTATTCGCGCCCAATTCACCAACAACTCACAAAACGACATGCGCGTTTCAGCCGGGCTCGTATTTCGCTTCGGCAACTGGTGAGAATGAGTTGACGGCGCCGGAACTTGTGCACTCGGTCTGTCCGGATTGCAGGGAACTGCTGTCTCCAACGCAGTTCCCTGCCTTGAAAGATTCGTATCGTCCGCCGCAAACAATCACGTGGGCGCCGATGTATACTTGGGGTGTGCCAGCCACTCCGCGAGGTGGCTGTCGCATGGGTTCGCCCGGCGAAATGAAGACTGTTTTTTATCTTGCGCCGCGACGGAAGGCGCGATCGATACTGAAATCATTTCCGTAAATTGTATCCAATCATTTTCCAGCTACCCCGCCATTTCACACAGGGAGGTTCCAGGTGGAAATTCATCAGCAGGACGCGCTCGATTACCACCGCAAAGGACGCAAGGGCAAGATCGAGGTGGTCGCCACCAAGCCCTGCCGCACGCAGTGGGACCTGAGCCTGGCCTATACGCCCGGCGTGGCCGAACCCTGTCTTGAAATCGCCAAAGACTCCGACCTCAGTTTTGAGTACACGGCCCGCGGAAACCTGGTGGGCGTAGTCTCCAACGGCTCGGCAGTGCTGGGCCTCGGCGACATCGGCCCCGCGGCCGGAAAGCCCGTGATGGAAGGCAAGGGCGTTCTCTTCAAACGCTTTGCAGATATCGATGTTTTCGATCTTGAAGTCAATTCCAAAAACCCCAGCGAGATCATCAAATTCTGTCAGCTTCTGGAGCCGACTTTCGGCGGCATTAATCTGGAAGACATCAAGGCGCCGGAATGCTTTGAGATCGAGGAGACGTTGCGCCGCACCATGTCAATTCCCGTGATGCACGACGACCAGCACGGAACGGCCATCATTTCCGGTGCGGCTTTGCTGAACGCGCTGGAGATAGCTGAAAAGGATATCGCCACGGTAAGGGTGGTTTTTAGCGGAGCCGGCGCCTCGGGTATTGCCTGTGCGGAACATTATGTGCGCCTCGGAGTCCGCAGGGAAAACATCGTAATGTGTGACGTCGACGGGGTCATTTATGAAGGCCGTGAGAAAGGCATGAACCCTTACAATTCACGCTTCGCTGTGAAGACCTCAAAGCGCATACTTCAGGAAGTCGTTCAGGGTTCAGACGTGCTTGTCGGGCTTTCCGCCGGCGGCGTGGTGACTCCGGACATGGTTCGCTCCATGGCCGACCGCCCCATCATCTTTGCCCTGGCAAACCCAGTGCCTGAAATCAGCTATGAGGATGCCAAGGCGGCCCGTTCAGACGCAATCCTGGCCACCGGTCGTTCGGATTATCCGAACCAGGTAAACAATGTGCTCGGCTTTCCCTTTATTTTTCGCGGCGCTCTCGATGTTCGCGCCCGCAGCATCAACCAGGAAATGGAGATTGCCGCCACCCGTGCACTGGCCACACTTGCCCGCGAAGACGTGCCCGACGCTGTGCTGCGCGCCTACGGATTGAAACGCCTCAGTTTCGGCCCGGAATACATCATCCCCAAGCCCTTTGACCCGCGCGTGCTGATCTGGGAGTCGGCCGCGGTGGCGGAAGCCGCTATGCAGACCGGCGTGGCAAGAGTTCAAGTGGAACTTGAAGAATATCGCAACGCCCTTTCGCGTAGGCTGGGCCGCACCTACGAGGTGATGCAGAACGTCCGGCAGCGCGCCAAGGCCGCCCCCAAGAGGATTGTCTTTTCCGAAGGCGAGCGGGAAAAGATCATCCGCGCCGCCTACCAGATCAACGAGGAAAAGATCGGCCGGCCAATTCTGCTGGGCCGTCACCATGTGATCAAGGCGCGTCTGGCTGACCTGGGCATCCAACATTTTGAGCCGGAGATTATAGAGCCGGAGCAATCTCCGCGTCTTGACGTCTACGTGGAGGAGTACTTCCGTCTCCGCCAGCGCCAGGGCGTGACCCTGAGCGAGGCGCGTGACAAGATGATCAATCCCAACTACTACGGGGCCATGATGGTCCACCTGAACGACGCCGAAGGCTTCCTGGCCGGCGTGGCGCAGCACTATCCGGAGACGATTCGGCCGGCACTGCAAATCATCCGCGTACGAGAGAACGTGCGGCGCGTTTCAGGCGTTTATGTGATCGTCACCAAGCAGCAGGTCTATTTCCTTTCTGACACCACGGTGAACATCGAGCCTACAGCCGAAGACCTGGCGGAGATTGCCCTGCTGGCCGCGGAAGTGGCACGCGACTTCAACCTTGAGCCGCGCGTGGCCATGCTGTCCTTTTCAAATTTCGGAAGCACGCGCCACGCCATGTCAGAAAAAATGCGCATCGCCGCCGAACTGCTGAAGCAGTCACACCCGGAGATGATGGTGGATGGCGAAATGATGGCGGATACGGCCGTAGTGCCGGAAATTCTGGAGGAGGATTACCCCTTCTCAACGCTGAAAGGCGGCGCCAACGTGCTGGTCTTCCCCGATCTCGGATCGGCAAACATCGCCTACAAGCTGATGCAGCGCATCGGCGGCGCTGAAGCACTGGGACCCATCCTGGTGGGCATGTCAAAGCCCGTCCACGTGCTGCAGCGCGGCGCGGCCGTTGAAGAGATTGTCAACATGGCGGCTATCGCCGTCGCCCACGGCAGGGTGATTGCCTCTTAAGCTAAAAGCGCTCAGCGGCTCACGCAATCCCGGAACGCGTTATGGGCGCTGCGTTCCATTCCGCAGTTTATCTTGCGCGGCAGGTCAGGCGTTCTTGATGACGCGAATCAGGGTGAGAAGGATGACAGCGCCGATCAACGCCGTAACGAGTGAGCCGATCAATCCGATGGAGTAAAGGCCAATCAGATGCAGGATGAAGCCTCCAAGCCAGGCCCCGATGACGCCCACCACAATGTCGCCCAGCAACCCGAATCCGCGTCCGCGGGTGATGTTGCCGGCCAGCCATCCTGCCAGGGCTCCAATAATCAATTCCCAAATCAGATACATGACAGCAGCCTTTGTGTGTAGAGTTGTGTGACCGCTCAGCTTCGTTTGGCCTGCGCCTTCACCGATGAAAAGATACACGTACCCACAGACCGGAAAACCGGGTACCCGTCAAATCTACTGGAGATGGGGCACAACTCGGCAGCCGTACACCGGACACCAAGAAATTATGTTAACACGCCACATGCGTGTTCGCTCGCGGATGCTTTACAAGGCAAGCGCCCTTGTGATTCCGGCAAGAGGTGACTTGAATGGTGTCACCGGCCCGCGTTCACTTTTTCGCAGGAGGTGTTGCGTGGTGCCGGGACCGATTTCGTTTGGCATCCCAGCGCTTGACCATGGCATTGAACTTTTCGACCTGCTGCGCGTTCAGAATCTTCCGCGTTTCCGTGCGAGCCTCTTCACGAATGGCCTGAAACTGGGGCGCAACCTGTTCGCGCAATTCGGATTCTTTCGTCTCCATATTCTTGACAATCTGCTGGAGCTGCTGCGTCTGCGATGGTGAGAGCGAAAGCTGCCTCTGGAGATAATCAACGACCCGATGGCGGCTGAATGCCCGATGCCAACGTCCCGTATACCAGCCGTAGCTGTACATGCCGGCGCCGCCAATCACCATGCCGAGCAAGAAGACCACGGCCAAATAAACGTAGAAACGCCGCCTCATTTGGATCCTCTCGCCTGTGGAGTGGCTTTTCCGGCCGAATCTGCAGAAGAATCCCGCGCGTCGCCCGATTCCACCCCGTCAACACCCAGCACCTGCTCATTGGCAAGCGTTGCCACCTGAGTCTGGACAAAGACGGACTCTGAAATTCCGGAACTGCGGAAGGGGCCCGACGAAGGCAGCGCGAGAATCATTGCGAGCATCAGCGCCACCATGAGTGTTGCGTAGACAACCCGCCTGCCGATCTGATCGATGAACTGCGGGCCAAACTGAAACTCCGGCGAAGCGTTTTCGAGACGCCTCATCAGCCGGATTGTGAAACCGATGCTGGGCTCAGGGGGCTCATCATCTCTCATCGCTACCAGTCCCGACTGAAGCGTTTCCCATTTTCGCAGGTATTCTTTGCAGCCTGAACACGATTCGATATGGACCTGTACCGCAGGCGTCCTGGCCATGCCGTCTTCAACAGTTTTCCGGACAGCGTCACATCGCATAGTTCACCGTCCCTCCTGCCATTTTTCGAAATCCTTCACCATACGCTTTCTTGCACGATGCAATCGAACTTTAACAGTGCTCACTTTCAAATTCAAAATCTCCGAAATTTCATCAACGGACCTGTCTTCAATTTCTTTCAGCGTCAGAATCATCCGATCTTCTGCCGAAGCGCGAGCCAGCAGCTTTCCTGCAAGGTCCCCTACCGCCAGCTTTTCCTCGCTGTCGAGACCGCCTTCTTTGGGGCTGTGTGTATGCGCCTCAATCTGCCGCTGGCCTTCTTCTGTCATTTCCCAGAAGTAGGTGACCTTTGATGACCGCTGCCGGCGGAGATAATCATAACAATGGTTAACAGCAACACGATTGAGCCAAGTGCCGAATGAAGACTGTGAATTGTAACTCCCGATGGCCGAGAAAGCTTTCATAAATATTTCCTGGACGATATCTTCAACATCGTTCCGCCGGCGTATCAGGTGGTAAACAATGGAGAAGACCCGCCGCTGATAGGCATCCACCAGCGGAGCAAAGGCTTCCTTTTCCCCAGACTGGCAAAGTCTTATCCATTCAGCTTCCTTGCTGGGGTCTGGTCGAGAGTGTACCATTCAGCATCCATAGTAGCTCTTTCCTGTGTTTTATGACGAAGATAACGCGATTGTGGTTACAGGGGCCCGGCAGATATTCAGGTGCAAATTTGGCCCGGCAGTAACGGACATTTCTATTGACTTATCTTACACTGTATGGCATAATCCGGCCCATGATTATAGGAATTCGCCTGAGGAAGCTGCGAGAAGAACGCAAACTTTCCCAGGGCGACATTGAGAAACGCACGGGACTCCTGCGCTGCTATATTTCCCGGGTCGAGAACGGGCACACAGTGCCTTCTCTCGAGACCTTGGAGCGATTGGCTGCAGCCATGGAGATCCCCCTCTATCAGCTTTTTTATGAGGGGGAAAGACCACCGGACCTCCCTAATCTGACCCAGCGCAAGAGCACCGACGAGCTGGCCATGGAGATTCCGGCAGACCGTGATTCGCGGTTCTTCCAGAAGGTCAAACGCCTTCTAGGCAACATTAACGACCGCGATCGACGGCTCCTGCTGTACATGGCACAGAAATTAGCGAATCGATAACGCCAGTACGATTCGCCGGTCGGGGATCCATGGGACGCGCGAGGGCTGTATGGAGGGGGAAGCACTCATTCCCACTCGATGGTTCCCGGGGGCTTCGAAGTAATGTCGTAGACAACTCGGTTGACTTCCTTCACCTCGTTCACGATGCGGGTGGCAATCCGTTCGAGTACGTTCGGGGGAATCTTTGCCCAGTCGGCTGTCATGCCATCTTCGGATGTTACGGCCCGCAGGGCAATGGTGGACGCGTACGTCCTGGCGTCTCCCATGACTCCCACGCTCGATACGGGCAGGAGAATTGCGAACGATTGCCACAGTTCGTTGTAGAGCTGTGCTGTGCGTATTTCCTGCTCCACAATCGCATCTGCTTCGCGAACCACGTGTAGCCGCTCAGGAGTGACTGCGCCCAGAATCCTTACGGCCAGCCCCGGCCCTGGAAACGGCTGACGGCTAATGACTTCCTCGCCGAGTCCCAGTTCACGGCCCACCTCCCTCACCTCGTCCTTGAACATCTCGCGGAGTGGCTCAATCAGCTGGAATTTCAGGTCCGTGGGCAGTCCACCGACATTGTGGTGGCTCTTGATGGTGGCAGCCGGTCCCTTGACTGACACGGATTCAATCACGTCCGGGTAAAGGGTTCCCTGCACCAGAAAGCGCGGCTCGCCGAGGGCGCGGGCCTCCTGCTCAAACACCCGGATAAACTCCTCCCCGATGATCTTCCGCTTCTTTTCAGGGTCCGTCACGCCTTCAAGCCGCTTCAGGAACCGGTCCGAATAATCCACCGCCCGAACATTCAGGTGGCCCTGGTTTTTGAGCGCCTCGGTCACTTCTTCAAACTCGTTTTTCCTCAGCAGGCCATTATTCACAAACACACATGTGAGCTGATCGCCAAGGGCCCGGCTCACCAGCGCGGCGGCCACGGCGGAATCCACACCGCCGGAGAGCGCGCACAGCGCTCGTTTCTTGCCCACCTGCGCCCTCACGCGTCTGACCGTCTCCTCAATCAGCGATTGCGGATACCAATTGGCCGCGGCTCCGCAAACGGATTCCACAAACCGCCGCAGAATTTCCGTCCCTGAAGTCGTATGCCGCACTTCGGGGTGGAATTCCACCGCGTACATCCGGGTCTTGACGTTCTCAATGGCTGAAATGGCGTTTTCCGTGCGTCCCACCACCCGAAAACCCGGCGGGACCTCCACAACGTGGTCGCCATGGCTGTTCCAGACCCGCAGTGGCGATTCAAACCCGGCAAACAGCTCACTGGGCGGCGTGATCTCAAGCTGCGCAAAACCGTACTCACGCCTTGTGGCCGGCTCCACCTTGCCCCCCAGCTTGTAGGACATCAGCTGCAATCCGTAACAGATGCCCAGCATCGGGACTCCGAGCTGGAAAACACGGTCGTCGCAGGCGGGTGATTCCGGGTCGTAAACCGAGGACGGGCCGCCAGAAAGAATCACGGCCTGGGCGTTCATCTTGGCTAGCTCGTCAAAAGGCACGTGGCAAGGCACGATCACCGAATAGACGTGCATCTCGCGAATGCGCCGGGCAATCAGCTGCGTGTATTGTGATCCGAAATCCAGTACAACAATGGGACGAGGATTTTGCATATTTCGAGTTTGCTCCAATGCTCCGCCAAAAGCGATTTCGTGGCAGGGATGGTCTGATAACTGAGCTATTGTACAACATGTTGTGCTTGTGATGCTTATTCAAGATGGAACAGGGGTGGGATAATGGGGTTTTGCAGCGAATAATCGCCTATGGCGGGTGGCACCTGCAGCCGGCTGAAGCCGGAGACTTTGCCGGATTAGTCCTGGGAGGCAACCGGCGTGGCGACCGCAGACCGATTTCTGCCCGACTCTTTTGCCGTGTAGAGAGCCTTGTCAGCAGATTCCAGCATAGTCGCTGCATCGCGGCCCTGAAGTGGATAGATGGCCACACCTATTGAAATGGTAACTGCTCCGAGAGTCTGCCCATGGAAGTTGACCGTTAACTGCCGGACAGCTTCGCGAATGCCTTCGGCGCGCTGCAGAACCACCTCGTGCGGCGTGTCGGGAAGAATGACAAGGAACTCTTCACCGCCAAAGCGGCAGGCGATGTCCTCCCCGCGTACCTGCCTTTGGAGCAGTAAACCGACTTCGCGAAGCACGGTGTCGCCCGCCTCGTGGCCGAAGGTGTCGTTGTACCGCTTGAAATGGTCGATATCGAGAAGCAGAACTCCAATCGTCCTGTTGTTGCGGCTGGCACGCAGGATTTCACGTTCCAGGGACTCCTCCATGTAGCGGCGATTGTAGAGGCCTGTCAGCGGGTCGCGGATCGACTGCGTGCGGAGAGTTTCCCGCAATTGCAGGTTCGCCACGGCAAGCGCCACATGTTCGGCGACCGCGACAGCCAGTTCCTGACGGGACCTTTTGAAGCTTTCCCAATCCTCAGCGCTCAAGGCCGCCACATCGGTACCACATTCCAGGTGCAGGATTCCCATCCCTTCACCCTGGGCCATCAACGGCAGGCAAAGGTAGGCCACTTCTGCCCCTGGGGGCATGTGGGCGCACCGGGCCGGTGCATTATCTTCCGCCACGCAGTGCAGATGCCCACTGCGGAGAGCCCAGCATTCATCCGGCGTAAAGCTGGCCTGGCAGGCGATGGATTCTCCCCAGGAGGCGGCCACTTGCACTATGTTTCGCGAAGCGGCCGTGAGGTAGACACCCCCCGCAAAACCAGGAAAGAGCTTCTGGGAAAATGACTTGATAATCCGATAGGCTTCCTCCCGTCTCAAACAGCTTTGAAGCAATCTTGCGAATTCGCTGAGGATTGTAATTTCTTCTGACCGGCTTTTCAGGATTTCCATGGATCGCGCCAGCTTCCGGTGTGCTTCTTCCAGGGCCTCCCTGCCGCGCCGCCGTTCTGTGATGTCTTCAAAATAACCCTGGTAATACTCGGTTCGCCCATCGCGACCAATGGAATTGCGGACATTCAGCGAAACCCAGACCAGGCTCCCATCCTTTCTCTTGAACCTGCATTCATGCCCGCGCACAGCCCCCTGCTCCTCGATCAAGGTCACCACCATCTGCCTTTCTTCGGGGGTTTCCCACAACTGCAGCCCGGTGTTGTTGATGGAGCAGACGAATTCTGCGGCTGAACCGTAGCCCAGAATTCTTGCTACCGCGGGATTCGCCAGGAGAAACCTTCCCTCAGTTGAAACGCGAAAGATACCTTCCGCCGCCTCGGCAAACAGACGTCGGAAATCTTCTTCCGCTTTCCGCAAGGCTTCCTCCGTCTTTTTCCTTTCGCTGATGTCCTCTTTCACCGAAACAAAGTGCGTGGTAACGCCTGCTGAGTCTTTGATGGGAGAGATGGAAGCCGATTCCCAGTAGATTTCCCCGTTTTTCTTCCGGTTGGCAAATTCTCCCCGCCATTCCCGGCCGCTGCGAAGGGTTTCCCACAGTTTCTGATACGTCGACGGCGGCGTGAGGTGGGATTTCAACATGCGGGGATTCTTCCCCGTAACTTCCTCCGGGGTATATCCGGTGAGTTGAGTGAATTTCGGGTTCACAAATTCTATGTTGGCCTGGGCATCTGTAATGATGACTGTCGCGGGACTCTGCTCGACGGCCTGAGACAATTTCTGCAATTGCTCTTCCGCCTGCTTGTGCTGCGTGACCTCCAGGATGCTCCCCACCCGGGCAGGCCTGCCCTTCAGCTTGACAGGAAAGCCTCCCAACACATGGATCTCGATGGCATGGCCGTCCTTGTGCAGTCCCAGGCATTCAAAATGGGACGATGGACTTTTGTTTCCACCCTTGTGCTTCAACAGCCGGGCAATGGCGGGACGGTCTTCAGGATGAATCAGGAGCAGAGGGTCCCGTCCAATCAGCTGCTGCTGGGTGTAGCCAAAAATTCCGGCCATTGCCGGATTCACGTAAAGCGTCCGGCCGTCCTGGATGACGAACTCCCCCGCCGGGGAATTCTCACTCAATGCCCGGAAATACGCCTCGCCGTTGCTGCTCTCCCGCTCAGTCAATGATGCATGGCTCCTTCCCCTGCCTCTGCGGCGTGACGATGGCGAAGGCTTCAATTCCTCATCGCCATGCGATGTCTTCTTCATGCGCGTGTCCCTTCTTTGTCTATCGCAACGGGTCCGACTACCAGGTTTGTTGGATGGTCGCTGTTTGTCGGCGTGCCCCCCCCGCACGACCCCCATATGGACTAATCGGCCAGATCGGGAAGGTTATTGAGTTAAATCATCCAGCGGAGGGGAACTTATAAACGCGTAATGCCCGGGACTTTTTACCCTGCTCATCGACTCAATCAGCAGGGGACAAAACGCGAAGCCAAGCTACCCGGTGGAAGGTATAAACCGAGAATTCTGAGCCAGAGGTTGGACCTCAATAATATTACAGTTTCAGTTGAGGTAAGCGTTATATTGCATTGATAATGGTATGCATAATTTGAAGTCACGGAACGACTCGCTGTATTGTCGCTCATGATATTTCCACGCCCACGTCAGGGCGTAAAAACCGGCAACTACATAAGCGAGTCCGGCCCTACACACGACGAACCTATATCCAAAGAATGAATGCAGAAAGTAGAACAGTTGGAGATGCTCCATTATAGTGGCGCTCAGGCGTGATCGAATGAGCCAGGCCGGCAAGGCTCCTCCGCGGCGCCGATCACTTCCGGACACCTGAAAGCGGTTCATCACACCCACCCGATATGATAGGCATATTGCAGTTTTTCGAACAACTTCGGATGCTCAAATATGGTGGCGTTCAACATCGCCGAAGCGGCATCCAGAGCGTCCCGCAGATCTTCCACCCGGCTTTCCGGCCCACCGGTCCAGATCTTTTTCAGCTCCTCCACGGCCACTTTCTCTATTTCAGAGGGCTTCATTCCACCTTCTTCCCCACGCAAATAGTCCGTCAGAGATTCATATTCTCCACGGTCAAGCCACATCCCGTGGCACTGCGGACACCAATCGATGATGATGGAAGACTTCCCGAATAGAACCGAGACCATTTTGACGCCCTTGCATTTCGCGCAAAAGCGATTGGTCACCATGGTGTTGGTGTTTTCGATTGCGTCAATTTCGTCGTTCATCCAGCGCATTGAACCATGCTGGAATTTGTTTTTCAGCTCTCTTAGTTCATCTTTAATCAGCCAGATGCCCTTGCATTTCGGACAGCCCTCAAAACGCATCCTGAATACTCTGTAATTGTTGAGGTGGGTTCCACAATTGGGGCAAACGTCGGTTGTGGCGCCTTCATCGTGAGCGCCCTGCAACGGCATGGCTTCCCAGTGGAAGTCCGTCTCGTCACTCTTTTTCCTGATACGCTTGTACCAATAAGGCACGTGGACATTGTTCACGAAATCCGAAAAACCCTTGCCTGTAACGGGCATGATCTTCTTCAGCTTCTGGTCAATAATGTTCAACTCGCCGCCGTCAAGCCAGAATCCGCCGCAGTTGCCACAGCGGTGCAGAATGATGTCCGGGTAGCCCAGAAACCGCACTCGATCGAGATCGGAATTATCGCACCGAGGACACTTCATCGGTTTGGCGTCTGGCTTGTCATCTTTCTCCTGGGAGCAATATTCAATGCTTCCTTCAACCTGAAAAGCCATCTTGTCCAGCTCCCCGGCATCCAGCCACAAGCTTCCGCACTTTTCGCAGCTATCGTAGGATATCTCGCCGTGCCTGGTTTTAACGTCGTTGTTCATCATCTCGGTTCCACAGTTTAGACACATCATTGCGTATGACCCTCCACAGGGCGGCAAAAAGACCTGGCCTGAAAAATTTATATCCAGCGTTTCCCTGGCATCAGACGGAAAAAGGAAGGTAACGCCGGTGCACGATTTTAACAGATTATGCCTCAAGGACCTCACAAATGGATAAAGAGGTCACTTCGGCGCGTGAGCGGGGCCGCCGCTGAATCGTAGTAGTGGACAATGGCAAAAACTCAGAAAAACAAATCCGCGACTTAACAGCCAGACGGAGAAAAGCCATTTGGAGGAGCGTTTGGCCGAAAGGTCGTCTGCTGCGGCCTGCAAAAATCCCAGGGCGCAGGCGCTGCACAACGCCACCCGGGCACTGCGGCACTGCTAATCCAATTCGGCTGCCGCGAACGCCGCGGCATACGAGCTCAGAGCAAAGACGTTTGTTTACGCAAGACGTCCTGCTCCACCATCCAATCGCGCCCGATGTAATGGAACGCTTCGGCGTAGTGGAGGCCGTACTTTTCGCCAACCGAGCGGGCCTTGTGCTCGACGGCCATTTTTGTGAATTCAGCAAAAGCAACAGCAGGGTTGTCCGGAAAAGGCGGAAGATTCAGGTCGCGCTCCGCATGGTCTGCGATAATGTCCCTGATCGTATGGTCCACCATGGTCCTGCACGCCCGCAGGCAATCAATCTTCTTCTGCAGTGTGGGGCCGATATCGACAACGCGGTTCACCAGTTGAGGGCCGCGCGCGAAATAATACCTTTCCCTGACAGCATGGGGCTCGAGCCCGGCGGCAAAATGCTCCGGCATGTCCAGATGGCCGCCCGCCATCCAGCAAGCCGCTTCCACCGCGCGCGCCGTGGTGTAATGGTCGGGATTCTCCTCATAGTGGCCCCAGGGGTCAAAAGTGACCACGGTATCAACCTTCAAAAGCCGAAAGAGGAAGATGAGCCGCACGCGCATTTCGGTGGCCGCCATGTCGTCCAAACGATGGTTGCGGTAGCCAAGGTTGAACCACTGTTTCAGGCCGCACACTTTGATGAACTCCGCCGCGTCCCGCTCATTGGCTGCAATGGTTTCGCCCAGGGAGAGATCGTAGGAATCCTTCTCGTCGTTACTCGTGCGGATAAAATATCCCGTGTAACCTTCGTTCAGGAGCTTGGCCACCGTGCCGCAGGCCATGCCCGGTCCGTCATCCAGATGCGCCGTAATCAACGCCAGCACCTTTCCCTTGTGGGGCTTTCCACTGGCCGCCCGCTCAATGAAAACCTCGCCTCCGCCCGCCGCAGGTTCCTTGGCGTGCATTTTCTGCGCGCCCACAACTCCAAGCATCCCCGCGAAGAAGTCGCGCCGCTCCATAAAGGGATTCTCCTTTCAGTCTCAGTCCAAAGCGTTGCAAAGTCGATGGCCACTGCCCATCAGCTCTATGATTGAGCCCGGTCCTTTTTCTAAAGCTGCTCCAGCTTCGTGCTCGTAACCCAGCACCTGTCACTGTTTTTTCAGTAGCGCCAGCCAGTTGACGACCACGGTAATGCGCGCAGAGCCGGGCTTGCCGGCTGGCACAAGCATCAAAAATCGCTTCCCGTACGGAGAAACAACATAGATGTTTCTATAATATCCTGGTCGAATAAGTTGAGTCTTAAAAAGCAGTTTAGGAGTTCCGACCTGGAATCGCCCGGCT
>Ga0102953_1001950_pt1 | contig 12711 bp, 19 predicted proteins | sample SalPon2A_C_D2_MG_FD_78509 | JGI IMG/M metagenome (GOLD analysis project Ga0102953, IMG submission 78509) | Soil microbial communities from South San Francisco under conditions of wetland restoration - Salt Pond MetaG R2A_C_D2_MG | ecosystem: Environmental > Terrestrial > Soil > Wetlands | place... | reverse complement strand
GCGCTCGAAGCCTATGTCTCCTCGCTTGCCGCGGTTACTCGGTCGCAGTTCGAGGGCTGGCCGCGGCCCGAGCGGCTGGCGTTCCTGATCAACGCCTACAACGCGCACATGGTGCAAAAGGTGCTGACCCGATACCCCGACCTGCGCTCGGTGTGGGACTTCGGTAGGTTCTTCGGCAATCCGTTCAAGGACGCTTTCTTCACACTGTTGGGGCAGCGGACCTCGCTCGACGGCATCGAGCAGGGCATGCTGCGCAAGCCCGGCGCCTACGACGAGCCGCGGGTGCACTTCGCGCTCAACTGCGCTTCGGTCGGTTGCCCGATGCTGCGCGAAGAAGCCTATGTCGGCGCGCGGCTCGAAGCGCAGCTCGAGGACCAGGCGCGGCGCTTCCTGTCGGACCGTAGCCGCAACCGCTACGACCCCGCCTCGGGGAGGCTCGAAGTGTCGAAGATCTTCGACTGGTACGAGGACGACTGGCCGCCGGACTATTTGGCGCGCCATGCCGCGCTGCTTGCCGACGATCCAGCGGCCCGGGCGCGGATTGCCGCGGGCGAGTTCACGCTTGTTTTTCTCGATTACGATTGGTCACTGAACGACGCAATGAAATAGCGCAGCGGATCACAATCGTGATCCCGGTGCTGAACGAAGCGGCGGGCGTCGTGCGCTGCCTGGAGGCGCTCGCGCCTCTGCGTGCGCGCGGCCACGAAGTGGTCGTGGTCGACGGCGGCAGCGACGACGGCACGCCGGAGCTTGCACGAGCGCTCGCGGACCGGGTGCTGACGGCGCCGCGCGGGCGCGCGCTGCAGATGAACGCGGGCGCAGGCGTGGCGAGCGGCGCCTCGCTCCTGTTCCTGCACGTCGACGTGCGCCTGCCGCAAGGCGCGGATCGCATGCTGCTCGAGGCCCTCGCCGCACGCAGCTGGGGGCGCTTCGACGTGAGGCTCGACAGCCCCCGCGCGCTGCTGCGGCTGGTCGGCACGATGATGAACCTGCGCTCGCGTCTTACCGGCATCGCCACCGGCGACCAGGCGATCTTCGTCCGCCGCGAGGCGTTCGAGTCCGTCGGCGGCTACCCCGGGATCCCGCTGATGGAGGATGTCGAGCTCTCTGTCCGGCTGCGCCGCCTCGGCGCGCCCGCGTGCCTGCGCGCACGTGCGCTCGTTTCCGCCCGGCGCTGGGAGGCGCGCGGCGCGCTGCGAACCATCGCCCTCATGTGGCACCTGCGGTTGGCTTACTTTTTCGGCGCCGATCCCGGGCGTCTCGCCGAGCGCTTCCGCTGATGCGCGGTACCGCAGCGGTAATCGTCTTTGCGCGCGCGCCGCAGCCCGGGCGCGCGAAGACCCGCCTGGTACCACGCCTGGGGGAGTGGGGCGCCGCGCGCTTGCAGAGGCGACTTACACACCGCACGCTGCGCGTCGCGCAAGCGGCGCGCTGCGGGCCGGTCGAGCTGCACGGTGCGCCGCGTGCACGGCACGCGTTCTTCCTGCAGTGCGCAAGGAAACTGAACATCGCCCTGCGGAGCCAGCGCGGCCACGATCTGGGAGAGCGCATGTTCAATGCGATCGCCCATGGCCTGCGCAGGCACCGTGCAGTCATCCTGGTTGGCACCGACTGTCCGGCATTGCGCGCGAGCGACCTGCGCCGCGCCGCGGCAGCGCTCACCGGCGGCTGCGACGCGGTGATCGCGCCGGCCGAGGATGGCGGCTATCCGCTGATCGGCCTGCGGCGCGTGTCGCGGCGCCTGTTCGAGCGCATTGCCTGGGGCGGCCCCGGCGTGTTCGCACGCACTGCCGAGGAGCTCGACCGCCTGGGCTGGCGCTGGCGCAGGCTGCGCACGCTGTGGGACCTAGACCGCCCCGAAGACCTGGCGCGTCTTCGCGCGCTGACGCGGCCCCGCTAGCTCACTTTCGGCTGGGAAACAAGCGGGAAGCCTGCCACATGTGGAAGGTAACAGGCGTCGAGGCGGCGAGGCGCTTGCCTTCGGCGTCGGCAAGCACCGCCTGCAAGACGTGGCTGCCGCGGTCGATGCCCTCAAGCTTGATGACGTTGGCGCGGTAGACTTTCGGCAGTACCGCCCCGTCCAGCACGAGCCGTACACCTGCACCCGGCGGGCCGCCCGCGCGGCGCAGCTGAACCGTGAGCTTGCCCTGGTTGCTGTGAATCGTTTCGTCGTTTGTCGGCTTGACGACGGAAATCTCCGCCGCCTGCGCTGCCGCGGCAGCCGTCAGGACCATCAGTGCGGTGACGACGGGAAAAACAATGGCGCGTGCCTGCACGTTGCACCTCCCAATGGAACTGGGACCGCATTCGGCCGTCTGAATTCACTTTTCCGGTGTCAGCGCGCCGCTCTTTTTGAGAAGTTCCGCCAGGCGCTTGGCGATGACGCGATAGCCTTTCGCGTTGGGATGGATCGGGTCGGACTTCAGGTCCGCGTGCCGGAGTACGTCGCCGATCGCGTCGCCCTGGTAGGGAATCGAGAATTCCTTTGCGATCTCGGCGTAGAACTCCGGCGGCGTGACGGTGAAGCCGGGTTCGGGGGCGCCGATGAGCACCACCTCGATATGGCGCGCCTTGGCCAGCCGGACCATAGCCCGCACGTTGGCCGCCGCCTGATGCTTGCCCAGGCGCCGCAGGAAGTCGTTGCCGCCGATGCACAGCAGCAGCAGGCGCGGGGTGTACTCGTCGAGGGCGCCGGGCAGGCGCTCGAGCGCGTGTGCGGTGACCTCGCCCGGAACGCCCGAGCCCACCACTCGCCGGCCGATCAGCTGCGCAAGCTGGGCGGGATAGCTTTCCTGCTCGCTCGCGCCGGTGCCGTAGGTCAGGCTGTCGCCGAACGCGAGCACCACGTCATCCGGCGCCAGGTGCTCGAGCTGCGGCGGTTTGCCGCACGCGGCGAGCGCCAGGGTGCAGGCGAGCAGAACGAACCGCGCGACCTGCGCTGTGTGCCGGAGTGGTCGTGTTAAACGCGTTTTTCGGGATGGTGCCAGCTGCTGGCGTGCACGCGCGCGGCGTAGCTCGGCAGCAGCTCCTTGACTGCCTCGGCGACGCGTTCGCGCTCTACCGGCTTGGCGACGAAGGTGTTCGCTCCCAGGACCTTGCAACGCAGGATCGATTCCTCGTCCGCCATCACCGACAGCACGGCCACGGGGGTGGCGCGGTTGGCCGATTCCATGCGCAGCCGCTTGAGCACCCCGAAGCCGCCCACCCCCGGCATCAGCAGGTCGAGCACGACCGCGTCGTAGACCGTCTCGCCGGCAAGGTGCAGGGCCTGCTCGCAGGTGCCGGCGAGAACGACCCGGACCCCGAGCTCCTGGCTGAGGATGCGCCCGATAAGCAGCCGTGTCGGCTCGTGATCGTCGACGATCAGCACGGTGAAGGTCTTGTCTGGCTTGGTCATGACCAGAGTTAGGCATATGCCGTGCCCGCTTTTCGGCCTGACGGTTTCTGACAGATTTTCCGCCGCGCCGCATTTCAGCGTCTGCCCGGCAACCGTCCTGCCGCGGGCCGGCGGCAGGCGACGGCTCACCGACAGGGGCTGTCGATTTCCCGTCAAGGTCCCGGCCGCGCGGGGAGACGATTCCTCTAGAATCGGAGCAGCTTGCCGCTCGAGGCGAAGGTCGATGAGCAAAGAGGAGATCGTGGTGACGGTGGACGCGGGGCTGGCCGACCTCGTGCCGACCTTTCTCGCCAACTGCCGCACTCACGCGCAGGCGTTGCGAGCGGCCGCGGCCGCGGGCGATCTGAGCGCGGCCCGGTCCGTCGGCCATAACCTCAGCGGCAGCGGATCGAGCTACGGCTTCGAGCGGGTTTCGGAACTCGGGCGCGAGGTCGAGCGCACGGCGGGCGGCGAAGACACGCGTGCCCTGAGCGATCTCGCGCAGCAGCTCGAGGACTACCTCGCGCGCGTGCGTCCAGTAAGCGGCTAGGGCGGCGCTCAGAGCGCGGCGACCGTCTGTACTTCGACCAGGAAGGGCTCGGCGACCAGCCTGTCGATCACCAGCAGAGTATTGGGTGGAAAGGCCCCGCTCGGAAACATGCGCGGAAACTCGCGCAGACGAAAGGACATGAACTTGGCGATGTCCTGCGAGTGTACGAGATAAGTCGTGAACTGCACCACGTTGCCCCAGCCGGCGCCCGCCGAATGCAGTGCCGCTTCGATGTTGCGAAAGACCTGGCCGCATTGCGTGTCGAAATCGTCCGCGCCCACCAGTTTGCCGTCGCGGTCGGCGGCCAGCATGCCGGCAATGAACAGGTACTCGGAAGCCTTGACCCGGGTTACGTGCGAGTACTGTCCGAGCGGCTTGCCGAGCGCATCTGGGTTGTAGATCCTGATCTCGGCCATGCCCTCTCTCCTTTGTCGCTGGCTCAGCGCTTGGCGCGCGCAGCGCGCTTGCGTCCGGCGATTTGCGCTTTGACGGTGGCCGCAAGCGTCCCGCGCTCGATCGGCTTCACCAGGTATGCGTTGGCGCCCGCGCTCATGCACTGTTCCCGCGTCGTCGGGTCCGACACCACGGTCACGATGACGACCGGCGTCGCTTTGTTCGGCGGCTGGGCTCGAACCTCCTTCAGCACCTCGAGGCCGCCGATGCCGGGCATCAGCAGGTCGAGCAGGATCGCGTCGTAGGCGTATTCCTCCGACAGGTGCAGCGCCTGCTCGCAGGTACCGGCAAGCTGCACTTCGACGCTCAGCTCGCTGCTCAGGATTCGCGCCAGCAGCAGGCGGGTGGCTTCATCGTCATCGACGATGAGAACGCGGTGGTGTGAGGCGGCCTTGTCGGCGCTGGCCATGCTCGCTAGGCTCCCAGCTGGGTGGCGAGGTCGATAAAATCGCTGGCGTTGAAGTCGAACGCGGGCTCGGGCTGTACGTCGACGCGCGCCTTGGGCCCGTGCTCGAGCGGGCGCGCCACGAACGCGGTGCGCAGCCCGCAGGACTTGGCCGCGAACAGGTCGTCCTTGTGCGCCGCAACCATCATGACTTCGTCATCTGCCAGCCCGAGCAGGCGCGCCGCGCCGCGGTAAACCTCGGGGTCGGGCTTGTAGTGGTTGAACAGCTCCGCGGACAGAATGCAGTCCCACGGCAAGCCCGCCGACTTCGCCATGTTGGTGAGCAAGGCGACGTTGCCGTTGGACAGCGTCGCGATGACGTGATCGCGCTTGAGCCGGCGCAATCCGTTGCGCGCATCGCGCCAGGGCTTGAGGCGGTGCCAGGCACGATTGAAGTCCTCGATCTCGGCTGCCGCCAAGCCGCTGATGCCAAATTGCTTTAGCAGCTCGTCGAGGATGATTCGATGCAGGGCGTCGATCGTGGTCCACGGCAGATCGCCGGAACGTACCCGGGCCATCGCCGGGCGGTAGCCGGCGCGCCATGCATCGGCGAATTCGGGCCATTTGACGCGCAGCTTGTGCGCCCGGCCAAGGCGGCGCCCCTCGGCGATGATCGACCCGCGCCAGTCGACCACGGTGCCGAAGACGTCGAACACCAGAGCCTTGACCGTGGGCGCCGTATTGCGCATGGTGAAGCTATTGTACTGGCTCCGCGCGCGGTCGCTGCGAGCACGGCGTGCGCTTATCGGTTTATCCTGCGGCTCACCAGACCTTGACGAACGGACCGCTGTACATCACCGGCCCGGTCGGCGCGCCGGTGGGCGAGCCGCCCATCGGCTCGAGGCTCACCGCGAGCATCGGCACGTCGCCGAGCGAGCGATCGGCCGCCGCGTGCAATGGCAGCATCGTCTTCTGGCCCTTGCCTACCATGCCGAGGGATTTTGCCGGCTGTCCCGCGGGCATGACGGCCCATAGCTGGAGAGTCTTGTCCGGTACGTTTATCGAGGGATCGAGCGTCTTGACCCACAGCTGGTCGGAGGTGCGGCCCGCCGCCGCGACCAGCATCGGCTTGTGCGTCTTCGGATCCGAAAGCACCGCGAGATAGGTCGCGGGCATCTCGTTCGAGGGCACGCGCAGCACCACCGGCGCGGGCGCCGGTTGCGGCGCGCCGGGGCCGACCGTGACCAGTGCGAGCAGCAATGCGGCCGTGGCCCCGGTCGCGGCGAGTCCGAGGCCGCGCCAGAAGGCGAGGCTATGCCACAGGCCGGCGCCGGCCGGTGCCGCACCGACGCGGGTCTCGATCATGCGCCACAGGCGCGCCGGGGGGGGCACCGGCGGCACGGACTGCGCGAGCGGATCGAGCCGCGCCGCCCACTGCGCGGCGCGGCGCGCCAGCGCGGCGTCTTCCTTTAGCCAGCGCCGGAAGCGCGCGCGCGCCGGCCCGCGCAGGGTGCCGAGCGCGTACTCCGCCGCCAGTCTTTCCTGCAGTTCCGGTTTGTCGCGGTAGCGCATTGGTCGTTCGCTCGCCTCAGGCGGCCTCGGCCAGGCAGGCCTTAAGCCGCAGCAGGCCGCGGCGCACCCATGTCTTGACCGTCCCGAGCGGCTGCCGCAGGTGGCTCGCCAGCTCGGTGTGCGACAGCCCCTCGTAGAAGGCGAGCGCAATTGCCTGCCGCTGCCGCGCCTCCAGCGTCTGCAGGCAACGTGCGAGCGCCTGCGCGTCCTTGCTTTGCTCGAGCACGGTGAGTGGTCCCGGCTCGTCGCTGATTGTATTGTCGATCATCTCGCCGTCACTGTCGCTCACTTCAAGCCTGGGCTTGCGCAGTCGGTCCAGACAGCGGTTGCGCACGATGCTGGTCATCCAGGTCATCGGCGCGGAAAGCCCGGGGTGGTAGTCCTGCGCGTGGTGCCAGATGCTGACATAGCAGTCCTGCAGCACCTCCTCGGCCCAGTCCTCTCGTCTCAATATACGCAGCGCGACGCCGAACAGTTTCGCCGAGCTGTCCCGGTACAGGCGTGAGAAGGCCTGTCGGTCGCCTCGCCCGCACGCCGCCAGCAACATGGCAAGGGGGTCCGCCGCGCCGACCATTCAGACCCGCTTCTTCTGGTGGCGCCACTGCACGTCACCGCGGCCGGCGTGGCGGTTGAATGCCCGCCCAGCCACGAACAGCAGGTCGGAGAGGCGATTGAGGTATTGGCGCGCGTGCGCGCTTACAGTTTCGCGCCGACCCAGCGCGACCAGGCTGCGCTCGGCGCGCCGGCACACGGCACGGGCGAGATGCGCGGCGGCGGCGGCGCGCGAGCCTCCCGGCAGAATGAATTCCTTGAGCGGCGGCAGCTGGGCGTTCCACTCTTCGAGCCAGGCGTCGAGCCGTGCGACGTGTGCCTTGGTGACCATCGCGTGGCCCGGGATGCTCGCTTCCCCGCCGAGGTCGAACAGGTCGTGCTGAACCTGCTCGAGCGCCGCCCGCAGGGCGTCGGGCAGGTCCTCGGCCAGCACCGCGCCGAGCGCGGAATTGAGCTCGTCGATGTCGCCCAGCGCCCGAATCCGGGCGCTGTCCTTGGCCACGCGCGTGCCGTCGCCGAGGCCAGTTTCGCCGGCGTCTCCGGTACGGGTGGCGATCTTCGTCAGTCGGTGTCCCATGCGTTCAGCGGTCACGGTGCGGCGAACGGCCATTATCGCATCGCAGCCTCGAATCAGAGTTACGATAGGAGCGGCCCGCCGGATGCGGGCGACACGCAAGCAAGGAGGAGCCATGGCAGCACGAATTCGCAAAGTGGACTATTTCTCGACCAAGGTGCCGAACCGCGCCGGAGCGGGCGCGAAGCTGCTCGAGGCGATGCGGGCGGCGGGCGTGAACCTGCTCGCCTTTACCGGGTTCCCGGAACGCGGCGGGGCGCAGGTCGACTTCGTGCCCGAGAACAGCGCGGCGTTTCGCCGCGCGGCGAAGAAGGCGGGGCTCAAGGTCTCGGAGCGCAAGACCGGCTTCCTGGTGCAGGGCGACGACCGGGTCGGCGCGCTGACCGGTATTCTCGGCAAGCTGTCGCAGGCGCGCATCGGGCTGGTCGCGCTCGACGCGGTGACGGCGGGCAAGGGGCGCTACGGCGCCATCTTCTGGGTCAGGAAGAAGGATGTTGCACGGGCGGCGCGCCTGATCGGGGCGCGCTGATCGATCGCACGCCGGGCGATCAGGATCCCCTGCGCCGCGCTTCGCTCTCGATCCAACCCTTGGACAGCGTGGTGACCAGGCGCTCGCCTTCGGCGACGCGCCCGGCGTCTTGCAGCACGTCGCCCGCGGCGTTGCGCGTGATGCTGTAGCCGCGCGCCAGGACCGCGGTCGGATCGAGGCCCGCGAGTCCGGTGCGCAGTCGCTCCAGGCGGGCCGCCGCGGCATCGAGCTGTCGCGCGTTGGCGGAGGCCAGGCGCGCGGCGAGCTGGGCGACGAGCTGGCGCGAGGAGCGGATGCGATCCGCCGGGTGCACCAGCCGGCGCGCAAGGCCGTCGACGGTCTGCATCGCGTAGCCAATGCGGCGCAGGGATTCGCGCCCGGCGCGCAGCGCGAGCTCGGCGACGCGTGCCAGCAGCTCCGCGCGCGGCGCGCTGACCAGCTCGGCCGCCGCTGTCGGCGTGGCTGCGCGCCGGTCGGCGGCGAAGTCGGCGATGGTGAAATCCGTCTCGTGGCCGACGCCCACCACCAGCGGGATGCGCGAGGCGCGGATCGCGCGCGCGACGGCCTGCTCGTTGAACTGCCACAGGTCCTCGAGCGAGCCGCCGCCGCGCACCAGCAGCAGCACGTCGCACTCGGCGCGCGCGTTGGCGGTGCCGATCATCGCAGCGATGCGTTGTGCCGCGCCCTCGCCCTGCACCGGAACCGGATACACGATCACGGCAAGCGACGGATTGCGGCGCGCGAGCGTGGTGAGGACGTCGCGCAGCGCCGCCGCCGCGAGCGAGGTAATCACGCCGATCGCGCGCGGATGGTCGGGCGGCTCGCGCTTTGCCGCGGGGTCGAACAGGCCTTCGCGCGCGAGCTGCTCCTTCAGGCGCAGGAAGCGCTCGTACAGCGGCCCGAGCCCCGCGTGACGCATGGTCTCGACGTTGAGCTGGAAGCGGCCGCGCGGCTCGTACAGCGTCACCAGCACTCGCGCCTCCACCCGCATGCCTTCCTTGGGCGTCCAGTCGAGATACGCGGCGCGGCCGCGGAACATCACGCAGTCGACCTGGGCGTCGTCGTCCTTGAGGGTGAAGTACAAGTGTCCCGAAGCGGCGCGCGTGAAATTCGAGATCTCGCCCGCCACCCACATCAGGGCAAAGCGGCGCTCGAGGGTGTCGCGCACGCTGCGCAGCAGCTGCGACACGCTGACCGGCGCCGCGTGTGCGCTCTCGATGGCGGCAAATTCGCCGTTTGGCGTCGGCATGTGAGCGGTTGCGAAGGTTAGCGCCAGCTTACACCTATCCACACCTGCGATATTGCGCCGCCCAGCTACGCGCAGCGAGCGCGCGGAACCCGATTCTGTCGCGTAACGCGCTGTAATGGAGGCGGAAATTGCTGCTCAAAAATTGATCGCACCCGACTTCGGGGACGACGCAAGTCTCACGTTTTGAACTGCTCAACGACAATCCACAAACTTATCCACAGCTTTTGTGGATAACGAGATCAGGTCTGCGGACTGATTGTCCGGCACACTCAATTTGCGTGCGCAGATGTCGTGGCTGACCGACAGGCACGCGTTTTTGCGCCGCCGCATCATCTTGCCGCAGCGCGGCGCTTTGGCTAAAGTGCGCGCTCCGGAGCCTGACCATCAGCGAGGAGAAGGGGTGTTCGCGATCATCCACGACGCAGGCTGGCCAATCTGGTTTCTGCTGCTGGCCTCCGTCATCGCGGTCGCCCTCATCATCGAGCGTTCGGTCAGCCTGCGCGACGCCAGAATCATCCCGCCCAGTCTGTTCGAGCAGGTGGTGGCGGTTTACCGGCGCCAAGGGCTGTCGGAGGACGTGATCGACAAGCTCGCGGTCGATTCGCCGCTTGGCCAGGTGCTCGCGGCGGGTCTGCGCAACTTCAAGAGCTCGCGTTACGTGATGAAGGAGGCGATCGAGGAAGCCGGGCGCGCGGTGGCGCACGACCTCGAGCGCTTCCTCACCACTCTCGGCACGATAGCCAGCGCCGCGCCGCTGCTCGGGCTGTTCGGCACCGTGATCGGGATGATCGAAATCTTCGGCTCCCAGTCGCCGACCGGAACCAACCCGCAGCAGCTCGCGCACGGGATTTCGGTGGCGCTGTATAACACCGCGTTCGGCATCGGCATCTCGGTCCCGTCGCTGATCTTCTACCGCCACTTCAAGAACAAGGTCGACGGCTTCGTGGTGCGCATGGAGCAGTCCGCCGCCAAGCTGGTGGACATCGTCCACGGCGAGAGGGCATGAACTTCCAGCGCGGTCGCGCCAAGGAGGAGCCGGAGATCAACCTGGTTCCGCTGATCGACGTGATGATGGTGATCCTGATCTTCCTCATGATCACCACGACTTACTCCAAGTACACCGAGCTGAAGATCAATCTTCCGACCGCGAATGCCGAAAAGCAGCGCGAACGCCCGAACGAGATCTCGGTGCTGGTGAACGCGCAGGGCAACTACGTGATCGACCATACGCCGGTGGTTTTTTCCGGCATCGAGCAGTTCGCCGACGCGCTGCGGCGCGCCGGCGGCACCCTCAAAGATCCGGTGGTCGTGATCAGCGCCGACGCCAAGGCGACCCACCAGTCTGTGATCCGCGTGATGGAATCGGCGCGCGTCGCCGGCCTGACGCGAATCACGTTCACCACCCAAAGCGGCCCGGGCGGGTAACCGCCCGGCGCGCACACCCTGAGCCGGTACTGGTACCGCCGCGGCGCCCTGGCGTGGCTGCTGTGGCCGGCCAGTGTCGCCTTTTGCGGCGTGGTGTTCGTCCGCCGCCTGCTGTACCGGCTGCGGATTTTCCGCAGCCACCGCGCGGACGTGCCCGTGATCGTGGTCGGCAACCTGATTGCGGGCGGCAGCGGCAAGACGCCGCTGGTGCTGTGGCTGGTGGAATTCCTCAAGGATCACGGCTGGACGCCCGGCATCGTCTCGCGCGGCTACGGCGTGCGCCTGGAAGCGCCGCGTGAAGCGAGCATCGCCTCCGAGCCCGACGAGGTCGGCGATGAGCCGATCTTGCTTGCGCGGCGCAGCGGCTGCACGGTGTGGGTCGGTCCCGACCGGGTGCGCGTGTGCGAGGCCTTGCGTCACCAGCATCCCGATGTCGACATCATCGTGCTCGACGACGGCCTGCAGCACTATCGGCTCGCGCGTGACCTCGAAATCTGCGTCGTCGACGCCCGCGGCTTCGGCAACGGCTTCCTGCTGCCTGCCGGGCCGTTGCGCGAGCCCCGCACGCGCCTGCGTTCGGTCGACGCGGTGGTGGCGCACGGCACCGACGCCGTGAAAGGCTACGCCATGCGCCTCGAAGGCGGTCTGCTGAACTGCCTTGCCGACGCGCGTCAGCGGCGGCCGGTGGAGAGCTTCGACGGGCAGCGGGTCCACGCGGTGGCCGGGATCGGCGACCCGAAGCGATTCTTCCTGCACCTCGCGCGCCTCGGCCTCAAGGTGGTGCCGCACCCGTTCCCCGACCACCACCGCTTCGTCCCCGCCGACCTCGAGTTCGGCGATGCGCTGCCGCTCGTGATGACCGAGAAGGACGCGGTAAAATGCAGGCGCTTCGCGAAACCGCAGCACTGGGTGTTCCCGGTGCGCGCGGTCCTCGACCCCGTTTTCGGACACTGGCTCTTGGAGAGGCTTGGTGAGCGCCGCCGTTGATCCACGACTGCTCGAAATCCTTGTCTGCCCGCTGTGCAAGGGCCCGCTGGTCTTGCGCAAGGAAGCCGGGGAGCTCGTCTGCAAGGCCGACAGGCTTGCCTATCCGATCAAGGAAGGCATCCCGGTGATGCTGGAGGACGACGCCCGCAAGCTCGACCCGACGGAAGAAGTCGCCGGCTGACACGCCGCCGGGTCCGCCATGGCAGGCTTCTGCGTCATCGTTCCCGCACGCTATGCCTCGACCCGGTTCCCCGGCAAGGCGCTGGCCGACCTCGGCGGCAAGCCGATGGTGGTGCGGGTGTGCGAGCGGGCGCAGGCGAGCGGCGCCGGGCGCGTATGCGTCGCCACCGACGACGAGCGCATCGCGCAGGCGGTGCGCGCGCAGGGCTTCGAGGCGCGCATGACGCGCGCGGACCACGCTTCCGGAACCGACCGCATCGCCGAGGCCGCGCTCGCACTGGGGCTTGCCGATCAGGCGCTGGTGGTGAACGTGCAAGGCGATGAGCCGCTGATCGCGCCCGAGTTGATCGGCGACGTCGCGGCGGCGCTCGGCGACGACGCCGAGGCGAGCGTCTCCACCGCGTGCCATTTGCTTCGCGACGCGGCGTCGATCTTCAACCCGAACGTGGTCAAGGTCGCGCTCGACGCGAACCGGCGCGCTCTGTATTTCAGCCGCGCTCCGATCCCCTACGCCAGAGACGCCTACGCCGCGGGCGGGCGCGAGCCGCCCGCCGGGCTGCCGTGCTACCGTCATCTTGGCATCTACGGCTACCGCGTTGGCTTTCTCAGGCGCTACGCGAGCCTCTCGCCGTCTCCACTCGAACAGTTCGAGTCGCTTGAGCAGCTGCGCGTGCTCTGGCACGGTTACCGCATCGCGGTGACGGTCTCGGCGCACGACGTTCCGCCCGGCGTCGACACGCCGCAGGACATCGAAACGGTGCGCCAGCTGTTTGACCGGATAGGCGATTCCGGCTAAGGTCAGCGGCGTTTTCGGCGCCAGAAATGGCGCTTATGCGCCGCGCTAGAAGTCTCAAACCGCCACGGAATTTCAGACATGCG
>Ga0102953_1001949_pt1 | contig 12716 bp, 13 predicted proteins | sample SalPon2A_C_D2_MG_FD_78509 | JGI IMG/M metagenome (GOLD analysis project Ga0102953, IMG submission 78509) | Soil microbial communities from South San Francisco under conditions of wetland restoration - Salt Pond MetaG R2A_C_D2_MG | ecosystem: Environmental > Terrestrial > Soil > Wetlands | place... | reverse complement strand
TCCAGGGAGGCACCAATGTCCGCATTCCACCGAGCGCTGGCAGCGCTGGCGCTAGTCCCCACCGTCGCGCTCGCCCAGGGACGCCCCGTTGCCGAAATCGGGACGCGCCTGGGAGTCACGATCGAGCATGCGAGCGGCTCCACGCTCACGGAGTTCGGAGTCCCCGGCGCGGGCATCCTCGCCCAACCCACCATCTATGCCACGTTCTTCGCCGGGCCGAACGTGTTCATCGAGCCGGATCTCGCGTTCAATCTCGCGAGCGGTGGCGGCTCCACCGTCACGACGTTCGGCGCGGCGGCCAACCTCGGCTACCTCTTTCCCACCACGAGCAATGCCGCGCCGTACATCGCCGCGAACGTAGGTCTCCAGGCCGTCTCGGGCGGCGGGACATCGCACACCGAGGCCGCCATCGGCGGTCGTGTGGGGTACCGATTCGTCGTCCAACGGTCGTTGGCGTTGCGTCTCGAAGCCGGGTATCGGCGTTGGCTTGGCTCCTCGCATTTGAACGAGATCACCATCGGCATCGGGCTCGGCGCCGTCATTCACGCGGCGAAATAGTCCGCCAAACCAGAGAAACGCGACGCGGGGCGCTCCGGCAAGCCGGAACGCCCCGCGAAGTGTTCGGTTCGAAGAACCGAAGCTTACATGCCAGCCATCCCGAGACCCGGGACGCTGAATGTGTAGTGCAGGCCGCCGCTGATGAGGAAGGGCGACCCACCGCTGATGGCGAGATAGTCCGCCGCAGCCTGCAGGCCGAAGCCACCGGGCAGATCGACGTTCACGCCGCCGGAGATGCCGAACTTGGTGGTGCTGCCGCTCGCGCTCACGCCGCCAGTCGAGACCGACGTGTGCAGGTAGTTGATGCGCGGCGCGATCCACGGCTCGACCGAGACGCCCGGCGACGGGAGCTTGAGCCCGATCGCCACACCGGCCGGAACGGTCGTGGTCTTGAGACCCGACTTGGACGCGTAGCCCGCACCCGCAAAGATCGCGACGTTGACGGGCATCATCGGCGTGCTGCCGAGCACCTTCAGGGCCGCCTGGCCCATGAAGTTCGCCGTGTTGACGCTGGGCGCAGCGCCGACGGCCTTCTGATGGAACATGCCGCCGCCAACCGTGAATTGGACCATCGGGAGACCCAGCGTGACACGACCATTGAAGCTCGAGTTCTTACCCGACGCGTTATTCACGCCATAGCCGATATCGCCGGCGATGGAGAGACCCGTGCCCATGTTCGGGTTGATGTACACCGGGTCGTTCAGCAGCTGCGCTGCCGCCGGACTCGCTACTAGCCCGAGGGCAAGCACGACGGAGGAGATGCGAGTTACCACGTTCATTGCGACTTCTCCCTGGAAGTGGAAAAACCCAATGCTACCTACCCACGAACCACCGGGCCGCGGGGACCCTTCCCCGTCGGCCCGTAAGTGACGTAGCGAGGGGCACTAATAGCTAAAAGACCCCTGCGCGGCCGTCAATACCCTAAAGATTAATTAAAGATGCTCTCAGACCGTCCCGGTCAGTGCACCCAGACCGCGCTGAGCGCCACGCCGCGCGCCGGAGCGGAATTGTCGCCCACGCCGACACTGAGACGCGCGTCGAACAGCTGGCTGAGGCGGAAGTCCGCACCCAGACCGAGCGCAAATCGCAGATGCGTCCCGGCCCCACGACCGGAGACCAGAAACCCCGTGGGCTGGACGTAAGGCACGATGCTGACCTGCGACCCCTGGACGAGGAGTCGGCGTCCGAGCGACAGGCCCACGGGAGCGATGAATCCCGTCCCACCACCCGAGTTGAGTCCGCCACCGAAGATGATCGCGCCATCGAGCGGAAACTCGGTGGTGTGGGTGATCACCCGGTCACGTGCCTCGACGCCGACGAGGAGTTGGTTGGTCCCGTTGTTGCCGGGAAAGAACGCTCCGCCGCGGAGCCCGATGTCGAAGGTCTGATACCCGAAGCGGTATTGCCCCTCGATGGCCGTGCCACCCGGGTCGGGGAAGCTCAGCGTCCCGCCGAACTCCGACTGCGTGAACGCGCGGTACGGCGCGTTGTAAGACGGCGTCCCCGTTGCCTGCGCCAACAGCGGCGCGGCGGCGAAGACGATCCCGAGCAGCGCGAATCCACAGACCTTACGAACCATGCGTTTCCTCCGTGGCATCTTCGGCGACGACGCGCACGATGTCGTGCGCGACCTGGAGAAACCCGCCGCGAACCCGAAAGGTCCGCTCCGAGCCCTCCGCACGAACCGTCATTCGACCCTCTCCCAACAGGGTCATGAACGGGGCGTGTCTCGGGAGGATGCCCACCTCCCCGTCGAACGCCGGCGCAACGATGGCGTCCGCGTCCCCGTCATATACGGACCGCTCGGGAGAAATAACCGTAACGCGCATCACGTTGTCTCGAGTTTCTTAGCCTTTTCAACGGCTTCGTCGATCCCGCCCACCATGTAGAACGCCTGCTCGGGGAGGTGATCGAACTCACCGGAGACCACCCGCTCGAAGCTCTCTACCGTGTCTTCGAGCTTGACGTAGCGACCCGGCGTGCCGGTGAACTGCTCGGCGACGTTGAAGGGCTGGGAGAGGAAGCGCTGAACGCGCCGGGCACGAGCCACGGTGAGCTTGTCCTCCTCGGAGAGCTCATCCATCCCGAGAATCGCGATGATATCCTGTAAGTCCTTGTAGCGCTGCAAGATACGCTGCGTCTCGATGGCGGCGTTGTAGTGCCGCTCGCCCACGTACTGCGCGCCGAGGATTCGGCTCGAGGAGTCGAGCGGATCCACCGCGGGATAGATCCCGATCTCCGTGAGCGCCCGGTTCAGCACCACCGTGGCGTCCAGGTGGGCGAACGCGGTGGCCGGCGCCGGATCGGTCAGGTCGTCGGCGGGGACGTAGATCGCCTGCACCGACGTGATCGAGCCCTTCTTGGTCGACGTGATCCGTTCCTGCAAATCACCCATCTCGGTCGCGAGCGTCGGCTGATAGCCCACCGCGCTCGGCATCCGCCCGAGAAGCGCCGACACCTCGGAGCCCGCCTGCGTGAACCGGAAGATGTTGTCGATGAAGACCAGCACATCCTGGCCTTCCCGGTCCCGAAAGTACTCGGCCACCGTGAGGCCCGTGAGACCGACCCGCAGGCGCGCCCCGGGCGGCTCATTCATCTGCCCGTAGATCAGCGCCACGGAATCGAGAACCCCGCTCTCCTTCATCTCGAGCCAGAGATCGTTGCCCTCGCGCGTCCGCTCACCCACGCCGCAGAACACCGACCGGCCACCATGGCCCTTCTGCACGTTGTGGATCAGCTCCTGAATGATGACCGTCTTGCCGACGCCGGCACCACCGAAGAGTCCGATCTTGCCACCCTTGACGAACGGCGCGAGCAGATCGACGACCTTGATGCCGGTCTCGAAGACCGTGGTCTTGGGCTCGAGGTTCTCGAACGCGGGCGGCTTCCGATGGATCGGCCACCGCTCGGCATCCGCGGGAATCGGATCGCCGTTGTCGACGGGCTCACCGAGCACGTTCAGGATCCGGCCGAGCGCATGCTCGCCGACCGGCACACTGATCGGGGCGCCGGTGTTGACCACCGGCATCCCGCGCACGACCCCGTCGGTCGAGCTCATCGCGACCGCACGCACCTGGTTGCGCCCGATGTGCTGCTGCACCTCGGCCACCAGACGCACCGGCGGCCGGCCGTTGCCGGCGTCGTCGATCTCGAGGGCGGTCAGCAGGTCGGGCATCTGATCCGGCTCGAACTCGACGTCGATGACCGGTCCGATGACTTGGACGACTTTTCCGTCGTGCTTGTGCTCAGCCATGGGTCCTCTGGGCTATCCTTGGAGCGCTTCCGCGCCGCCGACGATCTCGGCGATCTCCTGGGTGATTTGGGCCTGGCGCGCGCGATTGAACGTGCGGCGCAGGGAGTCGATCATGTCGCCCGCCGAGTCGGTGGCGTTCTTCATCGCGGTCCGGCGGGCGCCCTGCTCCGATGCCGCCGTCTCGACGAGCGCGCGGTACATCTGGTTCCGCACGTAGAGCGGGAGCATCGCGCCGACGATCTCCTCCGGCGACGGCCGGAGGAGATAGAAGGGACGCCGCTCCGGCGTCTCTCCCTGGCCCGTGGGCGGCACGATGGGCAGCACGGGGAGCACCGTCGGCGGCGTCGAGAGCGGGCTCACGAACTTGGCGAAGACCACCTCGACGCCGTCCAGCTCGCCGGCCTCGAAGCGCCGGATGAGCGGCTCCATGACCTCGGCCGCGTGTGCCGCCGTGGGCCGGTCGCCGATGTCCTGGCGCTGGCTCGCGATGTCGCGGCCCATGAACCGGAAATAGCCGATCCCCTTGCGGCCGATCAGATGCAGCTCCGTCTCGGTGCCGCCCTCCTCGTACGCCTTGAGCCGGCGTCGCGTTTCACGAATCAGGTTCGCGTTGAATGCGCCGCAGAGGCCGCGATTGCTGGTGATCGCGATGATCGCGACACGCTTCGGTGTGCCGGCGGGACGCCGAAGCAGGGTGAAGCGTTCGGCGAGATCGGGGGCGTAGAGCTCCGCGATCAGCTCGCTCAGCGCGCGCGCGTACGGCCGGGCCGCGATGACGCGGTCCTGGGCGCGCTTGAGCTTGGACGTGGACACCATCTCCATCGTCCGCGTGATCTGCCGCGTGTTCTCGACCGACTTGATCCGCCGGCGCAGCTCGCGCGTCTTGGCCATCTATCGGATCGCCTGGAAGTCCTCGATGGCCTTGCGGAGCGCCGCGGTCGTCGCGTCGTCGAGCACCCGCCGCGACCGGATCGCTTCGCCCACCTCGGCCTTGCTCGCGTCCATGAATTGCAGGAACTCCGTCTCCCACTTCCGGATGTCCGACACCTGGACCTCGTCGAGGTAGCCGTTGGTGACGGCGTAGATGATCATGACCTGGTGCTCGACCGGCATCGGGCGGTACTGCGGTTGCTTCAGAATCTCGACGATCCGTTCACCGCGCGCGAGCTGCTTCTGCGTCGCCTGGTCGAGGTCGGACGCGAACTGCGCGAAGGCCTCCAGCTCGCGGTACTGGGCGTTCTCGAGACGCAGCCGTCCGGCAACCGACTTCATCGCCTTGATCTGCGCATTGCCGCCGACGCGGGAGACCGAGATGCCCGGGTTGATGGCCGGCCGGACGTTCGAGTAGAAGAGATCGGTCTCCAGAAAGATCTGCCCGTCGGTGATCGAGATGACGTTGGTCGGGATGTATGCCGAAACGTCGCCCGCCTGGGTCTCGATCACGGGCAGTGCCGTGAGCGACCCGCCACCCAGCGCGTCGGAGAGCTTGGCTGCCCGCTCGAGGAGCCGGGAGTGGAGATAGAAGACGTCACCCGGATACGCCTCACGGCCGGGCGGGCGCCGGAGCACGAGCGAGAGCTGCCGGTACGCCGCGGCCTGCTTCGAGAGATCGTCGTAGACGCAGAGGGTCGCGCGCTTCTCGTCGTACATGAAGTACTCGGCCATCGCACAGCCGGCGTACGGCGCGATGTACTGCATCGGCGCGGGGTCGGCGGCGCTCGCCACGACCACGATCGAATATTCCATCGCGCCGTGTTCCTTGAGCCGCTCCACCACCGACGCCACCGTCGAGTTCTTCTGGCCGATGGCGACGTAGACGCAGACGACGTCGCCGCCCTTCTGGTTGATGATCGTGTCGACCGCGATGGCCGTCTTGCCGGTGCCGCGGTCGCCGATGATCAGCTCGCGCTGACCGCGGCCGATCGGGATCATCGAGTCGATGGCCTTGATGCCGGTCTGGAGGGGCTCCTTCACCGGCTGGCGCTCCACGATGCCGGGCGCGGCCGACTCGACCTTTCGGGTGTGCTGGGCCTTGATCGGGCCGAGCCCGTCGAGCGGCCGGCCAAGCGGATTGACGACACGACCCACGAGCTCAGGGCCAACCGGGACCTCGAGCACGCGGCCGGTGCGGCGCACCTCGTCGCCCTCACGGAGCGAGAGGTAGTCGCCCAGGATCACGGCGCCGAGGTTGTCCTCCTCGAGGTTGAGCGCGAGCGCGGCGACGGTTTCGCCGGTCTCGGAGGACGTGACCTCGAGCATCTCGCCCGCCATCGCGGACATGAGGCCGTAGATCCGGGCGGTCCCGTCCTTGACCTCGAGAACGGTGCCGATTTCCTGCACGTCGAGGGCTTGGAGATCGGCGGCCTCGATTTCCTTGAGGAGAACGTCTTTGAGCTCGCCGGGCCGGAGAATCGCGTCGGTAGCCATGGACCCCAGAATCGTATCGGTGAACGTGGTGTTTGAACGGCTTGTGAAAAATATCACAAACCCCGCCTCCTGCAAGCGGGGCGGGTAATTTCGTTTGGTCAAATCCTACTGCGCGTTCTCCCCCGCAGGAAGCGCTGAAAGACCCCTTTCGGCCCGAGTCGGGCGAGCTCGCTCGGCGTGGCGCCGGCCACGCGTCGCGTGGCCGTCGCCAGGTGACTCGGCGAGGCGTAGTGCAGGACCGCCGCGACGCCCCGCACGTCGTAGCCGGGATTCTGGAGGAGATCGGCCGCACACACGGTCCGGGCGAGGTCGATCACGCGCTTGAGGTTCGGCGCGCCGCCGGCGGCGAACTCGCGGGAGAGATGCTCGCGGGTCCGCTCGAGCGCGTCGGCGACATCGGCGGTCGTGGTGCGAATGCCGGCGCGCGCGAAGACCTCGAAGAACGCCGCGCGCTGGATGGCCTCCGTGAGGCGCAGCTGGCGAGGCGCGTCGCCGAGCGCGGTGAGGCGCGCCCGGCTCGCCGTGTGCTGCGCGATGACTTCACCCGCCACCGCCTCGTCGACCCCCTCCACGAAGACGCCGCGCAGGCCGCCTTCGAGGCAGGCCGCGAGCAGGACGCCGTCATCGGGACGGAAGGCGCTGAACGCCCAGACCGGGATCGTCGGGAACTCCGCCGCGAGCGCAAAGGTGGGCGCGGGGTCGCCCGCCTTCACGTCCACCACGACCGCGTCCACGAGCTCGCGCGCGAGCAAGGCGCGCACCGCCGCGAGGTCGGCGATCCGCCGCACGCGGATCCCGCGCCGCGGAAACCCGCGGCGGATCGCGACGCGCACTTCGGGATTGGTATGGACCACGGGAACGACCGGCATCATTCCTCCGCGCAGAGCGAGGTGGCGCGCTCGTGTGCGGCGCGGAGCATGGCGCGGGCGTTCGCGAAGCGCAGGCGGCGCCGGGCGTCGTCGTAGACACACCAGCGACAGGACGTGATACCCTCCTCGGTCTGCGGCACCGGGTCGCCGCTCGCGGACTCGAAGAGGAAGAAGTGACAGAACTTGTGGATGCGCCGGCCGCGGAAGCGGAAATGCCAATCGATGATGCCGAGCGGCGCGTGGAGGACGAGAGCGGTGAGGCCGACCTCCTCGCCGACCTCGCGGCGGGCCGCCTCCTCGGGACCCTCGCCCGGATCGAGATGCCCCTTGGGGAAGCCCCAGTTGCCGTGGGTGTCGTGAATCAGGAGGTATCGGAGCCCCTCGGCGCCGCGCCGCACGACGACGCCACCCGCGCTCGTCTCGCGGCGCGTGGCGGGCTGCGGCATCAGAACACCGAGAACTTGAAGTACTTGCGCGGGTTCGCCTGAATGTCGGCGAGCAGGCTCCGGAGCTGTTCGACCGCCTTGGTCGTCTCGCTGTAGAGCGTGGTGTCACCGATCAGCATGCCGAGGGTCCCCGACTTGTTGGCGAGCCGGGTCATCACGGTATCCGCCGCCTGGAGCGTGCGCACGATGCTCTGCTGATTCTCCTGGGCCACGCCGACGATCTCGCGGAAGCCCTGCGAGGCGTCGCGCATGTTCGCCGAGGTGGCCTGCGTGTTCTGCAGGATCGTCTTGAGCTCGCCCTGGTTCGTCGCCGAATCGACCCGCGCCAGAGAGTTCTGGAGACTCACCGCGGCATTCGCGAGCACGTCGGATCCCTGCTGCAGATTGGTCCCGACCCCGCGGAGCAGGTTGGTCTGCTGTTCGGTGAAATCGTTGATCTTCTGAGCGATGCCGCCGAAGTCGCGGATGGACTGCTGGAGCTGCGCGACGGCGGTGGAGTCGAACGCCGTGCGGACCCGCGTGGCGACCGACGCCATGTCGGACGCGATGCGGCCGGCTTGCGCGGTCAGCTGACCGATGTCGGGGAGGGCGGCCCCGGGCCACGCCGATCCGCCTTGCGCGGCCGCTTCCTTCAACTGCTGCTGCACGTTCGGATCGTCGGGCGCTTCGTCGCGATTGATGATCCCGACCTGCCACTCACCGAACAGCGAAGCCGAGGCCGCGATGACCACGGGGTGCGGGGGCAGGGTGACGCCGCCGTAGACCTGCAGATCGGTCTCGACCCAGTTCTTCGGCCCGAGTCGGATCCCGGCGACGCGGCCCACGCGCACGCCGTGCAGCACGACGGGGTCGCCCACGCCCAGGTTGCCGACGTTCCGGAAGCGCGCGGTATGGGTCTCACCGCCCTTGCCGAGCTGCGCCTGCGAGAGCCAGAGGGCTCCGGCGATCACCACCGCGAGCGCGATCACGATCGTCGCGCCCACCAACACGTCGTCACGGCGCTTCACGGCTCCACCCCCTCGACGGCCCGTTCGGCGTCGTCCACCGCCTCGGGCCGGCCCTCGATGAACTGGCGCACGATCGGGTCGTGCGTTCGCTGAATCTGCTCGATCGTGCCGACCTGACGCACCGTGCCTCGATAGAGCATGGCGATGCGGTCGCCCACGGTGTAGGCGCTGCGCATGTCGTGCGTCACGACGACGCTCGTCACGCCGTACGTCTCCCGCGTCCGCACCATCAGCTGGTCCATGACGGCCGACGTCACCGGATCGAGTCCCGTGGTCGGCTCGTCGTACAGAATGTAGCGCGGCCGAAGCGCGATTGCCCGCGCGATCCCGACGCGCTTGCGCATGCCGCCGGAGAGCTCGGCGGGAAAGAGCTCCGCGGTGTCGGCGAGCTCGACGAGCTCGAGCGCCTCGTGCACGCGATCCGCGATCTCCCCATCCGGCAAGCGTTGGCGGCGGAGCCCCAGCGCGATGTTGTCGCTCACGGACATCGAGTCGAAGAGCGCGGCGAACTGGAACACGTATCCGATGTGCGTCCTGAGCGCGGTGAGGGCGTCCCGATCGAGCTCGTGGACGACCTGGTCGTCCACGGTGACCGCCCCGGCGTCGGGCTCGAGGAGCCCCACGATGTGCTTGAGCGCGACGCTCTTCCCGGAGCCCGAGTACCCGATGATCACCGTGGTCTGGCCGTCCGGGATCTCGAGCGAGAAGCCGTTCAGCACGGTCTTGTCGTCGAACCGCTTCACCAGGTCGTGGAAGACGATCACAGGAGCACCACCGCCCAGAAGGCGTCGAGCACGAGGATCATCTGCGCCCCGAGGACGACGGCCTTGGTCGCCGCCCGCCCGACCTCTTCGGCACCCTGCCGGACCGAGAGCCCCTTGATGCAGCCGATGAGGGAGATCGCGAACCCGAAGGACACGCTCTTCACGAGCCCGAACCAGATGTCCTTGAAGTGATAGAAGAGCCGGAGGCCGCGGACGAACTCGACAGTCGAGAGATCGAGCAGATTGACCGCCGTGATCCAGCCGGACACGACGCCCACCGCCACCGCGAGCGCCACGATCATGGGAAACATGATCGTCGCCGCGAGCACCCGGGGGAGCACGAGGTACGAGACCGGATCGTAGGCCAGCGTCTCGAGGGCATCCACCTGCTCGGTCACGCGCATCGTCCCGAGCTCGGCGGCAATATTCGCGCCGACCCGGCCCGCCAGGGCGAGCCCGGTGAGCACGGGACCGAGCTCGAGCATGACCGTCTTGCCGACGAGGGTCCCGACGAAGTAGAGCGGGACGGCGCCGGTGAAGGTGTACGACGCCTGGAGGGCGAGCACGATGCCGGTGAAAACCGCGATGAACAGCGCGATCGGCACGGAATCGACCCCGATGCGGCGCATCTGGGTGGCCGTGAGTCCCGGCCAGACCCGGACGTCCCGGAGTGCCCGGCCCATGTCCGCAAGCAACTGCCCGAGCCGGCCGAAGCCGGCGTACCAGCCGGTGACCCGAGCGCTCAGAAAGCTTTGCACGGGGCGAATTTAGGGCGAGAATGTAGAGGGGGCTAGTGGGAAGGGGCAGAGTGGCAGAAAGGCAGAGTGGCAGGCGGGTCGGCTTTCACCGTGCCACCCTGCCACCCGGCCACCCTGCCCTCGTGTTCGCTATGCCGCGAAGCTGGCCAGCGCCTTGCCGACGTCTCCCTCGCGGAGGCGCTTGAGCGCGCGATCGCGCAGCTGGCGCACCCGCTCACGGGTGACCCCGAGCATCCCGCCGATCTCCTCGAGCGTGTGCTCGCGACCACCGTCGAGGCCGAAGTACAGCTTGAGCACCTTGGCGTCGCGCGGGGGCAGCGAGCGCAGGGCCTGCTCGACCTCGTCGCTCAGGAAGCGCTCCATCGTGCGCTCCTCGGTGTCCGGGAGATCCTCGGCGATGAACCGCTCGATGAGCGAGCGGTCGCCGTCGGGATCGAGCGGCGCATCGAGCCGGACCTCGCCGGTATTGAGCGCGGCGAGCGACTGCACGACCTCCAGCGAGAGGCCCGTGGCCTCGGAGATCTCCTCCGGGGTGGGCTCGCGCCGCAGCTCCTGGCGCAGCGCCTCCGCGGTCCGGACGATCTTCGAGAGATCGGCCGTACGGTTGAGCGGCACCCGCACCGTGCGACCATGGCGCGCGAGCGAGGCGAGAATGGCCTGGCGAATCCACCAGACCGCGTACGAGATGAACTTCACACCCTGGTCCGGATCGAACTTCCGGGCCGCCGTGAGCAGCCCAACGTTCCCCTCGCCGATCAGATCGGTGAGCGGGAGGCCGCGGTTCTGGTACTTCTTGGCCACCGAGATGACGAATCGGAGGTTCCGCTTCGCCAGCTCCTGCATGGCCTCCTGGTCGCCGGCGCGCACCTTCTTGGCGAGCGCGATCTCCTCATGGGGCTTGAGGAGGGGGGTCTTGCTCACCTCGTAGAGGTACTGATCCAGCAGATCGCGGTCGTCCTCGTTGACCGCGATGGCCGGCGCGGCGCGGCGCCGGCGCTTTTTCCGCTCTTTGGGCTGAGCCATAACGTTCCTGACTATCACGTGAAACGGCGGCGCGCAAGGCAACCGACGTGGAAGGTGCCGACATCGACGGTGTGTACCCCGGCTCTTCGGGAGTGTTGCACTCAACTTTGACGAGTCTGCTTGACACTCTCGAAACGCTCGGATAGGTTTTCGTGTTCCCGACGGGGGGCGCCCCTCGGGGCGCATAATATAATGGGGGCGTAGCTCAGTTGGGAGAGCGCGTGAATGGCATTCACGAGGTCAGGGGTTCGATCCCCCTCGCCTCCATTGGGTGGACGGGTAGCGGACGGCAGGGAATCCTCGGTACATTCCGGTCGCGGACTTCGCGGGAATAGCTCAGCTGGTAGAGCACAACCTTGCCAAGGTTGGGGTCGCGGGTTCGAGTCCCGTTTCCCGCTCTCGGAAGCAGGGCTGAAGCCCTGATTCATTGATCGGAAGCAGTTCTTCGGCGCGGGGTGGAGCAGTCTGGTAGCTCGCCGGGCTCATAACCCGGAGGTCGTGGGTTCAAATCCCACCCCCGCTACTCGGGCGGACGGACGGACGGGCGGACACGGCGGTCGGCAGCAATTCGGGACGAACTGACCGCCCGACCCGCCTGGCTGGCTGTCCGTTTTTTTCCGGGCGGTTAGCTCAGTTGGTTAGAGCGCCACGTTGACATCGTGGAGGCCACAAGTTCGAGTCTTGTACCGCCCACTCGCGCCCATAGCTCAACTGGATAGAGCGTTTGGCTACGGACCAAAAGGTTGGGGGTTCGAGTCCTCCTGGGCGCATCAGCCGGCGATGCCCGCGCCGGCGGAACGCAGTGCGGCAGCAGTGAGAATGATGTTCGGGGCGTAGCGCAGCCCGGTTAGCGCGCCTGCTTCGGGAGCAGGAGGTCGGAGGTTCAAATCCTCTCGCCCCGACTGATGGTTCAGTCGGACACAACCGACGGGAATTCGCGCCAGTAGCTCAGTTGGATAGAGCGTTAGCCTCCGGAGCTAAAGGTCACAGGTTCGAATCCTGTCTGGCGCATGGCATTCCCCACGTCCGCCACCGCCCCGCGGCAGGAGGGGCAGAAGCGGCAGGCGGAGCAGGAGGGGCAGCGAAGCGGCCCGCGAGGGGGAATCCTCTCGCGGGCCGTGTCGCTTCCGGGTACCGGGCCTCCTGCTGCCCGGCACTTCAGCCGCGCATCAGGGCTTCACCTCGAACTGCACGCCGGCGCGGTACCCGCGGAAGCTCACGTCCGCACCGCTCTGGGTCACGCTGCCCGTCGCCCCCCCAGCCTGCAATACGACGGTAAACCGTGGCGAGAGGGTCTGTCGCACGTCGATACCGAAGCGGAACGACGCGCCCAGACGCTCGACCGGCGCATTCGCGGTCGTATCGGTCGCGGCCGCGGAGTGGCGGTACTCGACGCGGGGGGCCAGCTGCGTGTTCGTGCCGAGCGGGATACCGAGCCGCGAGCCCACGGCGAGGAGATTGCCACGCGGCAGGATCGCCGCCCCCGTCGCGGTGGCCTGGACCTGCGGCGCCGCGCGGTAGACATCGAAGCCGTACACCGTGAGCGCGGCCGACCCGAGGCCCTGATTGACCGAGACGTATCCGATGAATCGGTTGCCGACGCCGTTCTGT
>Ga0102953_1001947_pt1 | contig 12718 bp, 10 predicted proteins | sample SalPon2A_C_D2_MG_FD_78509 | JGI IMG/M metagenome (GOLD analysis project Ga0102953, IMG submission 78509) | Soil microbial communities from South San Francisco under conditions of wetland restoration - Salt Pond MetaG R2A_C_D2_MG | ecosystem: Environmental > Terrestrial > Soil > Wetlands | place... | reverse complement strand
TTTCAGGAACCGACTCACCTTACCGCGAAACTTCGAATATTTATGATGGATCAGCATTTACTGCCGACATGGCTGTACAAAACTTTGTGGGCGACAGTTTCCGGGGAGCTACCTGGGTATCGTTACACAACGGCGGTGGCGTAGGCTGGGGTGAAGTAATTAATGGTGGTTTTGGCATGACCATCGATGGCTCAGCCGAAGCAGAACGACGCATAAAAATGATGCTTTACTGGGATGTAAACAATGGCATTGCGCGCAGGAGTTGGGCTCAAAATACACCTGCAAAATTTGCCATTCAACAGGCTATGAAAGAAAATCCGGAATTGATTGTTACGTTGCCAAAAGAAGCGAACGATGCATTGCTGGATGGATTATTTTAAATTTCATTTCTTTTATTAAAACTCTTAACCACTAAATAGTATATTTAACGTCGAACATTCAAAATATAAATTTAGCAAAAAATGAACATTGAAATTCAGGGAATGAAGCTTGCCCAACCGGAAGAAAAAAGTGTTGAACAGGAAGAAAAAACGCTGAAAATTACCAACGAAATAACCAGCTACCTCGACGGTGCTGGAAAATGGGGTAAGTTTTTGTCTATACTAGGCTTTGTATTTATGGGGCTTATGGTTGTAATCGGAATTATTATGAGTATCGCATTGTCGTTCATTCCCTTACCTGAGACCGGCATGTTTCCTTTTCCGCCATTCTTAATTGGTTTTATTTACCTGATTATAGGTACCATTTATTTTCTGCCGATTCTTTACCTGTACCGTTTTTCAACAGGAATAAAACAAGCTTTGCAGTTGAAAAATCAAAACCAGTTTGCAAAAGCATTTTTTAACCTTAAGGCACTTTACCGTTTTATTGGTATTTTAATGATTGTATTTCTTGTCTTATATCCAATAATTATAATAGCAATCGTATTTGCAGGATTGTTTTCCGGGTTTTCGAATTCTTTTGGCGTACCAGTTTAAACAAATTTATTCTAAAAATATCATGGAATAAGGCCGTTCAATTTCGCGCTGAAGCTCGCCAACGCCAATGTTACGGCTTTTACGGATGTATTCGCGTCCTTCGAAAAAAACCAGGATGGTGGGTGCTGCAAAAACCTGGTGTTGTGCTGCCACATCAGGCAAAACATCTGAACGTATATAAGCCATTTTCATTTTCGGAAATTCGGTTTGTAAAAGCTCTTCTACTTTAGGTTTTAACACTTTGCACACATTGCACGCATCGGTTGAGAAGTAGCCCAACAAAACCAACTCCTCTTCCTTCATTTTTATAAATTCATCAAAAGACTGAATTTCCGTTATCATCATTTCTATTCATAAAATCAATAATACCCGGTGTTAAGCATAACCAGCGTACAACCTTCAATGGCTTCAATACCGCTGGTTTCGAGTGCTACAATTAAATCGATATTTTCCGTACCCGGATTAAAAATAACCCTTTCCGGGTTTAAATCCAGTAACAATTGTTGATACTCAGGTTGATTTTTCGGCCCTATGTACATGGTAACCGTATGAATATCCTCGTTCTCAGGAAATTCAGTTAGAATATCAACATCCGCGACATGCCCTGGGCGTTTTGCCAAAGCAACTACCGGGTGACCATATTCACGAAGCGATTGAATGGCTATATATGAATAACGGGTAGGATTAGCACTTGCCCCGATTACCAGTGTTTTTTTGCTTCCCATTTTAACGTTTTTTTACCAGTACCACAGCATTTACAGATATACCTTCTTCCCTGCCTTCGAAACCCAATTTTTCGGTGGTAGTAGCTTTAACTGAAACCAGATCGGATGAAATACCAAGAACCTCAGCCATGGTTTTTTCCATTTCAGGAATGTATGGTTTTAATTTAGGTTTCTGTGCACTAATAGTAGCATCGATATTTACGATTTCGTAACCTTTTTCCCTAACTAAATCGTACGACTGTTTCAGCAAAATTTTACTATCGATATTTTTATACTCCGCAGAATTATCGGGGAAATGTGTTCCGATATCACCCAATTTCACAGATCCAAACAGGGCATCACAAATGGCATGAATTAGAACATCGCCGTCGGAATGAGCAACAGTTCCTTTTTGATGTGGAATTAATATACCCCCCAACCAAAGCGATTCTCCTTTTGCGAGACGATGTACGTCGTATCCCTGACCAATTCTAAAATCCATTAACGTTGCCTTTCAAATGCATCAACATCAAAAGAGAGAGAGAATCGTAAGGTATTTTCCAGTGGGTGATTTCGTTGTGTGGGCAGCAAGTACGAAAAATCGAGTGCAAAAACATTCATTTTTAATCCTGCGCCTGCAGTAAGGAATTTACGATTGCCTTTGTTTGCATTTTCATAAAAATAACCTGTCCTCAACGCAAATTGTTTGTTGTACCAGTATTCAAGTCCGAATGAAATATTAATCTCCTGTAACTCTTCCGAAAGCCCACCGGGAGCATCAGTAAACGAAGAAAAGATTCCTCCAATTACTGATTTATCCGAATTAATTCCTCCGGGATAAATAATATCTCCTGCGCCAAAATTAACCGTATCTTTTGGAGGTGTTGGCACTAATAACTTATTAGCTTCAACAGCAAAAGTAATCGAATTATACTGGTCCATTTCAGTTGTGTAAGCCGCTCCCAACATCAGGTTGGTAGGAATAAAATCTTTTACTTCACCGTCAGTGTATGATATCTTCGCACCGATATTCTGTATGTTTATACCAGCTGAAAAAATATTATTATGCCCGTTGGCTCTGAATTCATTGTATAAATAAAAAGCAACATCGGCAGCATACGAATTACCTGCGTGCGATTCAACACCATTTACCAATTGTCCTCCGGTTAAATCGGAACGAATATAACGTACAGCAACTGCACCGGAAAAAATTTCAGATAATTTTCGTGTGTAGCCAAAATCGATGGCAAACTCATTGGGATTTGCCTGATTCAATTCAGTCCCATAAATGTCGGTAAACGTGATATTCCCTAACGAAAAATAGCGCAATGAACTGCTAATGGTTTGAACCTCGTCAAGTTTTTTATATCCAACAAGATAAGCCAGGTTAATATCATTAACCAACGCTCGTAACCAGGGAGAATAAGATAAGCCAATCCCCATGTTACTTTCGGCAAAAGCATATTTTGCCGGATTCCAGTGTTGTGAATTAACATCGGGTGTGGTTCCTACACCAGCATCGCCCATACCACCGGCCCTTGAATCAGGTGTAATGGATAAAAATGGAACTGCTGTAGTAATTGTATTTGCTCCGGAGGTAGTTGCCTGTGCATTCACGTTTTCAGTAATAGAAACAATAAGTGCCAAAACAAAAAGAATTCGTACTATTCTAATCATAATTTATTTAAAATTGAGCGATGCAAAGATATAATAATTGTCTTTGTTGCCATAGTTAAACTAAAAAAGAGAACGGAAGTTTCCGCGAAAAATTACATTCATAAAAAGAATTTAATGTGCAATTATCAACTTTCCTGATTTCGAGGTAATTACACCCTCATTATTTTGTGCTGTAATTCGGTAAACATAAATACCGCTCTGTAATATCAAATTCGATTCGCTTAGATCCCATCGAACAGGATTTGAAGTTGTACCATTCGAACCAATTTCAGTTGTAAAATAATCGACACGCCGGCCTCCCTGGTCAAAAATCTCGATTATGGCATTTAATGTCGCATCCGACTGGTTATGTTGAAAAATGAAAAAAGTATGGTCGTTAACAGGATTAGGATAATTGCTCACGGAAGTGATTTCGAATTTTCCCGAAACTACAAATTCAATTTCCACTTCAGTAGAATTGTTGGCCACATCCCACGCCTTTAACTTCAAGGTGTGTTTCCCCACCGAAAGGTTTTTCATAGGGTATTGAATCACTCCGCTGGTATAGTCGTCGATATTTGCCTGGTAATATTTGTTCAACACCAAAACGTTGGAATAATCATCGTCAAGAATTGCCGTAATATCGTGCCCGATTCCCGTACCCACCGTATTAATTCCGTTTTCGTCGGAAAGTGTGGCCAGCAAAATCGGATTTTTACTGGTTTTATCACCTGAAACAAAATCTTCAGAATCCATATAAAGCTGAATTTCCGGTCCCTGGTTATCTGAAATTTGCGAACCGCTGCCTCCAATTACAAAATTGTCGAAAGCACCGTGTGCATCCACAATTCCGTTATCAGCATAATACACTATTTTCCCTTTTCCAAGATTGTACGAAATGTCGCGTGGAACCACAAAACTAAAGGAAAAATCGCCATTTTTAACACTGGCAACTCCTTTGTAAATTACGTTTTCCTGCACTTTAAAATCCATCGGTGTTCCACCGGCATTTCCAAGTGTTTTCATCATCACAGCCTTGTCGAGTACGGTAGGTGTAATTTCACCTGAGAAATTATCAAGTTTATTCCCTTTGTAATCGGAAATATATCCTGAAATAGTTATTGTTTGCAGTGCACCAATAGTGTCGGACATTTCCGAAGCATTTTGCTGGTTTATTGTTGAAGTAACTACTTGATATTCCGGATACGAAAGTTTTAACGCCGGATCGGCCAGCAAACTGAAATTTCGCTTATTGGTTGTATTAATTGTGTTGATTTTTGCCAGCCGCATAATATCTCCCATTCGGTAATGTTCACCATTTGCGTCGCGTTGAAAAACGAAGTTGTAAAAACTTTTGCTTAACAGGTAATTTGAATAGGCAAAAACCACCCGGGTTGTGGAAAATAACCCTATTCCTCCACCGTTGGCATTGAAAAGAACGTATTCACCGGCGGAGGTTTCGTCTGCATCGAACCGACTAAACTCGCAGGTTGCAGTAACAAAAATAGGCAGCGAATTAGCATTTGACCACGAATTTATATTACTAACATCCAAAACATGTTCATCGGCCAAAAAACGATCGTTTGCATGCCCTACATAATTGAGTACCAAAACACCATCTTTTACACGCTTGTTAATTGCATCGGTAACATCTGGATATCTTTCGCCGGCGGTTGTGGTTTCCTGCACATAAGCATCGAAATAAATTTTATCAGTAATGAATTCTTTATGACTATCGTTTACCTGATTAGCCAGTTTTTCCGAGTCGTTCATATGAAGGTTTCCGTCTCCATCGTCGCCGATAAAACAAACCACATTTCGCCAGTCGCCGAGTGCTTCGGGTGAATAGTAATTTTTAATCTTGTTCACCACCAGTTCTGCCTGGTATTTAGTCGATGCAGGAATTCTGCCAATTCCCAAATCCACTGAACCATTGTACACACTTTCGTTATCGTCGAGAATTACAAAGTAGTCGTCGGTAACAAAAGAAGCCACCGGATTTAATGAATTTGCCGATTGAAAAGTGGGAATAAAATCAGCACTCCCTGAATTTATATTTTTATTATCATAACTCCCGTCGCCAAAAAGTAACACGTACTTCAGCTTGTTATCGCGGTCGTAAAACATTTTGATAAAATTTCGGATGCCGGTTGCATCTTTATTTCCTGAACTAAATTCGTTGTACACTTTGTCAGCATCAACCACTTCCACACTCATCCCATCACGGGTCCGGTGAAATTCAGCAAGAGAATTGGCTGCGTCCAGAAAATTGGCGTGTGAAATGATTAAGAATTCCGGCGTAGATAATCCATGTAAATTCTGATTTTCAACCTCTCCCACCAATTCGGGTTCCGGGAAATTACCATTGGAATTAAAAGCGGCATATTCGCGTAATTCATCGGCAGGCCTTATTCCACGTGCAACGGTTCCTGAAATCCGAAGAGGGACTTCTTTTACATTATTAACGTCGGTTACATCAAACACTTTTGTTTCTGACGAACTATTCTCTATATTGAATTCCAAAATATTTGATATACCTACTGATGCCTCGTCACGAAAAAATAGAACGTCGTTGTTTAACTTTAGTTTTTTCCTGTAGTTCACTTCAATAAAATCGAGCCAGGCTTCTGCATTTTCGTTGCCTCCTGAATATTTAACCGACACTTCCAATTGATTATTCTGAGGTTCGGATGAAAAACGCCCCTGACGTTCATCTGCATAAAGCGAGGTAAGTTCACCTGTATTCACCTTAAAAAAATTAAGCATACCCAGTTCCGTTTGGTTCGCTGAAACCTGCATTTCTGATGCTAAATAGGAACGTGCCGCTGCATTTATCCGAACAGAAACAGATGCTGAATTATCCAATTCCGTTAAATCGAATTGTACCTTTTTTGAGGTCCCGTTCAGAAACCTGTCACCAAACCATTGTTTTCCCGAGCCTCCGGGTAACAGATTGTATTTCTCGGGTTCATATAACTGGTAGGCATCAAACGATGTGATGCTATGTGTTGACGATTCCTGAATTTCAGAATATTTTTCCACATTTTTCGATTCCCCGACATCTTCTGTTAAAAAGAAATAACCTTTGGTTGAATAATTATTTAATACGTGAGTAAAATATTCACCACTATTATCGGGTGTCCACCGAACATTTCCAGGTTCATAAAAAAACAGACAATCAGTTCCGTTATTTTTCCCATGCCAGACAGCACTTTGTACCAAATCATCGTAAACAATGTTGGCCGGATTTTCCGGCAATATGGTACCGCCGCTGCCAAATACATGAACTCCCGCCGGATTTGAAAAACCCCATTCCTGTAATTTCGAGTATGGTATTTTATAAACTCCTTTTCCAGAAGTTTTAATTTTCAGCCATTTCCCGTTCTTCAGCACCGATTCGGTTTTCCAATCATGCATTTCTACTTTTGCTGATTTGTGAAAAACCGGAACATGTTGTAATTCAAAACTTTTTAACAATAAAATTTTACCCTTTTGCTTCACTACCGGGATGATTTGAATTTGAAGCTTTTGAATATTTCCTGATTTAATATTGAATTTTTTAACCTGAATTTCATCCGGAATCTCATTCAGAAAAGAAATGTCTGCAGATGTTTCCCAGGGCTCAAAAACCGGATTTTCAACCACAAACCGAAAATCCTGTACAGCATTTGAAAGCGGATATGTTTTTGTATATACCGGCAGTGCAGAACCAGCATATGGAAATGCAGCATTATCAAAGGTTATCACAGTTCCTCCCGGATTATTTTCATCCGAATTGTTGGATATCTTCCAGGAAATTACAATAAACTCCTTTTGAACATCGTTTATGGTGAAACCAACTATAAAAAGGAAAAGCAAAAAAGTATATTTTTTCATTCAAACGTGCAATTTTGTTCATGTAAAACGAGAGCAAAAAATAAATATTGCAAGGTAAATGTTTTATAATAAAGCTATAATTTATTACGTTTGGTCTGCAAAGATATGAACATCTTGTACATATCTTTAAAAAATAATGGAAAGTGTAAACAATAAGAATTGAACAAAATAGTTATATTTGTGACGATCAGATACAAAATGAAAAATACAAAATCAATGAAGCTAAAAACTTTATTTATAGTGTTTTTAGCCGCGTTTATCTCTGGATGTGGATTATTTAAGAAAAAGGGAGGAGATGTTTCGCGGACTACAGGTTGGGCGTATAACTCCGAAGAAACGGGTAATATTCCTCACGAATCAGGTTACGAACAGGAAACAGGTCCCGGACTGGTTTTTATCCAGGGCGGAACATTTACCATGGGTCGGGTTGAACAAGACGTTATGTACCATTGGGATACACATCCACGCCGAGTTACGGTCGCTTCGTTTTACATGGATGAAACCGAAGTTTCGAACCAGGATTACCGTGAATATACACACTGGATAGGTCGTGTTTATCCCGGAGATAAGGCAAAACTGGATGCTGCCTTGCCTGATACTGCCTTATGGCGAAGCGAACTTGCCTACAACGAACCTTACGTAAACAACTATTTCAGACATCCGGCTTACAGCGATTATCCTGTAGTTAATGTAACATGGGAACAGGCAAATGCATACTGTGCCTGGCGTACCGACAGGGTGAATGAACAAGTAATGGTTGACAAAGGAATACTTCAACACGATAATACCCAATCAGGACAAAATGTGTTTACTACAGACACTTACTTGGCAGGTATGTACCAGGGAACTGATGGTGACAGTCCGGAAGAAAATCCTGACGGAACTACACGGCGCGTAAAATGGGAAGATGGAGTTATGTTGCCAAGTTACCGCCTTCCAACCGAGGCCGAATGGGAATATGCTGCTTATGGATTAATTGGAAATGTCGAGGGTGAATTACTTACCGACCGCAAAATGTTTCCCTGGAACGGAACTTATATGAGAGAATCATCGAAAGACCATAAAGGAAGATTAAAAGCCAACTTTGTACGTGGAAGAGGTGATATGATGGGTATGGCCGGTGCTTTAAACGACAATGCCGATATTGCTTCACCTGTTTTTTCTTATGAACCGAATGATTATGGGTTATACTGTATGGCAGGTAATGTAAACGAATGGGTAGCTGATGTTTATCGTCCGTTGTCTTTTGTTGATGTTGAAGAGTTCCAGCCTTTCAGAGGAAATGTTATAACGGAATATCGCAAGGATGCCAATGGTGACATGATACGCGACCAGTATGGAGAGTTGATTAAGGATACTATTGCTGATTACCGGAATTTTGAGGATGGTGATGCGGAGTCACAATTATTGGATGGTGGTGACTGGAATACTGCTAAAACAAACGGTGCGGGTACTAAAAATATGTATGTTCAGGATGATCGCCCGGGATATTTCTCTTCATTAATCAACGATGAAGTACGTGTTTATAAAGGTGGCTCCTGGAAAGACAGACCTTACTGGCTGGTTCCCGGCACAAGAAGATATCTTGAACAAACAAAAGCTCAGGATGATTTGGGATTCCGTTGTGCCATGACAAGAGTAGGAAGTCCGGAAGGATTTTAAAATATTATAAGCAATAATTAAAGAAGCCTCATTTTTATAAATGAGGTTTTTTTATTTTTGGACTATGATAAACACAGAATACATTTACCAACTGTTTAAACGATCCCCGGAAATAACAACCGACAGCAGAAATATTAAACCGGGATGTCTCTTTTTTGCCCTTAAAGGCGAAAACTTTAATGGTAACAAATTCGCAAAAGACGCTTTGAATAAAGGGGCTATTTTTGCCATTATCGATGAAAAGCAATACCATATTCCAGAAAAAACAATACTGGTCAAAGACACCTTAAAATCACTCCAGAAACTGGCCAATTTGCACCGTAAAAAATTAGGTATTCCTATTCTATCTATTACTGGAACTAATGGAAAAACAACAACCAAAGAACTGGTTTCGAACGTTCTAGCCCAAAAATTCAACGTAAGCTTCACACAGGGTAATTTAAATAACCACATTGGCGTACCCTTAACTTTGCTGAGTATGAATTCAGAAACCGAATTTGGAGTGGTTGAAATGGGAGCTAATCATCCGGGAGAAATTGCTGCACTTTGTTCCATTGCCGATCCTGATTTTGGATTAATTACCAATGTTGGTAAGGCCCACCTGGAAGGTTTTGGTTCATTTGAAGGAGTGAAAAGAACTAAGGCAGAACTATATAATTTCATCAAAGAAAAACGGGGAACAATTTTTTTGAATACAGATAACCAGAACCTGAAAGAAATGGCATCCGGTATTCAAAATAAAATTACATACGGAAAACAAAATGCTGATTTTACGGGAGAGCCGGTAATTTCACCTCCATTTGTTCATGTTAAGGCCAACTTCCCTAAAGGAGTTTTATACCTCAACACGAATTTAATAGGCGATTTTAATTTTGAAAATGTGTTGGCTGCTGCTTGTTTAGGAAATTATTTTGGTGTCGACCCGCTAAAAATTCAGTCGGCCATTAAGGCATACCAACCGCATAATATTCGTTCACAACTTATTCAAAAAAATGATCTTAAAATAATTATGGATGCTTACAATGCAAATCCTACAAGTATGCAAGCATCCATAAAAAGTTTCTTATCGGTAATGCCAAAAAACAATTATCTTATTCTAGGCGATATGTTGGAATTGGGCGAATATACTGCAGAGGAACACACTAACATTCTTAATTTATTGAAAAAATACGCGGTTAAAGGTGTATTTCTGGTTGGAAATGTGTTCACCGAAGTTGCCAAAAATTCAGAATTTCAAACCTTCGTAAACGTCGACCAACTTTGCAATTACCTCGAAAACCACAAAATTGAAAAAGGCAATATTTTAATTAAAGGATCACGCGGAATCCGGCTCGAAAAAGTACTCAACTACATTTAAGCTACCGGTTTTTCAACCTTAAGTACGTCAGCAATTGCCTTTTCGAATGTTGGTTTTGGCAAAGCTCCCATGGCCATTTGCGGCTGTCCTTCCTGCGGCACAAAAAGCAACGACGGAATACTCTGGATACCAAACATGCCAGCCAGTTCCTGTTGTTCCTCGGTATTTACTTTATAAATAACAAGGTTGTCGCCATACTCTTTCTGTAACTCCTCCAACACAGGTGCCACCATTTTACACGGGCCACACCAGTCAGCGTAAAAATCAATCATACAAGGCTTTGAACCTTCATATTTCCATTCCTTGTTTTCTTCCCAATTAAAAACTTTCTCTTTGAAAGTCTCTTTTGTTAAATGTTCTAACATGTTTTATTATTTTAATTATTTATATATCTATAAATTTAGATTTTTGCATATCAAATATAATACCATCTTTGTAACTCTCAAAAATATAACCAAATTTCAATTTAATAATTGTAATTTTGTCACAATTTTTTTGAATGTGGCAGTTTTAAAGATGAAAATACTGCGAATTTTGTCAGAGAATGGATAAAAAACTAAAACTTAAAATATTTCAGATTATATCAGAAGTTGCCGATAGTTTAACACAGGAAACTTATGTTATTGGAGGATATGTAAGGGATTTATATTTAAACCGTCCTTCTAAAGATATCGACATTGTAACGGTTGGAAGTGGTATTAATCTGGCCAAAGAAGTGGCAAGGAAACTGAAACTTAAGTCAGGAGTAACTATTTTTAAAAATTTTGGCACTGCCATGCTTAAATATAAAAATTTGGAAATTGAATTTGTAGGTGCCCGTAAGGAATCGTACAAAAGAAACTCAAGAAAACCCCTCGTTGAAAATGGCTCGCTGGAAGATGACCAAAACCGTCGCGATTTTACCATTAACGCCCTGGCTCTTGGACTCAACCAGTCAAATTTTGGACAATTGGTCGATCCTTTTAAAGGCTTGGACGATCTAAAAAAGAAAATCATCAGAACCCCACTTGAACCGTCCGTTACTTTTTCCGACGATCCGTTGCGAATGTTGCGGGCTATTCGTTTTTCCTCCCAACTGGGTTTTGAAATTCAAGCAGAAACGTTGCAGGCCATTGCCATAAACAAGGAACGGATAAAAATCGTTTCAGCAGAAAGAATCAGCGACGAATTAAACAAAATTATTTTGTCACCCAAACCTTCCGTTGGATTTAGATTACTTGAAGAGACAGGTATCCTGGAAATTATTTTTCCTGAGCTGATTCGACTTAAAGGAGTTGATAAAATTAACGGAATTGGCCACAAAGATAATTTCTATCATACACTTGAAGTGCTTGACAGAATTTCACCAAATACAATAAATCTCTGGTTACGTTGGTCAGCTATTTTGCATGATATTGCCAAACCAGCCACAAAAAAGTATGTAGAAGGACAGGGCTGGACGTTTCATGCCCACAATTTTATTGGTGTTAAAATGATTCCTAAAATTTTTCGCAGGATGAAACTTCCCCTAAACGATAAAATGAAATATGTGCAAAAAATGGTGCATTTACACATGCGTCCAATTGTGCTTTCGGAAGAAGAAGTGACCGACTCGGCAGTGCGGCGTTTACTTTTTGAAGCAGGCGACGACATTGATGACCTGATGACGTTGTGTGAAGCGGATATTACTTCAAAAAACCCGGAGAAAGTAAAGCGTTATCTGAAAAATTTTGGAATTGTCAGACAAAAACTAAAAGAGATTGAGGAAAAAGATGCGGTCAGGAATTTTCAGCCCCCGGTTGATGGTGAATTTATAATGAAAACATATGGAATTGGACCAAGCCGCGAAGTAGGTATTATAAAAGATGCCATTAAAGATGCCATTCTCGACGGTGTAATTCACAATAACTTTGAAGAAGCATATAATTTCATGCTTAAAAAAGCAGTAGAACTGGGACTGAAAAAGAAAGATTAGTTGGCTGAATCAAGTTGTACCAACACGGGCAAATGATCGCTGAACCCTCCTTGATAACGAAACCCTACATATGTTCTGAATGGTCTCATACCTCCATTGCGCTCATCTTTTTCAAGTAAAAAAGGTTTATCAACAATTTGGGCATTTTCAGGTCTGGTGTAAAAACCTGTGCCAGGTTGCAGTAAAGCACCACTGACAATTATTTGATCGAATACCGACCACTGCGATTGAAATTTCAAAGTACCCTTTCGACCATTCAGCCAGTTGTAAGACAAATTATATAACGTTTTTGGTTCAATATTATCATTTAATTGTTCAGCGTGAAGATATTTTACCATACTTTCATCATTGGGTTGGTCATTAAAATCGCCCATGATGATAATTTTTGGTGTCTTGAATTTTTTGTTAAGTTCATCTATTTTCTGCCTTAAAATTTTTGCAGCCAAATCACGAATCGGGCGGGTTTCCAACAATCCTGAATATCGTGAAGGCCAGTGATTGATAAAAATATGCAATGTATCTTTCTCCATAA